>Ga0187882_1003980_pt1 | contig 12294 bp, 10 predicted proteins | sample June2016WEW_19_1_3_FD_132991 | JGI IMG/M metagenome (GOLD analysis project Ga0187882, IMG submission 132991) | Peatland microbial communities from SPRUCE experiment site at the Marcell Experimental Forest, Minnesota, USA - June2016WEW_19_150 | ecosystem: Environmental > Terrestrial > Soil >...
GTTCGACGCGCGCGTGGTTCTGCGGTTGAAGGCTGCTGATATCGTTAACATCAAGCATCTGAAGAGTGGAGGACTGTGTCGAGGATTAGAGATCGCAAGAATCTTGCAACAAGAGGGCGTCGAATGCATGATAGGAAGCACGATGGAAACTGGAATAAGTTCCGCAGCCAGCCTGCACCTCGGAATTGCCTGCCCTAACCTGAAGTATTTCGACGTAGCTCCTCCAACCGACTTCATTACGGAAGATATTGTCAAGGGAATTGAATGGAAGGGCCTGAGCGTCGAACCAAACGAACACCCGGGGCTCGGCCTAGAGCTAAAAGAGGAATTCCTAAAGTACGCGATCTCATAGCCGCTTCACTCTTGAAGGTCAACAGCGCAGAACATATATCGAGATTGGCTAGCTTCGCACGCGAGTGTTCGGCAATGGTTCAGAAGCCTACCGCGCTTCGAAAAGGTAACATGATTCGTGCAGTCGCTCCCTCCAGCTCAGAGAGCGAATTCTCGGAGCTGAACATGGGTCTCGCGAAACTACGCGAACTCGGGTTCAATGTCTCACTTGGTGAATGTGTCGCGAAACTGAAGACGAGAGGTTACTTGGCAGGGTCAGACCAAGAGAGAGCTAAGGAACTTAACGAAGCCTTTGGGGACGATAAAGTTGACGCCGTCTTCTGCATAAATGGAGGGTACGGTACCGTTAGAATGCTTCCGTATGTAGACTATGACCTGATAAAGAGAAATCCGAAGATCTTCCTCGGCTACAGCGATATCACTGCGCTCCACGCTGCGATTAACCAGAGGTCTGACCTAGTCACCTTCCACGGCCCAATGATCGCTCCGGAGATGGGTTCAGAATTTACCGACTTTACAACGCGTTGGTTTCTAAGAGCCGTTCAAGATTCTGCGCCACTAGGCGAACTCACAAACCCATCGGATGGGCCGATGATCAAGACGATCAACGAAGGTAAGGCATCAGGGAGGCTAGTCGGAGGCAATCTCTCATTGATGGCTAGCACAATGGGAACGCCCTACGAGATCGACACGCGGAATAAGATTCTATTCTTTGAAGAAGACACCCAGGAGCCACCTTACCGCGTTGACCGTGACCTTACCCACCTCTGGTTAGGTAAGAAGCTTGACGAAGCGGCAGGAATCATAGTTGGCGAATTCACAAAATATGACCTGATAGACAGGGGGCCGTCACTCACTTTGTGGGATGTTTTGCGGGATCGGATTTGCGAAAGCGGAAAACCGGGAATCTACGGGCTCTGCTGTGGTCACGGCAAGCATCATTTCACTCTGCCAATTGGCGTGGAAACAAGGTTAGATGCAGCGCAGGGACGGGTCTGGATAGAAGAAAGCGCCACGGAACCATAGAGAGAAGTGAAGAGAATTGGCCAATGATGTGCTCAAACTTCTAGCCGACCTTGTGAAGATTCCGAGCGTCTGCTGTGAAGAACTGAAAATAGCGAAATTCATTGAAGGATGGCTAAGAGAAAATGATCTTCCCGCTGAGATGCTGCAAGCCAAGCCAGACAGGCCTGACGTCATAACGCGACTCAAAGGATCTGAGCCTGGTCCGCGGATCCTTCTCAACGGCCATATGGACACCGTCGCTCCAGGGAGTGGATGGGCGCGGAACCCCTTTGGTGCCGAAGTGGAAGGTAACAGGATGTATGGCCGTGGAACACTCGACATGAAGTCGGGTCTCGCCTGCATCCTCTCTGCCGCAGCAGCATGTAAAGAGAAAGGGCTTCCGAGACGGGGCGAACTTCTCGTGGCAGCTGTAGTAGACGAGGAAGCGTACGACTGGGGCACTTACGCCCTCATACAGCAGAATGTCACCAAGGGATTGGACTTCGCTATGATTTCCGAAGCAACGGACCTTGAGGTAGTAACCGCGCATCGTGGCAGAGCTGTGTTCGAAGTGGACGTACACGGGCGAGCAGCCCATTCCTCGTGGCCTAATCACGGCGTGAACGCGATAGAGAAAGCAGCGATACTGTTGAATGCTCTGCCCAGAATAGGCGGGCCCGTTCACCCCAGACTTGGTCGCTCCACAGTGAACACTCTATCGATCGAAGGAGGACAGGAAGAGGTCATGCTCGTTCCAGATCACTGTCGAGTCGTCATCGACAGATGCTTGGTGCCCGGCTACGGCTCCAAAGAGGCTCTCTCAGATTTGCAGGAACTCGTCAAAGAAATCGGAATAGATGCTGAAGCCCGACTCATCAAACGGGAGACACCATTCTGTGACCCGTTCGAGATTCCTGACGACGATCAGAATGTGCAAGACGTAGTCCGAGCTGCAGCAAGTGTACTCGGAGCAAAGCCAAAGATCCAGTTCCACGACGGACCGTGTGATTCCTGCATCCTCGTAAACCAAGGTAAGATTCCTACAATCGAATTCGGCCCTTCGGGCGGCAGGTTACATGAGTCCGATGAGTTCGTTGACTTGGAATCTGTGAGGAAGACGACCGAAGTCTATGAAGAAATAATCAGGACACTGATGTCGTGATTATCGTTGGTTTGCAGCCAACACAACTAAGACGCACGTCTCGACACCGCTATGTGGGTCACTTCACGTGAGCGAAATCAAGTCTCGATCATCCCGACAGCATTTGAAGATTCAAAACGGTTCCCTATTTGTTGACGGAGTATCTTGCAAGGGATTGGCAGAGGAGTTCGATACCCCACTCTACGTTCTGAGCCAGGATAGGATACGTCAGAACTATCGTTCGTTCCATGGAGCTTTGACCCGAATCTACCCACATATTCTAGTTTGCCCAGCTTACAAGGCAAATGCACATTCGGCGGTTTGCAGGCTCTACGAGATCGAAGGAGCCGGAGCAGAGGTGGTATCGCCCGCGGAACTCAGGATGGCGCTGGACGCGGGCGTCGACCCCCAGAAGATCGTGTTCAACGGCCCCATGAAGAAAGAAGCAGACTTAGAGCTGGCCATCGAATCGGAAGTGGGCTTGGTCAACGCCGATTCGATTCCCGAGCTGGAGCACATGCAACGGGCGGCGAGCAAAGTCGGGAAACGCTGCAACGCAGGCCTAAGAATAAACGTGGGCATAGCGCCGCTAACGCACCCGCACTTGGCCACAGCGCAGAGAGAACACAAGTTCGGCATCTGGATAGGAGAAGCAATCGCAGCTTACACAGCAGCTTCCAACAAACCCGAGCTGAACATGATAGGAATGCACTGCCACATAGGCTCTAACATCAGCGAACCCAAAGTCATCAGTGAAATGGCGAGAAAAATCCTCGGACTCGCTATCCAGGTCAAGAAAGAGGCAGGAGTCAACCTCTCCAAGATAGACATGGGCGGGGGGGTCGGTTATCCCTACCAGCCAGATTCGCCAGTTATGACCTTCGAAGAATATGCCTCTTCACTCTTAGCAGAAAATATCGCCAACCTCGTTGACCTACGAAATCCTACGTTGATCTTCGAGCCGGGGAGAGCGCTTGCAGCAGATGCTGGCATCCTGCTGACAACAGTGAACGTTCTGAAACGGCAGGGAAACGTGAATTGGGCAATAGTTGATGCTGGCATGAGTGCCTTCATCAGGCCGGCGCTCTACGATGCGAAACACCAGATTGTCCTTGCAAATAGGGACGCCAACGCCCACGAAGTATACAGCGTAGGGGGGCCGTGTTGTGAATCGGCAGATGCCTTTGCCAGAGGCATCACACTGCCCACCCTCCTTGAAGGGGATTTGCTAGCAGTTCTGGACGTCGGCGCGTATGGATACACGATGGCTAGCAATTATAATGGGCAGCCGAGACCAGCAGTAGTACTGGTCGCAGAGGGAAAAGGAGAACTCATCAGGCGACGAGATAGCTACGAAGATATGATGGCGGGAGAAATCGTTCCCGCCCACCTCGCTCATTCAAAACTCATTCGTCAGGTTCGCTAGTTCCATCCCTTCCAACCGGGACCCCGCACCACTCGTCCGGGTTTCGCGTCAGTGTTTTCGCCGTCCTTAACAACAGGTACGCCATTTACGAGTACATGCACGACCCCAGTTGAGTACTGGGCCGGATTGTCGAAGGTTGCACGGTCTCTAATCTTGGTTGGATCGAACACTACCATATCAGCGTAGTATCCTGTCTTTAGCATTCCGCGTCGCTTGAGTTTCATGTTCCCTGCTGGCAGAGATGTCAAACGTCGGATCGCGTCTTCCAAGGGTGCGACTTTTTCTTCTCGTACGTATTTTCCGAGAAACCTGGCGAAGGTTCCGTATGCACGTGGGTGTGGAAGAGATTTCATGAATACCCCTTCGGGGCTCATGCATCCTGCGTCTGATCCCAAGCTCACCCAAGGCAGTGTCGCGTTTTGGCGAACGTCTGCTTCCAACATCGAGAAGTAGATGGTGCCAACTCGGCTGTCATCCTCGATGACTAGATCCATTGCGGTCTCGGGAGCGGATTTTCCACGCATTGCTGCCACATCCGCTAGGGTCTTCCCGGCAAATGGCTTGAGTTTCTCAGACTTGAATCCGGCTAGCAGCATATTTTCCGGTCCGTTAGCAAGGTACATGTTCTCCCACTCGTCCGTTGCCGTGCACATCTCCTGCTTAACGCGGTCCCGAATAGAAGGATCCTTCAGCCGCTTGACCCAAGCCTCGTGGCCTCCCTCCTGTACCCAACGCGGCATAACCGCGTCTAGGCCGGTCATGCTTGCAGCATAAGGGTACATGTCAGCGGTGATCCGGAGCCCCGCGCGCCGCGCTGCTTCAATCTTCTGAATCACAGCGTCGCGGTTAGGCCAGTTCGGCTTACCGGCAACCTTTAGGTGATATATCTCAGCTCGTACATTGGCTTCTTGCGCTATGCGTATCAGCTCATCGATCGCCTCAAGCAGTCGGTTTCCCTCGCTCCGAATATGCGAAATGTACAAGCCATCATACTCGCCTACGACCTTGGCCAATTCAATTAGCTCTTCTGTAGGAGCGTAGCATGCGGGGGCATAGATCAGGGCGGATCCGAGGCCAACGGCGCCTTCCTTCATAGCCTCACGCACTAGTTCACGCATCGTCTTGAGTTCTTGCGCACTCGCGAGCCTATCATCATATCCGATTGCGTGAATGCGGACAGTGGTTGCACCAACGAATGATGCGACGTTCGGAGACACGCCGCGTTCCACGAGATATTCAAGATATTCTCCTAGCGTGGTCCATTTAACATCGTATTTGATATCCCCTTGGCGTTTGATCAGATCATTCTTCATTGTCTCGCTTAACGGACCCATGGAATCACCTTCTCCGAAAACCTCCAAGGTTACACCTTGTCGGATGTCGCTCTGACCGCGGCCATCCTCGATAAGCGATTCTACGCCCCAACTCAACATGTTAATGAAACCAGGAGACACGGCGAGGCCGGTTGCATCAATCTCCATTGTGCCGTGGAGGTCTTTTCCCACCGCGGCGATGATATCATCCTTGATGGCTACGTCGCCGCGAAACGATGCGGATCCACTCCCATCGTATATCATTGCGTTACGAACCACCGTATCGAGCCCCAACGCAGTTCTATCGTTCGTCTTCGCCCAACGCATCATCGATTGTGCGGGATAAGTCCCTGATAGTTTCAAAGACAGCGCCCAGGTGCCTTCGAGACAACCTGAGCTAAAGGCAGTACGTTTCGAGGTTTGCGATATCTAGTGGAGAGAAAAAGTTGTCACTTGAATACATAATTGGTTGTCGCGACTACAGAATTAAAGTCCTTTCAAAGACGGGCGCCGAGAGATCTATGCTGAGGCACCAGTCAGCGCAGGAGTAACGCTACGATTACAAAAACAACAATCAGGATTAGAAGAGGCAGAAGGAGCGTTTCAAGTGCTGCAATAGCTAGGGCGATGTAATCGTTGCCCTCTAGAGAGAGATCCGTCTTTGCGATTTTTTCCAAATCCTCGTCTTCGTCACCATTTTTCATCTCTAGACAGCCTCATGGTCCTCCTATGTGATGTTATTATGTGGTGTTATTGGAAGAACGCGGTACCTGCGCTTACACAGCTGTTGGAGAAACGGGAGAACGGCAGCTGAGATTTTTGCTAAGCAACACTCCGGACGATGAAATGGAAAATCATATGTAATTTTCTTTTAAGTCACTAGGATAACATACCCAGTTGCCTTGGTAGCTCTAGCTGGTTATCTCGCCCTATCTCGGCGTTACTTACTCTGACGATTGTTCCAAAAATGGGGCGATGTTGTTTGTAATCGCGGCTTTGTTAGTGCAATTTGGCCTTTGGTTTTTTTCAAAACAATTGAAGAGCTGGCATGTGCCGATAACTCGCTACAACCGAGAGGAGTACGACAGGAAATAGACTGTAAATAGATAGGTTGTAAATAGAAGCGCTAAACACACCACGCTTTTCGATGTGTCCTTCTTGAAGAAATCGCTTGTGATAGCTGCACTAGTAATTATCGTAATCATCATAGTGGGCGGCTCAGTCGGCTACTACTCAATGACCAAACCAGCGTCAACTGGAACCACTGCAACGGGTGTATCAGGGGCCTCAACGTCCGGAGTTGGACAGGTGGTTCGGATAGGCGATACGACTGCGTCAGAATCCACCTCAATGGATCCTGCAATGAATTTCGAAGATCTGGACCCAATCTATTCCATGTACGATAGACTCGCAACATACGCGCCTCCGGACTACTCAAAGGTAGTGCCGATGCTGGCGGATTCTTGGGACGTCTCGACTGATGGACTCACCTACACGTTTCACTTGCACAGCGGAATAACCTTCACTGGAACCAGTGATCCGGTGGACGCTGCAGCTGTAAAGTTCTCGATTGAGAGGGCCGAGGCAATTAACGGTCCTCCAGCGTGGCTTCTCAGGCCAGATGGCGGAGTGGTCAATATAACGAGCATAGACGTCTTAGATCCTCAGACTATAAGATTCACCTTGGCAGCGGTCTCAGGGTCGTTTCTGCCAATAATGGCGAATGCCGTGTCGTCCGTTATGGATCCAAGTCTTATCGCTGCTAACAATGGCACTGACTTCGGTTCCTCATGGCTGAACGAACACTCGGCGGGAAGTGGGCCATTCTCGCTTCAACAATGGACCCGAGGCCAAGAGCTAGATCTTGTAGCAAACCCGAACTACTGGAGAGGGGCGGTGAAATTAGACAAGGTCATATGGACTAACGTCGCCGAGGCCACGGACAAGATCTTCGGTGTTGAACGCGGCGACCTCGATATCGTCGGAAGCCTTTCACCAGATCAACTTGCCTTGGTATCATCGTTACCTGGAGTCCAGTTGGTGAAGAACTGGGATCTAACCACAGTGTACTTCGGCATGAACTTGAAAGCTCCCATCACGCTACCGAACGGCCAAGTCGCGATGCCTTTCTCGGATCGAAGGGTTCGAATGGCCGTCAAACTGGCTATGAATTACACTGCCATAGTTGACGTGCTGGGGCAAGGCGTCACCATACGCCTTGGCGGCTTCATTCCGAAGGGAATGCTCGGATATGACCCAAGCCTTGTCGTCAATCAAGACGTTGCGCGAGCTAAGGAATTGATGAATGAGGCAGGATATGGAGCGGGTTTCACGGTGACGATGCTCGCAGAACCAGGTTCTCAATCCGCTGGCGTGTCATGGGCGGATATGGGTTTGGAAGTCAGACACGACCTAGCGGCGATAGGTATTACTGTAAACGTGCAAGTGACTGAAGGTGCCACACTATTACGAACCTACAGGGCTAGAACAGCCCAAATGGTTATCATGAACTGGAACAAAGATTACTCCGACCCTGACGACTTCACGTTTCCATTCTGTGACGGATCATTATCCCACCGTGTGAATTATGACAATGCAACGATTGACAACTTAATCACTCAGGCGTCCCAGGAGGTCGATCAGACGAAACGTGCTCAACTCGTAGCCGAAGCCCAACAACTGCTCAATGACGATGGCCCATGGGTTTTCCTGTACCAGCCTTTGCTAGTCACCGTGTTGGGATCACACATACAACCAGCGAGCGCGTTCCAGAATATCTTCTGGTTCGATTATTGGCAAATGTACAAGGTCGCTCAGGCCGGGACAACAACATCGATGGCCATGATTGGAGTGGTTGATGACCGCCGACCTTTAGCCTCCTCCTTTTTCTTCTATACGTAACACACGCTCGATAGCAAGCGGAGTTTCGCACGTTGGCCTTAGTGGGGTACGTGCTTCGACGCGTTACTTTGCTCATTCCAGTTATCATCGGGATTGCAACGCTTACTTTCATTATAACTAGACTCATCCCAGCGAACCCTATAATCGCCTTCCTAGGCGAGTTTGCGAGACCTGCTCAGGTCCTCGCCCTTGAGCAAAAGTGGGGGCTTGACAGGCCGCTCTACGAGCAGTACCTTCGTTACATGAATGGTCTAGCTCACGGAGACTTGGGCATTTCGATTCACACGCAGCGACCAGTCTTAGCTGACCTGGAGAGTTTCTTTCCTGCAACCGTTGAGCTCTCTACGGCAGCTCTGCTTTTCTCAATCGTCTTTGGTCTGCCCTTTGGGATATTGTCAGCAACTCATAGGAACAAGGCACCGGACCATGCCGCCAGAGTCTTTGCACTATCCGGAGTGTCCATACCAGTCTTCTGGCTCGGTTTACTGTTGCTTTTCGTAGTATATTACAGGCTTGGTGGTCCAGGATTCGGCAGAATCGACGAATCTATAGCTGCGCCCACGAGAATTACTGGACTGTACGTCGTGGATTCGATTCTGACCTCGAATTGGCAGGCTTTGGGTAGCAGCCTTGTTCATCTCGTGATGCCTGCCTTTGTACTTGGATTCGCTACCACCGCAGTCATATCAAGACAGGTCCGCGCAAGCATGTTAGAGGTGTTATCTCAAGACTACATCAGAAGCGCACGCGCCCATGGGCTCTCCGAGAGGGTCGTCATCTACAAGCATGCTCTCAGGAACGCGATGATTCCCGTAACGACCGTTATAGGGCTGTCATACGGTAGCCTACTTTCCGGGGCAGTCCTTACTGAGACGATATTTGCGTGGCCTGGAATTGGCCTATACCTTGTAAATTCAATTTATGCTTTGGACTTTCCATCGATTACGGGCACCTCCATCTTGATCGCAATGGTTTACGTTGCAGCCAATCTTGTCGTAGATGTTGCATATGCGTACCTTGATCCAAGAATTAGGCTCGGGTGACTCGGGTGAGGTTCAGACCTCGTCCGCCCGTAAAGGTTCCATTTGCAATTCGTCTGCTTAAGAAAAGTCCTCTGGCGATTTTTGGCGTTGTCATCATAGCCCTTAATGTTCTGTTAGCCGTCTTCGCCCCGTCACTCTCCCCTCACGATCCTTACGGCATGAATTTAGGTGATAGGTTGTTCGCCCCGGGTGCAACCTACCTCTTCGGGACTGATCAACTGGGAAGAGATATACTAAGCAGAGTGATATGGGGTACGCGAATTTCGTTCGAGATAGGCGCCATTGTTGTGATACTATCAGTCGTTATCGGTGTCTCACTGGGCCTGGTCGCGGGTTACGCGGGTGGATGGGTGGATGAGACTTTGATGAGGATAACTGATATCTTTCTCGCTTTCCCTGCACTCGTGCTTGCAATCTTCATCGAGGGAGCCATTGGACCAGGTCTTACAAATGCTATACTCGCCATCGCCATAGTTTCTTGGCCCACATATGCAAGGTTAGTGCGAGGGTCAGCTATGTCGATCAAGGAAAACGAGTTTATTGAAGCAGCGCACGCTGTAGGTGAGGGAAGAATCCGGATTGTTTTCGGCCACATACTTCCAAACCTCCTATCACCGATAACGGTTCAGTCTACACTGGACATGGGCGGTGCAGTGTTGACCGCCGCGGGCTTGAGTTTCATAGGATTCGGAGTCCAGCCTCCGACAGCTGAATGGGGAGCAATGGTTTCCACCGGACGCGACTACATAGCCTTCGCGTGGTGGATGACCGCGTTTCCAGGATTAGCGATATTCCTTTTCGTGCTTGGGTTCAACCTCCTAGGAGATTGGCTCAATGATTACTTGAACCCGAGGCTAAGAGGGGTTGAGTAGATATAGAACTCTTATCGGTTGAGAACCTGAGAACTCACTTCTACACATACGAAGGCTTGGTTAAAGCAGTTGACGGCGTGACTTTCAGCCTTAAGCGCGCTAGCGCATTGGGGATTGTCGGTGAAACAGGTTCAGGCAAGACAGTAACGGCTCTGTCTATGATTAGACTGATTCAAGAACCTGGAAGAGTCGTTGGCGGGGCCGTAAACTTCGATGGGAGAGATCTCATGTCGCTAAGTGAACGAGATATGCGCGAGGTGAGGGGGCGTGAAATCTCGATGATCTTCCAGGACCCGAACACGTCACTAAACCCTGCCTTCCGAATTGGGGATCAGTTAAGTGAACTAATCGTTAGATACAATGAAGAAGTTCAGCGAAGCAAGCTGAATCTTGCGGGCGTTTCATGGCTTGAAGCAGTCGGAATCTCCGACGCGAAGAGAAGAGTCTCGAGCTACCCGCATGAATTGAGCGGCGGCACCAAACAGAGAGTTATGATAGCCATGGCCCTACTTTCAAAGCCGAAGCTACTGATCGCTGATGAACCCACGACCGCCTTAGATGTCACAGTGCAGGCACAGATTTTAGTACTTATCAAGAAGCTCAAGGCTGAGATAGGCACTTCACTGCTACTAATCACACATAACTTGGGCGTAGTAGCCGAAACGTGTGACGAAGTTGCAATCATGTACGCGGGAAGAATTGTGGAACAATCTTCCGTCCATGAAATTTTCAGTCATCCGAAACACCCGTACACGAAGATGCTCCTCGAGGCAGTCCCAAAGCCCGGAAGAAAGAGGCTAATTCCGATTCCAGGTTCTGTTCCCAATCTCATTAACACACCGCCTGGCTGCGCATTTCATCCCAGATGCCCCTACGTTATGGACATTTGCTCCAAACAGATCCCCTTGCTGAAGAGTACAGCTGAAGGTGGTACTGTGGCTTGTCACCTCTACGCAGAAGGCGAGAAAGAGGTTAAGCTGTAGCACGACAACCGAAGTTTTGCCCACGCAAATGAAAACGTCAGTACTTGTTGAGGCGGACGGAGTTGTCAAGAATTTTCCCATAAAGAAGAGTTTCGACTTCTTAAGTAAGGAGAGACCTGTAGTTCATGCTGTCGATGGGATATCCATTCAAATCCTCCAAGGCGAAACGTTTGGGCTGGTCGGCGAGAGTGGCTGCGGAAAGACAACACTAGGCAGAATCATCCTTAGGCTGATAAATCCTTCAGCAGGCAAAGTATTCTATAGAGGGGTGAATATCCTCACTCTAAACGGAAAGGAACTAAAGAATTTCCGCAGGAATGCACAAATAGTTTTCCAGAACCCGTTTGGCTCCCTCGATCCGCGTATGAAAGTTAGAGACATAGTGGGCTACCCAGCCAAGCTTCACGGCTTGGTCAATTCCCCTGAGGACCTGAGGCGGGTGGCTCTCAACTTGCTCAAACGGGTGGGATTGGAAGAGGATCACCTTCTGAGACTGCCACATGAATTTTCAGGCGGCCAAAGGCAGAGGATCGCGATTGCTCGTGCATTATCCGTGAACCCGGAGTTCATAGTATTGGACGAGCCGACATCATCACTTGACGTATCAGTTCAAGCTCAGATAATCAACCTTCTCGAGGATCTACAAACCGAACTTGGACTGACATACCTGTTCATTTCGCATAATCTCAGCCTCGTGGGATCAGTGAGCGATCGAGTGGCCGTCATGTACATAGGAAAAGTGATCGAAATAGGACGAACCGAAGAGGTCTTCCAGACCCCCCGTCATCCCTACACGCAAGCCCTCATGGCTGCTAATCCAGTACCTGACCCTGACGCAAAACATCCGATCGAATTGATCAAGGGTGAAGTGCCTTCGGCGGTCTCCCCGCCGTCAGGTTGCCGTTATAGGACTAGATGCCCCTTCGTGATGGATATCTGCAGCACAGCTGAACCAGCGCTCCGCCCCGTATCTCCCACACACTTCTCCGCCTGCCACCTTGAAAAACCAGCAAACTGAATGTGATGGCATGTCCGATCTGGCTCTTGCTCATCGCCAGGTCTCTGCGTTCCGTTCGAATACTCGGTAGGCGTTTTTCCACGCAAGTTTGGCAATCTCATCTTTACTCATGCCAAGCGCGGACAATCTAGCGAAAAGGTCGCTTAATTTCGTGATATCCTCAAGGCCTGCGGGCGTGGTGGATATGCCAAGATAGTCCGTTACGATTGCGAGCAGATCTGAACCGAATCGATTTCGGACA
>Ga0187882_1003984_pt1 | contig 12283 bp, 14 predicted proteins | sample June2016WEW_19_1_3_FD_132991 | JGI IMG/M metagenome (GOLD analysis project Ga0187882, IMG submission 132991) | Peatland microbial communities from SPRUCE experiment site at the Marcell Experimental Forest, Minnesota, USA - June2016WEW_19_150 | ecosystem: Environmental > Terrestrial > Soil >...
AACAAGCGCTACCAGATCAAGGACCTGATCGCAGACCTGGGCAAGCAGTTCAAGGATGTTGACAAGTTCATCTTCAAGGCCGCCCAGAACGTCAACATGGATTGCATCCTGGGCTGGCAGAAGAATGGCCGGCATCACTCCTTCCTGGATGGTTACGATACCGAATAGTCCCGGTGGGGCAGACAGGGGGACGGTTCTCCTGTCTGCCGGCCGATTATTTCCCCAGCGCATACCGGATCAGGGCAGCCTTGGCTTCATCATCCGTCAGTGCCCGCTTGACCACGACTGACAGTTCCTTACCCAGGTCAACCTTTTCCTTTGACTCGATCATGGTGACCACCGGACGGAACGGCAAGTTGCGGTTAGTGGCCGTCACCTGCCCAACCTCTCCCGTGCTCAACAGCACCAGGGTGTCAATCGGGTAGGGGCAGACGCAGGTTGCGAACAGCCTGACCAACCGCATCTTGAAATCGAGGTCGCCAGAGGTCATGATCAGCTCGTAGGCCTCATTGGCGGGAAAGGCCTTGCGGTATACCCGATCGGTGGTCATGGCGCTATAGACGTCCGCCAGGGCACAGATGGCGGGCATATCGCCGATCTCATCACCCTTGATGCCTCTTGGATAGCCCTTGCCATTATACCTTTCATGGTGATTCAGCACTATTTCCAGCGAGGTGTCGCTCAGTTGGTCCGACATATCGTCAAGCAGCATGTTGTAACCGAAAACCGGATGGTTTTTGATCTCATCCATCTCGTCGTCTGTCAGCCTGTCCGGTTTGTTCAGAATTTCCAGGGATACTTTGGTCTTGCCCAGGTCGTGCAGGATACTCCCGATTCCCAAGTTGAGCAGCGACTTTTTCTTGAACCCGTAGTTCAATCCCATGTACACGGAAAAGGCGCAGACATCTATAGAATGTGCAAAGGTATAGATGTCGGTGGTGGATATTTCCGCCAGGCCACCGGAAGGAATTTTGCCGGAAAGGATCTCATCCACGATGGAATTCACGCTATCGCTCACGGCGGAGAACTGCTTCTGCCCCTTGTTGTTCTGTACCCAGGTCTCGATGGAGGCCATAGCCTGGGCGCGGATGCTTACTTCCAGGATGTTTTCCGCATCCCGTTCGTCTAAATCAAGAATGCCCTCGATCGTGACAGCCAGGATATTATGTCTTCGCAGGCCGAGAATGTAGGAGGTGGTCAACTCCACTCCTCTGTTCAGGAGCATCTGCCCTTTGAGGCCGTAAACCGGCCTGGCGAGCTTCATTCCGGGAGCAAGGTGCGACACGGGCAGCTTCATGCTTCAACACATCCGCTGGGATATCTCCGTCTGTAAGGATGGGGGTGGGGGTTGGCATTCTTGATGGCAAACAACTGTTCTGATACCCCTTTCTAGATCCGGTATGGAAATACCCGCGGCGAGCGCAGCCGGAACAGGCACAGCCCGGTGTATGATGATATGATTATCACTGATATAGTATAAACTAACAAATAGTTCTTTTGTAACTACACGCCGTTTTAATATATCGGCTTTGATGTTTTTTACATGAGAGGTTGAGGGGTGAGGCAGTTGTATCAACTGTTGCGGCAAGCCGTGGCCGAACGGGAACGGATCGCCCTGGCCACCGTGGTGGCGCCTGCAAAGGGGCAGGAAGACCTGCTGGGGCGCAAGCTCCTGATTACCGGCTCCGGTATCTATGGCGATCTGGGCAACGCTGCGCTGACGGCAAGGATGCGGGAACAGGCGCCGGAGTTCCTGCTGCAGCGGGGGGCGCAGCTTGTGGAGATCGCCGGCGCCTGCGGGGCGGCCGGCGTCTTCGTGGAGCCCCTGCATCCGGTCGCCCGCCTACTGGTGTTGGGCGGCGGGCATATCGCCCAGCCGCTGGTGGCGATCGCCTCACTGCTGGAGTACGAGATCACGGTGATCGACGACCGCCCGTCCTTCGCCGACCACCGGCGGTTTCCCGGGGCGCGCTCGGTGGTGTGCGACGATTTCAGCCGGGCGCTGTTCCGGCAGCGGTTCGATGCCGGCACCAGCGTGGTGATCGTTACCAGGGGCCACCTGCATGATCTGGAGTGCCTGAAACAGGTGCTGCCCGCGGAACCCGGCTATGTGGGGATGATCGGCAGCCGGCGCCGGATCAGACTGGTGCGGGAGCACCTGCTTGCCGCCGGCTTCCCCGAGGAGCAGGTGAACCGGGTGTTCATGCCGATCGGACTGGAGATCGGCGCCGAGACCCCGGCGGAGATCGCCATCAGCATCGCCGCCCAGTTGACCGAGGCCCGGCGCGGCCGCGGCCGCTATCCGCTGCCCCCGACCTCCACCAACGAGCAGTGGCAGCACCTCGTCGACGTGCTGGATCATGTCGACCGGGGGTGGCCGGTGGTGGCGGCCACCATCGTCCGCACCAGGGGCTCCACGCCTCGCAAGCCGGGGGTGAAGATGCTGCTGTCGGCGGACGGCAGCGTCAGGGGGACGATCGGGGGCGGTTGCGGGGAGGCGGCTGTGCGCAGCGAGGCCATGATGCTGTTCGACTCCGGAGCGGCGCCAGGCCGCGCCGGGCGGGTGCCCTCTGGGCGCGGACCCGGCGCCGCCTCCATCGCATCCGGGTTTACCGCCCGGCCTGAACGCCGGCTCAAGGCTCCGCCTTGGCTGAAGCCCGCCGGCACACCGGGAATGCGGCGCACAGGCGGGCGCGGGCGCGGCGCGGCGGCCAGGCTGTTTTCCGTCGCCATGGACGCCGATGTGGACGCCGAAGAGGGCATGGCCTGCGGTGGCGTCATGGATGTCTTTTTGGAGAGGTTGGTCTGATGAGGAATCTGGTATTGATAAAAGGAGCCGGGGACCTGGCCTCGGGTGTGGCGCACCGGCTCTACCGGTCCGGTTTCCCGGTGGTGATGACGGAGATCGCCCGGCCTACAGTGATTCGCCGTACTGTCGCCTTTGCCGAGGCCGTGTTCGACGGGTGTTACGAGGTTGAAGGCATCACCGCCAGGTTGGCGGCCGGCTTGCCCGAGGCGCGGGCGATCCTGGATGGGGGCGAGATCCCGGTGCTGATCGACCCTCGGGCGGAAACAGCACTGCAGCTCTTGCCGGCGGCGGCGGTGGACGGCATCATGGCCAAGCGCAATACTGGCGCCAGGATCACCGACGCCCCGCTGGTGATTGGCCTTGGCCCGGGTTTTACCGCCGGGGTCGACGTCCACGCAGTGGTGGAGACCAACCGGGGGCACGATCTCGGACGGGTGATCCTGAATGGCGGCGCCGAGCCGGACACCGGTATCCCGGGGCTGATCGCAGGCTACGGAAGGGAACGCCTGATCAGGGCGCCGGCGGACGGAGTCTTCGAGGCCGGGGCGGCGATCGGCAGCCTGGTGGAGGCGGGAGAAATCCTTGGCGCAGTGGGCGGCTGTCCGGTAACGGCGCCGATCAGCGGGGTACTGCGGGGGTTGATCCGTGACGGCATGGCCGTGCGCCGGGGCCAGAAGATGGGGGATGTGGATCCCCGGGGCCGGGTGGAATACTGCCACACCATATCCGACAGGGCCCGAGCGATTGCCGGTGGGGTGCTGGAGGCTGTCCTGATGCTCGGAAGGTTCAGCCCCTTGGCGTGAAGGAGCTATGATGCAGTTATTCGACGCCCTCGAACTCAAGGATGGAGAGATGGTCTGCTTTGTCGGCGCCGGCGGGAAAACCGGCCTGATGCTGCGGTTGGCGTCCGAGTGCGCCTCTCGGGACCGGAGGGTGCTGGTGACCACCAGCACCAGGATGTATATCCGACAGCTTCAGAACTGTGGCCAACTGGTCCTGGAACAGGACGAGGGCAAACTTTTAGGAAGGCTGGACGATGCCCGGCGGCGGGTGCCCGCTTGCGGGCGCGGCGGCTGGGTGGTGGCGGCGGGCGCCGGGTTGACGGAGGAGGGCAAGGTTGTGGGTCTGGGCAGGGAGGCCCTGGATGCCATCCACGGGGCCGGCCTGTTTGACAGCATCCTGGTCGAGGCGGACGGCGCCCGGGGCAAGCCCCTGAAAGCCCCTGCGCCCCATGAGCCGGTGCTGCCCTCCAGGGCCGACTGTGTCGTTGCCGTCGTTGGGGCAGACGCCTTAGGTTCCCCCCTCACTGAGCAGTACGTGCACAGGTGGCGCCTGGCTGCGGAGGCGGCGGGGCAGGATACCGGCTCGGCGGTCACCGGGACAACCATTTTGAAGATAGTCACTTGTTATAGGGATCTGGCACGGCAGGCCGCCCCGGGCTGCAGGTTCATCCCGGCCGTCAACAAGGCGGACAAGCAGGAGTTGCTTGGCAAGGCCCGGGAGATCGCCGGGTGCCTGTCGCAGTCAATGGAACGGGTCCTGGTCACCTCGACCGTCCTGGGCGATCCCGTGCTGGAGGTGCTGCGATGATCTCGGCGGTGATCCTGGCCGCCGGCCTGTCCACCCGGCTGGGGCGGCCCAAGCAGCTCCTGCAACTGGGGAGTAAGACCATCCTGGAGCACGTGCTCGATCACGTCTCCCGCGCCCGGGTCGGTGAAGTCATCCTCGTCCTGGGCGCCCACCGGCAGGAGATCGAGCAGGTAACGCTTGGCTGTCCTGTGCGGCACGTCTTCAACCCGCAGTACGCCTCCGGGCAGGGGAGTTCGGTGGCGGCAGGGGCAGCCGCCGTGAGCCCCGAAGCCAGGGGCATCCTGTTCCTGGCCGGCGACCAGCCCCTGATCCCGCCTGAGTTTATCGATCGGGTGATCGCTGTTTTTAATGGGACCGGCGCTCTGATCGTCAGGCCGGAAACCGGCTTGCCGGCGATTTTTGACATCAGCCTGAAGGAAGAGCTGCAGCACTTGACCGGCGATATAGGCGGGCGACAACTTATGGCCAAGTATAGTCGCCAGGTGGTGACGATACCAGGTTGCCCGGGGCTCTCTTCCCTGGATATCGATACTGAAGAGGATTATCGGTTGCTGCAGGCCGCTTACACCTCGATCTCAAAGATTTTGTAGTGCTTGTATTCCGAGTCGGCCCACCTGATCCCGAAGCCTTTCGATTTGATGTTGCTGTCCAGGATCCATCCGGTTTCACACCAGTCGTAGCTGCCCCTGGTCAACTGCAGGCACTGGTCGAACAGGACGAGAATCGCCCCGGAGCCCTGATATTCAGGGAGAACCCCGATTTCTGCGATCGTTAACTTATCGATCTCCCGGCCTCTCATCCGGTACCTCCGGCAGGTATCCTGGTCCATGACGTCCCCGGCCGCCAACAGTTGATTGTAATCCGGAAACCAGAGCAGGTATCCGGCCGGGACGCCGCCGCGCTCCAGGATGAGCAGGTTCTGACCGGACAAGAGGGAATGATAGCTGCCGAACATCCGGTAGTTTACCTCTGTAGTACCCGGAGCAAAGAAGGGCTGGCCTGCAAAGCAGCGATTTTTCAAATGAGTGTAGATAGCGGCCTCCCGTCCGAGGCGGCGCCAACTGGCTGTTCTACAGGTGAACCTGGCGTGGAGCCGGTTCAGGATTTTTTGCTCCCTGGCCAGGTCGCACCGGTTCAGGTCGATCAGATAAGAGGTGAGCAGGTATTCCCTGGCCCCATACTTGCCGAAGTAGTCCGGATAATAGGCCGGATTATAGCGGGCGCCGTAGCAGGGTACGCAGTCGAAGCGGTCTGCGAGGACGCCGACCACGTTGTCCAACCCGATCACGATTCGTGGCAGCCCTTTCTTCCTGCAGAGGTTCACGGCAACTGCCATGAGCAGGTCCACCGCCGGCTGGCAGCCTTCCCGGGCTTCGAAATAGGATAACTGCAGCATATCGGGCTGTGACCGGTCCGCTATCAGCAGGCAGGCGGCCAGGATTTCCCCGTTGTTGCCCACCATCACCGGGGTGATCTCCGCCTGTCTGAAGCAGGGCTCTCTTCCATAAAAGATCATCCTCAGCACGTTGGTCAAGCCGGAGTCCCGGAAAAACGGGTTGTCCCTGTAGATATCCCGGCAAAAGGAGATGTACCCGGCCGGATCGCAGGAGATAATTTCGATCATGCTCACCTACTTTTGGGTCTGCGGGGCTTATATTGTCCATGATATGCCGCATATCTCCGGCCCGGCACTAAAGAAGTTTGGTTGCTTCTTGGTCCCGGGTTTCATTGGCGCCGGGCCTGAGGAGCAGAGACCCACGATTTTTTGAAGCATGGCGGGCACATTTCAACCCGGGGTGGAATAGTATGGCATGAAATCTAAGCACTCTGCAGACTCGCAGACAGTCTTGAAAGGAGGTTTTTTAAATGGGCGCTGGTGTTGGTGTTGGCGCTGGAGTTGGTGGGTGGAGCACCCAACTCGTATTCGTGCTGTTTCTGATCCTCATCCTGCTTCTTGTGGGTATTAACTAGTTCATGTGACGGGAAACAAATAGACTTAACATGGTGACGAGAGAACCCCGGAACTGGCCCGGGGTTCTGAGTTTAATCGTCTAAAATTTTAGGGCGTAATTGCCGAATAAATATTATAATGATCCTGATCCCGGCAAATCGGACTGTCAGGAAGCTGACGTCCGGCTTCTTGCCTCACTTCTGAGATGAGAGGTGGGCCTCATGGCGGAAAGTAAGCGCCAGGTATGGGTAGATGTGGCCAAGACTTTCGCCCTGATCCTGGTGGTAGTAGGGCATCCGGTCGGCCCTGCCGTCTACACCAAATACATCTACTGGTTTCACATGCCGGTCTTCTTTCTGCTCAGCGGCTATCTGTTCAAACCTCCGGACGGCTGGTCGTCCTTGCGTTCCTGGCTCGCCAAGCGGAGCCGCGAGGTGTTGGTTCCCTATTGCGCCTACCTGGTCCTGGTCACCCTGGTCAGGTACTTCTATGTCTACCGCTACCTGCACGTCCTGGAGGCCAGCTTTGTCTTGAAAGACCTGCGGGATGTGTTGTTCGGCGGCCGGCTGCCCGGCGTCTATTACACGGTTTTCTGGTTCTTTACCTGCCTGTTCGCTACCCAGGTCCTCTTTGCCCTTATCAACCTGTTATTCAAAGACAGGCGTCTGGCAATGGCGGCTGTTGCGGTTGCCTATCTGCTGGCCCATGCAGAGGCCTGGCTGATGCTCGGCCATCCCCTGCTCGTGCCCTGGAACCTGGACGTGGCCTTGATGGCCGTCGCCTATTACGCCATCGGCTATTACTGCAAGAAATCGCTGGCAGACATCTCCCTGCGGGTCACGCTGGCTGCCGTCGCCGTCTCCGCGCTGCTGATCGCCGTCGATTACAGGGGATGGATGAACTACGTGCTCAATCTGAAGTTCGTGGTTTATCAGCACCCGTTGTTGGACCTGTTGATCCCCATGGTGATGATTGTGGCGCTTTTGGGAATAAGCCAGGTCTTGGCCCGGGGCAGGCTGGGGCGGGTTGTCACCCTGATGGGCAATGTCGCCCTCCCGGTGGTGTATCTTCACGTTCCCATAAATACCGTGCTCCTGATTGAATACCATTACCATTATGGCAACGCCGCGGCAGCCCTGATCGGGTTTGTGGCGCCCGTCATCCTCTCGAAGCTGGTCTTCGAACGGTTTTCCCTGACCCGCTACCTGTTCCAGGGACGGGTGCCCGGCGCTCGGAAGTCGGAGGCAGGAAGTCAGGGGTCGGAGATAGTACTGGGTTGAGTCTGGGGAACATCAGGTGAGCCGGGCACGGTAAAAAAAGAACGATGCAGCTTTTGCAACGAGGTGGACACAATAAAGATGATTTATCTGGCGATCCTGCTGGCTATCGCCGCAGGCGCAGTGTTGGTAACCTTTCTCAGGAGCCGGGCGACGGACAAGACTGCCGCCCTGAAGCGGATGTACCGGCAGCTCGTGTTCCTCTCCGGGCAACAGGCCGACGATGCCCTGCAGCACCAGTTGAAGGCCGCCAGGAAGAGGTATCCGGGGCGTTCCGAGCAGTGGTACCTGGAAAAGATCATCTATGATCTGGAGCGCGACCGCCGTTAATTGGGATGTGGGATGTATGAGGTTGGAGAGGGTGGTTTTATGCAAGTTGTGGCAGATTGCATTCCCTGTTATTTGCAGCAGGCCATCACCGCCTGCCGGGCTGCAGGATTGGACGATTCCGGACAGCAGCGCCTGCTGGCCGGGCTATTGCCCATGATCGCCGATCTCGACCCGTCCAAGACCCCGGCCGAGAATTCCACGCTGGTGCTGTTCGAGACCTGCCGCCTGCTGGGGCGGGATGATCCCTTCAGTGAGGCCAAGGCCGCCAGCAACCGGCTGGCGCGTACCTTTCTCCCGTCACTGGAAAAGATCGTGGAGTTCAGCGAGGACCCGTTGCTGACCGCCTTGAAGGTGGCAGTGGCGGGGAATGTGATCGATATGGGGATCAACCCCCGGTTTGACGTCAACGCCAGCATCCGGCAGGTGTTGGACAGCGGTTTTGCGCGCTGCGAGGCGGAACCGCTGCGCCATCTCTTGCAGGGCGGCGGCCGGTTTGTAGTGATCGGGGACAACAGCGGCGAGATCGTATTCGACTTCCTGCTGCTGGCCCAACTGTGGCATTATACCCACCAGCTTTATTACGTGGTCAAGGGCGGCCCCATTCTGAACGATGCTACCATGGAAGATGCCATGTCAGCCGGGATTGACCTGCTGGCCGAAGTGGTGACCACCGGCAGCAACTATCTGGGCCTGATTCCGGAACTCTGCGGCGCCCCGCTACGCTCGCTGCTGGAGGGCGCCGACCTGGTGCTGGCAAAGGGGCAGGCCAACTACGAGACCCTGGAGGGCACAACCCTTGCCGGGGAGCGGGCCTTCTTCCTGCTCCGGGCAAAGTGCCCGTGTGTGGCCTCCCACCTGGGTGTTGAGCCCGGGGAATCGGTGCTGGTGCGTAACAAGGTCAAAATGGGTGGTTAGTGGTTGGTGGGCAGAGCCCGTGGTCAAGGAACTGGCGCCGAACGAGGAGCAATTCTACCAGCAGGGCGCCCGGGAAGTGGATGAGAAGATTGGGAAGTAGGCTGACAATAGGACTGAAAAGAGCAGGTAAGCTGCGAGGGAATTAGTCATGTCTGAACCGGGCCTGGTGCACCCGGTTTTTTTGTTTTGCCGGCAGTAGCCGGGGAATTGATATTTCAGCAATGGACAAAATATGAAGCGAAATTTGAAGGAAATTGCTATTGCTCCGCAATTTGTTGTCAATTTATTGTGAGGGGAGTGTTCGGCCATACTGCTGGTGGCAGTCAGGGCACTGGTGCTCTATATTCTTCTGGTAATCGTGATGCGGTTGATGGGCAAGCGCCAGATCGGCCAGTTGCAACCCTTCGAGCTGGTGATCACCATCGTCATCGCCGAGTTGGCCGTTCTTCCCATGAACAACCTCGGCATTCCTATCACCAACGGGGTCATCGGCATCCTGATGCTAATGGCTGCCGAGGTTTTTATCTCCCTGCTGGTTCTGAAAAGCGAGCGGGTGCGCGCCCTGGTCTGCGGCACGCCGACCATGCTGATCAACAACGGCCGGCTGCTCCCTGAGGCCATGCAGCGGCTGCGGGTGAACCTGAACGATCTGTTGGAACAACTCCGCAGCAAGGAGTACCCTAACGTATCCGACATCGCCTTTGCGGTACTGGAGAATAACGGCGCCCTCAGTGTCATTCCCAAGGCCGACGCCCAGCCTCCCACCGCCAGGGACCTCGGCCGCACTGTTACTCAGCCGTTGTTCCCGGTGACCCTGATCGTGGACGGCAACGTGAACCTGAAAAATTTAAAGCTGGCCGGCATCGGAGTGGATACCCTGATCGCCCAGGCCAGGTTGCAGCAGATTCCCGACATCCGGGATGTCTTCTTTGCCCAACTGACCACCCGGGGGCAGATCGATTGGCACCTCAGGGGGGAGGGCGATTCCTGATGCGCAAGTGGAGCGGGTGGCTGCTCGTTCTGGCGATCGCGGCCATTGTCACCACCGGCGGTATCCTCTCTCAGCGGTACCTGGACCGGTCTGCATACGATTTGGCCTCCCAGTTGGAGCGGGTGCAGCAGGCAGTTGACCATCGGGACTGGAGAGAGAGCGCGGACAGCTTTGTAGCTCTTGAAAAGCGCTGGAACAGGGTGCACAGCAACTGGGCGCTGATTACGGATCACATGGAACTGGACAACCTGGAACTGAGCCTGGTCCGGCTCCAGGAGTTCATCGAGAGCCGGGACGAGGTCAACGCCAGGGTCGAGGCCGGGGAAGCCATGGACATGATCAGGCATATCCCCGAACGGGAGCGGCTGACCTGGCGGAATGTTTTTTAGGAATCAGCCTACGCAAGCTTTTCTATATCCCACTTCCCGCATCCGCGCCCGCCAGGGCGGCGGCGCCGGGTCCGCGCCATGTCCACCGGACATGGCGCCGCCGGGCGCGCCCACATCTCATCACCAGGTAGAGCAGGGTGGCGGCCGGAAAAATGATGGCAGTGGAGGCGGCCACGATCCCTGCATCGTTGCAGGTGATCGCTGCCTTTTTTATGGGCGAGGGCGCCTCAGAAGATCCGGACCGGTGTGCCGATGGACACCAGGTTGTAGAGATCGATCACGTCTTCGTTGAACATGCGCACGCAGCCGTGGCTGGCGTAGGCGCCGATGGAATTGGGCATGTTGGTGCCGTGTATGCCGTACGAACCCCCCGGAATGCTCAGTCCCATCCATCTGGAACCGAAGGCTCCGCCCGGGTGGTCGATTTTTTCCGCGATCGCCCAGTTGCCGGGCGGGGTAGGGCTGTCCGGGGCACCGACCGCTACCGGGTAGCTCTTGAAGATGCCGGAGTCCCGGTACAGGGTGAGCACTCTTCGAGCCAGGTCGATGGTGATATTATACATAACTGGTGGTTGCATACATCATCCCCCTTGAATAACATATAGCAGCGCCGAGCTTTTATGCATGTCTCGAATTTGATGGAGCAGATCAAGGGGGGCGGTTGCCCTTGCGCAACAGTTTTGTTTATATTGACAACGCCTGCACTACCTGGCCGAAGCCCGAGGCCGTGTATGCGGCAGTGGTGGATGCAATGAAAATAGGCGCCAATCCGGGGCGGGCGTCGCACCGGATGTCGAAGCAGGCGGAACAGATCGTGGAATCAGCCAGGATCGAACTCTGCCGGATGTTCAACGCTCCTTCTCCCGAACACGTGATCTTCACCCTGAACTGTACGGATTCCCTGAATATGACGCTCAAGGGGATCCTGAAACCGGGCGGCCAGGTGATCGTCGGCCCCTATGAACACAATTCGGTGCTCAGGCCGCTACGCAGGCTGCAGCGGTCCGGGGTCAACCTGGCTATCGCCCGGAGCGCCGGGGAGTTCGGGATCGATTGCCAGCACTTCGAATACCTGTGCAGCCAGGGGGTGGATGCAGCCGTCTTCGCTCACGCCTCCAATGTAACCGGGGCGGTGCTCCCGGTCAGGGACCTGGCGGAGCAGGTACACCGGCGGGGCGGGCTGGTGATCGTCGATGCTGCCCAAACTGCCGGGAAGCTGCCGATAGACATGAGAGAGATGGGTATTGACGTGCTGGCCATCCCCGGCCACAAGGGCCTGCTGGGGCCGATGGGAACCGGCGCCCTGCTGCTGGGCAGGGACCTCCCGGTGCTTCCTCTCAGAGAGGGTGGTACCGGCTTCAAGTCCGAGGGCGAGGACCAGCCCGAGGAACTACCCTGGCGCCTGGAGTCCGGAACTCCGAACTTCCCGGGCATTGCCGGGCTACTGGCAGGCATTCGCTTCATTCAGGCCGAGGGTCTGAGCAGGATCGCCCGGCATGAAACCGGGCTTGCCCGGGCGCTGGTGGCAGGACTCGGGGAGATCGACGGGGTGCGCTTGCTGTGCTGTCAGGAGCCCCAGACCGGTGTGGTCTCATTCCTGTTGGATGCGTGCCATGTCGGTGAGACGGCCAAAGCCATGGACCAGGTGTACGGCATCGGGATCAGGGCCGGCCTGCACTGTTCACCCTTAGCCCACCGGACGCTGGGGACTTTTCCCGAAGGGGCGCTGCGGGCCAGCTTTGGATATTTCAACAACTATTCGCACGTGGAGCGGCTGATTGCGGCAGTGCGGGATCTCGCCTCTAAAGACAAACTAGGCTTACGCTAAGCCGAAGGCGCAGGTGGAAAGCACGCCTGCACACAGGTCCAGGGGCGGTTAGCCATCGGGCAAAAAGCAACAGTGGTTGGGCCTGTTTTATCACAGATGACTACCCGCTCTAATACCCCCGCTTCTCTGAAGCGGTGGGATAAGAGCGGCTACGTCACTGTATTAACGAGTTCTAAGCTTCAGTGGGGGGGAAGGCAATCCCC
>Ga0187882_1004012_pt1 | contig 12202 bp, 6 predicted proteins | sample June2016WEW_19_1_3_FD_132991 | JGI IMG/M metagenome (GOLD analysis project Ga0187882, IMG submission 132991) | Peatland microbial communities from SPRUCE experiment site at the Marcell Experimental Forest, Minnesota, USA - June2016WEW_19_150 | ecosystem: Environmental > Terrestrial > Soil >...
AAATGTTTGGAATAGGGTAATACAAGAAACAACCGGAATCCTACGGTGTAAGTGCTGGTGTACAAAGGGATTGCTGATGCGCGCGGCCCCTCAAGCAACCTCGCGGCAGTAAACTCCCGCTAGAGCCTTCCCGACTTGGTGCCCCGAGTGCCACTGGAAGTGCTTCAACCACCCAACGAACTTCCTGCGCACACCCGCCACACCCTGCCACGGCTGCGACAGCACAAGATCCACGTCAGGCCGAATTCGCTGGATTAGGGCCCGGTACACAACTGAGTCGCTCTCACCCTCCACAACGATTCCGAAGACCATTATTCGCCGAGCGCCCCTGCTAGCATGAGGTCCCCAAGACCGAGGGCCTTGTCTTCGACCAGCTTGCGCAGGTGAGTTTTGTCACTGGGGCGAACCACGACAGTCTCGCCACGTCTTTTCTCGATCCAGAGGATCTCATCGAGATTCATTTGATCGACCAAGAAAGGCGAGTGAGTGGTCAGCAAAATCTGGGACGGGACGTTGCGGTCCGACACTTCCTCCTGCACCTGCCGCAACAGCGCGACAATGGTCTCAAGAAGCCTGGGATGAAGGTGATTCTCGGGCTCTTCAACGAGGAACAGAGTCCCGCCGAGACCGTCCGGAGCGCAAACAAGCGAGAGCAAAGCGATAAACGCCAACTCACCGTCAGACATCTGGATGAGCGGAGTGGGGCGAGCCAGAGCCTGTTCCTCGGACGCGAGGTAAACCGTCCCCTGCTGGGTAGGCCAAGTCAGGATACGACGAATTTCCGGAAAGACGTCCCGCGCAACTTCCGCGATGCGGTTGAAGTTTTCGGGCGCCCTGGTTTGGAGCCACATCAGCCAGGCTGATAGGTTCTGTCCCTGGTGCTCAAGGACTCCCCCCGCCCCGACCTGATTGGGCTGCTTCATCAGGCTGGGAACCAGGTGATAGTGACGCCAATTCTGGGCAAACCACTTCAACGGGTAGCCGTCCCAGTTGCGAGGAGCGAGTTCCATCGCGGACCTCTCCGCCTCTACGGTCAGCAGGCGCTGTCCGTCGGCGTTAACCAACCAGCGGCCTTCGCTTTCGCGCGTGATCAGGGGGCATTGTTTTTCGCCTTCCAGGAGAATGAGGCGCTCCGATTGAATGTTGACGTACCCACTAGCCCCGCCCACCAGCTCAATCCCATATTTGAAGCTTCTGTCCGGTCGGGCTGGGTCGGTAAAGTCAACACCTACCGACAGAAGTCTATCCTGCCCTCCCTTCCACAGGACCTCGTCTATCCCTCCGCGTCTGACGAGAGCGTTTACGGGGCCGTACGTTCCCGCCTGAGGAAACCAGGACTCATAGAGGAAGCGCAGGGCATCAAGAAGATTGCTCTTGCCCCCCATATTAGGGCCGACCAGAACATTGAGCGGACCCAGGGGAAGGTCCAGGCTTCGGAGGCTCTTGAAGTTTCGGGCCAGCAATCGTGTCAGCACAGGGGACCTACCGCTATCGTACCCCGCCGCGCTTGCTGCCTCAAGAGGCACTCAGCCAGTATCGCGTCATACGGGAATTCGAGCTAAATCAGAGCCATAGCAGCGGCGCCAGCCCGGCTACTGTCAGGCCGCCCAGCAGGCACAGGCTCTCGACACCCGTTTTGCGATCGGACAAGCTGAAAGCATAGATCCCTTTGACCAGGTTGTTGCTGGCCGCGGCAATCAGGATAGCCGCCGAGGCCACCTTCAAAGAAGTGACGCCTCCCGCCGATTGCGTCATGCCCATGATGAAGGGGTCCACGTCCGTGACCCCCATCAGCCCCGCCAGCGTGTACACCCCCGCCCTGCCGAGATAGGCGATCGCCAGGTGCGTGGCAACCAGGATGGCTAGAAACAACACGGCGAAGAAAAAGGCCGCGCGCAGTTCGAGGGGGTTCCTGGATTCGTACTCCCGTTTGACCTCGCCGGCTCTGGCATCGGGAATGCGCGTCCAGAGCCAGCCTGCGCCCATCCCCACGCCCGCCAGAATGGCGAACGTCACGCCCAGGGTGGTCAGCAGGTTTCGATTGAACATCGTCACGAGGCCGGCCAGGCGCACATACATAACGCCGGAGGCGATCAGAGTTCCGCCCGCAAACAGGTGCGGGCGGCTCTCGCGCGCGGCTCGTTTGGCCAGAACCACGGTGGTCACGGTGGACGAGTAGGCGCCCCCCAGCAAGGCCGCCAGGATCACGCCTCCCTGCCCTTTCGTCAGCTTCTGGATCACGTAGCTGCCGTAGGACACGCCACTCACCGCCACCACCACCAGCCAGGCCTTGAAAGGATTGATATGGAACGGCCCGAACTCCTGGTTGGGCAGGACCGGTAAAATCACCGCGGTGAGCAGAAGGAATTTGGTGAAGGTAAGGATCTCCTCGGCGGCGATCCGTTTGGTCAAGCCTTCCAACACGGCTTTCAATTCCAGCAACAGCATGCTGGCGACGGTGACCGTGGTGGCGATCCAGAATTGCTCGCGGTACACCAGCGCCCCCACCAGGTACGTGGTCAGCCCCGACATCTCGGAGGTGACGCCCGAAAAAACGGACGTCGCCACTTTATGCTGGTACGCCAGCATCAGGAAGCCGCCCACGACGGCGAAGCCCAACATCACCGGCAAGATCTGCCCTCCCGAGAGGAGGGACGTGGCATAGCCGATGAGTCCGATCAGAGGATAGGTGCGCACTCCGCCGAACGAGTAATGTTCGCTCGCGGTCCGGCGCTCCTCCCGCTCCAGGCCCATCAAAAACGAGAGGAACAGGACCAATAGGATCTTCGCGCCTTCCGGCGGCAATAAACGATAGAAGTCCACCAGCTTCAGTGCTCCTCGTCTATATCAGAGTACAACTTCACGGAAAGCAAGGTGGCCGACGGGGCCACCCGCCTTCGCTATACTCTCACTATGAAAACCATTCGCCCGCTGGCCCTTTTCCTGCTGGCTTCGACCTGCTTCGCGCAGGGCCTCGAGTACATCAAGGCCCATTACACCAAGTACGAATACATGGTTCCCATGCGCGACGGGAAAAAGCTCTTCACCTCGGTGTATGTCCCGAAGGACACTTCCGAGAAATACCCCATCATGCTCGACCGTACACCCTACAGCGTAGCGCCCTACGGTGTCGACAACTTCAAGGCCAGCCTGGGGCCTTCGGAGAAGTTCGCTCGCGACGGATTCATCTTCGTGTACCAGGATGCGCGCGGCTGCTATATGTCGGAAGGCGAATTCGTAAATATGACGCCGCAGATCGATGTGAAGCGCGGTCCCCAGGACGTCGATGAGAGCTCCGACACCTACGACACCATCGACTGGCTGACCCAAAACGTGCCGAATCACAACGGGAAGGTGGGCATGTGGGGGATCTCGTATCCGGGGTTCTACACGGCGGCGGGAATCATCGATGCGCACCCCGCGCTCATCGCCGCATCGCCGCAGGCGCCCATCGCGGACTGGTTCATCGGCGACGATTTTCATCACAACGGCGCGCTGTACCTGCCGCATGCGTATCGCTTCCTTAGCGCCTTCGGCCATCCGCGGCCGGTTCCCACGCTTCCCCATCCAGGTGTGCAGGACCCCACGGCCCAGTTGGATGCGTACAGCTTTTTTCTGTCGCTCGGCCCGCTTTCGAACGCCAACGAAAAGTACTTCAAGAACGACGTTCCGTTCTGGACCGAGATGATGCAGCACGGCGCTTACGACGACTACTGGCAGGCCCGCAACCTGCGTCCTCACCTCAAGAACATTAAGCCGGCGGTGATGACCGTCGGCGGCTGGTTCGACGCGGAGGACCTTTTCGGGGCGCTGAATACCTACAAGGAGATCGAGAAGAACAGCCCGGGCGCAAACAACACGCTGGTCATGGGCCCGTGGTGCCACGGCTGCTGGGCGCGCACCGAGGGAGACGCGCTGGGCAACGTGCGGTTCGGCGCCAAGACCTCGCAGTTCTACCGGGACGAGATCGAGTTTCCCTTCTTCGCACATTGGCTCAAGGGCAAGGCCGATCCCAAGCTTCCGGAGGCCTTTGTGTTTGAAACGGGCACGAACCAGTGGCGGCGGGAGGATGCCTGGCCGCCCAAGGACGCGCAGCCGCAGGCGGTCTACCTGCGCGCCGATGGAAAGCTGAGCTTCGATCCGCCCAGCGAACCGGCGGCGGCCTTCGACGAATACATCGCCGATCCGAATAAGCCGGTACCCTACATCAACGGCCAGGCGTCCGGAATGACGCGCGAGCACATGGTGGAAGACCAGCGCTTCGCATCCACGCGGACCGACGTGCTGACGTATCGGAGCGACGAACTCACCGGCGACGTGACGCTATCCGGCCCTCTGACGGCGTCGCTGTACGTTTCGACCACGGGAACCGATTCCGATTGGGTGGTGAAGCTGATCGACGTCTACCCCGAGGATTATCCCAATCCCGATCCGAATCCGGCCGGCGTCCGCATGGGCGGATACCAGCAATTGATCCGCGGCGAGGCCATGCGTGGGAAGTTTCGCAACAGCTATTCGAAGCCCGAGCCATTTGTGCCCGGCAAGATGGAAAAAGTGGAATGGGCGATGCCCGATATCAACCACTGTTTCCGCAAAGGCCACCGGATCATGGTCCAGGTGCAGAGCTCCTGGTTTCCGCTGGTGGACCGCAACCCGCAGAAGTTCGAGGATATCTACAGCGCCAAGGCCGCGGACTTCATGAAAGCCACTGAGCGGGTTTACCGCTTCGCGGCTGCGGCCTCCTCGGTGAAGGTGAACGTGCGGGCGGTCAAGTAGGGGCCGGACAACGCTCAGGCCGAATATTTCGCGGTGCGGGTCGCACCCGGTTTTACGGGGACCACTGCCGCAATCATGGTCTGCCGATTCACGGACTGCTCGAACGAAACCGCGGCTGGAACGCCATCCACCATAATGCGGATGTCGCGCCCGGACCGCGGCACGGGGAATGCGGCCTTCCATTGAAGGAGCGGGCCAGCATCGTTCGTGAACGTCGTTTCTACTGAGCCGCGGTGCGCCACGGTGATCTCGTTTTTCAGTACGGGAACCCGCGACAGCCTGGCCCATTGGAGCGACTCCGGCAGGCGCGGCAGGGTCTCGAGTCTGGAGTTCGGGGCATCCGGAGCGATCCCCATAAGCCCGGTGGCGACAGCGCCGACTACAGCGAAGGCAGTCTCCGAAACGTGCTGGCCGAAGAACTCCGGGTCGGCAATCTCCATCAGGAGATCGTGCGCCTGTTGGCGCCTGCCGTAACGATACAGCAGTTCGGGAAGGTGGGACAGAGCGCCGGGAGATTGCGGGAGCGCGGCTTGCAAATTGTCGAGGGTCGCGTTGGTCTTGGGCCCGTCCTCGGGTATGCCGAACCAGAGCACGTAGGTATTGCAGTCGGGCACGCAGTCCTGCGAGAAGCTGCGATCCGGAAACGTGCCGGAGTAGAAACGGTTCTGACGCGGATTCCACCACTCGGCATTGAAGCGGGTGCGCAGCGCGTTGGCTCGGCTCCGGTACTCCTGCGCGACCCGGCGCGAGAGGCTGCCGGGCCGGCCCTTGACTTCCTCGAATGCGGCATATGTCAGGTATCCGGCATACTGTCCGGCGATGAGATCGGCGCCCGTGAGGAAACGTGGCCCCTCCCGGTGATAAGAGGCGGAGACGCGAGGCCGGATGCTGTTCTTCATGATGCCGTCGTGATCGGGGTCCCAAGCCTGGATGTAGTTCACCACCGTGCGCTCGTAGAACTCGGAAAAGGTCTCGTCGAGATAGCTCGCATCGCCAGTCCAGAGGAGCTCGCGATAGCAGGCGCGGAGGATATCGAAATTAGCCGGCAGCGAGTACCCGAAATCGCTGTCGTCGTTATAGCTGGCCGGGTCTGGAAAGCCATCCTTGGTGACCATCCAGTAGGAGCAGAAGTCCCGGCTTTTGGCAATGCCCTGGGCGAAGCGGCGCAACATGTTGGCGGTGTGCCGGTTGAGGCCGAGCACTGCCGCGCCGACGCTCTGATGCGCCACGTCGCGCATGCAGAACACGGTGCTCCTGCCGGCGGCACTGGTGGCGTACCAGTCCCCGACCGGGTCGCCCGTGTAGACGCAACTGAGGGCCCGCTGTTTCGACCGCAGGAAAGCGGCGGTGAGCCGTGGGTCGGAACATTCCAATTGCACCTCTCCGGGCAAGCGCGTGGGGGAGACGCCGGCTGCGGTTTCGGCGGAGTTCGCGAACGGCCTCCCGCGCCATACCGCCGCTCCGGCGAGCGCCAGAGCAGGAGCGCCGATGGCGATCCACTGTCTTCGCGTCAGATGAACGCGGAGCGCGGGGATGGATGGCGCGGGCGCGGAAGCGGTAACGCCGGCCCGCGACTGGAATACCGGCACATAGCCGCCGCGCGGGATCTCAAGGGCGACAGGCTCGGAAGCACCCGCGCCGGCGAAATACCGCTCCAGGCGCTGGCGCAGAGTACGCGCTTCGGTGCGGACGATGCTGTCTTCACCGGGGTTGTACGTCGCCGCCCGGCCGAACACCCGATGCCCGATCAGCGTCTCGGTAATCTCTTCCGGGCAGCCGGTGAGCTTGCGGTCCACTACATAGGTAAGAAACCCGCGCAGGCGCGTGGCGCGCCGGAACTCCGGGCTCGCCAGTATCCGTTCGACCAGCGCCCGGCATTCCTCATCGCTGGGGCGGGGATCTCTTTCTGAATTTACCTCAGGGGCAGCCAAGCACCATCCCTCTTCCAGTCCAACGTTAGTATACGACAGCGGGACGGCTGCCGGGATGCTCCACTGGAAAGCCTGCCGCAATCACATTGTTGACCGTCAGTTAACCGTTAATTCACCTTGCGGGAAACCTCCATTCATTCTATCGTTAGCGCTAAATAGCTTCGAGCATTCCTGGTGTGGAATGTGTCAAGAGGAGATTTCGCGTGAAGAACTTAATGACGCAACGGAAGAACTGTCGAAACCTTGCCGCTGGTAGGCCGCGCAGGCCAACCGGAGTTTGCCTGTGGTGGGTCCTCGCAGGTCTGGCTCTATTGCTTTGGGCGTCCAGTGCCATGTATAGCCAAGGCGTGACGGGGCGCATCCATGGCACGGTGCAGGATCAGAGCCATGCAACCGTTCCCGGCGCCACGGTCACCGTAACGAACCAGGAAACAGGCTACCACGCAGGGGTTCCGACGGGCCCAGGTGGCGAATATGTAGTCCCAGACATGCCGCCTGGGAAATATACCGTCACGGTCACGGCGACCGGTTTCAAAGAGGCCGTGTCCAAAGACGTTTTGGTTATCGTGAACGGCTCGACCGCCGTGGATTTTGCCTTGGAAATCGGCGTTCGAACCGAAGCGGTCGAAGTCGTCGCCAACAGTCAACTCGTGGACACCGTCACTTCCTCCATGGGCAACGACCTGAGCACGCGGCAGGTCAACGCCTTGCCGCTCTTCGGGCGCGTCTACTCCCAGCTCGTTCAGGTCATGCCGGGAGCCGTTAAGACCGGAATCGGGGCTTCGGCGGAATCGGGATCGGGCATCGGAGCGAACGGTTCCATCACGGCGGCCGTGAACGGGATCGTTTACCAAGGCACGACCTTCACGCTCGATGGCGTGAGCGATATGGAGTTGGAAAACGCTTTCCAGAATGTCACGCCGCCGATGGACGATATCGCGGAGGTAAAGGTTTCGGGCAACAATGCCAGCGCCGACGTGGGAACGTATGGCGGCGCTCAAGTCAATGCCATGATCAAGTCCGGAACCAACCAGCTCCATGGTTCGGCGTACGAGTTTTACCGCCGCCAGTGGCTGAACGCAAACACTTGGGCAAACGATCTCATTGGCGCCGCCAAAGCCCCGTACAAAGGGAATCAATATGGCGGTTCGGTGGGCGGCCCCGTCCGGAAGAACAAGATCTTCTTCTTCGGCGGCTATGAGGGACTCCAGTTAAATACCGGAATCACGGACACCTGGACAGTCCCCACTCCCATGGAAGCCAATGGATATTTCCCCAATAACTTCTTCACCAGACCGATTTACGATCCCAAGACGGGGGCCGCCGGAACGAACCCGACTGCTTTTCCGACGGTGACGCTGGCGAATGGCACCTACGGCTGTTCGGGCGCCGGCAACTCCACGACGCCCTCCTGCACGGCTTACCAGATTCCCCAGACCCGGTGGGACCCGGTGGCGGTCAAGATGCTGACGGGCAAAACGATCTGGCCGGCTCCGAATATGGCGAATCCCAATGCGCCGTCGAACAACTACAGCCAAAGCTTTACGCAGACGGACCCGCAACAGAAATTCGACATCAAGGTGGACGTCGCGCTGCACGGGCAGGACCGTATGTTCGGCCGCGCGTCCTATCAGCGCAACGATCAGACCATTCCCGGGCCGACTCAATTCGTCAACGTGGGCGAAAACGCGTCGCCCAGGGACCACAACGACGTGCTCGGTTACACCCATTGGTTTTCTCCGCTCTCCGTGAACGAATTCCGGTTCGGGTTTAACCGGTTCTACACCCACCATTTCACCAACGACATAGGGTCCAACGAGGACACCGTGCTGGGAATTCCGAATGGCAACATTGCGGCGTTTCCAAACACCTCCGGCATGGCGCAGATGTCGGTCAGCAGCAATCAGAGCATTGGAAACTGGCAACAAACCGGATCTTCGGGAACCTCCAATGCGGTGCGTTTCACCAACGCTTACGATATAGTCGACAACGTCGTACTGATCAAAGGAAAGCACACCTTCGGCTTCGGCGGGGATTACCGGCGCCTGCAGGCGTCCGTGACAAATCCGGACCACGATCAGTCCGGATCTTATGCGTTCGATACCACCTACAGCTCCAGTTGCGCCAACAACGTTTCATGCAGCGGCGCCACCGGCGGAGCGGGCATGGCGGATTTCCTGCTCGGCTTGCCCACCACCGTGAACCGCGACGTCGTGAATACCGCGCCTGCCACCCGTCTGACCATCGCGGACGCCTATTTCCAGGATGATTTCCACGTGACCAAGAAATTCACGCTGAACCTGGCCCTGCGGTGGGATCTGATCTCGATGTACAACGACGTGAATAATCACCAGTCCAACCTGAACATGAGCACCGGTGTGCTGGATATTGCAACGGCGGGCAATCGCGGACCCAACGTGAACACCAACTATCGCAATTTCGCCCCGAGAATCGGCTTCGCCTATTCACCGGATAGCGGGCACACGGCCATCCGTGGGGCTTGGGGAATCACGAGTTTTCCCGATCACTACGGAGCCGCGGGCGGTACGCTGGAGCGCAATTGGCCGTGGTTTGAGGAGTATGTCCTCGGCCAGCAAAGCGCCAACACGCCATGGGCCTCTCTCAGCTCGGCGCAGAACCTGCCCAACCCGTCCTGCTCCGTAAACACGGCCACCTGCCAGATCGGACTGCCGGGCTTCGTGCCGCAACAATACGCCGCCACGGTCGTTCCATGGCCCGCGGCCAGCCTCTACTACGTTCCGCTCAACAACCAACCGGACAAAGCCACCATGTGGAACATCGGCATTCAGCGCCAGCTCACGCGGTCGAGTTCCATTGACGTCGCCTATGTTGGAACCAAGGGCGCCAACCTGTTCCGCTCCATCAATATCGACCAAGCCTACCCGGGCGCCAACACGATCGTCGGGACGGGGGTGCCTTCCAGCATCAGCGGACTGACCGCGAACCGGCTTTACAGCACGCTCGGTTGCACCCAGTTCAGCACCACTGCCACACTTTCCAGCACCGGCGGGCCCGTTTGCATCGCAGGTCCCCTGGCCGCCATTCAGGCCGTCAACGAGCGTGGTTCCACCGGTTACTCGAGGTACGATTCGCTCCAGGTGAGATTTACCAAGCGCCTTTCCCGGGGGTTGGAGACGCTGCTGTCCTACACCTGGTCGAAGGAAATCGACGACATGCAAGTGTTCGTTCCCCTGTTGAACAACGACCAGTTCAACAAGGCCCTGGGCAACTCTTCGGCGCCCGACGTTCCCCAGCTCTTGATCGGCAGCTTCGTGTACGAGCTTCCGGTGGGAAAGGGACGCGGCTTGATGAGCAAGGCCCCCTACCCGGTGGAATTGGCGTTCGGCGGGTGGCAGGTTTCCGGGATCGCGACCATCCAGCACGGGGTGCCGCTCACGGTCACCGACGGAACCAGCAATAACGGCGGTCTGAACGGGGGCTTCAACAACCGGGCCAACTATAGCGCCTCCTGCGGCTCGTCCGCCAAGATCCTCAACATACCGAACCCATTGTCTACGACCAACGGCATTCAGTGGTTCGACGCGACTTGCTTCTCCGACCACACGGTCAACTACGTCTATGGCAACTCAGTCCCCGGAAACGTATGGGGCCCCGGCATCGTCAACTTCGACTTGTCTGTTTCCAAAGCGGTGAAATTCCGCGAGAGCATGGAGCTCAGAGTTCGAGCGGACGCTTTCGATGCTTTCAACACGCCGCATTTCAGCAACCCAGGCACCACCTGTTGCACGGCGCAGAGCGCGGGCTTTGCCGTGATCACGGGCACGAGCACACCGCGGCAACTCCAGTTAGGAGTGCATTTCGCGTTCTAAGTCCATGACTACCTGATTTCGTTATCGATATCGAAAACTCTGAAATATTCGCTGAGAAATGTTGACTTGAGCGGTATAGATTGACTGCAATACGATTCTGCCACGCAGCCGGCGAGCCCAGCGCGTGCACGGGAAGGAGACTTAAAGAGATCCTATGTTGCGTTTTGTAGCGTTTTGCCTGTTGGGAATCTTGCCCTCGTTGGCGCCGGCTCAGGAAGTGACCGGCTCCATCACCGGTTCGGTTGTCGATCCGACCGGAAGCGCCGTCGCCGGAGCGACTGTCAAGCTCGCCTCGGAAGCCACCGCGGCGGTCCGCACGGCGGCCACCGACGCTGAGGGCAACTTCGTGTTTACCGCCGTCGCACCCGGCCTCTATGCCGTGACCGCCGAGCATCCCGGCTTCAAGAAGTTTGAGAAGCAGCGCCTCGAGTTGGTGCCCGGCGACACGCTCACCGTGGGCACTCTCAAGCTCGAAGTCGGCTCGGTCAGCGAGTCGGTCATGGTTCGGGCCGAAGGCGCCATGGTGCAGACCAGCACCAGCGAACGGTCGGGCATCGTCACCAGCAACCAGATCGCCGATCTGACCGTGATCAACCGCGACTACACCACGTTTGCGTCGCTCCAGCCCGGCGTCGTTATGACCGCGGGCGCCGAGGTCCAGACCTTTACCGGCCAGAACACCTTCAACGTCCTGGGGGGCCGCACTACCGGTAATAATTTCCTGATCGATGGCGTACCGGCCAGCAATTCCAATCAGGGTAACTTCAACACCACCCTCAGCCTGGATGCCACTCAGACGGTCGAGGTCAAGGTGGCCAATTTCGACGCCGAATATGGCCGGAATCAGGGCATGACCATCGTGGCGGTGTCGAAGGGCGGCACCCAGCAGGTTCACGGCGCCGCCTACTACTACGACCGCAATGAAGCGCTCAACGCCAACAACTTCTTCAATAATAAACAGGGCGTGAAGGCCGACGGATCGATGGTCTCTCCCCGGCAAAAGTACCGGATCTCGAATGCCGGCGGCACTCTCGGCGGACCCCTCCGCATTCCGCGCACCCCCAGTTCCAGAGGCAAGCTGTTCTTCTTTGTCGCCAGCGAGGAGATCCGCGAGGTGCGGCCCAAGGCGGCCCAGACCATTACCGTCCCGACGGCCATCGAGCGGAAGGGCGACTTCTCGCAGTCCCTCACCACCGCCGGAAAACTGATCCCGGTCAAGGACCCGCTCACCGCCGTGGCGTTCCCCGGCAATGTCGTGCCGGCGAACCGCATCCTGCAATCCACGCAGAATTACCTGAACCTGCTGCCGCTGCCGAATTTCACGAACCTAGCCATCTCCGCCGGCAACTATAACTACATCTACCAGGAAAGCTTAAACGTGCCCAAACGCATCGAGACTGGGCGCCTGGATTACAACATGAGTTCGAACACGACCATGTATGCCCGCTTCAACTACTGGTTTGAAGACCAGTCGGGCGCCGCGGTTTCGGCGGGCAACTCGGCCTGGGGATGGTTCCCGGATCACTATAGATGCAACACCCCTTCGGGAGTGGTCTCCATGACCCATATCATCAATGCGACCACGGTTCTTCAGGCGACCATGGGCTTTCAGCGCTTCAATGAAGCCGGGTCGCCGCTCAGCGA
>Ga0187882_1004018_pt1 | contig 12193 bp, 11 predicted proteins | sample June2016WEW_19_1_3_FD_132991 | JGI IMG/M metagenome (GOLD analysis project Ga0187882, IMG submission 132991) | Peatland microbial communities from SPRUCE experiment site at the Marcell Experimental Forest, Minnesota, USA - June2016WEW_19_150 | ecosystem: Environmental > Terrestrial > Soil >...
GAGCTTCAGAGGGGCGTTGGCGGTATTCCCATGTGTACTGATGATCGTCATGACGCCACCTGACACTGTTCCCCTGAGATCGATGAGAGTTATCAGTACGCCTTCGTCTGGAAGACCGCTATCGAGGGCTCGGCTCCGATATTCGGTCATGTAGTAGAGTGATTCGGACAACGGGATCTTGACTGCCTTTAGATTTGAGGAGCGCCGTTCAACAGGGTCGATGTATGCGGTACAGTTTTGGCCTGAACTGATCTCAGCAATCTGTTCTGGTTCAATCCATCCCAGTAAGGCTTTGCTCCATGCTGTGGGGTGGGATGGCGCTGAGCCTGGTGGATTCCCGTTCCACAAGCCTCTTGCCATTACATCCCATTTTCCGGCGTCCCCGGTACGGGCGTCTTCTGTGTTATAGAGATCCGGCAATCCCAGAAGATGCAGGAACTCGTGAGCATAAGGGCCCAGTACGGCGGCGTCTCGACCTTCGCTCTCTGGTACGATTGCTGCTCGATCGTAACTTCTCTCGTCCGTCTTGAATGTGATGCCGCCTACGTACGCAACCGACCAAATGTTCTGAGTGATTTTAGGATTGGATTCCTGACCCTGACCTGCGTGAACAATCATGAGATACTGATAGTTGCTGAAGTCGACACTAGGATCGGCGACTTTGAGGGCGTCATCGACAACTTGATAGGTTCTTACTCCCGTGGTCGGGTCTCCGTCGATGAGTCCGTTGTCAGCTCCGTAGGTCGACATCAACTCGGGAAGACGAAATATCCCGGCAACTGTGCCTTCGATTCGCAGCTTCCCGTATGATATACTTGTAACATAATCACTTAGCCTGTGGAAAAATGTGAAGTTGAGATCTGAAACGGTCAAGTTGAATGCTTTGTCATCAAACTCTACTGCAAGAACGATTATTCTCACAACGCCTATCACTGGCGTGGTGATGTTGCTTGGAGTGTACTCAATTGCGTCGCCACCGCCTATGGCAGGTGAAAGACTGTATTTCAGATCGTGTTTAACCAACAGTACAGCAGAGGGAACAATTGTGCATGGAGTGATCACTAACAGTAGGAGGATAGTGATCAGCTTACAATGACGCACCGCCAGCACCTAGGACAGATGTGTTTCTTGCCTATCTCCGAATTGCCCCAAACCTCGGGTAAAATCGGGTGCGTGTAACAGAAAAGCGTGCAATGACCCGGCCTCTGGGCTTGGCAGTCAGAAACTGCGAAATCACCAAGTCTGGAAGAAGAGAGAGCCGTGATCGAGTGATTCGTCGTAGTGTCCAAAATCCATCCATGATCCCACAGACGAGAATCTCAATGCCACTTGATCACGACTCTGAGAACCATTCTCGGTTCCCCGACGAAGAATATGAATTTGAAAGGGAGGCGTTCTCTCGTCCGGGGCACCTTTGTCGTGAATGTGCTGAAGAGATCCTATGAACCCGTTTCTGATTCTGTTGTCAAACTCGCAGCGGAAGGACCAACTTGGGCTCGAGCTGTAGCTGCTGATACGCCGTGGTTCGGAGATGCGGGATGGCTCAGTCTTGAGCTGCCGGCGAAGAATCGGCCCTCAAGTTGGCCTGGTGGCAACGAGTTGAGTCGATGCGAGTACCTAAGCGCATTCTGCAGTCCTGCCTCCAGCATGAGTTTGGGATCGAGCATCTCGATCTTCCTAGTTCCGTCCTCGTAGACCATCTTCAGTAGAGGCTCGTCTTCTCTTGGTTCTCTGAAGTATCCTGAAAGCACAGGGACTATCTGCTTCACCTGATCCACCATGAGCGCTACCGAGTCACCATTCTTTCTGACAAGCAGAAGACGACCTTTGCCTTCGCCGTGAGGCTGTTGAAGGATTACAGCTGGATCGATAATCGGGACAACCGTCTTCCTATGCTCCATCACCCCCACCATGAAGTAAGGCATCTCGGGGAGCCTGACAAACTTCTTCGAAGCCACAACCTCCCTCACCGTATCCACATGGAAACAGTAGTCCTTGCCGCCTAACTCGAAGACTACGATGTAGGACCTCTCAAGCACCTTTCCTGCTCCTTTGGTGAGAACCCTCGTCTTCTCCATCGCAGTCTTGAGGCCGTTCACAAGGTTGCCGAGTGTGCTCATCGAAGCTTCCAGGTTACCAGAGGACTCGAACAGCCCAGCAGCTTTCATCGCAAGCTGCATCGTGTCCATCCAGACCTTCTTCAGAGGAAACAGGTCTGGGTCCTTTGTTTCCATCACGAATTTGAGCTCATCCTTCCGCGCGATCAAATCGTATCTCAGATTGGTGAGGTCAGTCTTCAAGCTGACAATATCATGAAATACGGCAGCGTCGTCGATCAGAGACATGAGCTGAGCCTGGTCAATTAGTGTCCGCCGAAAGTTGTGAGCCTCTATTACGAGAAGGAACCGATGGCTCTAGTTCGCGGGCATCGGGGATTCTACGGGCATTTCCTGAGGTTTCGCATCCTGGCCCATGGAACTGGCCGTTGCCCTGACGACTTTCTCGACATCCAAGTAGATGAGCAGCCTTTCGCCGAGCCGACATATTCCTCGGAGATATTCGCTGTCAACACCTGTCGTTACTGATGGTGTAGGATGGATCTGGTCTGCAGGGACACGAATCACCTCGCTGACCGCGTCCACCAGCATTCCGATTAGGCCGTCGCCGGATTCCACGATGATTGTGTGAGGATGTTTCGAACCATCAAGATGGAGGCCAAACCGCTTCTTCAAGTTGACTACCGGGATGATCGTTCCTCGTACATTGATGACACCCTCCACGTACGGAGGCTGCCGGGGCATTGGTGTGATCTCCCTTTTCCGTATGATCTCACGAACCTGACCAATCTCGATTCCGTAGTCTTCGTCTCCCAGCTTGAAGACCACTATTTGGGCCTCTCCTGCGCCCTGTCTCCGCTGAGATCCGGTTCTCAACTTAGTCTTCCTATTCCCATAAGCCAAAGTCAATTCACTCCAGTATACCTAGGCGCTTCCAACGGTCGGCTGTAGTTTCTCGGTGTGCAGCTTTCTCAGCAAGTTACTAGAGTTCTCCAGTCTCTGCCTTTCCTGATTGCACGCGTAGTCGTAGAGCCTAGGGGACATGCAGTCACTAATCTCTTCCATGCAGGACCGCTGCGATGTACCGTCGCAGACTGTTCCCGAAATGACACAGCAATCCGGACCCGCGTCTCCGCTCCCAACAGCTCTGTCATGCATTGTTTTCCATGATGGCGAGCTTAGTCCTAATTCCTGCGCTTTCGTTCGGGCAAGTTCTTTTCCACACATCATGAATTCGCAGCACTTCACTTGGCTTGCCCTCCTTTCAGGGTGAGTTCAGGAGACAGTTCGACAACTGTCTCCGTCTCATGTTTGGCCGGAGCCACATCAGCCGCGACCGTCGTCTCTTCTTGTAGCTCCACCTTGTATTGCTTTATGAGTTCGTTCAGTCGGCGCACGACACGCGTGAGCTCCTGTGCTCCTGATGTGCTTTCTTCGACGCTGCCATTGATCTCTTCTATCGATGAGGAGAACTCCTCCGTCGTGGCGCTGGCTTCTTCGCTCGCTGAGGCGATTGAGCTCATTGCAATACCAACCTGACCTGCAAACTCAAGCTGTTGCTTATCACGGAGCATCCTGCGTTCAGCCTCGGTTTCTGCTTGCTTCGCATCCTGCTGAGCTTTTTGCAACATAGTCAGGATCCTAGTGTTTATGACACCCGCCCCTGCTTGCGATTGCGCGGCATTCTCCTCGATCGCTTTCACTGTGGCAGCAGTTTCGGTCTGAATTTGGTCGTTCAACTCTGCGATCTGATCGGCAGCTTTCTTCGATTCTTCAGCTAGTTTGCGCACTTCTTCGGCTACCACTGCGAATCCGCGCCCATGCTGGCCAGCTCGAGCTGCCTCTATCGCGGCATTCAACGCTAGGAGGTTGGTTTGATCGGCTATGCTGGTGATCACAGTTGCTGTTTGACCGATTTCCTTGGACCTAGCTACTAATCCTCGGACAACTTCAGCTGAATGAGCCGAGCTCGCGTTGATCTCATTCATTCTCGCCTGGGCCTCCGTTGCTGCAGCCAGTCCCTCATAAGCACTCTTCGAGTCTTCCTTGGCTGCAATTGCTGCTTCTTCTGCCGCTTGGGCGGCCTCTTTTACTCTGGCAATCATCTGGCCCATGAGGCTCGTAGTGTTCTGAGCTGCATCCGCTTGGTCCGTAGCTCCCTTCGCGATCTGCTGGGCGCCGCTAGCCAGCTGCTTTGCTGTTACGGCTATCTGTCGTGAGCTCTCCGCATAGTGTGTGGCCAAGTTCTCTATTTGGCCCGCGGCGTTCTTGATTGTGCCTATCAACTTCGAGTTCCGAGATATCATGTCCCCAAGTCCAGCGGCCAGCATTCCGATTTCATCGCGACTCTTGATCTGAGGCTTGACCGTTAGGTCGCCTTTCGCAACAGCGTTGACCACGTCCAGTAGCCTTGCTATCGGCTTTACGATACTTCGCGAAAGCAACACCGCGACCAGACCGACCGCAGATGCCGAGACAGCAAGTGTAATGAACGCGTTGCGAGTCTGATCAGCGTTGGCCGCAGCTATTCCGTTTGTCATATTGGCCGAGTACAAAGTTAGCCCAGCAAGTGGAACCAAAGCTACTGTCATGCAGATTATGAGCAGCTTCGCTCTCACGCTTCTCGCTATTCTACCCAAGCTTTTCGGCTCCACAGAATGCAGATCAATCGCTCCCCGTGAGTCTATGTATTCGAGCAATCATAGTAGACTGGGCATATCCCTTTGCTCGATCGAACGTTACACTCAAGAAGAAAAGCGTCAGCCTACGATCCAGACTACAACGGAAGCGCGCGGCTTGAGAAACACTCCTGGCTCGCGATCATTGCAGTGATTGTTCTCTCTGGTGGCTAACGCTGGCCCTCCGCGCAGAGCTGGCTGCGGGATGTTCTAGGTCGCGACCGAACTTGCTGATCGTAACACACGAGCATTCAAAGGCTCATACGAGTATGGGCATCGAGGTACAGAAACGACAAAGCGCAAAGGGCCCGCTAATGATTCATGACTCCAATGAGCGTGGATTCGCAATTGTGGGGATAGGTTCATCCGCTGGAGGTCCCACCACCCTTGAGAAGATATTCGCTGGACTTCCTAGCGACTTACCAGCCACGTTCCTTCTATCCCAACACATGCCAAAAGGTTTCACTGAACCTCTCGCTCGACGTCTCTCCTCAGTCTCGAACAGGCCTGTAATAGAAGCATACCATGGTTGCATGACAAAAGCAGATGAGACACTCATCGCACCCGGCGGCCATAACATAGAGATCCTGAGAGAGGGGCTAGTAAGAGTTGAAAGAGTTCCAGACGACGCAACTCCAACTCCATCAATCAACGTCATGACGAAATCGATTGCACGTGCTTACGAGGCCAAGAGCGTCGGAGTTCTGCTAACGGGCATGCTTCACGACGGAGCCGAGGGAATGAAACCCATCAAGGAAAGCGGCGGTGTCACGATCGCACAGGATGAAGCATCGAGTCTTGTTTATGGAATGCCCCAAGCGGCCTTGGACGCGGGAGTGGTGGATATCGTTACCAATCCCTTGGACATACCAGCAAGAGTCGCAGATGCGGTGGAAATGGTCCTTACGAGGCCATTGATAATTGAGTGAGGCCACGTCTTGCGTTAGGGAATTCCAAGTTGGGTTGGGCATGATATTAGGGGTGAAAGAACGATCAGTTCTTTCGATTCCAGGACTCGGATCATGTGTGGGGCTAGCTCTTAGAGACATCGTGAGTGGAATAGGTGGCCTCGCCCACATTGTCTTGCCTGACTCTAAAGAAGGCAACGACGCTATCACATGGCCCGGAAAGTACGCCGACACAGCGGTGAGGGGCCTTGTCAACGAAATGCTTTCCTTGGGAGCGGAGGTGCTTTACCTAAGGGCGAAACTCGTCGGGGGAGCAAACGTGCTGTCATCACGAAGCTTCGCCGGATCAAGAAACTCCAACAGAGTCCGAACGGAACTCTCCGCAATACCGATCAAGATCATCGCGGAAGAGTTGGGTTCCAACCTTAGCAGATCGATGCAATTTGACACAGGTAATGGGAAGGTCACGATTAGAAGGTTCCACCAGCACTATGGCATCGCGGAACTGAAAGACACTATAGTGATCTAGACTGCGGAGGAACCGAAACTGGAGACCGATCTCGCGTTCCAATACCTCAAGAAGAAGATCATCGCGAAAGGCCTTAATTGCACAGGGTATAAGGACGACTTCCTGAAGAGAAGATTCGACGGACGGATGCACATCAAAGGCATACCATCTTACGCCGAATATGCCTACTATTTGGAAAAGAATCCGACTGAGTTTAAGGAACTCATAGATGCATTGACCATAAACGTCAGCGAGTTCTTTCGTGATCCAACAGTATGGAAGACATTCCAGACCAGGATCATGCCGGCAATTGTCAGGGCGAAAATCCAGACCCCCCAGAGAGAGCTCAAGATCTGGAGCGCAGGGTGTGCCGACGGCGAGGAACCCTACACTATTGCGATCTGTGTCATTGATGCTTTGTCCTACAACCTGAGGGCTTTCAAGATAGAGATCGTGGCCACTGATGTTGATCTGCAGAGCCTCGATAGAGCGAGAAGAGGAATCTACTCGCCGACCAGGTTGAAACTCACAACGCATTCTGTGCTTCAGAGGTTCTTCACGCCTATTGGCGCAGGAAATCTCAAGCTATCTGATGAGGTCAAGAGACTTGTGACGTTTCAACAACATGACCTGTTCACTTCCCCACCGTCGTCTGGGTTCGACATGATTATCTGCAGAAACGTCATGATCTATTTTTCTCGCGAGCTACAACAGACGCTCTTTCGCAATTTCTATCAGGCCCTTTCCCCGGGAGGATATCTGATCGTGGGCAAGGTAGAATCACCTATGGGGGAATACAGCACCCTATTCAAGTGTATTGACTTGGCAGAACGCATCTACAAGAAGGCATAGTTCTGCGGTCTTTGTCAGCGGTACACTCTACGAACACGATTCAAGCAGGACATTCCATCCCAATCAGACGCGGAAGGTGTCTCAGGCAAGTCAGGGCAACCTGGGCACATTCACATGCTGGTGTGAATCTCACTGTAAGTACTGGTATCGAACTCCACCCGTGTGTATGGAAGGCAGACTGCTTTATGTGAATCCTCCCTTGACACTGAACTGCAGATCATGAGGGCGCCCCCATGGACCAAGAGCCGCCGCCCCCCAGCACTGCTTTCGACGTGAATGAAATTGCCAGATTGAACGATGAACTGAAGCAGCTGAGAGAAAGTGTAAGGCAAAAGAGACTCGATTACGATAAGACCAAAAGAGAGGGAAAGAGAACAACATTAGATCTTCGCCCTGAACTGGTCCGACTGAGCCGTTTTGTTCAGGAGCTTGATCAACTTCGAGAGAAGCTGAAGTCAAGCGCTTTTGCGAAAACCGACCGCGAAGCCTCAGATGCTGAAGCCCTAAGAGACTCACTCCTCCAGATGAGAAACCAGCTGGTGAGTGAGAAAGCAAACCTTGAGGAAGAGAATACCCGGGACCAGTTTCAGGACCAGCTCAAACGCGAAGCCGAAGAGCTACGAGTTCTGAGGGAACAACTGGCCAAGGACAAGGAGGCGCTGGAAAAGGAAAGGGGCTCGCTGGAATTACTTCTAACTCAGGTAAAAGAAGAACAGGAGCGACTGAAATCAACATCCATGAAGGCACGCCAAGAGGCGTCAGGAGATGAATCAACACGGCTGAGACCTTCGTACGACCACAGAAGATTAGAGGAGCTAGAAGACAGGAGGCTCGAGTTCTTGGTCGATCAGCTGTCGGTGATCAAGACGGAACTTCGGGACATGAGAGAACACTTCGTCAACGATGAACGAACCATTGAATCCAAACAGAGAGAACTCGAAAGCAGACGAAATGAATTGGCAGAAGAACGGGGGAAGATCGAGCAAGAACTCGAAAGCAGACGAAATGAATTGGCAGAAGAACGGGGGAAGATCGAGCAAGAGCGAAAAGCTCTGGAGACAAGAATAGCAGAAGCCCAAGACGATTTCACGGAACGCACCATTCAGAAGATTCGAGGCGAGCTCCAGTCTGAACGAATGGAACTGGCGAGCCTAAGGAAGTCCATACAGCAGATCAGGTCGACCAACACACGAGAACGCAAGGTCATCGAACGAGATAGAGACGCGATTCTGCGGGTCCAGATAAGGCTGGAACGGGAAAAGCAGAGAATAGCACAGAAGGCGGCGCTTCTGGAATTACGTGAGAGACGCGTGAGAGCAATTGGTGGCACGCGTCGCGAAGTGAAACAGAGAGAAATCAAGAGGAAAAGGGCCCTTGGAGCCGTAGAAAGACCGTTGACGGAGAACGTTCCTGCCATGCAAGACGTCAGTCAGAAGGCAATCGAGGGAGAGGGAGTTATCCTCGGAGTGAAGTTGGGCACAGAAGACTACGGGATTGACACTAGTCAAGTGAGAGAGATAATCCGAATGAGGGAAATCACCCCTATTCCGCGTCAGCCCCCTTATGTCGAAGGCGTAATGAACGTTCGCGGAGTAATTATCCCAGTCGTCAACCTCAAGAAGCGATTCGGGCTGCAACAAGACGGCTCTAAGCATCCGCACATAGTTATTGTTGAATCCGCAAAAGGCTTGGTTGGAATGTTGGTCGACTCAGTATCTGAGGTAATTCGCGTTCCAGCTCAGCAGGTGCATCCTCCTCCGCAGGTAACTAAAGGCATTGATGGCGAATACCTTCGTGGAATATGTAGGCTGGGCGATAAGCTCATGATCTATCTGGATCTGGAGAAGCTGCTTGAGCAAGCTGTACCCATTGACAGAGCCACCGGGCTGCAACCTCCATTGACCGAAATTGGACCTATCTCAGCTAAGCAAGGATGAACGAAAGATCATGAGAGCCATTCCCAGTGCTGGTAAGACCAAGCTGAGTCTAGGACGCAGAGTTGGGTTCAGCACAGGCAAGCTCGATAAAGTGATCTCATCCCTGCTGGGGAAACGCTTGATCAAAGTCACGCGCGTTGGTAACAGCAAACTTATTAGACGTACGGGCGCGTGAGACTCGATCTCCCACAGGTCAACTAATGAGATCATGGGATGAGGATTTGAGCAGCAGAAATCTGATCTCACAGATCATGGTCAAGAACGTGTTATCGACTGAAGCGTCTACCCATCTGGTTGATGCAGTTCGCCTGATTGCGGAGAAAGGCATAGGATGCGTCGTGATCACCGACGATGGAAAACCTGTTGGGATACTGACCGAAAGAGACATCATGAAGGAGATCGCCAACGACAAGAACGCTTTCCAGAAGGATGTTGGCGCCCTGATGAGGCAACCGCTAGTCTCCGCAGCTCCGGACACCCCAGTCGTCGATGCTCTTGACCTAATGAGAAAGAAAGACATCAGACGGCTGCCTGTGGTCAACAAAGGAAAACTCGAAGGAATTGTGACGGTACACAGAGATCTATTGTATTGGGCTCTAGCGGCTATGAGAACGTCTTCAGGCACGCCAACAGTCCCTGCTAGTGATGGAATTGGTGCGGGGGATCAGACGTAGAATATGATCGGAGAGGCATTCTCGCCTGAGCTGTCGTCCCATTCTCCGAACATTACTTCGCCTCTGACTAGCGGATCCGTGGTGACCACCCTTCGACAATTCGGACAGCGAAGGGGATGACCCTGGAGTCTATTCGAAATCCACGAGTCAACTGATACCTCCTGTTCGAATGTCTTCAGCATGTCATTGACAGGACCGCTATTCTGAAACGATAGGATCATACTGCCACATTTCTTGCAGTAAAGTTCGAAAGGAAAGACCATTTGCCCGCCTCACAGAACGACCACGCAGCCAATCAGGCGATCTTGGTTCCTCCCCCTTTGTCGCAGATTCCGAAACAAACCCTCATCTAACATGGAGTCACAGAGCTTGGGAGAAACAGGAGACTCTGATGGTCTTGTCATTACTGCAATAAGACGGATTGTGAGCAAATCCTATTAATGCTTAACGATGAGGAGACTCGGAAACATCGGTGGACTAGATGACGTACGGACTCAGGAAGTTCCCGAGCATCGATGAAGAGAATTGGGCTCATGCGAATAGGGAATTCGTGGCGAGCGAGCTGGAAAAGTATAAGGAATTGTTCAAAGAGGAAGAGCTCAACACCGCTTTCCGAGACCTCATGGTCGAATATCTCTTCCTTCACGACTTGACGAAGGACGTTGCAGACTGGAGAGACCAATTCCTGAGACATCTTGCAGACATGGTAGAGACCACGGAGAACGGCCTCGAAAAAAAGGATAATGCATTGGACAAAGGAAGACTGATTGTCTTAAAGGAGATCTTGCAGTGGTTCTAGAGGGCTAGCGCAGAAGTTGTCTCTCTCTCAAGGCTGCAATTGATTCCTTTATGGTATCTCTGCTCATCTCTAGATCTGTCTCAGCTTCGCTTATCCTCAAAGACCCTCCTTTCGCCATGATGTAGTTGTAGACCCGCAGGTCACTGTCGGAAAGCCCACCCTCTCCATTATCGGTTTTCTTGGAGGGGGGTTTCTTCTTGCGCCATACCGTGCGCACTAACACCTTCTTCTTGATCACGATTGCGGATGGAACGGCGACTCCGACGAACGCGCCTCCGAGAGTCAGAAGATAGTACCAGTTGACTTTCCATTGGGCGTTAATGTCTACTGGGGCCATTACTGGGAAGCTCACTGTGGTCTCGTTGGATGATATGGCCCCCGCCCATCTGTCAAAAAGGTAAGGAATTCCGTAGTGATCTTTTGCCTCCCCAACCACTTGCAATGTAGCGATCTGACCAAGCTCATACCAACCGACCCCTCCCGGAGGCTGCACTACTGCATCCGGGAATCTAGAGGTAACCTGGACTTTGTACTTGGTTGTATAGTTGATGTAGAGCGTCGTGTGCTGCTCAAGAGTGATCGGCGATTGGGGGCTCAGCCCCTGAAACTCGTATCGGATGTCGCCTGCTGTATTGTACAGAACAAGCTGGTCTTGCGGAATTGTGCACTCAAAGGCGGCTCCTGCAAGGAATTCTCCCGCATCATAAGCGACAGATCCAACTACGGTTACGTTCTTCTTCTCGCTGCCGACCAATCCGATTTCGAGATTTGTCGACGACTCGCTCGGCAAGTTCGTTCTTATGGTAACCATTATCCACTTGTCATAGTAAGATCGTAGATCCAACGGGCCACTCAACCGTACAAGGAAAAGGCCTTCGACTGTCGAGTTGGACGCGCCTATTATCTGACCAGTTATTCGTTCTTTCCATTCTCTAAACTTGTAGTTCACCTGACTCGTGGTAATGTATGCCGGAGAGATCGCAAAGGTTACGTTCGCATCTTTCGGCAAGAAATCACTGTAACCCTGCGCCGGTTTGAATGCGGAATCGCTTTTGTCTGCATCATCTACATTCAAGATCAGCTTGCATACTATATTCGGCGGCAGATCACCTGAGATCTTCAATTGATACTCTGTTGCATAGTTGAAAACGAATGAATTGGCGCCGGACGTGTCCGCCGGTTCTGTGTACTCCTCGCAGACGTAACGTGTGTCACCTGAAGGAATCTCTTTCAAGACAGAGATGGTCTTCGATTTGTCCGAGATCGTAAGAGTAATGGTTCCGGTCCCGATACTCTCAATCGCAGTACCATCGATGAACAGCGATGTCGAGACGCCCGATGGCAAGCCTTGAATCTCGACTGTTATCGTGTAAGTGATCTGTTGCACATATGCAATGACGTTTATGCTTTGGCTGATTGAACTGTCGTCATCAGATGTTGCGGTGATGCCAATCGTGTAGGTTCCGGCCTGAGTCGTATTCGAAAAGTACAGCTCGAGGTTTGAAAGGAGCGGAGTACTACCAGAAGGACGCGTGAAAGTCCCGTTTATTCCGTCTCCGAGCAAGCCAGCAAGATTCGCGATTGATAGGGAAACTGAAGGATGGGCGTTTGAGTTCGCCGCGCTAGCGGTTACTGCGAGAGTCACCGAGTCTCCTTGACCTGAGTTGTCTACACTCACGGACGGTTTGTCGACTGTGATTTTGAGTCGCAGCACGACATCCAGATCCGCATAGCCTGTGCATCCACTGAATGTTATGCCCCATCTAGACTCCCCCCCATA
>Ga0187882_1004024_pt1 | contig 12181 bp, 12 predicted proteins | sample June2016WEW_19_1_3_FD_132991 | JGI IMG/M metagenome (GOLD analysis project Ga0187882, IMG submission 132991) | Peatland microbial communities from SPRUCE experiment site at the Marcell Experimental Forest, Minnesota, USA - June2016WEW_19_150 | ecosystem: Environmental > Terrestrial > Soil >...
CCAACGTCGGCAACGACCCCCAGATAGCGGTTGAAGTTATAAGCGATGGAGGCGCGGCCGCCATGGAGCCACACCACCCGGTTTCAAACCGCCAGCGCCGGCACGGCGCGCACATAAGAATAGCCCAGGAACAGTTCAAACCTGGGAGTATAACTGTTCAAGCCTCTCGAATAAGGCATGGCTGCTGCCATCGAGGCTGACGGCATGGGAGCGGACGGCAGCAAAGCATCCGGATTGGCGACAACTGCAACGCTGGAATCAACAGCCTTATCGTCACCGGTTGACGGCTTTGCAGCTTCCTCCGCGCAAAGGTTGAACGCAGGCATTAGAAAAATGGCAAATGCCGCTGTGGCAATCATTCTTGCACTCAATCTCATTGTCGCCTCCCGAACTGCACGTCGCGATCATCCAAAATCTCAGCGCCGGGTTAACTCGACGCTCTAGCACATGCAAAACAGCGCATTGCCCCAAAAAGGGCTGAGACCGCCCTGGGGCGGTCTCAGCCAAAGTCTTACGGAGCGGGCGGAACATTGATGACGGTGTCCACCAGTGTGGTCGACGCATTCAAACTAATCAGTCTGCCGTTGACTATCACTGGGTTGACATTTTCGGCAGTTGAAACCGCGATACTGTAGTACGCGATGATGGTTCCCTCGAACGTTCCGCCTCCCGACGCGTTGAGGTGCGTCACACTGCTCCCCACCACCCAGAAGATGTGGTTGGCCTGGGCGCCGCCTTCCAGGATGATACTCACAGGTGTTGCCGGTAAGCCTACGGTGAGCGTTGATCCGATCTGGAAGACAAAGTAGGCATTGGGATCGCCCTGAGCGTTGAGATAAAGAGGTCCATTCTCTATGGTAACTGAGTCGGCATAGTAGACGCCAGGGGTCTCGGTTAAACCGCCCAACTCGACGTTGCCGATTCCCAGAGAGGTACCTGGCACTGCGGTGCCTGTACCAGGACCAGGGGCGGTATTGCTTTGAAGAGTGAGGTAAGCGGAGCTGGCTTCCGACAAAGCTTCGTCCGCAATGGCGATATCGGCAGCCGTTCCTTCAAGCGGGCAGAAAGTCGAGGTGGAAACCAGCGGTGAGTAGATCGTTCCAGTTACCAGCCCTACATTGGCTGTCGTTTCCGTATACGTGCATTCCGCTACGCCACCAATGATAACGCTGTCATCGTGGAATCCGGTATACGAAGTATAGGGGGTCGCCGTGGTACCGCTGTCTCCATTGATGACCGTGGTGAGTCCCGTGTTGGTCATCCCCGCGCTGCCGGCAAAACCGCCAAAGGGCAATATGGTCGGTCCAAGGACAACTGGCGGTACAAATGATGTCGTACCGGTCTCGAAGGTCCATGGATTCGGTGGTGGACCTGTGCTCCCCAGCGGATTGCCGGCTAGGTCCGTTGCTCCGGTGGTCACAATTGCGGTGTAGTGGGTGCTGACGATGAGCGGGTTCGTGGGCGTGAGTGTGGCAATGAAGTTGATCGGATCATAGGTAATCTTTGCCTGTAGCGGAGTTCCGCTCACCGTCGTACCCTCATAAAGCAGGAAGGTTGCCGTGGTGAGGGTCAGTGGATTCATCGCCTCAGTGAAGGTTGCGCTGACTGCCTGATTCAGAGGCACGTCTGTGGCCGCGCTCGCAGGAACCGTCGAAACCAGTTCCGGCTGGGTACTGCTCGTAGTCGTGCCGGTCTCGAAGATCCAGGTGTAGCTGCTGGCCATTGGCTGGCCGGCCACATCCTGAACCCCGGTTGTGATCGTAGCTGTATACGTGGTGGTTGGCAGCAAATTCGCTGACGGCGTGAACACCAGCGCATTGTTACTCGGTGCGTAAGCAACCTGACCGGACACGGTTCCGCTCGGCCATGTCAGCGTAAAGTTTGCCCCGATGATCGTGCCAGAGTCCATCGGCTCACTGAACGTGGCGCTGACTGCCTGATTGAGGGGCACGGTCGTGTCCTCGGGGACGGAGGGGACGGCGGTTGGGTCTGGGGTTACAGGGATGGTCGACGTTACCGTCGGCGGTAGGGTAATTACAGGCGGCAGGGTAAGCGTGGTAAAGGTCCACACGTAGTTGCCGGCAGCCAGCGGGAAGCCTATAACGTCCGTAGCCCCGGTGGTGATCGTGGCCGTGTAGGTGGTGCCGTAGGATGGGAGAGCGCCGCCAGTCGGCGTAAACGTCGCAACTGCGCCAGAGCACGTGACGGTTCCAACTACGGCAACGTCGCCCGGGGCTGTGACTGTAAAGGTAGTCGCGGAAGATGCGAGTGTCGTACAGTTCATCGCCTGGCTGAAGGTCGCGGTGATTGGCGCGGTTAAGATAACATTTTGAGCGAATGGAGCGGGGGTTACTACCACGGTTAGGGCAGTTGGGGCAATCGTGGTAAAACTCCACACGTAGTCGCTAACCAGTTCAGCGCCGCCGGGGGTCGAAGCCCCAGTGGTGATCGTTGCCGTGTAGGTGGTTTCGTATGCGAGGACGCCACCCGTAGGCGTAAACGTGGCAACTAAGCCGCTGTAAGCGACGGTTCCAGTCACGGCAACGCCGCCCGGGGCATCGACCGTGAAGGTTGTGCCGTTGATCGACGCTGCGCTCATCGCCATGTTGAAGGTGGCGCTGATTGTTGCGTTTATGGCAACATTTGTCGCGCCTTGAGCGGGGGTTACCGACACCACGCCAGGGATGCTAACTGTTTCCTGACCGCATCCGGCCACAAGGACGACCAATAGAGTCGCCAGGAAATACATGAATCCGAATCTGTATTTGCGCATTTGTAACCCCCTTGTTCAGCCGTGGTGGCAAGGAGTCCAACGCTCATAAATGATCGTCTGGCTCAGCGTGCAATACCGACACGGCCTGACATCGCCAAATTAGCGCGAGGCAAATCGGGGAGTCTGGTCAATATTGCTCACATGTTGCCTGATTTATACACTCACCTTTCGTCTGATTTATGACACTCACATTTCGCCTGATTTACTCATAGGACAGTTGCATGCACCTGAACGAATTAAACATTTAATCAAACATTTGCGTGAAGGTATGAATTACAAGCGCAGGACAAATCGCTGCTGTCCAGATTGGCCAGGATCGATAAATGCAGAGTAGTGCGGATGAATCGCCAGGAGCCTGCCGCTAAGTTGCGATAAGTGCGGTTATCGAGTTTATGTGGCGTTTCTTGCGCACTGCTGAGGCGGCTTAACTCTACAGTAACTGGAAAACGCTATAGATCTACGCCATGGCCGCCAGCGCTGCGTCGGCGAACTGCGTGGTTCCGGCCGTCCCGCCTACGTCGCGGGTAAGGGTCTTGCGCTCGGCATAGACCGCTTCCAGGGCCTTCTGCACCTTGTCCGCGGCGGGAATGTATTCGCCTTAGATTTCAAAGGCTCGGCTCCGGCGGCGAAGCGCTCCCACTCCCACTTGACGCCGGTAGCTTCGAGGATGCGGAGGACGGCCTGCGTCCCCTCCGGCCGATGCCGTCGCCGGGAATCAGAGTTACCTTGTGCATCTTTGTTTCCGCCATTGCTCTCCAGTTCAGCTAGAGGCTATTTTTTGCTTTACCGGAACTGCGGCCGCCCAGCAGTCCTTCCAGCTCTTCCTTGAACTCGCGCACGTCCTTGAAGTCCCGATAGACCGACGCAAAGCGGATGTAGGCGACTGTATCCAGGCCTTTCAGATGCTGCATGATGAGTTCGCCAACTTCGGCTGTGGTTCGCTCGCGCTCCGGCGCATCGACGAGAAAAGTCTCCGTGGCGTCGACGATGGCCTCGAGTTTGCTGGCCGGGACGGGGCGTTTCTCGCAGGCGCGGAGCAGGCCGCTGAGCACCTTCTGGCGGTCGAAGCGCTCGCGGCGGCCGTCCTTCTTGACCACCATGTAGGGGATCTCGTCGATTCGCTCGTAGGTGGTGAAGCGGCGATTGCAGCGCTCGCACTCGCGCCGGCGGCGGATGGAGTCGGCCTCCTTGCTTTCGCGCGAGTCGACGACCCGGTCCTGCCCGAAACCGCAATAGGGACACTTCATGCTGAATGGATTTTACGGCATGGCGCAGGGAACGGGGACCAGCAGAGTCTTGCCGGCGAGGCTGCTCAGCTCAAAAACTCGGCGATGGCATTGACCACCGTTTGCTGCTCGTCTTCGCGGAGTTCGGGAAAGATGGGCAGGGCCAGGACTTCGCGGGCGGCGCGTTCGGCTACGGGGAAGCTGCCTTCGGCGTAACCGAGACCCTTGAAAGCTTCCTGCAGATGAAGCGGGACGGGGTAGTAGATCTCCGAGCCGATCTTGCGGCTGGTGAGGAAGGCGCGCAGCGGGTCGCGGCGGTTGGTGCGCAGGACGTACTGGTGCCAGACGTGATGGCTTCCGGGAACTTCGTGGGGCAGGACGACGCCGTGGGTGGGGTAGGGTCCGGTCTCAACCAGGCCTGCCGCATGAAACAAAGCATGATAGCGTCTGGCCACCGCGCGGCGCGCTGAGTTCCAGCCGGCGATGTGCTTGAGCTTGACGTTGAGAATGGCGCCCTGGAAGCCGTCCATGCGCGCGTTCCAGCCCAGTTCGTCGTGGTAGTAACGGCGGCGCATGCCGTGCTGGCGCAGCATTTTTACCCGCTCGGCCAGTTCCTCAGAGTTGGTGGTGACCATGCCGGCGTCTCCGGCGGCGCTCAGGTTCTTGGTGGGATAGAAGCTGAAGGCGGCTAGTTCGCCCAATGCGCCTACCTTTACGCCGTTCCATTCGGCGCCCCAGGCCTGGGCGGCATCTTCAATGAGTTTGAGGCCATGCTCTTGCGAAAGGCGAGCGAAAGCGGTCCATTCGACGGGCTGGCCATAGAGATGGACGGGCAGGATGGCGCGAACGGCTGCGCCGCGCGGGCCATTGAGAACCGTTTCGACAGCAGAAGGGTCCAGGTTGAAGGTGGTGGGCTCAATGTCGGCCAGCACAGGCGTCGCTCCGGCGCGGAGGATGGCGCTGACCGAGGCGAAGAAGCTGAAAGGGCTGGTAACGACGGCCATGCCCGGGCCGGGGTCCCCACGGACGGGTCCTGGTCCGTGGGGTGGAGGACCGATGCCGGCGGCGGCCAGCGCCAGCCACAGGGCATCGGTGCCCGAGGAGCAGCCCACAGCGTGGGTCACGCCCAGTTGCGCGGCTGCGGCCTTTTCAAATGCGGCTACCGGCTCGCCAAGAATGAACTGTTGCGTCTCAAGCACAGCCGCAACCGCATCCAGCAGTTCACGATGCAGCGGGCGGTACTGGCGCTTGAGGTCCAACATTGGCACCGGCATGGGCGCCGGCGGGGAGGTTGAAGCGTAAGCGCGCTGAGGGGTTGGCGTCTCTTTCACCTGACCATGTTACCAGCCGCGAAGGGCGGGCCGTCCCACTGCGGAACGGCGCAAACTTTCCCCGGACAGAAGTTTACGGTGATCCGGAGTTGAAATAGGTTGGTCATTCGCGGTAATGTTGTTGGATTGCGGGACCTGCGGTTCCGGGGCTTCCGGAGCCGCGCCCGCCAATTTCTTTTTTCATGCACGCGCAGTTCGGTTGCATCTAACCCGAAGAGAACAGGAGATCGGCAAATGGAGAACAAGCCGGCACAAAACATCCAGGACACATTCCTGAACACCATCCGCAAGGACAAGACACCAATAACGATTTATCTTGTCAGCGGCGTCAAGCTGACGGGAAAGATCCGGTCCTTCGACAAGTATTCCGTGCTGCTGGAAAACAATAGCCAGGAGCAGTTGATTTTCAAACACGCCATTTCGACCGTGGTGAGCAACCGGGGAATGATGCATACCGAGCATCGTCCGGCTGCGATGCAAATGGGAATTGGCCCGGCTTCAGTAACCGTGCCGGCGGCGTCTCCGGTGACTGCGGAGCAGGGATAGCAGGCGGGGAGCGCCTCGATTGGCTGGTGAGCAGAGCAGGACTGGCGGAGCTGGTGGAAAACCGGGGTCCCCAGCGACCGGGGCCCCCAGAAAGCGATCTTTGCTTTCTGGGGTGGAAGCGATGGATTTTAGTCGCTGGGGTGGTAAACCGGAGCGCGCGGTCCTGGTGGGAGTGGACCTTGGGGTCCGCTCAAGCCGCAACCGTGCAGGCGTGGCGGGTGCGCGGCTGGTTCAAGTGCGTCCGGATGAGCAGGCGCCGGAACCGTCCGCGTCTGAAACCTTTCGCTCCAGCGGCGCCTCCTTCGTCTTGCCGGGCCTGGACGCAGAGGAATCTCTGGCCGAGTTTCGCGAACTGGTATCGAGCGCCGGCGGCCAGGTGGCTGCCGAGTTGCTGCAGCATCGCCCCCGGCCCGATCCGGCTACGCTGGTCGGCTCCGGCAAGGTGGAGGAGATTCGCGCGGTGGCCGCTTCCACCCAGGCCGATCTGGTTCTCTTCGACCAAGACCTCACGCCCACCCAGCTGCGCAATCTTGAGGCTGCGCTTCCCTGCCGGGTGCTGGATCGCACGCAGCTGATTCTGGATATTTTTGCCCGCCACGCCCGCACCCGCGAGGGGCAGTTGCAGGTGGAGCTGGCGCAGCTTGAGTACATGCTGCCGCGGCTTGCCGGCAAGGGCAAGTCGATGTCCCAGTTGGGCGGCGGCATCGGCACGCGCGGGCCCGGCGAAACCAGGCTGGAGACCGACCGGCGGCAGATTCAGCGGCGGATTGACAAATTGAAGCTGGATTTGGATTCGGTGCGCCGGGTGCGCAAGCAGCAGCGCCAGCGCCGCGAGTCGGCGCCGGTGCCCACGGTAGCCCTGGTGGGTTATACCAACGCCGGCAAGAGCACGCTCTTCAACTGCCTGACCGGCGCCGGGATGCTCGAATCGCCGCGCATGTTCGCCACCCTGGATCCGAAACTTCGCGTCCTCTCGCTGCCCAGCCGCCGCCGGGTGCTGCTCTCCGATACGGTGGGCTTCATCCGCAATCTGCCGCACACGCTGGTGACCAGCTTCCGGGCCACGCTGGAAGAGGTGGAGCAGGCCGAAGTGCTGCTGCACGTTCGCGACGCCGCATCTACTTATGGCGAGGAACAAAAAGCACAAGTCGAGAAGGTTCTGGGCGAGCTTGAGGTCCTGGGCAAGCCGCGCATCGAAGTGCTGAACAAGATCGACCTGCTGGGGGAGCACGAGCGCCAGGGGCTTGAGGTCAGGTTCCAGGCCCACGGCGAAGTGGCCGTTTCGGCGCGCACCGGGGAGGGAATGGATGCGCTGCTTGCGGCCATCGATGGTGCGCTTCACTCCGACCCGGTGATCGAGGCGGAGTTGAGGGTTCCGCAGCAGGAGGGCGCGGTGCTGGCGGCTATCGAGGCGGGGATGGTCGTGCATCAGCGGGAGTACGAGGGCAACCTGGTGCGGCTGGTGGTGAGCGGACCGGCGTCGCTGGTGGGACGGCTGCGCAAGTACCGCCTGCGCGACGACTGAGCCGATTTTCATCGAAGCGCGTTGCCGGGACGGCTATGATTGGTTGTCACCGATTCAACATTGCTTTGAAATGGCGCGGCTTTAGCCGCGCCACTCGACGACCAAAATGAAGCCGGGCTTTAGCCCCCGAGGGAATGCATGATACCAAAGCGAGAGATTGCTACCAACAACGGGCAAGCTTACTTCGTAACCTCGAACACTGCGGAGCGCAGGCCGTTTTTTCGCCACGAGCGATGGGCCAAACTGTTTCTTGAAACGCTTTATGGATACCGGCCAGAACGTTATCTGCTTCACGCTTTTGTGCTGATGCCCGATCATTTTCATTTGCTCATCACGCCCAGTGCCAGTCTCGAATTGGCGATTCAGTGTCTTAAAGGCGGGTTTTCTTTTAGAGCTAAACGGGAGTTCAAGTGGGTTGGAAACATTTGGGTCGTGGGATTTGCAGATCATAGAATTCGCGACGATGAAGATTTCGAGATACATCGCGCATATATTGCAAATAATCCGGTCAAAGCTCGGTTAGTGGAACATGCGGAACGATACGCATATAGCTCAGCCAGTGGTTGTTTCGAGTTGGATGCATTCCCTCGGGGGCTAAAGCCCCACGACTCTTTATTGGCCTCCATTGGCGTGGCTGAAGCCACGCCCTTTCAAAGCAATAGCGACCGGACAATAGTAGCTTTGAGGGGCAAGGAGACCCCATGAACCCCTACCAAGGCAGCGCCGGCCGCACCATCACCACCCTCTCCAGCCGCGAGGTCTATCGCAACCACTGGATGCGCCTGCGGGAGGACGAGATTCTGCGCTCGAACGGAGAGAGGGGCATCTACGGCGTGGTGGAGAAGAACGATGCGGCCATCATCCTGCCCATCGACCGGGGCCGCGTGTGGCTGGTGGAGCAGTTCCGCTACACCATCCAGGAGCGGGCGCTGGAGCTGCCCCAGGGCGGCTGGGAGATGGAAGTGCAAGACCCGGAGGAGCTGGCGCGCGGCGAACTGAAAGAAGAAATGGGCCTGGACGCCGCCAATATGACGCACCTGGGAACTCTCTGGATCGCCTACGGGTTCACCAAACAAAGGCAGCACGTGTTTCTGGCCACCGGCCTGACTCCTACCGAAACTGAGCGCGACCCCGAGGAGCACGACCTGGTCATCCGCTCCATCCCTGTCGAGGAGTTTGAGCAGATGATGCTCACCGGCCAGGTCCGCGATAACTGCACGCTGGCGGCGTGGGGGCTTTATCTGCTGTGGAAGGCGCGGCAGGGGTGAGATAGGGGATATCTACCGCTCAGGCTGACTTGTTGTGGCCTTTGCCGAGAATTGATTCGATTCTGAACTGCAAGCGTTTACGGAGATCGTCCGCGTCTGTGTAATCGATAGTGTTGTACTGGCGTGTGTCGAAATGCACCTCGTTGAGTTGATCTTTTTCGCAGGCCCATATAACCGGACGCCCAAGACCCAACATGAATCCGGCCTCATGGTAAACGCCGTTCTTTTGACCGCTCAAATCAGCGACGAGAAATTTTGACTGACGAATCTGAGAGATGATCTCATCGTCAATATGATTTATATGCTCAACAAAATCCATTCGAATTGCAAGATAACCCGCATTAGTGATTGCCGTATTCATCGCATCGAAAAATATTTTCCGCGATGGATCGAACCACATTGCCACAAAAGCATTCGACGATTCGCTGCCGGATTTTGCGATCCTATCCAACTCGATCCATCCCTTGGCAGATAAGGTAAAAGTCGTGCCTTGGTTTGTATACAAAGGTTTTTCTACTATAAGCCCCTGTTCGTACAGGGAATTCATATAGAAGTTCGCTTCAATCGCATTCTTACCGCACAGCACTGAGTAATCATTGGCACTGTCAAATTCTGTTTTGTATCCGGGAAACGCGCTTATTGTGGACAGATGCTTAAGTAGGGCAGATAGCTTTTCTTGAACAGGGGGGTCGGGACGTTCAAGCATCTTTTCAAAATCTTCTACGGAATACACCGGGAAAAGGGAATTGTCGCGGATTCCTCTCGCTCCATCTGAAACTGTTCGCAGAATGTGAGAGAGTTTATACCGCCCACTGTCGCTTTTATTACTTACATCCTTCAAGAACAATTCCGCATGATGGCTGTAGCGGAATTTGCCGCAAATTCCACACACCGCCATGGTCGTGAAAGTGGATAAATAGGCGGAGTCTATGTATGCTTGTGAATTGCAGATGGGACAATTTCCGTTGATTTTAAATCCTGTTTGGCCTTTTAGTTCATAGTACATAAGACTCCCCAGCATCAATTTCGCCGTTCCACGATCGAACTGCGAGTTCTGAACAACTTATCTACTTGGTTTCATCGAACGGGGCCGAGGCGAGCGGGTTGCCTTACGGGTTGCACCAGCCGGCCGACGCGCGACCTTTTCATCCACCAGACGAATCACAAACTTCTGGTCGGCCTTGCTCAGGCCATACTGCTGAACAAGTTCATCCCAGGTCAGTATCGGAGTCGTGATGGTAACGGAGTGGGCCATATCAACTCCATGATACCGCGTTCCGCATTTTCCGGCACAGGGATTTTGGCTTCGTTACCGCTTTATCCGCGCTCTTCCATCGGAATGTAAGGCGATGGGTAGGGCGGGCCGATGTACTCGGCGCGGGGACGAATGAGGCGGTTGTCGTCCAACTGCTCGATGACGTGGGCGGTCCATCCGGAGATGCGGCTGATGGCGAAGATGGGAGTATAGAGATCGATGTCGATGCCCAGGGTGGCGTAGGTGGAGGCGGAGTAGAAATCCACGTTGGCGTTGAGCTTCTTGTCGGCGTTGATGTAAAGCTCGATGGCGCGGGACATCTCATACCATTTGGGCTGGCCCGAGTCCCTGCCCAACTGCTCGCTCATCTTGCGCAGGTGGGTGGCGCGGGGGTCCCGGTCTTGTAGACGCGGTGGCCGAAGCCGGAGATCTTCTGCTTGGCGGCCAGCATGTTTTTGACGTATTCGACCGGATCGGCGCCGGCTTTATCGATGGTGTGGAGCAGGCGCATGACGCCTTCATTGGCGCCGCCGTGCAGCGGGCCTTTGAGCGCGCCGATGGCGCCGGTGATGGCCGAATGGACGTCGGCCAGGGTGGCGGCGATGACGCGGGCGGCGAAGGTGCTGGCGTTCAGCTCGTGTTCGGCGTGCAGGACCAGGGCCAGGTCCAGGGTCCTGACCGCCGTCTCTGAGGGCTTGACCCCGTTCAGCATCCACAGAAAATTGGCCGCGTGGTTGAGCGAGCGGTCGGGAGCAACGACCTCCAGGCCCTTGCGCAGCCGGTCGTAGATGGCCACCAGCATGGCAATCTGCGCGGTGAGGTTGTAGCTCTTGCGCACGTTGGCGTCGTGGGAGTTGTCTTTCTCGTCGGCGTCGTAAAAGCTGAGCGCGGAGACCGAGGTACGCAGCACTTCCATGGGCGTAGCCGAGATGGGAAAGCTGCGCAGCATATCGATCATGCGCTGGTCGAGCGACCTTGCCAGGGCCAGTTGCGACTCAAACTCGCGCAGCTCGAGTGCGTTGGGCAGGATGCCGTTCCAGAGCAGGTAAGTGGTCTCCTCGAAGGTGGAGTGCTCGGCCAGCTCGTGAATGTCGATTCCGCGGTAGGAGAGCACTCCCGCTTCTCCGTCGATCCAACAGATCCCGGAGTTCGCCGCGACGACCCCTTCCAGACCCTTCCCTGCGGTAGCAGTCGACATAGCCCTCGGATCTCCCCCTTGCGATGATTTTTGGTCCGCCGCGGCGGACGGCGTATGTCCTGACCCACCACCCCTGTAAGCAAAGACCGCTACCTGGGGACCCCAGCCTCAAATTCGGGCCCGGCGCCTGAATTTGCAGTAAAGATGTTTATAACGTACAGATTCCATAGTTGTCACGGAGTGCGGGACGGCAAGGGCGCGGAAATGGACCCCAAGGCCGGACCCTGGACCTGGCCGGGCGTCCGCCGGACGTGGCCTTCGGCCTGGAAACGGCAGCTTTTTCCGCACAAGCCGGATTCTTCCGATATCCTGAAGATTCACCCCGGAAGTGCTGGGAGCGGAATCGCCGGAGTTCGTTTTTGAGGGCTGGAATTGAAGCGAAGACAGGGGGAAGTTCCAGAAAGAAAGAATCCTCCCCGGCGGCGTCAAACCGAACCGGTTGGCGCCAACCTCCCGAGATGTGATCGCAAGTTCAAAAGAGCGGTTCGGCTGTAGGGACCGTCAGTCAAGGAGAAAGGAACACATATGCTTGAAGATGAAAAAACTGACAATACCGGCAATATCCCAAGAAACTACTCCGGCGCGCTGCTGGCGGCAATCGCCGTAGCCCTGTTGGCCGCGCTGGGCGGCCTGATCTGGAGTTTCACGCTCAACAGCCGGCTGTCGGGCCAGCAAAGTGAGCTGGCTGACGCCAAGCAGCAGAATGTCAACCTGCAAGCCGAGTTGCGCGAGACCGACGCCCGGCTGAAGGTAGCCACCGAGGAACTGGGCAACTCGCTGGGGTTGACGCAGAAGCAGATGGAAGCCCGCGCCCAGGAGATCATTCAGCGCGAGCAGGCCGACGCCGCACGCCTGTCCAATGCCCAGAAGAAGACCGCGCAGCAGGTGACCGACGTTTCCAGCCAGGTCTCCAACGTGCAGACCGACGTGGGCGGAATAAAGACCAACGTGGCCAAGACGCAGAGCGACCTGGCCGACACCGTCAACCAGTTGACGTCGATGAAGGGAGATTTGAGTGATCATAGCAGCCTGATCGCCCGCAATCACGATGAGCTGGAA
>Ga0187882_1004040_pt1 | contig 12149 bp, 17 predicted proteins | sample June2016WEW_19_1_3_FD_132991 | JGI IMG/M metagenome (GOLD analysis project Ga0187882, IMG submission 132991) | Peatland microbial communities from SPRUCE experiment site at the Marcell Experimental Forest, Minnesota, USA - June2016WEW_19_150 | ecosystem: Environmental > Terrestrial > Soil >...
TCATGCACCAGACGTATTCAGTAGAATGATTGTTGCCACTTGAGGCGGCGTCGCTGACTTGCCAAGGTTGCGTATGAGATCAGGAGTACGAGCAGGGCCGAGATGATCGCCATCACGAGGACAAACCATACTCCATCAGACATAATGCCGCCTACGGAACAGCCATTACAGATCCACGTCACCAAATTCGACACCTCAGACAACTTGCAGTCAGACTTGGTCCTCAGAGACATTAAGGCCTGTTTCAGAATTTCACCGCAATTGTGCCAAAATCAAATCAAAAATGACAGCGAAATTCCGGCGGGATCACCAGAGAAGCTACGTCAATGCGAGGAAGCTCGACATGATCAGGTCTATGAATAAAGTCGTTCTGCATAACCGGATTTGAAGTAAGGCTACTCAAGAAAAGCCGAATGTCGACTTGTGACTATGCACCAGTTGTGATAGGGCGATCTCCAGTTTCACGTGTGGCTTAGAGCTCACCGAGGCTCTTGCTAACTCAAGTACAAAACTCGTTTTCCTGTGCGTTTCAACACAAATCTTGTCTAGTACCTGAAAGTGAGATACAGCAGCACGCTTAGTGCCACACATGTGAACAAGTCAGGCAACATGGCGAACGGTCCAAGTCCGAATGCACGAAAACCGAAGACCCGCTGGAGAAGAGGGTTAGAGGACAGCGCATAGAAAAGCAAGATCAACGAGAATATCATTAGGCCCAAAGTGAAATCCGATTTTACCTTTCGGTAGATGCCCATATATGCGGAGAACAAGAAGATTAGCAGTGCGGCATTGATTGTTGAGAGTACGACCGTGATTGCGTAGTACAACTGTATGTCTCCTGGAGGCGACGGAAAGGTAGGTCTGGGCGCAAACGGTGGCCTGGATGGCTCCAGATAGTTGATGCCCAGAAACGCTACGAGCAAGGCCACCAATATCACTGTCGCAAAGACAATCCCAGCTTTCTGATTCTTCTTCATGTGTAACTTCACTCTCGGTCGTTGTCTTTAGCTCTTTTCCAGATTTTCCCCACAATCTCCTCGAAAAGGGCATAGTTCTCTTCCATCGGCGAGGTCAGGGAATAGGTGGTGCCGTACCTGTCTCCAGTAGAAGTAATTATGCCATTTTTGCTTAGAATCTCAAGATGATGTCTTATGGTTCTGTAGTCCTTCTCAAGTCTGCTCGCCAGTTGGTTCGCGTTCTGAGGAGTCTCTTTCAGCACCACGATTATTTCGGCGCGAGTCATCCCTCCCTTCGTGCCTGCGATCAGCCACCCTAGCAGACGCTTGATCGACGGCTCATCGAGAAAGACCATGTTGGTTCTGGTTCCTTTGGGGGGGTCACTCTGGCGTTGGGTTCGGATGAGGGACACGACTCCGGCACATTATATGCCTTCTGGGAAATGCGTTGCGTATTCTAGCCGGTCGAAACAGCATGTTTGACTCTTCACGGCCACCCATAGATCTCCGGGACTTTCGGCCATCGGGTTGGCTCATTTCGTCCCATACTCAAAGGTAGATCTTCCACGTGCCTCTCAGCTTGCTGGCGGTCTTCTTCGTAGCGACGCACAAGCTATGACCAGCAGGGCGGCTGACACCCACTCAGTTGCCGACAGCTCTGGAGTTGTCTTGCCAGTGGGTGTGAGGTTGAAGTCAGGTTCACGAAGGCCCGGGGCATTAGGACAGCGAGTTTGTATGCCCTGACGACATCTTCGGAGTCGAGTGATGTCCCCAGAACCCCTGCGGCTTCCCGCCGGCCAACAACGCTTGAATCCTGCCTAGTTTCGACGCGACGCGTTTCATGAGAAGAATGAGGGTTTCGTTGAATCTGAACCTTCAGAAGGGATTAGTTTCGGCGGAAAAAGAATGCGCGATAACTCTGCCTCAAATGGATGAATTCCGCAAAACGTCCACGGATGCGCGGAAAGGGATGGCGGGTCCGGAGGGAATTGAACCCTCGACCTTCGGGTGTCCCTCAGCGGTTAAGAGCTTCAGCCTTGCTCCTGCGAGACCGCTGCTCTACCTTTCGAGAGCATATCTGCCTGACTGAGCTACGGACCCTGAGCTTTCGGACATAACTGGAAAGTCTACTTAAGTTTTCGCGGCCAATAGGAAACAGGTCCTCGCTGCTACAGAAGCCATAGGCGATCTTCGAAGGATCTGGGGGTCTTTGCTGGAGCTGAAAGTGAGTTCACATCAGTCACTTGGTGTTTCTTCATTCGGTTTCGCCAGAATCAGGCGTATCGAGCACCATCTTGTCTCCAAGGCGCGTGGTGCTTCAAGTCTTATCAGGCACTTTGTCCTATTAGTCTGGGTGGATTGAAGATGTCGGTTCGAGTTGCACATGCCATCGTTAGTGATTGCTTAAGGATTAGATCCGATGACGTCGTGACCGTGAACACTTGGGCGCACACCATCGAGTTGTCTGATGCGATACTGGAGGAGTGTTACAGGATCGGCGCCGACGCCATGGCCATCCTTGACACCGATAGATCGTACTACTCGCAAATGGAGACGCTCTCCGAAGAGAACCTGAAGGTGACCTCGAAACATTGCCTCGGAACGGCCGAATACTCGACCGTGAATATTTTCATTGGCGGCCCAGCGAACCCGTTACGGATGCGGAAGATACCACCTGGAAAGTTCGCGGCCCTATTCGAGGGTGAAAAGGGACATGAGGATAAGAGCCGCGAGAAGAAGATTCGAAGCGCATTCTTGCAGCAAGGAATGGTGACACCCGAAAGAGCCCGAACCTACGGCTTCAACTTCCAGCGCTGGAAACGCATGACGGACTCTGCGACGGCCATTCGATATGATGACATGAGCATCCTAGGGAGACGTGTGACTTCGAACCTAGAACGGGCAAGAGAAGTGCGAGTCCGATCGAGAATAGGAACGGATCTGAGATTCTCCATACTCGGACGGCAGGCCCAAATCAATGACGGTATCATAGATGATGATGACATCAGACGCGGGGCGCTCTTCACAACTCTCCCAACGGGATCCGTGACCGTTTCCGCAGTTGAAGACAGTGCATCAGGCAAAATCAGTTTCGACCTACCAATACCCCAGGTCGGGAAACTGATCCACGGGCTTCAATGGATATTCGAGAACGGGCACGTTACGTCCTACAACGCCGAGAAGAACCTAGACGCCTTCGGAGCAATATTCGAGAAGGCACACGGAGACAAAGACAAGATTGCTAGTCTTACCATCGGACTTAACCCGCGGGTAAGAACTGGATTCCTAGACGACAGCCTCGCAAAAGGGACTGTCTCGATCGGGATAGGATCAAGCTTGAGCATCGGCGGCAAGAACAACAGTGACTACGGTTTCCAAGGCACGCTAAGCCAAGCAACCGTGGAACTCGACGGAAGAACAATCGTCGAGAACGGCAGGATAGTAGTCTAGCCGTTCCTTCCCCAGCGGTCACGAATAATACCATCCCACACGTAACTCCCCCCTGAGAACAACATGGGAGAACTATCATTCATCGGCATGGGCCTACATGACGAAAACGGCCTCACTTTACGTGGTCTAAGTGCCGCCCGGAACGCGGACATCGTCTATGCAGAATTCTACACCAGTATCATGCCAGGGCTCTCAATCGATCGATTGCGACACCTCGTTGGAAAGGAAATCGAGATACTCACCAGGAAAGACCTAGAGGAAGACGCTCAACGCACGATTCTGTTGAAGGCCAAGAAAGGACGTGTAGTCCTTCTAACTCCCGGAGACCCGATGTCGGCAACGACGCATGTCGGACTTCTGTTATCAGCCAGAAAACTCGGAATCCGGACGGCAGTCATCCATTCTGCGTCAATACTCACAGCCGTAGCCGGGGCCACGGGGTTGGAAGTATACAAGTTCGGAAGGACCGTCACGATCCCCTCGCCAAAGACTAGCCCTGTTCCGGAATCGGTGTACGAATTCATCGCGGCCAACAAGAGAATAGGCCTTCATACGCTCGCTCTCCTAGACCTTGAGCAAGGAGGATTGACGATTCCCGAAGCAATTCGAATTCTCATCAAATTGGAATCCGCAAAGAGAACAGGTCTGCTGACGGAAGAGACACTCATGGTTGCGCTCGCACGTGTCGAAGCCCCTGACTGCTTAGTGAGAGCGGATAGAGCAAGAGATCTAGTGAAGGGCGATTTTGGGGACCCCCCATGGTCGATCATTATCCCAGGCACACTGCATTTTGTGGAGGCTGAAGCGCTCCAACTACTTGCCGGAGCCCCACGAGAACTGCTGGAGGGTCGAGAGTGAACGAAGACCCCGGAGAACGCGCACGAACCTACCTAGCAGCCATAGAGAGAGCCCTCAAACTGGCCGAGGTTGTCAGTAATCCTGACGCATTACGCGTAGTTGATTATGCCAAGAGATACGTGGCTGACAGCAAGTACTATCTCGAAACAGGGAAACCAACGACCGCTCTTGCCTCCGTTGCGTACGCCGAAGGTCTCCTAGATTCGTTGAGCATCATGGGCGTGGCGGATTTAAGAAAAACCAACTCACTGAAGTCAGTGAGATCGCTCCGACGTGACAAATGATATCTCGTTGATGATGCCATGGAAATAGCTAGGAGGCAAGGGTGAGATGGACCTGAGTGAGCAAGACGAGAAGGATCTCTTGAAGTCCATCTACATCCTGCAACTTCGAAAACCATCCTTCACGAGAGCGGAACTGGTGGAGAAGACAGGACTCGACCCAGGCAAATCTGACGATATCTTGAGACAGTTCACGAGATCTGGATTGCTCGAACGTCAAGACACGGACAAGTACGCGTTGTTGCCCAAGGGACGATCGAAGCTGGGAGTTGTTCTCGTAGGAGGAGTCTATGATATAATGCACCTTGGCCATCTTGCTGCTCTTGCTGAAGCGAAAACACATGGAGACCTTCTTGTAGTCGTCGTGGCAACTGACACTACGGTTGAAACACTGAAAGGTCGTAGACCTGTATTTCCTGAAGAGGACAGGCGTGCACTTGTGGAGTCACTGAAGCCCGTGGATGCTGCCATTCTTGGCTACGAAGACGTGGGCATGGGGTATGAGCAGGTAATTGATGACGTCAAGCCCGACATTATCGCTCTTGGATATGATCAGGATTCCGTTGCGCGAACAGTCACCGAGCTTGTCAGAAGAAAGCGGATCAACGTCAGGATAGTCCGGCTTACCAAGTTCGACAGAGAGAAGTATCTGAGTTCTTCTGCGATCAGACAGAGGTTCTTCCAAGAGACGGGATGATGATACGAACCTTCACAATATCGCCGTCTTTGAGTCCGAGTCTCGCTCTAAGATTGCTCGGTGCAATCATCTCGATCACGTCGCCCGCGTAGTGCGTTCTGACTGCCGAGATCAACGCTCCATCCTCCGCGTCGTTGATCTTCGCTTTGTAGCATATGACAGGCCCGAAGGTTCTTTCACCGTCTCGGAACCCATCAATCTCGACGTGCGGAAGCGTTTCTAGAAGTCTTCTCTCGTCCGCGTAATCATGTCTGAGCCGTAGGTTTAGTGTGCCAGGATAGGGATCAAAACCCAGTTTCTCCGCGAACTGTCCGCGATAGCCGGATTGGCTTACGTACCAAGCGCCCTCGCCTATTCCTGAGAACAATGTTCCTTCGAGCACGACTTCTCCTTGTTTTAACTCGAATATCGCCTTGAGCCGGAGATGCATTCTGTTGAGCTCTTCTGATCCTTTCGCAGTCACTCTGATCGCCTCCCCCCGAGTACCTCGGGTTCTTCTGATCAGGCCAAGTGTTTGAAGTTCTATTAGGTGTCGTGAGGCTGTCTGCTGTGAGGCGTTCAGGCTTCTCGCCAGATCCGCTGTGGTGATCGACAGCTCGCCAGAGTATGCTCCAAGCTCTGCAAGCTTGCACAATGTCAACAGTAGTGCAGGACTCACGTCTTCGATGACCATCTCAGCCTATTCGCCTCCTGATGTGCCGATAGGATGGGTTCAAGACCGCGTCTGGTAATGCAGTGCTTAACGATTCTCGCTGCATCTTCAAGCGATACATTGTGACCGACACTCACATAGAGGCTTTTCCTATTGAATCGGAGGATCCTCGCGATCACGCTCCCCTCTGAATCGACGAGTGTTTCTCCAACTTCCTTGCCGAAGAGCCGGCTCTTTGCCACGCCTATCGTGGGAAGATTCGTGACGAGCCCCACATAGCAAGCCAAGCCGAACCTTCTAGGATGCGCCAGGCCATGTCCATCGACTATGCAGACATCAGGCTTGATCTTCAGCTTGCGAAGCACACGAACAACCACTGGGCCCTCTCTGAACGACAATAATCCCGGAATGTAGGGGAATATCACGCGAGCTTTGGCGGTCGTGGTTTCGATTGGTTCCAAAGTGGCGTATTCGATGAGCACTGCCGCTCCTGAAGCCTGCTCTTTGTCGTATGCGCCGTCAGCCCCTGCAATGTACCGTATCTGCTCGGGAATTCTACTCTGCTGAGATACTAGCGGGGCCAACTTGTTCTGTAGGATGATCGCTTCTCGAAGCGTAGGATTCCGAGGTATAGCGATTCTCTTTGAGGACAAGGAAGCTCAGCGCATGCGCTTCTCGAGATTCTTCATTGTCTTCTCTAGAGAGGATCTTCGAATGTCAGCGACTACGTCCGCGCGTGTGGCTTCGACCAGCTTCTTGGCGACATCCATCTTCCTTCGAAACGTAGGAACTATTGACGTACGGTCAAGGGAGAGCAAATCTTCGAAGAGAGCCTCCATCGATTCGAAAGTCCCTTGAGCCTCCTTTAGCTTGCCGGCCTTCAGTTGATCCATCGTCATCCTGCGAAGCTCACCTATGAAATCCAATAGGCCAAGCACATACGGCATCCAATCGACGCCAACTTCACGTTGTGACAGCAGCCTTTTCCGACTTGCGTAGCTCAACAGAATCTTAGCCTCAGAGAACTCCTGAAAAGCAACGATCACATAGCCGACCTGTTTGAACTCGGAGCGCTCATTCAAGAGACCTCGCACCTGAGTAATGCTCTCTTCAGCTTCCCTCAGAGTCGTCTTGGCCTTTGGAATCTGTCCTCTGTGGGTTTGAACGATCGCCCAGCTCGCAAGTCGAACGATCTTCCTCGTCAGCTCCAGCAGCTTCTCTCTTGTCTTGTCGTAATCTGTGAGCTTGTGCTGCAGTCCGGCAAGTTCGTCTTTCGATAGCAACTATGTTCGCCGCTAGACCTCGCTTCTGATGGATAAATGAGTTGATCCACGAACGGGCATCGAACGAAATTCAACCCGGAGTCGGACTGTCAGCTGAGAGATTCGCCTTCCTCTTTGATGCCACTCTTGGTGATCGTCATGAAGTCGAGTCCGTTTCCGCTTCCTATGTCGCGCGCCAGCGCAGCTTTGGCTGCCTTCTTGACAAGCTCTTTGCCTTGCTCAACGCTCAAGCCTTCCTTGAACTCTGCTTCCAGAACGCCGATGGCAATCTCGGAACCTGATCCCACAGATGCAAACTTGTCATCTATCACCGACCCTAGCGGGTCGAGTACAAAGAGACTTGGACCTTCGTCGTCAATTCCACCGACGATGGTCTGGGCTAGATATGGGAACATGCGCCTCTCAAACAGAAGATTGGCCATGACTTTCGCCGCCGACCTCACTGATGCAGCCCTGTCTCGCTCGAAGGCGTACACACTGAGCTGAGCTGCGACTTCCTTTGTCAGGACCTGCATGTCTCCAACAAGCCCTGCACACGCGGCGCCAATCGTGTCGGATACTCGGAAGATCTTCTTCCCGCTCTTGCTCTGTATGAAGTATCCATAGGATACACGTCTCTCAGAAGCGAGCACCACTCCGTCCTTGCAGACCACGCCGATCGTGGTGGCGCCCGGCATGAAGGGTTCACTCATTCAAGTCACCAGAAACCAGTCGCAGATTCCGCATGAAATGGCGACTCTATTAAGGTTGATGTTGACTGTCCTACTGTTCTTGGCCGACCTATCATGCATCCGTTAAGGAACGTCTTCAAGAAGATGACATGGGACGCAAGAGAACGAGCCGGGAACTATGTCATCTACTTCATTCACCGAGGAGTTCCTGGAGACATGCGTGAGATCAACGCATCCCTCATTACGAAGGTCGGTCCATCTTGGTTCACGTATGCAACGGCTGAATCAGAGGAGACGCTAATTCCTTTTCATCGTGTCATAAGAATCGTCAATGTACAGACCGGTCAGGTCATATGGATATCGAGGGCCCGTAAGGCCGCTTAGGGGCCAAGGCTGATCCCTTTCACTCTTACAATTCCTGGACTCCCGAGTTCACCATCTAAGGTGATCTTTGCGCCTGATACAAGCTCGGCTATTCTCGCATTTGTGATCGTATGCATCGTGATCAGTGATGTTCGAAACTCTGAGCTGCCTTCAGCCACTGCCAAGTACGGAATCAGGATATCGGACATGTGCCTGTCAACCGGGGCGCTGCTGTTGATCTCTCCCACGAGTTGGGTCGCCGCTTGGCGACCTACTTCTTCCGCGGATCTTCCTCGTTCTCCTACACTGTCCGTGCCCAGAACGCTACCAGGCTCGTTGTCTGTATAGAGAGCTATTCCGCTTCCCGGCGCGACGTGAGGGTCAGTCGCGCTAGGATACGTCTCCAATGTTACGGAGACATCTAGTTGATCGATCTCCTTCAAGATGTCCTGCGCAGCGGTTGCCTGCCTTTGCGCAACATGGGCAGGGAGCCTAACGCAGTGACTGATTCCGCGTACTCTTTTGATCTCTGATTGCTCAGTCAGTTGTAGAGGCATCAATCCCTTACATGGTTGGACCATCATCAATACCCTTCCTCCGCCCTTGGGGTAGTGTCCTCGTTGGATCAGTTTCAACTCTGCTAGATAGCCGAGTTTCGACAAGTTAGGGAGCACGACAAAGCGGACGTAGTCTATCGTTGGACTCCACTTCACGTCTGTTCCGCCGGTTATCTCGAACTCCGTTTTGCCTGAGGAGAAGGCCGAGGCGGGCATCAGTGCCTGAAGCACTAGTGATATACTTCCTGCGGTGCCTACGTCGAACTTGAACGAGCCCGACATCTTCTTTCTTGGCGCGAAGTACAGATCGGCCGACCCGATCTGGAGCCCCTTTGTCTCAGCATCCGAGAGAGCGGCAACCGCCCGGATTGCCGTCATGTGTTGCGCGCGAAGACCCGGATTCGGCCGCTTGCCTCGAATGTTCTTGACATGAACCTCTTTTCCGAGCAGGGCTGAGAGAGCGATCGAGGTCCTGAGGACTTGCCCTCCCCCTTCGCCGAGACTGCCGTCTATTTCTATCATTGGTCTTGCCCCGTCGCAGGTGAATGCCCCTAGTTTATTTACTCTTACGAGCATCTCCGGCCAGTTCGGGTCCCGAACATTGATTCTGAGCTCGGCAAAGCGAGACGATGTCTGGTACGCCGCGGTGACCAATGAGAATGGAAGACTGATGGCCTGCAGCTTCAGCGGTAGCAGGAAAGTGGCCGAGAAATCCACGATCTCGTCTCTGCCCAGTGATCTGAGACGCGGTTTGACACGTTCAGCAGGCGGGTCTGAAGTGATTGAAGAGCTTCACCGAATCTACGCAGGCATGGGAGTAAATCATCCCCCAGAGGTCGCTCCCATGGCGGTCTCAGAGTTCCTGAGGCGTGTCTACGAGATGGCGATCAGAATCCCCAAAGGTAAAGTCACTACCTATGGAAGACTGGCCAAGGCAGTCGGCTCAAAAGGAGCCTCCAGAGCGGTCGGAAACGCGATGGCTAGAAACCCACTCCCCCTAATCGTCCCTTGTCATAGAGTCGTCCGGTCAACGCTTCAAATCGGGAGCTATGGGTCTGAGAGAAACGGCAGGAGTCGGACCAAGCGAGAGCTGCTAATGCGTGAGGGTGTGCAATTCGACAGAGACAGGATCTCGCAGAGCTGTGTGTGGGATCCATTCTGAGGTGAGATAAGGTGGGAACCAAACTCAAGCGCGGGTTATTTGTAGGGAGATTTCAGCCCTTCCATCTCGGACATCTGGGCGCGATCAAGAACGCACTGGAGCTCGTGGAAGAGCTCGTCATAATGGTTGGAAGCGCTGAGTACAGTCATTCTGACAAGAATCCGTTCACTGCGGGAGAACGTGTTGAGATGATACGGGCCGCGTTGAAGGAAGCAGGAATAGACCCAGGCAAATATCTTGTAATCCCGATCAGGGATGTCCACATCCATGCGACTTGGGTCCCTTTCATCGTATCCCAGACACCCAAGTTCGATGTAGTTTTCACGAATGAAGCACTCACATCACGTCTCTTCAAGGAACGTGAATACAGAGTCGAACGAATCCCGTTCCTTCAACGGCATGACTACTCGGCGACAGAAATCCGCAAGAGAATCCTCAATGGGAAGAACTGGGAATCACTGGTTCCCAAGAGCGTTGCAGAGACACTTGTGAAGATCCACGGGATAGAACGCATTAGGGAACTCGCTATGAGCGATAACCCACCCGGCGCCGGAAAGTGAGCCGATCACCGGGCGACAGATGAAATCGCTTTGCCGCATTTGCCTTGTTGACCGCGAGCTCGAGAAGGCCATAGCTTCCGACCAACAAAACGGGCTTGCCCTCAGCTGTATCCGAGTAGGTTCTCCCTACACTCAGATAGTATGCTCGCTGCTTCGTTTGCATTGCGATCCCCTCCCCGACTTTAAGACCGATCGTTTCCAGATCCTTTTCGCTTGCGGTCGTCGCTATGTTCCCAAATGAGTCGACCGCTAGGACTTCGCAACTGATCTTCTCATGAGAGGTCTCCGCGCTCACGAGAGTGACTGAAACCGGATCAGAGACCTCTGGTCCGACCTCAGTCACATCTGCGCCGCAGGCTATCCTGCCTGCGGCATATGCAAACACATCTCTACCGTGAAAGGTAGATGAGATGGGACTTCTCATGAATTGCCGGTTCTCGATCGAATGCACCTCTTTCATTCCGTCTCTCAAAGCCGCTGGGAGAAGAATGCCATTGTCAGGACCTATGTATATGGCCCGTTGGGTTTCTATGAGCAGGCCCCGCCTCTGTCCGCCTACTCCTGGATCCACAACCGCGACGTGGATTGTACCCGCGGGAAAATACGTTGAAGCAGCAGCGAGGACGAAGGCGCCCATTCGAATATTGAACTTCTCTATTTCATGACTGATGTCGACCAAAGTCGTCGAAGGGCAAATGCTCAGTATTGAACCCTTCATTTCAGAGACGTACTGATCTCGATTCCCAAAGTCTGAAAGTAACGTGACAATTTGCATGTCTAAACAGGTGAATCTCCAAACTAGAAAAAGTTTCCAACCGGAATGCCGCACAACCCATGCTTCAGCTCTGCATCCTCCAACAACCTACCCCAGCCAGACCGCCATAGGATAGGCAAGAGGGTCTTGCATGACACCTTGCCCAAGTGGTACTAATTGCGTTTACAAAGAGTTTTCAAGCATCTTTCCCTCTTCGGTACACGGTAACCCATCAGGGATTTGGGAATTGGAGAACTCACAACTTCTGATGTTGCCGGGGCCGACTAATGTTCCGTCCCGAGTAATGCGGGCCATGGCCAAGCCCGTGATCAACCACAGGGGGCCAGAGTTTCGTGAGCTTTACCGGAGGATGCTCGACAACCTGAAGTTCGTCTTCGAGACGAAAGGCGACGTCTTTGTGTTCACGGCCTCCGGAACTGGAGGTGTCGAGTGTGCCATTAGAAACATCCTATCGAACGGGGACAAGATCGCGGTTCCCGTCAACGGAGTCTTCAGCGAGAGACTTAGAAACGCAGTGACTGCCTTTGGTGGAAAAGGCATTGAGATTCCGATCGATTGGGGTAGCGCGATAACTCCAGCACAGGTCGAAGAACTATTCAAGAAAGAGAAGAACATCAAAGCATTAGCCGTGGTGTACAACGAAACCTCCACCGGTGCGACAACGAGAAACCTGAAGGAAATGGGCAAAATCTGTCACGATAATGGCGCACTGTTTGTTGTAGATGCGATCTCGATCCTAGGTGGTGATGCTCTGCCAGTCGACGAATGGGGCGTGGACATGTGCGTGGCCGGAAGCCAGAAGTGCTTGATGACTCCACCAGGCCTTGTGATGCTATCAGTCAATGATCGAGCTTGGAAGGTCGCGGAGACCGCACGAAGATCA
>Ga0187882_1004044_pt1 | contig 12137 bp, 8 predicted proteins | sample June2016WEW_19_1_3_FD_132991 | JGI IMG/M metagenome (GOLD analysis project Ga0187882, IMG submission 132991) | Peatland microbial communities from SPRUCE experiment site at the Marcell Experimental Forest, Minnesota, USA - June2016WEW_19_150 | ecosystem: Environmental > Terrestrial > Soil >...
CAAACAATCTGCATATACACTTTCCCCGTGCTATCCGGAGTAGCGGGGGTTGGATCGGCGGGAGGCGTGGCTTGCTTTGGTTTCGGCTTGTCGGCGGTGGATGGCCCGCTTTCAGCGCCTGTGGTGGGGGGTGGCGTCAGCGTGACAAGCAGATAGGGATGAGGACGATAAAATCTGATTCCCTCTTCTTTGCCGGATGTGACTTTCTTGACGTCCACACCAGCACAGCCTGCCAGAAGGAAAAACGCCGACAGTACGAAACAGAATCTTCTCATGGCTTGCCCTCCTTCACATGGGTTGCAGTGGACAGATTTGGGATAAATTCAGCCGCGATTATTCCCGATTGGCGCCTTGACCTGGCTTCGCGTTCCGTATAACGATCGATGTCTGGCGGTTCGTGCTGACCAAAACATGGGCAGCCAGATAGAAGTCGTCACTTCGATACATGGTGAAAATGGGGTTCAAATTGTTCGTATAAATATCCTCGCTTACGGCGGACAGCTACAGCGCTTGCGCAAATCTTGGCCGCTTCTTTCCAGGAATTGTTATTGGACCACTTCGCCTTCGAAATCGCGTCTTTTCTGAAAAACCATTTCACACTGTGCGGTTCTCGTGCCCTGCATCAAAAACCGTCCGTTTAGTGATCATCAGCATGCAGGCGGTGGCAAAACCCTCGCAACAAATCGAGGCTAGCCTCTGGAAGTGACCCACTCGCAACGTAGATTATCCCATGAGAATCATTACTAACCGCCACACGACAGGCTTGAAACCGATCTACGCAGACCAGCCGGCCTCTCCCTATCCACTCACCTTGTAGTCAAAATACAAATTGCCTGGACCTTCCGAAACCTGTTCACAGAAGGCCTTCCACTGCGCTCCGTCTCCCCCTGCAGCACCGCCCGCGGTGAGGTCTCTATCTGACTGAAGAATCCTGCCGGCGGTCTTCTCCTCCAAGCGCCTGGCCAAAGCAGGAAAGGGCATATTCCAGCGCTTCTTCTTCGCCATCTCCTGGACCACCGGGATCATAGCGACCAGCTCTGGACTGGTCATCAGCTCAAGACCTTTTTCGCGCAGTGTGGCATTGTGGCTGCCATGATGCCCCACCTTGTATAGCACTGTCCGCCTCAACAGGTCGGCTGCGGTAACAGTCGTATTACTCCCATTCCCGCGTGACAGGGACCAGGATAGAGTATTCCACGACAGCCAATTGCCCACCTGAGCATCGGCGGCAAAAAGGAGAATCTTGCCGCTCTTGACGAGCTCGATAGCTAGAACCAGGCTGGTGTTGTTTGTATCGCTGTCCAATTGGAGCGCAAGCTGGCCTGCCACTGCAAGCCAGTCGTCATCGATGCGCCGCCACCCTTGTGGATCCTGAGCTGGATTGTCGAATCCATAATGATTTTTGAAGAATGGCATGGTCTTGGCTTTGTCGGCCTGTATTTGGTAGTACCGATCGAACGGCTGACCGCGCTGGATCTGCTCCTCTTCTTCGACAGAGAGGTTCTCAGGCACCTCCAGATATGCCGTCGCCGCCCTTAGAAAGGCCTTATCCAGGCCTCCAGCGAACGTCAATTCGTATGTCTCAGGGTCTCTCTTGCTGGGAAGGTCCCGTTTTATCAGGCTCAGATCCTTCGGTGGTCCCAGGACGTAGATCCGAATACCCTCAAGGCCCTCTAATTCAATGGCTTTCTCACCCGGAGCGCAGTAGTGAATCGTTGCACCGGACCTTGCGCCTACCCAATTCATAGCATCTTCGGTAGTCCTCCCCTTCGCGGCTCCAAGAACAGTCGCGCTCCGTTCTTCCTGAAAAAAATCCATCAAAGAGCCAAGACGCTCGGCTAACTGAAAGCCAGCCGGGCCGAGCATTCCTAAACGCTGGATAGCCGCATTTACGGTAAGCCTGGTCTGACCGCGTTTGTTGCGAAGGCTTCTCGCCACCTCGTCGTTGGGATCTTCGGTCCAGGCGAGCCATACGTTCTCAACGGTCATCCTGTCGAAAATATCCTGGGCCTGGAGAAACCCAGAGAGGTGGTCCCAGTGCTCGTGCGTGGCAACCAGGACATCCAGATGGCCCTTTGTCGAATCGTAGATGTCCTGTGCCACCGCTCGCATCCTTTCCGTTGCGCCCTCCGTGCCGGCGATGACGCCGCAGTCAATCAGCATATGGGCCTGATCCTCTCCGAACGTAATCAGGAAACAGTCGCCAAGAAACTGCCTGTACATGCGCACTCTTACATCCATCATTGTCTCACCTGCCTTTCTTCGAAGTCCCGGTGCAGAATGGAAAATGGCTCAGCTTGACCGCCAAGTCCCGAGGACCCGAAATACATAGCCCGCAAGGACCGCCCTGTGGCTTCATTGAGGAATTGCCGCTGTCTTTGCAGGCGGTTTTTGCTGCTAATTCGCTTTTCAATGGCGTAGCGCACTTTCCCGTCGTCAGTATCCACAATCCAGGTACAACCTCCGCGAAACGTAAAATGCGGGCGCGATTCGTCGAATTTGTCGCCTTCAGGACCAGGTTGGCCATCCAGATATTCTTTTCGCCGCTGGGTGATCTCGATTACCCACTGAGAGAGCCTTTCGCCGCTGGCTCCGATTCGCTCGGCCGGTCGAAGCGAGTGCACCTCAAAGCGCAGACCGGGGTCCATTTTTTGGAGGACGGCAGGGTCATCCGACAGACCCCCAACGAGATACTCGTGCAGCTTGGCGCGCGTCTCTTGCATCCCATCAAAAAGATCCTTCCGGTTGCGCGATAAACGCCACTTTTTTTCCTCGGCACTCAGCCGGGTCGCAAAGTGGAAACGCACCTCCTGCTGTGGATCCTCCGTCGGTCCCATCCAGCGCAGGCTATCCACGGACAGGGTGCGAACGTCGTGCGGGTAGATACCGCGACGCCGAAACGCCTCGATAAAAGAGAGCCGGTATCCGCTCTCGTCTTCAGGCATAGTGTCGGAGTCGGCTGTGATCAATGCGCGCAGGTAGTCGCCGAAGGTGATGTCCACAGGAGGGCAGTAATCGAGGGCACGAATGCATGTGGTAAGTACCTGCTGTGCAGCTTTGGCCGCCTCATCCGCCAGCCGGTTGACGAGATCGGGGTGGATCTCCCCCGACGGCAGAACGCCGGTACCGCCTGTCGCAATCCGCAGAAGGTCGGCAATGCGCGATTTGTAAATCGCAAGGAACGCATCAAAGATGGTTGCGACCAGGATCGCACCACGGTCGTGCGGTTCGAGTGTACTTTCATAGGCGGTTGGGTCGGGGCGGAGCAATTCCCACCTGCCCGTCTCGGGGTTGATGCCTCCAATTGCGCTGCGCAACGCCCCGTAGTGGCCGGTCGCCTGCCCAAACTGCTGCGCGAGCTGTCCCAGGAGGCTCTGGCTTTGGAGGTCTCCACGAGTTCTGGCGATTTGGTGGCGCAGGACCTCCGGAAGTGAAAAATGCTGGAACAGAGCGACGATGTCGGCAAACGCTTCGTGAAAGGCAAGCACGTCAGGGTTGCTGGCTTCGATGAAACGGGCGTGCATGCCATCCAGCAGGGCATGAGTCGTTTCATGTGCAATGATGTCCTGCGAGAGGCACGTGAACACTATACCCCCTGGCAGACAGTCGCCGGAGCTACTCGCAGAAGCCGGGAAGTATCCAAACAGCAACGCCTTCTTTTCCGGGCTGTAGTAGGCATTGGCTTCCCGCATGGCGTGCGGGTAGATGCGTAACCGCCGAATGAAAGGTTCACTTGTTAGAACCCGCGGTGACCACAGTGCCAATCGCCCCAGCGCCCGCTCAAAATTGCGGATTGTTCGCATGGCCACAGCATAGGCCATCTGCTGATGAAACTGCGGATTGCCTTCCGAAGGGGCTAATCCATCCTGCGCCAGCAGGTACCCATCGTTCAGGTCGATAGGGGCGTAAAAACAACCACTCGGGGGGTCGCAGTCCACTACTTCCAGATACTCCCCCACCGGCCCGGACCCCAATTCCTCCCAAGGCACCTTGATCGTGGCCTGGTTAAGAACGGCTGTTTCGAGTTGGGTCGCCAGGCTGGGGTCGAATGAGTAAACACGCAAACGTCGGTGTATCGGACGGAGAACACTTGAGTTGCGATTCACGGTTACACCTCCTGATTCGGACAAAACGCGCGAAAGCAAAAGAGTGTGCACATTTCACCCTATTAAACATGCCTGGCCTGAGAGCGGCTATTCTAGTTGAGCGCGTAATCAGAGTAGGGCCATTTCGGATCCGGCATTTGCACGTCCTGCAACACGAATCTTCTCATGGCAGCATCACACAAAGCGTATCCCCAATTGATCAGACGACACTGCTCTTCTTCGCTAAAGGGATTCAAGCGTGTTCTAATCCCGGCAAGCGGCATCACCTTTTTCGGATCACACGGCAGTGAATTGGACAGACCGTAAGCGCTGATATCAGTTTTGATGCCCCAGTAGGTTCCCTTTCTTTCGCTTCTTGTGAAATCGTCGATGAGTGCTCGTTTTCGAAGGCCCCGGCTTTGGTTCGTAGCAATGTCCATCGCTCTAAGAGCTTGACTATGCCAAACGGTTTGAACCTCCTCATCAACCTTCATTGGGGCGCCTGCATCGCTCACCAAAATGGTTCTGTAGCGATTCCATGCTGTTTCGAGCCCCAAATTGTCGTATACACCCCCATCACTCAGATAGAGTCTAGAGCAGTAAGCCTCGTTTCCACACAAATCTGCACCTTCGACCTTGGTGAAGGACTTTGCATCGACCATAAGAATGGCCGGCGACAAGAACGGCGGGAAAGCGCTTGATGCAGCCACGGCAAAGGAAAGTAAAGTGGTAGGCTTTGGGATCAAACCGAGCCTGTAGTCTCCTGCATAGGGTTTGGAAAACCTGAAATCATTTCCCGTTTGGAGATTAGTCGTATTGAATACAAAGCGAGGCACATCGGGGATATCCTGGAGCGTAGCTTTTCCGAAAAGATGCTCCGAATACTTCTCCTGAATCACCTCGCTTATGCTTTTCCAGGGAATAAGTGCTCCTTCACCGATCGCTGGACCATCAATTGAGCAAGCACAGAAGTCCCGAAGTGGCTTAACGATCTTTTCATCGAAATCGAGTGTAATGCCATCAGTGAAACTGAGTTTGTCCCATCTCAAGGCAAGGACCCCGGAAGTGATGGATCCGCCTGAGACGCTGGAAATACGGTCCAACTTGCGAAGATACCCGAGCTCATTCAGCCGCCACAAGCTCCCAAGATGAAACAGGGCGGCTCGGAACCCGCCACCAGAAAGTGCCAGCGCAATCCCATCCTGTACCCCTTCTCTTCCAAAGGGCATGTTCTCCTCCTTACCGCATGATGTTCGAGATACTGTTGGTACAAACATGTACCTCTACATGGCAATTCGGCGTGTCGCCGGTTTTAATGAAGACCGGATCGGGAATGCCGTCCCTATCATAATCGGCCGTGAACCAACACCATCATTCCCGTTCACGAACGTCGTCGCTGTTTCCAGGATACGATTCCGGCATGACCCTCATTTTGGGTAGACCGTTGATGCGAATTGCGCGTCTTGAGCATCAATATCCGTGCCGCCATCGACAGCGACGCTATCTTGCATGATAGATGCGGGAAGCCAATAGCACATGATGGAATTTACATCCGCTTGAGCAGTGGCGATGAGCGCGGAGTGATCCAAAGGCGTGAGAACTTGAGCAATCACTTGGTTTTCAGACCAACCCTGCGTTGTCATGAAATATTGAATGGCTTTTTTGCGGTCAATCCGATTGACAATTTCCTGACGTGTGTGCTCGTGCGGGAATCCTAACGTGTGGCCGGTTTCATGACGAATTACACGATGGAACTCAGAGTCAGGGACAGTCATTGTGAAACTATCGAGATTCATCGTAGGCTGGTTGGCGGGGATATGATAAATATCCGTACCTATATAGGACCAGTACCCACTTCCAGCCGTCCTGGCGATACGCACTTGTGGGTCCGTTTCAGTCCCGGCAAATTGGACATTGGACCATGTGCCCCAGGCGTTCATGTGCGAAAGGATACGTGCCTTTAGATCGGCTGGTGGGGCGTCAAGAAATCCAACCGTAAGTCGAACACCGGAACTGCCCCAGTATTTGGACGTTATAATAGCGAGATGTAAAGGTGGAATGACGGCATCTGGAGCAGCAAGCCTAAGCATGTAGGTGGCTGGTGCATTGGCAGGGTTGATCGCAATTGCACTCTTAGCTGCGTGGACCCAATCTTCCTGCGGCAACAATTTGATTGTGCAAATGTTATTGCTCATGTTGATCTCCTTATGCGGGTGTAGATGGTAGTGCAGACGTCTTTGCTCCCGAGGAGTTCCTGGATCGTTCGGATGTCGTAATCGGCCTCAAGGAGATGGGCGAGGAAGGTGTTGATTTCCGGCTCTGCCGTTTCCGCCGGGCGGTAATGTTGAGGAAATAAATGAACCGTTTGACCCAGTGGCAATGGACCTGTTCCGTGCATCGGCTGTAGTGGCGAGATCGGAACGCCTGATGCACTTGGTCCAACAGCTTCGGCGCGCGAGCTGAATCCGCTGGTCCATCCTGTCGTTGTGGTCTGATCTTTTCCTGCGGAAGATTGCCGCGATTGGATTGTCTGTGCGCCTGTGGTCATTTCGCCCCCTCCGGTAAAGAGGCAACTGAGGGCAGACCAGCTACGTTTATGAATTCCCTTTAACTGAGATTATTCTTTTTTATTTTGACCAGCTCTCAACTGTTGACCCGAGGCAAGATCGAAAAAATTCCACGCTCCGCTAGGTGCTATTGGAAGGTAAACTTCATGAAGGTTGGCGGAGCGTCCGGACTGTATTTGCGGAAAAGAATCCTGTTCGCAGAATTTTTTTTGGGTCGAGATCCACGTTGGGGCATTGCACGTCGCCAGAAGCTATCGTAATCGACCTTTGGATCTTTGTACGGCTGCTTTCTGCTGATGAGCATGGGAGCGACCTCCAGCACTCTACGCCGGATGACGATCACTTTGGCAGAGATTGCGAGAAAAGCATGATTAACAGTGGAGCAAAAAAACCATCGTAAGCGTTTAGAAAGAAGGTGTTTTTAGCCGTTGCTATCGTCGCATTCCTTGCTGCTGGGCAGCTTTTCCATTGCGGTAGGTAATCGGGTTGTTACAGGTTAAGAGCGCCGCCCGTTTACATATAGCCCATCCAAGGTTCATCCGGATGGAAACAAACTAAACCGCGGGCTTGCGCGGGATGTGCGGATGCCCCCCCGGCATCACCTGGCCGCAGCGTCTTTTGCCCTCATTGTGAAAACTTCAGTTTGCACCCGCGAAGAGCCCGCAACGGTAGAGCAACCAGTCTACGCAGTGTTTGATTGGAAACAGCGCCAGAACGTAAAAAGTCACCAGGAACATAATTGCGAATTCAATGTAGGAGCCAAGCGGATCGGGCAACGATTTTTGATAGGTCCATATTGCCCGCAGAAGGAAAGCGCCGAAAACCCAGAAAGCGAAAACGGTGCACCAGCCGAAAGGTTTTCTTATTCTTTGCATGGTTTCAACCTCGCTGAAGGGGATTGAACCTTTTCACATGCTTCGGTCCGGAAATGCAATGGGGTGAAGTAAGTATTTTGCCTGGTAGGCATGGAGATTTTGACCCTAGTCCCAAAAAGTCAAATAACTGCCGCAAATCCAGGTCCGAACCATGGGTTGTTATTGGCGAAGCGCGATTTATCATTTGTTCTAAAGGGTCCTTTGCCGTCCCCGGATCAGGGTCCGCCGGATCGAGTCCGGGGCAGGCCTGGCGGGCGCGGGACGTCGAGCCGGCACTTGCCCGCGGGACATCGATTTCACTGTCCGGGCGAAAGATTTTTCTTTGTAAAAAATTTGACGTCAAGGAACCACTTAGCACGGGGTCTTCGGATGTCCACCGGACTGAGTCCAAAAAGGAGATGCGAATGCGCTCGACAATGTTTCTGATAGTCCTTGCAATCGGGTTTGCCTCGACGGTTGAGGCGAAAGTCGTCGGGAGCATGGTCCCGTACAGGCATGAGGGTGTCGAATTGGCGGGGTATCTCGCATACGACGATTCCATTGAAGGCAGGCGGCCCGGGGTCCTGCTGGTTCATGAATGGTGGGGGCTCAACGATTATGCGCAAACGAGGGCCAATCAGCTTGCCGGACTGGGATACGTGGCTTTTGCGGCCGATATGTACGGAAAGGGAAAAGTTACCGAAAACCCGCGGGAAGCTTCGGAGTGGGCGCAGGCGTTACGGGGCGACATCGGTCTTTTGAGGCAGCGGGCAACGGCCGCGCTCGAGGTCCTGAAGGCGGACCCCAGGACTGACGCCGCGCGAATCGCGGCCATCGGGTACTGTTTCGGGGGTGGCACGGTTCAGCACCTGGCTTATAGCGGCGCGCCGTTAAAGGGGATCGTCAGTTTTCACGGCGGCTTTGTGAACCCATCCGGGGACGAGGCCAAAGCGGTCAAGGCAAAGATACTGATCTGTCATGGCGCGGCGGATACGTTCTCAACGCCCCTGGCGATGCAGGACTATATAGCAGCGATGGAGAAGGGCGGCCTTGACTGGCAGATGGTGATTTTGGGAGGGGCAAAGCACGCTTTCACGAACCCGAACGCGGACAAAACCGGTTTGGAGGGGATCGCCTACTCGAAATCGGCCGATGAGCGTTCGTGGAAATACATGAAAGATTTCTTCGATGAGATATTCCATTGAAAAAAGGGTCCCTGGTCCAACGGGCGTCAGGATGTTTCGTAAAACGTCCCCACCCGGGACGATCGGGATAAGGCAAAAAGCGACACTGTCCGAAAAGTCGCCCGCGCCCGCGGCACCGCCGGGTTCGATTGCTTATATTGGTTCGGTTGCTTATATTTATTGGGTTCATTTAAATTTGCCAAACAGTTTCGCAGAGGGGGAAAAATGGCGGACATAAGACAAGAGAGCCAGCAGGATTCCCTTTTTGGGAGCGAGGTGGAGAAGAATCTCCGGGTTGCCTTTGACCAACTCCCCAATAAGGTCAGTATAATGCTCTTTACCGAAAAAGGCCGCAACGACGTGGTGAACCAGGCTGCGCGGGATCTGCTCAAGGCCTTCGGTAAGATCTCGAAAAAAGTGGAGCTGAGCGAGTTCGATCTTGACGGGGTCGAGGCGAAGAAGCGCAATGTGACCAGTTCGCCGACGCTGATTTTCGAACCCGATCGTTATGCTATCCGGTACCTTGGCGCCCCGTTTGGGGAAGAGGGCAGGACCCTTGTCGGGATGATCCTGCTGCTCGGGTTCCGGACGAGCAATCTGAGTGAGCAGGCCCTGAAGGTCATGAGCAAGGCCGATTCGAGGAGGGACGTCAAGGTCTTCGTCAGCCCGACCTGCCCCTATTGCCCGGAACAGGCGGTTAATGCGGTCAAGGCCGCAATCGAACGGCCCGATATAGTCTCGCTCGAGATAATCGATATTCAGTCCAATCAGGAGACTGCGGAGCGCTATTCGGCGTTCAGCGTCCCTCAGACCTTTGCAAACGACGTCCTCATTGCCCATGGAGCGCAGTCGGAGGAGTTGTTCGTGCTCTCGCTTCAAAAGCTTGAGCAGCAGACGGTCTTTATCCCCGAGACGGAGGGCGAGCTGATCGAAACGGATGTAGCTATCGTGGGCGGTGGTCCCGCCGGCTTGGCCACGGGCATCTACACGGTGCGCAGCGGGCTCAGGACGGCGCTGATCGAACGGGGGCCGCTGGGCGGGCAGATCGCGGCCACGCCGATTGTGGAGAACTATCCCGGTTTCATGCGGGTGCCCGGAAAAACTCTGGTCGATATTCTGGTCAGCCATGCTCTGGAGTACGTGCAGATATTCCAGGGCGAAGAGGTCCTCGACATTAAACCGGGACCGAGGCTTGAGGTCCAGACAAACAGGAGGAAGTTCCTGGCCAGGGCGGTCATCCTCGCCACGGGGGCCAACTACAAAAAACTCGGCGCACCGGGTGAGATGCACTTCATGGGCCGGGGCGTAAGCTACTGCGCAACGTGCGACGGACCGCTTTTCAAGGGCAAAAGGGTGATCGTGGTCGGGGGCGGCAACAGCGCCGTGACCGAGGCGCTCTATCTTAACAATATAGACGTTAATACCACACTGGTGCACCGGCGAAACACCCTGAGGGCCCAGGAGCATCTGGCCAAAAATATCTTCTCGAACAATATGGAAGTTCTCTGGGACACCGAAGTTCTAGAGATAAAGGGCAAGGAAAAGGTAAACGAGGTCATTTTGAAAAACAACAGGACCGGTCTCGTCTATCCTCTGCCGGTGGACGGTGTTTTCGTCGCGATCGGATATGAGCCTTCCGTCGGCCTGGCGAAAGCCCTGGGCATCGAACTCACCGGGGATGGCTTCATAAAACATGATTCCAACCACCGCACCAACATTCCGGGTATATATTCGGCCGGAGACGTGGAAGGCGGCTATAAACAGATCGTAACCGCGATGGGGCAGGGGACCGAAGCTGCCCTCTCGGTTTTCGAAGACCTCATGCATCCGTACTGGGCGGCCGATCTGGAAACACCGAAAACCGCAAAGAGCTGAGCCCGCACAAATTTCCAACCCACTCCAGGTTGCCTTTATTCGTAATTGAGCCGAGGCCGCCCCGCCCTTTGGGCACAAGACCGCTGAGGCGGGCAGGCGGTTTCGCATCCACTCATCATCTCTTTTTCCCCCTCATATAAAGTTGCCCCCCGCAGCGATGTTTTTTTCGGGTCGTGAGTCAGGGGTGCGTCGATAAATCGTATGGACACCAGTGCGGCTGAAGCTGGCAAAGAGCTTGCATTGTCTTCGAGACGCTAGTATAAGGCCTTCAAATACATTCGTGTATGTATGTCACTTTGGAGTGCACCTCGATTGCTTATTTGGGGGGGGACCTATCACAGTGGGAGCTTTTCGCCGTCAGGCAAAGACCCTGCGGCGCCGCGCGCGGCGTATGGGAAAGGCTGCTTCATCGGCCGCCCTTTTCTCGGTTTTTCTGATTTTTTGTGGCTGCATTAAAGTCGGACCGGATTATAAGGTCCCCGTGTCCAACACTCCCACGCAGTGGCATATGACAGGAGATCCGACCTTTACGTCGGACAAAATGTGTTCCTGCGACTGGTGGACCGTCTTTGATGATCCGCTGCTCTCAAGGCTCGTAGTGGAGGCAAAGGCCTGCAACCTCGAGCTTAAGACGGCGGTGGCCCGAATAAAGGAAGCACGGGCCAAGGTGGGCATCGCGGGGAGCCCGTTTTTCCCGGTGCTCGATTCGACGGGGTACCTGTCCAGGGAACGCAACAGCGCCAATTCGACATCGTTTTTTGGCACGGATACGCGCTTTAACGCGGGCTTGAATTCGAGCTGGGAGGTGGACCTGTTCGGGCGGATCAGCCGGTCGGTCGAGGCCGCGAGGGCGGACTACCAGGTCAGTGAGGAAGACTATGCCTACGTCATGGTGAGCCTTTATGCCGAAGTCGCGCGCACCTACCTCGATGTTAGGACCGTTCAGGCCCGGCTGGGTGCTACGGAAGGCAATATCGCTTCGCAGCAAAAGGTGCTCGAGCTCACACAAAAGCGTTTCAGCTTCGGTCTGGCCACAAATCTGGACGTTTCCCAGGCGGAGAATATCCTTGCCACTTCAGAGGCGCAGCTCCCTCCATTGAGAGAGCTTCTGACCCGGTCCATGAATGCGGTGGCCCTGCTGCTTGGAAAGCCGCCGGGTTTCTTCGATGACGAACTCGGGCGGCCTGTGCCGATCCCTTTGCCGCCGCCGCAGGCCGCCGTGGGAATACCGGCGGACCTCGTGCGCCGGCGCCCGGATATCCGAGAGGCGGAGCGCCGGCTTGCTGCCGAAACGGCCCGCATCGGCGTGGCGACCTCGGATCTTTACCCGCGGCTGACGCTGCTCGGCACCCTTGGCTTCGAATCAACCGACGCCGCCAGCTGGATGAGCCGCGGCAGTGTGTTCTACTCTCTTGCGCCTACCCTTCAGTGGAACATTTTTCACGGCGGCCGCATTCTCAGCCAGATCGCGGTGCAGGACGCACTGACCGAGCAGGCCCTGCTTCAATATCAGCAGATCGTCCTCAAGGCCCTGGGCGAGGTGGAAAACGAAATGAAGGCTTTCGTGGAGGC
>Ga0187882_1004061_pt1 | contig 12093 bp, 10 predicted proteins | sample June2016WEW_19_1_3_FD_132991 | JGI IMG/M metagenome (GOLD analysis project Ga0187882, IMG submission 132991) | Peatland microbial communities from SPRUCE experiment site at the Marcell Experimental Forest, Minnesota, USA - June2016WEW_19_150 | ecosystem: Environmental > Terrestrial > Soil >...
AACTGCGCCATAGCGAAGAACATTTCCGGCTTAGTTTCGATCAATCTCCTATCGGGGCTGTGCTTACAGGCCTGGATTACCGCCTGAATCGTGTCAATAAGGCTTATTGTCGAATGTTGGGATATTCCGAAGAAGAACTCCTCTCGCTTCGGTTTACTGATATTACCCATCCCGATGACCTTGAAAATAATATAGCGCTCCAGGAAAAGTTGGCTACGGGTGAAATCGACTATTTCAGGATAAAAAAGCGGTATATTCGAAAAAACGGCTCTATTATCTGGGTATCTATTTCCGTGCGGATGGTGCGTGATGCAGGGGGAAGCCCCATCCATTTCATGGCTCTGGCGGAAGACATCACCGATCACAAACAGATGGAGGAAGCGCTTCTAAAATCTCACGACAAACTGGAATTGCGGGTACAGGAGCGAACGGCGGAACTGGAAAAGGCCAATGAGGAACTGCGGCAGATCCCCTCAAAGCTCATAGCGGTCCAAGAGGAAGAGAGAAAAAGGCTTGCTGCCGAACTCCACGACAGCATTGGACAGACTCTTGCCGCTGTCAAGTTTTGGGTGGAGGTGGTTCTGAAGCTCGGCGATGGAGGAGATGTCAGGGCTGTCTTGAACCGCCTGGAGCAATTTATCCCGATCCTCCAGCGCTCAATTGAGGAAACCAGATGTATCTACATGGGTCTGCGGCCCTCGATGCTGGACAGCATGGGGCTTTTGGCCACACTTGAGTGGCTGCGCCGGGAATGCATGGGACTCTACCCCGAACACCACATTGAGCTTGAGACTGGAGTTGCAGAAAAGGAAATCCCGGAAACCCTGAAGATCAACATATTCAGAATCGTTCAAGAGGCATTGAACAATGCTGCCAAGCACAGCAAAGCGGAGTGGATTGACATATCTCTTTCAAGAGGTGCGAAGGGGATTGAATTAGTCATTTCAGATGATGGTGTGGGGATGGACCTGGAGTTAATCCTCCAGGCAAACACAGCCAGGAGTCTTGGACTTACCAGCATGAGAGAAAGAGCCGAACTTTCCGGAGGGTGTTTCTCAATCGAGTCTACTGCCGGTGAAGGGACGACCATCCGGGCTTGCTGGCCATTCGAAGCTGATGGTCAACCTCAAAAAGGCGGTATCACTCAATAGCACCGGCATCGAATCTCCAGCCGCATGGCGCTTTTCCCTTCCCGGCTGAGGCAATCCTTTGGCATGGCGGCGCTTCGGATACGTCGAACCCCTGTAAGCTATAATTCGAACCGTTCCGGGTATATCTTCGCATCCGCTTTCCTCGTTTTGAAAGCGCCGATCTCCTCCAGCCACATTATATAGCCCGTAAGGTTCAGGTCATGGCCGCCCCGGCAGATCTTCATCGCTTGAAAATCTTCCGGGGTCAAAGCAAGACCGGATTCGAGATCGAGAAGTTTATTTCTTCCCCCCGGTAAGCTCATAGAATTTCTCCAGTTGACTGGATGAACATGACTTGAAAACCCCCTGGAGCGATACGAGGTTTCATACCCGAGTGATTCAAGGAACCGGACGACCCTTTCCTGCCCTTCGCCCCTCACCACGAAATCGATGTCCTGAGTGGCGCGCACATAGCCATATGCCTGCAGCGCAAATGCCCCGATCAGCGCAAAATCGATCTCTTCTTTGGCAAAAAAGCCTATGAGATTTTCAAGAACGGTCTTGATGTTCACAGCCGTTTATCTTCCGGAGGAAATCCTGGCCTTCAACTGTTCGATCTCGGCCGGGCTGAGCCCGCGGCCATCGGCGTCGAAAACCTTCGCGGACGGCGGGACTTCCAGCTGGAACAACCGGGGATCGAGGCTCGAGTGCTGCGTAAAAGACTCGATTGTGATCGTGTTGGTGTTTCCAAGGATATCATGACTCTCCAGGCGGGAAATCCTGTAGCTCCCGAGGTCGATCCAAAGATTAAGGAGCTTTACGGTCGGGTCGTCCTGCTTCGGGACAAGTTTGAGAACAACCGCGCTTGAAGTCGACCGGTTCGATTCGAGGGTCACGTCAAAATAGTTCTTGAGTCCAAGCGCCCCATCGAAAAAAGTCCGGGCCAGCGGCGAGGCGAAAAGCTTGTCGGCTTCGAACATGGTAATCTGGTTTTCAGCTCGCACATAAAGCCATGCGGACTGGTTATTGGCCACGAAGACCTGTTCTTCGGGCTTTTCATATTCCCATCGCATCTGCCGAGGCTTTGCATAGTAGAGCCTTCCCGATGCCTCCCCGGCGCTCATGGCCCCTGCCGCGGCCGATGTGGTCTTCTGATGGAAGACTGCCGTGAAAGCTTGTATGTTCTGATAATTTGCTTCCGTTTTGTTGAGGATTTCACCAAGCGACTGGGAACCGGCGGCGGAAGCCCCGCCGGCGGAAAGCAAATATACGATCGCGGCAAGAATGAACGGAAATCCGGTCCTGCGGAAGCCTTGTTTTATAGCAGCATCATTTGTCCCATTGTTTGCCATAAGATTCCTTTTATCGATTCGGCAAGCCTGTATTCTGTGCGATCCCAATCAGGTCAGTCGTCTGCCCAGGACTTCCCTGGGCTTTATTCCGTCCGACGGGGAGACGATCCTCTGCTGTTCCATTGCTTCTATCATTCGGGCGGCGCGGTTGTAACCCACCCGGAGTCTTCTTTGTAGCATGGATATCGAAGCCTGCCTGGTTTCCAGAACGATCTGAACCGCTTCCTCGTACTTTTCGTCCAGTTCGTCTTCGGCGATCTCAGCCGCCGCCCCCTCCTCGCTCAGGTCAACTCTGCCCTTGAGCGGATCGTCAAGAAGCTTTTGTGCCTTCCAGTGCTCGGTGAGCCTCGCGATCTCGGTATCCGAGATAAATGCCCCATGTATTCGCTGGAGCTTTGCCGTTCCGGGCGGAAGGAAAAGCATGTCGCCCGCTCCAAGGAGGGCTTCGGCGCCTGAGCCGTCCAGTATGGTTCTCGAATCGATTTTCGAGGATACCTGGAACGATATCCGTGTGGAGATGTTAGCCTTGATTATCCCGGTCAGAACGTCCACCGAGGGCCTTTGAGTCGCAAGTATGAGGTGTATCCCCCCTGCGCGCGCCATCTGGGCAAGACGCGTAATCGACTCTTCAACCTCGCGGGAAGCCACCATCATGAGGTCGGCAAGCTCGTCGATTATTATAACCACGTAAGGGAGTCTGCAGTGCTGAAGGCCTGTATCGGAAAACGCATCGGATTCCGATTCCTTTTCCCTGGTTTTGCTCTTTTGCGTTTTTTCGCGAGCGAGCAACTTGTTATAGCTCTCAATGTTGCGCACGTTTTTGTCGGCCAGCAGCTTGTAGCGCAGCTCCATCTCCTCGACGGCCCACCGCAGGGCCCTGGTAGCCATCTTTGCGTCGGTGACCACCGGGTGGATCAAATGGGGTATGCCTTCGAAGCTGTTCAGCTCGATTCTTTTGGGGTCTATCAGGAGCAGCCTCAGGTCCTCGGGAGTGTTTCTGAACAGCAGACTGCTAAGAACGGTATTGATGCAGACGCTCTTGCCCGTACCCGTGGCCCCGGCTATCAGCAGGTGAGGCATTCTGCCGAGATTGGTCACAAACGGATGCCCGGTTATGTCTTTGCCCAGGGCGATTGTGAGCGGAGCGACGGCGAGGGTGAAAATCTCCGATTCGAGCACTGCCTTTATGGAGACCACTTCACGCTTGGGATTGGGTATTTCGATCCCCACGGCCGCCTTGCCGGGAATGGGCGCAACCACGCGCACGCTGATGGCTTTGAGGGCCATCGAAAGGTCATCGGCGAGGTTTACGATCCGGCTGATCTTGATCCCGGGAGCTGGAGCGTATTCGTACATCGTAATCACCGGCCCCGGATTGATGCCCACTACCTTGCCCTGGACTCCGAAATCCGCCAGCTTCTCCTCGAGGACCGCGCCGTTTTGTTCGAGCTTTTTCCAGTCGGGTTTGAAAGTTTCCGTCTCATATGTGTCGAGCAACGTGAGTGCAGGGAGTCCATATTGCCCCGGCGCCATGGAAAGGGGCACCGGCTCGATGGGTTCCGTGCGGCCCTGCTTTTGGGGGAACAGCTCCGCCTGAACCGCGGGTAAAGTGGTCTTCTCCTTTTTTTTCGCTCTAGCAGGCCGCGGACCGGACGATTCCGGCTCCGGTTCTTCTTCCTGTCCTCCCAAAAACCATCCGGAGATGTTGCTCCAGAATGCCGAAATCCCCTCAATCATGGCCTTCAGCGTGTAGGGGGTGGAAAGCACGAGCGCAATGAGAAACAAGCCCAGCAAAAGCGTATGCGAACCCAGCCACTCAAGCCTGTCTTCAAAAAATTCAGAAATGACTCTGCCGATTTCCCCGCCGGCGTCGACTTTGAATTCCTGCCCCAGGAAAGGCACCGCTTTCCAATGCATGGCCCCAAGCGTCATCAGGCTCAGAATGAGAAGAGCGATACCTGAAACCCGGAACCATATCCTTTCGATTACGGGTTCCCTGAAAAGACGCCAACTTGCCCACAGGCCTGCAAGCACCAGCCCGTAGGCGCCAAGTCCAAAAAAGGTGACGAGCGGCCAGGCAATGTTGGCCCCGAAGGCGCCTACCCAGTTAAGGGTGAAATTTTTCGATGAAGAGAAAATAGTGGGGTCTTTTTCATGGTAAGACAAAACACTGAAGAGGACCAGAAGCGAGATCGTCAAAATGCATAAAGCCCAAATTTCGTGCTTTTTTCGATCCATTCGGGGCCTCTATAAGATAGTGAGCGGTGAGCGGAAATAGCGTTTCAATTTCGACCCTTCTTGCTGTTCACTGCTAAATCTCCACCACAATCGGATAAATAACCGGCCTTCTGTCCAGGGTCCGGCTGAAGAAGCGTTTGAGTTCACGGCGTATTTGGTCCTGCAGAAGCACACAGTCCAGTTGGTGGTCGTCGTCGAGTTGCCGGTCGATGCTTTCGAATATTATGCATTTGGCCTTGAAGAAAATCTCCGGCTTTGCCTCCTCGTGTATGAAGCCTCTGCTGAAGATGTCCGGCCCGCTCACAAGTTCGTGGGTTTCCTTGTTCACAACGAGCGATGCTATCACAAGCCCGTCTTCAGACAGGTGCCTGCGGTCCCGAAGGACCAGGCCCCCCACGTCACCGACGCCTTTGCCGTCTACAAAGACCCTGCCCGCCTCAATCTTTTCTTTTGTGCACACCGAGTCGCGGCCGAACGATATGACGGTGCCGTTTTCGATCAAAAGGCAGTTCGCCGGAGGCGTGCCGAGCGACATGGCCAGTTGCCTGTGCTTCATGAGATGGCGATATTCGCCGTGAATCGGGATGAAATAGCGGGGCTGGACCATGTTTATGAGTGTTTTGAGTTCTTCCTGATAGGCGTGTCCGGAAACATGGATGTCTTTGACCTGCTCGTGAATTACATCGGCCCCGTTTCTGCAAAGGTGGTTTATGATGTTTTGAATTGCGCGCTCGTTTCCCGGAATGAACCTCGACGAGAGGATGATCGTATCGCCTTCCTTGACCTTGAGTTTCTTGTGATCGTTAAAGGCCATCCGGCTGAGGGCGCTCATCGGCTCACCCTGCGTCCCGGTCGTCAGCATCAGCACCTGTGAGTCGGGCGTGTGCTGGAGGTCCTGAATCGATATCTCATCTTCTGCCGTAAAATCGAGATAACCGAGTTCACACGCGATCCTGACGTTGGTGACCATCGATTTGCCGTTGAGCAAGACCTTGCGCCCGAATTCGCGCGCAATATAGATAAGCTGCTGTATTCGGTGCAGATTGCTCGCAAATACGGCGACTATCATCCTGCCACGCTTCTCCTGAAAGATTTCTCGAAGCGTGGCGCCCACTCGCCTCTCGGATACCGTGTATCCCTCGCGTTCCACATTGGTCGAATCGGAAAAAAGCGCGAGGACCCCCTCTTCGCCATACGAGCCAAGCCGTGCGATATCGAACCTCTTGCCATCCACGGGCGTGTTGTCAATCTTGAAGTCGCCCGAATGGATGAGTACCCCGACCGGAGTGCGGACGGCAAGTCCCACACCATCCGGAATGCTGTGGCAGACCCGGATGAATTCGAAACTGAACGGTCCGATCTCGATCACCTGGCGAGGGACGATCTGGACAAGATCCACCCGATCGAGCAGATTGTGTTCCCGGAGTTTTTCACGGATCAGGGCCAGGGTCAGTGCTGTGCCGTATATCGGGATGGAGAGTTCCCTGACGAGGAAGGGGATGGCCCCTATGTGGTCTTCATGTCCGTGGGTTACGACAAGTCCGGCCACCCGGTCCCTGTTTTGGAGAAGGTAGCTGAAATCGGGAATTACTATGTCGATTCCCAGCATCTCATCTTCGGGAAACATCAGACCGGAGTCGATAACTACTATGGTGTCCTCATATTCGAGGACCATCATGTTGAGGCCTATTTCGCCCAGACCGCCCAGGGGGATGACCCTTAAAGTGGGACAACTCTGATTTTCAGGCATTGTTGCAGGCGTTACTCCCATCGTGCAAATCGGTCCTTCGGGTATCCGGCTGGATTTTGGACTCGCCCCCGGCCTCCTCAACGGTCAAATTGGCGCGGATCGCCTCCCGGACCTGCTCCATGAGGATGTCCCGGCTCCGGTTATCGCTGCCCGCCGTCCAGACCGGTTGGCTTATTATCAACTTTATTTCCCCGGGATGGATCGTCCAGCTATTCTTGGGAAGAATGAGGTACGATCCGCTGATGCTCACGGGCACGATCGGTTGGTGAGATTTCACGGCCAGGACAAACCCGCCTTTCTTGAAATCTCCGATCACCCCGTCGGCGCTCCTGGTGCCTTCAGGAAAAATGAACACCGAGGTCCCATGCCGAATCATTTCGGCGGCCATGTTCATGCTCATGATCGCTTTCCTGCGGTCCTTGCGGTCGATCGGAATGTAACCTGCCTTGCGCATCGCGAGTCCCATGACCGGGATTTTGAAAAGCTCCTTTTTGGCGAGCCAGCTGAAGCGGACTGGCATTGCCGCTAGCGCCGTGAAAATATCGAACCATCCCTGGTGATTGCTGGCGAATATGTAAGGCTGCCGGCTATCGATATTCTCAGCCCCCGAAACGGCAACCTTTACTCCGGCCGCCCAAAGGTTGACCTTTCCCCACGTCCGGGCGATAAGGCCCGGCCATGTCCGGCTTGCAAATGAGCCGATCACGACCGCAATCCCCAGGATCATGGTAGAAAGAAACAGCATGATGTAAAAAAAAACCGACCTCAACAGCCTCATTTCTCACCAGCTTCGCGGCAAGTGCGATCAAAGGAATGGGAAACAATTTTTCAAGTTATTTTCAACGCGTGAGTCTAAACTCTTTCCATATTGTAGTCAACCGGAGGATATGACAGGGCCGATGGCCTGTGCCGGGTCTTCCGGCGAGGTGTCGAGTATCGGGAAAAAATCCCGTATGATTTTCTTCGATTTTCGATTCATGATATATGGTATTTAAAAACCGGGGGGAGTTCACTGCTCATTTCGTTAAAAGGGAAAGGTGAAAAATGGCTAAAGGAACTGTCAATAAAGTCATATTAGTCGGCAGATTGGGGGCTGATCCGGATATTCGCTACAGCCCCAATGGAGTTGCAATCGCCAAATTCAACCTCGCCACCAATGATTATGTTTCCGCTGGAGAAGGCAACCGGGAGGAACGAACCGAGTGGCACCGCATCGTAACCTTCGGCAAAACGGCTGAATTCTGTGGGAACTACCTCGCCAAAGGGCGGCAGGTCTATGTTGAAGGCAGTATTCGGACCAACCAGTGGGAAGACCCTCAAGGCCAGAAGCGTTATTTTACCGACATTATTGCCCGGGAAATCCAGTTGCTCGGGAGCGCCGATGGCCAGGGACAAGGTCAGGGACAAGGCCAGAGCCAAGGGGCTGCGGGCGGTCAGAATCAGGTGAGAAAAGCCGGCCCGGCCGGGCGATCCGCGGTGGAAGAACTGCCACCGGCCGCGGGGGGCCCTGATGACGATATCCCGTTCTAGCCGGTATCGGCCGAATGGGTTTGAAGTCCACCTTTGCCGGAGGGCGATTGGACGGCGCCTGCGCCCCGCCGGCCGCGGTTCGCCCAAAAAACGCCTGTGTGTTCAAGGTTCACTGTTCATTGCTTCCTCAACAGGTGTTCGACTTCGTCCAGCAGCTGGAGGAATTCCTTTGACTGCCTGTACTGGTCGAGCGCTTTTTGATGCTGAAGCCAGCTCTCCCATACCTGCATCCACGTAGAGTTTTGCCAGTAGTAGTCGGAATCCGCCCGGCTTCCGTCAGCCCTGGCGCGGTATTCTTCGTACTCCTGCTGGCAGGACCTGCAAAAACCGTATGGAGCAGCAAACCTGGTGCATTCCTCTGCCTGTGAGTCTATTTGTGCCCCGCACTTCGCGCATTTCACCACGCACCGCGTGCACTGAAAGATCTTACGCAAGGCTTCGATCTTACGCTGGCGGACAGCGGTCTCGCGCTCCGACCTCAAGTGCCCGGCTTTTTTGCCGAATTCAATGATGTCGGCCATTTTGCCCCTCATTTCTTTGCCGTAAAAGTTTGATCTTTGGCGTCCGCGTTTTCCGAATCAACGGGAGCCGTATCGGCGCCACTCGCTCCGTTGTTCAGATTGAAAAGCTGTTGGGCGAAATCCATGTAAACTGCCTGTGCATCTCTTTGCGCCTTTTTCTTCAGAAAGACGATAGGGTCGTGGAGAAACTTTTTTATAATCGAGCCAGTAAGGATTTCAATAGCTTCCTTTTCCCTGTCGCTCAAGTTCGGAAGCTGGGCAAATGTCTTTCTGATTTCGTTTCGCCTTATCGTCTCAGCCTTTTCCCGTACGGAGACTATCGTTGGGACTGCACTCAGGCTGTTCATCCATATCCTGAACTTGATGGTTTCCTCATCGATTATATGTTCGGCCGTCTGTGCCTGGTGAAGCCGCTCTTCCTTGTTCAGATCGATTACCCCCTGCAGATCGTCTATGTCATAAAGATAGACATTATCAATCTCGTTGACCCTCGAATCGATATCTCTGGGCACCGCGATATCAATGAAAAAAAGAGGCTTGTTTCGACGCTCTCGCATCCTGGACTTGATGTCCTTGTATCGGATGATCGGTTCTTGGGCCCCCGTGGAGGAAACCACGATATCGGTTACCTTGAGTTCCTCCAAAAACCCGTCGAATGAAACCGTCTCAGCCTTGAATCTGTTGGCCAGCTCCATTGCTCTTTCAAGCGTGCGGTTGGCCACCACCATTCGATGTACGCCCTGCCGGATAAAGTGTTCCGCGGCAAGTTCCGCCATTTCTCCGGCGCCGATGAGGAGTACCCTCTTGTCCCTCAGATCGCCGAAAATTTTCCTGGCAAGTTCGACTGCCGCATAGCTGACAGACACAGCGCAGGACCCGATACAAGTCTCTGTCCGCACCCGCTTGGCAACGGAAAAAGACTTATGGAGAAGGCGATTGAGTATCACTTTCACGGCCCTGTACTCGATCGCGTCCCGGTAAGCCTTCTTCAACTGGCCCAGAATCTGAGGTTCCCCGACAATCATCGAATCAAGACTGGAGGCTACCAAAAACAGGTGCTTGACGGCTTCCATGTCCTCATGGACGTAGAGGTATGAATCGAGTGGAACGGATGCCGGCAGCCCTATGTGGGTCCTCAGCGCCGCTTTTATCTCCCGTATGCCCTCAGCAAGGGAGTTGCAGGTAAACAGAAATTCCACGCGATTACAGGTAGACAGGAAAACCAGTTCCTCCACGTGCCTCAGGTGCGGAAGCATGTGAAGAGGATTCACCTCCTGGCGGCAGGCCACGGCAAGCTGCTCCCGAATTTCCACGGGGGCCGTCTTGTGATTCATGCCTAAAAGAACGATCTTAGACATTACATCTTACCTGAAACAACCGAGTGATGGCCGCTGAGCAGGAGGCTGGCACCGAAAAAGGTCAAAAGGACCGCAGAAAAACCAAGGATCGAAAGCCAGGCAGCCCTGCGGCCCCTCCAGCCGACGGCCAGCCGCTCATGGACCAGCACGGCGTATATGATCCACGTAACAACAGACAATATCTCTTTAGGGTCCCAGTTCCAGGGTGAATGCCAGACAATGGCCGCATAGGCAAAGCCGGTGATCAGCCCTGCCGTCATGAGAGGGAATCCCGACATGAGGCAGTAATGGGCGATGGAATCCAGCCGTTCCAGCGAGGGCAGCCTCTCGTAGAGGAACCCGAAATTCTTTTTCTTTATATGTCTTTCCTGAAGGAGGTACATTATGCCGACACTGAAAGCCAGCGCAAACAGAGCGTTAGCAACGAACAGACTTCCGACGTGAATGATGACCCAGCCGCTTTTGAAAAACTCGCTCTTTGGCATTACATTCGACGGCAGAAACGAAGATGACAGCATAAAGATTACGGCCAGCGGGGATACGAATGAACCCAGGATGCGAAGCTGTAACCGGAGCTGCAGGATAAGGTAGGTTACCACGAACACCAATGCAAACAGGGAAAGCGCTTCCTGGATCGTAGTCACGGGCAGGCGCCCGACGCTCACCGCGCGCATCAACACCGCGGCCCCATGAAATAATGCGCCGACCAGCATTACCGTCCACGAAATACGGTGAAGCTGCTCCCGGTCCCTGAAAAGATAGACCAGGTATCCCGCCGTCGCACTCAAATAGCAAAGCGTTGCAATTACCAGGAATAGAGATTCCATAGATTTTCCCAGACGGCCTCTATTTCGCCTGCAGACATAACCTGACGGCAGTTCTCGAGAATTGTTGCAAATGCCTGCTCCCTCCGGCCCTGTTTCAGCCAATCGGGGATGGGAAGCTCCGCAAGCCTGGTGAATATCTCGCGACCCTGTTTTTCAGATACCCCGCCGGATTTAAAACAATCCCTCAACCGCCCAAGCAACCGGATGAAAAAATCCCATTCGGGGCCGATTTCCATTTCCAGCTTCTGCCTGAGCAGCTTTGCAACCGCGGGACTGAACCCTGAGGTTGATATGGCAATGCTCAAGGCCCCCCGCTCCACAATAGAAGGAACGATAAATGACCCTGAATCGGGTTCCGTGGCCATGTTGCACCAGATGCCAAGTTCGCGGGCATCCGCCGCAACCGCCCGGTTCAAAGCCTTGTCGTCCGTGGCGGCAAATGCCAGGCTCACTCCCAGCAGATGCGATCTCTCATATCGCGCGCCAACCCAGGAAACCAAATTCTCCGAACGCTTCTCCTCGATCCACGCCGAAAGCTCACGGGCCACAAGCCGTATTTTTGCCCCATATTCGAGCAGGGTCCTGACCTTGCGTTCACCTACGGCCCCGGCCCCCACAACAAGGCAGGTCCGTCCCTCGATGGCCAGAAAAAGAGGGTAGTAGCGGCCCGGTGTCGTTGTGGAATTTTCCATTAACAGTATCGGATTCAAGAGTATGGTTTTGCCTGCGCCTGAACGTGCTCAATTTAACATCGTTAGCCCGATTAAACAAGTATTGCAGGGATTAGGCGCAAAGAGCCGGGGACTTCGAGGGACTTTGCGCGGGACAAACAGCCTGTGGCCCGGTCTCCACCGGATGAGACGCACTGGCGGTTTCCGATTCGGATTTTTCGGCGCCGGGAAAAAGGATTTTAATAACTCTACTTTCCGCGAGGTTTGCCCTGATCCTGCCGAAGGGAGGGGCTTGCGCACAGGCCAATCAGGTTTGAGTTTTTAGACTCAAAAAACAAAAGCCGGAAACTAAAAACTGCACTTAGGGCCTCTCAGGCTCTCCGGCAGGTCACATAATCGGCGATGTCGTCAAGGATTTCTTTGACCGGACCTTCGGGGAATACCCGGAGCGCCTCCTTGGCCTTCAAGGAATACGTGCAGGCTTTGTTGTTGGTGTATTCGATCCCACCGTTGCGTACTACGAGGTTTCTGATTTCACTTATCTCTTTTGCCGGAATCTGGTCGGCGATAAAAAGCTGCCTGAGCCTAAGCCGTTCGGAAGCTTTTGCGTTTCGCAGGGCATAGATGAGCGGCAGGGTCGCTTTGCCCTCCTGGAGGTCGTTTCCAACCGGTTTTCCGAGTTCTTCGGCCTCGCCGGTAAAGTCCAGGGTGTCGTC
>Ga0187882_1004062_pt1 | contig 12091 bp, 9 predicted proteins | sample June2016WEW_19_1_3_FD_132991 | JGI IMG/M metagenome (GOLD analysis project Ga0187882, IMG submission 132991) | Peatland microbial communities from SPRUCE experiment site at the Marcell Experimental Forest, Minnesota, USA - June2016WEW_19_150 | ecosystem: Environmental > Terrestrial > Soil >...
CACGTAGGAGTCGGACATGAGGGCCATTACCTGAGAGTGGTCGGGCGTCTCCACGATCACATCGTGAACCCCGAAGCCGTTTACCGAGCGGCGCGACCGGTGTACAGTGCGTGTCGGCTGCACTTCGCGGGAAAGAGCCGCAAACTTATTCGGCACCACTCGCGCGCGCCACGGAACATCCATCGAGGTGGGTACTCGCATGACTTCCGGCGGAGTCAGCTTCTCGTTTCCCGGACAAAAGGGGCAGTTCGCAACAAACGATGCCACCGGCTTCCGCTCGCGGTGGCTCGCCATCTCTTCCGGACGGCGGGCCCGCTCGGTTGCAATCACAACCCATTCCTTAGTGGCAAAATTCTGGCGTAGTTCAGGCATAATCACTCCCAGGTAAGCGTACATCGCCGCTCGATAGTCGAACAGTCACCGAGGGTCGTATTCCTGCGTCTCGCGAGCGAAAGGACGGACACGCGCATCGAATTTGCCGGTGGATCAGCGGCAACATTCCCTTTAGATAAGAAAAGTCGCTAGTATAAAATCACAGTTCAACATGTCAAACAAACTTTCTGTAGGAATTCTCGGCGCCACAGGCATCGTCGGCCAGCGATTCATCCAGATGCTGGAACGTCATCCGTGGTTCGAAGTCGCATGGCTTGCCGCATCCGATCGTTCGGAAGGCAGGCCCTATGCCGAAGCCGTGCGCTGGCGTTTGAAAACTGCCATCCCGGCTGACGTCGCCAGGATGACGCTTGCGCCTGCCAAGCCCGAAGGCGCCCCGAAAATTATTTTCGCCGCCCTCGATTCCTCGATCGCCCGCGAACTGGAGCCGCAGTTCGCCGCCGGCGGTTGTGCGGTCGTCTCCAATTCGAGCGCGTTGCGGATGCAGGCCGACGTTCCGCTGGTGATTCCCGAAGTCAACGCCGATCATATCCGGCTCATCGACAAACAATCCTGGCGCAGCAAATCGGGCGGATATGTCGTCACCAATCCCAACTGTTCGGCCATTGGGCTAGCGCTGGCGCTGGCCCCATTACATCGTCGCTTCACGCTGGAGACGGTGATGGCGGTCACTATGCAAGCGGTCAGCGGCGCAGGCTATCCGGGGGTGCCTTCGCTCGACATTCTCGGCAACGTCATCCCTTACATCGCCAACGAAGAAGAAAAGATGGAAGAAGAAACGCAAAAATTGCTGGGGACGCTGAACGGCGCGCGCATTGACCCTGCTCCGTTTGCGATGAGCGCGCAATGCAATCGGGTCGCCGTGGAAGACGGCCATACCGAGTCGATCGCGGTTCGACTGAAACAAAAAGCGCAGCCGCAGGAGATCATCGCCGCCTGGAACGATTTTCGCGCCGAACCGCAGCAACTGCGCCTGCCGAGCGCGCCCGAGCGACCTGTCGTGTACATGACCGCGGCGGACCGTCCGCAGCCGCGCTTCGACTGTGACCTCGGCGGAGGCATGACCACGGCGGTCGGCCGCTTGCGCAAGTGCAACGTCCTCGACTGGAAGTTCACCTCCCTGTCGCACAACACGATTCGCGGGGCCGCTGGCGCTGCCCTGCTCAATGCTGAGCTGCTCAAGGCGAAGGGGTACCTCGGGTGAGAACAGCCTGTACCACGGAAACACTCAAGAATAGTGGTCGGTGGTCAGTGGTCGGTGGTCAGTGGCCGCTGACCACTGAAGGCGGTACCCGCGAAGGTTTGCCTGACCACTGGCCACTGGCCACCGACCACTGTTTCAAGGAGCACGGCCGCCCATGATCGTGATGAAATTTGGCGGGACTTCCGTACAAGACGCGAAAGCGATCGAGCGCGTGGCTCACATCGTCCAGGGCCGGTTGGCGGACCGTCCCGTGGTGGTGGTCAGTGCCATGGCCAAGGTCACCGATTCGCTGCTCGCCATGGGAAGGGCTGCCGGTGGCGGCGATCGCAAGACCGCTCTCAAAATGGCGCGCGCCTTGCGTGAACGCCACTACGACACCGCCGGAGAACTGCTCGGCACCGCGCTGTTCACTGAATTTCACGGCGACTTGGGCGCGGACTTCGAAGACCTCGACGAGTTGCTGCGCGGCATTGGCGCGGTGGGCGAAATCACTCCCCGCACCTACGATTACGTTGCTTCTTTCGGCGAAGTGCTTTCGAGCAAGATCGTGGCTGCCGCGTTCGTCGCCCGCGGATTGCCGGGGGCGCACGTGGATTCGCGCCAATGTCTGCTAACCGACAGCAGCTATACCCACGCGGTTCCCCAGTTCGAAGAAACTAACGAGCGTCTGCGCAAGCGGGTCCACCCTCTGGTCGAGGCCGGCAAGGTTCCGGTAATGGGCGGGTTCATCGCTTCCAATCGCGCCGGCATCACCACCACCATCGGGCGCGGAGGATCGGATTTTTCCGCCGCCATTGTTGGCGCGGGCCTCAATGCCGAGCGCATCGAAATCTGGACCGACGTCGACGGCATGATGACCACCGACCCCCGCCTTTGTCCCGACGCCCGCCGCATCAAGGTCATCAGCTTTGACGAAGCCGCCGAACTTGCTTATTTCGGCGCCAAGGTCCTGCATCCGGCAACCGTGCTGCCCGCGATTCAGCAAAATATCCCGGTCTATGTTCTGAACTCGCTGAACCCGACCTGCGAAGGAACGAAGGTCACGGCGCGCGCCCCGCGCTGCGCGAATATTTTCAAGGCCATCGCGCTCAAGAAAAAGATCACGCTGGTAGAGGTCGCCTCGCCTCGCCGTCTGCTGGTGCGCGGATATTTGAAGTCCATCTTTGAAGCTTTCGATCAGCACGACGTAGCGGTGGACGTGGTCTCCACCTCCGAAGTCAGCGTCTCGGTGACAGCCGAGACCAACGAATCCATCCCGGCGCTGGCCGCCGATCTGGCAAAACTGGCGGACGTAAAATACGAAGGGCGGAAGGCGATCGTCTGTCTGGTAGGCGAAAATCTGCGCGAAACACCCGGAATCGCCGCCAAGGTTTTCGGCATTCTTGAGGATGTGAAGATCCGCATGATCTCGCAGGGTGCTTCCGAAATTAATCTGACTTTTGTGATTGAAGAAGACGACGCGGCCGAGGTAGTGCGGCGTCTGCATCGCGCATTCTTCGCCGAAGCCGATCCGGAAGTGTTTGCCTAGGGCGTTTAACCGCCGAGACGCCGAGAGCGCCGAGAAAAACAACGGACAATAGGCGGGAGATTTTCGAGGGGGAGCGAAGAAGATGACCAATTTTGCACGAGCGGGTTGTGGGATTCTTCTTTTTGCTGCTCTATTTGGGGTCTGGTACAGTGTCGCCGCCAATTATGACTATGGTGCTCTAGCAGGAACATATGTCTTTCGTGGGAACGGAGAAACCTGCACTTTGTACCTGCGTCCAGATCGTACCTTCGTGCAAGAGCTTAGTCGTTCCGGTGAAATTAAGAAGTCCCAAGGACACTGGGATCGCTATGGCGAATCACACGTGTCATTTTCCGATGAATTCCTGAAGATATCTGGAGAAGAGATGGATGCTGCTGGACAAGCACACGGTGAATTCGACAAGCTGCTCGGGATATTTCCGACCCTTGTTTTGGCGCCTCTGCCAGACGGCCCCAGGTTCCACAAGAAATGGTTTCGCTAAAGAGGCGCTTGTAAGATTTTCTCAGCGAACTCTGCGTACTCGGCGGTGATAAGGTTTCACCATGAATCTTCTGATTCTCGGCCGTGGCAAAACAGGATCGGTGGTGGCGGAAGTGGCGCGCGAGCGCCGCCACAATGTCCGCACCTTGGACGTCGATGAAAACGCGAATGCCTCCGCCCTCACTCCCGCTTTCCTTACCCCCTTCGACGTAGCCATCGACTTCACCACGCCCTCCGCGGTCATCGCCAATGCCGAAGCCTGCATCCGCGCTGGAAAGAACATCGTCGTCGGAACCACCGGCTGGTACGACCAATTGCCGCGCTTACGCGAAATGGTGCTCTCGGCGAAGACGGGCTTCCTCTACGGATCGAATTTTTCCATCGGCGTGAACCTCTTTTTCGAGATTGTCGCGACCGCCGGGGCCGCTCTGAAATACGATTACTCGGGCCAGATTTTCGAGCGTCATCATATAACAAAAAAAGACGCTCCTTCGGGAACTGCGATCACGATCCAGAAGATTGTGCGCGAGTCCGGAGGCAAGGAACTCGAGATTGTCTCCTTTCGCGAGGGCGATGCGGTCGGCATGCATGAGGTGGTCTTCAATTCTGCCGGCGATCGAATCTATTTGTGCCATGACGCCAAGTCGCGCCAGGGATTCGCCGAAGGCGCGGTGCGCGCAGCCGAGTGGCTGGCGGGGAAAACGGGCTTCTACGAGTTCCGCAACGTCTGGCGAGAACTCTAGCGCGAATCGAAGGTTGTCGTGACCACCAGCAGATGCCGAGCTTCGCTCGGCTTGGACGGGCGAGGGCGCCCGTCCCCACACGAGCAATTCCTGCGTGCTCGCGACCCTCCCCCAGCATCACGTTTGGCAAATGCAAGCGCGTGCGATAAGAGTTATCCTTAACCCATGCAACTGCGAGGCTGTGGTACCGCTCTGGTCACACCGTTCTCTCAGGACGGTGCTGTCGACGAAAACGCACTGCGCAATCTGGTCGCCTGGCAGGTCGAATCGGACATCGACTTCCTGGTTCCCTGCGGCACCACGGGAGAAACTCCCACGCTCACTCACGATGAGTGGCTGCGCGTCATCGACATAACTATCGAAGTCGTCGCCGGACGCGTGCCGATCGTCGCTGGCGCCACCTCCAACTCGACGCACGAGGCTGTGGCCAAAGCGAAAGAAGTGGCGGCGCGGCCGGGCGTCAACGCCATCCTCACCGCTTCGCCGTACTACAACAAGCCGACGCAGGAGGGCCAATACCGGCACTTTTGCGCGATCGCCGAAGCGGTCGACAAGCCCGTCATCCTCTATAACGTGCCGGGCCGCACTTCCGCCAATCTTGAACCCGCGACCCTGGTGAGGTTGAGCGAGGCCGCTAATATCGCGGGCGTGAAGGAAGCCAGCGGAAACATGGCGCAAATCGCAGAAGTGCTGAACACGGTGCCAGAGAGTTTTCTGGTGTTCTCCGGCGACGACGCCATCACTTTGCCGGTAATCGCGCTCGGCGGCGTGGGCATCATCTCGGTTGCGTCGAACGAAATTCCGCGCGAAATGACGGAGATGACTCGCGCCGCTCTGAACAACGACTGGCACACGGCGCGCGCCATCCATCGCAAGTATTTCCCGCTGATGCAGGCCAACTTCATCGAGTCGAGTCCGCTGCCCGTGAAGGCTGTCCTCGCGATGATGGGCAAGGTCGAAGAGGTCTATCGCCTGCCCTTGCTTCCCATGCGCCGCGACACGCGATCAAAGCTGCAGAAGATCGCGGCCGACGCCGGATTGATTACCCGGCCTGCGGCTCCGCCGGCGGCGGCCGCCGAATTCTATGTTTACGAAAATTGGGCAGCGGGCCCGCACAAAGCGATTCTGCATCGCGCAAACTGCGGACAATGCAGTTCCGGCAAAGGGCGCCCCGCCGGGCACGATCCCAATCATTCGCGTTGGCACGGACCGTACGGCACTCTCGCCGAGGCGCGCGAGGCAACCCATCAGATGCCCGGCGTTCTGATCCGCAGCGAATGCAAGTGCGTGGCGTAAGAGCAGCAGACAGCTCTTAGCATTGAGCTTTGTATTTCCCTAGCACCTTCCTATGTCAGACTCGCTATCTATTCTGAAGTCGGCCATTGAGCGACTATCGACAAGCGAAACAATCGGCAACGCTGGTGAAGCCCGTCGCATCTTTCTCGAATTCCGCTCGGCTCTGACTCGCGGCGAGGTTCGCGCCGCTGAGAAAGTCGCTGGACGCTGGACCGTGAATGCCTGGGTCAAGCAAGGCATCCTGTTCGGGTTCCGTCTTGGCGAGTTACAAGAAATGTCCGACGGCGACATACTCTCCTTTGTTGATAAAGACACTTACCCAGCCCGCCGTCTAACTCTGGCCGACCGTGTTCGCCTTGTGCCCGGCGGATCTTCCATCCGCGAAGGGGCGTACGTTGCACCGTCGGTCATCTGCATGCCTCCCATGTTTATCAACGTCGGCGCCTACGTGGATGAAGGCTCGATGATCGACTCGCACGCCCTGGTCGGCTCCTGCGCGCAGGTCGGCAAGCGCGTGCACCTGAGCGCCGCCGCGCAGGTCGGAGGCGTACTCGAACCCATCAACGCCGCCCCGGTGGTCATCGAAGACGATGTGCTGATCGGCGGTAACTGCGGAGTGTACGAAGGCACGCTGGTCCGCGCCCGCGCCGTTCTGGGAGCGGGAACGATCCTGACCCGATCCACGCCGCTCTACGATCTGGTGCGCGGCGAAATCTACCGCGCGTCAGCGGACCATCCGTTGGAAGTCCCAGAAAACGCCGTAATCGTCCCCGGCTCGCGCGCCGTGAAGAAAGGCAAAGGCAAATCCGACGACTGGAACCTCTCCCTCTATACGCCGGTGATCGTGAAGTATCGCGACGGGAAAACCGAGCGCGGGATTGAATTGGAAGAGTGGCTAAGATGAAAGCAAGCTAACCAGTGTCCTCTGCGGTTACCCAGGCGGATTCACGGCAACCGGCCCAGGTCACGACGGCAACGTCCGAGAAGACGCGCCCATAAGTTGCGCTTGTTCCGCCGCAAACCTGCGCCGCGCTTCGATGTGCTTGGCGCGAAAGTGCGCCCTGGCCCGCCCGCCCCACGCGCGCACGAAGTAATAGTTCAGCGTGCATCCGATGGCCGAGCTGACAACCGGAATCAGGCGTCCCGCCCACTTTTCCACAACATCGGCGCCGGCCTCGACCGCGATCCGCTGGATCACCTTCGGCACAAAACGGTTGACCACTTCTTTTTCCAGCAATTCGCGGCTGATGTCGACCCCGGCGGCGCTGGCCGCGGCAATCCAAAGCTCGGCAATCTCGTCGTCGGTGTTCAGCTCGAACCCATAAATCAGGCTGAGCTTCTGGATGGTGCGCATGGTAATGGCGGAAAGAATGCCGAGGTCGGGCACGATGGTGAGGATTCCGCCCAGACCAAATCCGGCTCCCTCCGCCGCCGCCAGCTTCATGCCGCCGCGGATGACCGACTCCGCCACATCGTCGAGGCGTTCCACCGGCAAGGTGTAGACGCCATGAAAGGTGGCCAGCGGCAAGCCGTGCGCAACGCGCAACTGCATCAGGAAGCGCCCGGGATTGACCTTGACCGTGTGGTAGGCGCGGGTTAGACCACTGCGGATCGCTCCTTCGACGCGCCGCCGCATCCAGGATTTTTTTTCGCCGGCCATTTCTAAGTACGAGTTTAGCAGCCCGGCGCAACGCCGCCTCCGACTTACCGTAGAGACGCTGCTTGCCGCGTCTCCGCCGCCTCCAAAGCAGACGGGGCGAGCCCCGTCTCTACACAAACGCGTGCATGATCGAACCCAACCGCGCCCCACCCTGTGCTAGCATCGACTTTGATAATGCCAACAGGAAAACTGCATATAGTTCCGCTAGGCGGGCTGGGCGAGTTCGGGATGAACTGCATGGCCATCCGCTTTGGCGACGACATCATCGTGGTTGACGCCGGCCTGATGTTCCCCGAAGCTGAGTTGCTGGGTGTCGACATCGTCGTCCCCGACATTTCTTACCTGCTCGAGAATCGCAAGCATGTGCGCGGCATCGTCCTTACACACGGCCACGAAGACCATATCGGAGCTTTGCCCTGGATTCTCAGCGAACTGAATGTTCCCGTCTGGGGCACCGAGTTCACGCTGGCCTACGTCGAAGATAAGCTCGACGAGCACCAGTTGCTCGACGACGCCGACCTGCGCGAAATCCGCCCCGGAGAGCGCTTTAAGGTTGGGCCGTTCACCGTTCATCCGTTGCAGGTGACGCACAGCCTGGTCGATTGTGTCGCGCTCGCCATCCACACGCCGCTCGGCGTCGTGCTGCATACCGGCGATTTCAAAGTCGACCCGACGCCCACCGACAACCGCCTCTTCGACCTGCACGGTTTCGCCGAATACGGCAAAGAGGGAGTGCTGGCACTGCTGCAGGATTCCACGAACGTCGAGCGCAAGGGCTACACGCCGAGCGAGCGCGCTGTCCGCCGCAAGTTCGATGAGGTGTTTGCACGCACCCAGCGGCGTCTATTCATTTCCTGCTTCTCATCCTCGATTCACCGCATTAAGTTGACGGTCGACTTGGCGCACGACCACGGCCGAAAGATTTGTTTCATCGGCCGCTCCATGAACAATTCGTCCGAGATCGCCGAAGACCTGGGTTATGTCCAGATTCCCGAGGGCATGATGATTCATCCCGGCGAAATGAGGAACTTCCCTCCGGAAAAAGTCTGCGTGCTCATCAGCGGCACGCAGGGCGAGCCCATGTCGGCGCTGTCACGGGCGGCAGTGGACAACCACAAGCACGCCAAAATCGAAAAGGGCGATACGGTGGTTCTGTCGTCGCGCATCATTCCCGGCAACGAAAAAGCCATCTACCGGATGATCGACCACCTCTTCCGCCGCGAAGCGTTCGTCATCTACGACGACGGCTCTTACCCGCCAATCCACGTCAGCGGACACGCCAGCCAGGAAGAATTGAAGCTCATCATCAATCTGGTGCGGCCGAAGTATTTCGTCCCGATCCACGGCGAATTCCGGCAGCTCAGGTTACATGCCGATCTGGCCGCGTCCATGCACGGCTCGGTCGGCAGCGTGATGCTGATCGAAAGTGGAGACGTTCTCGAAATCGACGAGCGTGGCGCGCGCAAGGCCGGACGCGTCAACGTAGGCCGCGTCTGCATCGATTCCGGCTCGCGGACAGATGTAGTGGAAGACTTAGTGATTAAAGACCGCCGTCACCTCAGCGAAGACGGCTTCGTGATGCCGATCATCGCCATCAACAAGCTCACCGGACTCGTCGAGACTGCGCCCGAGATTGTGACGCGCGGATTCGCGCCCGGCGAAAACGGAGTGATCGAGCGCGCCCGCGAGATTGTCATGGAGACCCTCGACGCCTCCAGCGCCGAAGAGAAAGCCGACTACGGCGTGATCAAAGAAAAAATCCGCACCGACCTGAAGCGCTACATCTCCCGCCAGACGCAGCGAAGGCCGCTAATTATGCCGGTGATATTGGAGATTTGAAAACCTCTTCACCGCCGAGACGCCGAGAGCGCAGAGGAGAGATCCTGCATCTTAACCCTAGTTGACATTCAGCAAGCTTGGGGCCGCCTCGATGGCATCGCCGTCCGCACTCCCCTGCTTGAATGGACGGGTGCGGCGGACCGGCGCAAGCTCTTCCTCAAGCTCGAAAACCTGCAACCCATTGGCGCTTTCAAACTGCGCGGCGCTTACAACAAGGTCGCGTCTTTTAGCGACGAAGAGCGCCGCCGCGGAGTCATCTCTTATTCCAGCGGCAATCACGCGCAGGGTGTGGCCTACGCGGCGCGAGCGTTTGGAGTGAAGGCCATCATCGTCATGCCGAGCAATGCCCCGAAGAACAAGCTCGAAGCTACCGCCGCACTCGGGGCGGAGATCGTTACTGTTGGCCCCGGCAGTGAAGAACGCCGCCTGCGCGCCGAGCAACTGGCCGCCGAGCATGGCTATGCGATTGTGCCTCCCTACAATGACGAAAAGATCATCGCCGGCCAGGGAACGGTGGGGCTCGAAATACTCGAAGACCTGCCTGGCGTTGAAACTGTGTTGGTCCCGGTCGGCGGCGGTGGATTGATCAGCGGCGTCTCGGCCGCCATCAAGCTCAGCAACCCCAAAGTGAAAGTGATTGGCGTCGAGCCCGAACTTGCGGCCGATGCGCAAGCCAGCCTGCGCGCCGGCCGCATCGTCTCTTTCCCGGCAGAGCAAGTCTCGCGGACGATGGCCGACGGTCTTCGCACCCAGAGCATTGGCGCAATTAATTTCGAACACATACGCGCCTATGTGGACGACATCGTCAGCGTGACCGAAGACGAGATTCGCGAGGCCACGCGCGCTCTAAGCGCGAACGCGAGGACAGTGGCCGAACCGAGCGGCGCTGTAGCTCCAGCCGCATTTCTGTTTCACGCCGATGAGCTGCCCAACACAAAGATCAACGTGGCCGTGATCAGCGGCGGGAATATCGATCCCGCGCTGCTCGCCGAGTTGCGTAAGAACTAATCGCTCGGGAACGCAGACAGGTCTTGGCCTTGCTTTCTTCTTTTCTGTCCACTGTTGTTTCCTGGGGCTATCCAGCAATGAACTGAAAAAGTAAACGGCCGGCTCCCTCAGGGGTTGAAGCCCTCGTCTTTATTGGCTCTTTGTGGCATAGCTTGAAGCCGTGCCCTTCCCAAGAAGACTAATAAAACAGCTTCTTGTTGTCCGCAGCGTCAAGAGCGAAACCGCAGGGGACACAGAGAAACACAGAGGTAAACCTCCGGGTCGATTCGTCCTTCGAGCCTGGTAAATGTACAATCCTGAGTTTCCACTCGAGGGCAACTTGAAGCGCTGGCTCGATCGGTTCTTTGAACTCTCTCACCACCGGACAACTGTCCGCCGCGAGGTCGTCGCCGGGCTCACGACGTTCTTCACGATGGCCTACATCGTGGCCGTGAACCCTGCCATTCTGAAAGCTGCCGGCATGCCCGCGGGCGCTTCGCTCACGGCCACCATTCTCACCGCGATTTTCGGAACGCTGCTAATGGGCTTCTATGCCAACCGCCCTTTCGCCATCGGTCCGTACATGGGCGAAAACGCTTTCATCGCGTTCACGGTTGTCCATGTGCTCGGCTACACGTGGCAGAGCGCTCTGGGCGCGGTGTTCCTAGCGGGAGTCCTCTTTATTCTGCTGACTCTGTTCCGCCTCCGCCAGTGGATGGTCGAGGCCATTCCGGCCACGCTCCGTTACAGCTACGCCGTCGGCATCGGATTATTCCTCACCTTCATCGGACTGAATCAGACCGGCATCGTTACCATCGGTTCGCCTGGAGCGCCGGTTCGGCCGGGCCACTTGACCTCGCTCTCGGTCCTGCTTTCCGTTTTTGGTTTCCTTCTGATGACGGTGCTCACGATTCGCCGCTTCCCGGCCGCGATTCTCAGCGGAGTGCTCGCCACCGCGCTTCTCAGTTTTGTGACGCGGGTCGCTCCCGCGCCGGCAGGTTGGATCAGTCGTCCGCCCAGCCTCGCGCCCGTCTTTTTTCAGTTCGATCTGCACAGTTTATTTACCTGGGGATTTTTCCCTGTCGTGCTGACGATTTTTGTCATGGCATTTGTGGACACCATGGGCACGCTCATTGGTGTGTCGGCGCGGGCGGGCTTTCTCGACAAAGACGGAAACCTTCCGCAGATCGAGCGCCCGATGATGGCCGACGCGCTGGCCACAACCTTCGCCGCCGTGATTGGAACTACCACATCGGGCGCCTATATCGAGTCCGCCACTGGAGTCGAGGCGGGTGGCCGTACCGGCCTGACCGCGGTCATTACTGCGCTGTGCTTCGCCGGGACTTTATTCTTCTCGCCATTCATCTCCGCCATCCCGCCACAGGCATACGGACCGGCGCTCATCTTCGTTGGATTGTTGATGCTGACTCCGATTACCCGGATTCCCTTCGACGACCTCACCGAACTGGTTCCAGCCTTCGGCGTCATTGTCCTGATGGCCTTCACTTACAACGTGGGAATTGGCATGACGGCGGGCTTTATCTTGTATCCTTTTTGCAAACTGGTTTCGGGACGCTTGCGAGATGTTCGTCCAGCGCTCTGGGCGTTGACCGCGTTGTCGCTGCTGTTTTTCGTCTTTTATCCGTACACGTAGCCGTTTACAGCAGGCGGTGTAGAAAAGCCGGTGAAATTCACATGATTCGCTTTGGTATCGCAGGTTTCGGATTGCACGCTGTGCGGCGGCTGATGCCGGGATTCGCTCTGGCTCAGAGTTGCAGGGTGGTCGCCCTATCGCGCCGGGACGCCAACAAGGCACGCGAAGCCGCCGCGCAATATGGCATCCCGCATATCTTTGCTTCCACGGAAGAACTCAGCCGCTGCTCTGAAGTCGACGCCGTGCTGGTCACCACTCCCAATGCCTGCCACCTGCAGGACGTCCTCACCGCGGTTGCTGCCGGCAG
>Ga0187882_1004063_pt1 | contig 12090 bp, 7 predicted proteins | sample June2016WEW_19_1_3_FD_132991 | JGI IMG/M metagenome (GOLD analysis project Ga0187882, IMG submission 132991) | Peatland microbial communities from SPRUCE experiment site at the Marcell Experimental Forest, Minnesota, USA - June2016WEW_19_150 | ecosystem: Environmental > Terrestrial > Soil >...
CAGTGTCTGCCGGAGTTCGAGCAACCTTGTCAAACTTGAGCTTGTGATAATATCGATGTTCTTGAAATTGAGAATGACGTTACAATCCGAATGCTCGGCTGTCATATCGATTACGGCCTGAAGTTCGCCGTTCATTTGCGGCTCACGCTCGAGTGTAAAAGCGATTATATCGCTGGCAAGATTTTCAACTTTCACGGTCTTCCTCAATAAACCGGTTACGAGGTTCTGCGGCAAATTACCTCTATACACTGTATCGGCATAGATTTGGGGGATTTTAACTTAAAAAGACGTTTTTTCAGGGCGAAAACACTGTCTTGAAGACATTAGTAGCGCGGCAGCGGAAAACGGTCAATTTTGCCCTTTTCTTATTTGCCGGGGCATACAGGGCTGTTATAATTACACTTATGAGCCACCGGCTGGTTACCGCCGCGGGTCAACGGAGTAGTTTTCGCAAGGGAGGCGGATCAGATAAAATAAATCGAGACCGACGATAGGGTCAATGATGAAAAGCTGAGTCCTTGCCTCCCTTTTTATTATTCCGGCATTGTATTCAGCTAAAAAAAAATGGGAGAGCAACGTCCGCTCTCCCATCGTTTATGTGGCTCTCGCCTTTTAGCTTTTAGCCGTTGCTTGCTGAACCCAGAATCACCATCTAACTTGCGAGTTTTTGCGTGTCGGGTCAATAAGGCCTGGCTAATTATGGCCGGTTTGGTCATTTTTCAGAGCCACTATTTTTCACTTTTCAACACTGCTCTCACAGTCGGCCATCTCTTTAACATCACTGCACTTTTTTACCCACTTTTTGAACTGGGCAACAAATGCCCGTATCGGTTAACTTGACCGCGAAAAACAGGCAATCTGGGCAACCCATTTGCGTCCAATAACCTCTCTGATAGTCCGATACAATGCATACGTTTCGTCAGCACAGTTGCTCATTTTATCTCTCAAATTTTGAACAGAGTAAATTACCGTCGTTACGGACCAACATCTTCGAGCCAGTGCTGGGCAAAAGCTGAGTAAGCAAGCATGGGCTGTGCCCCTAGGTAAAAGAACAAAGAGCAAAGGATTATGGAAAATCCAGAAAGAGAAACACTCAACGACACGCCCGAAAGCCGCTGCCATAATAGGCGAACCACGGGGGGCTGTAGCTGTATCTGAACGAGACACTACAGTCGACACCGGCATAGATCCAATTGCCGCCGCGGAAGACTTTGCGGCTGCTATCATAATCACTGCTAGTCCATTCCCAGACATTCCCTGCCATGTCGCACATCCCATACCCATACGTCCCGAAAGAACCTACAGCGGTTGTGCCATAAGGATGAGTTGCATCATAGTTGGCCATACTATTAGTTATAGTCGTGCCGCAACCATAGACAAAGGTGCCATCATAGTCAGCTACGGCCTGCCATTCCCATTCGGTCGGCAGTCTATAGCCGTAATAGTTACAGAAAGCTGTTGCGCCATACCAACTTACATAGGTAACGGGATGGTTTTCAAAACCCGGGTCAACACGAAATGCACCACTGCTGTAATGTATCCTTGCTGCCCCGCCGTTGATAGCGTTATTGTAAGTCGATCCCAATCCATCACCATCATAATACGGTTGACCAACAAAATCTGTTCCACTATTAGAACCACTCGCACCTATGGCATCGTTACCGCTACGGGTTATATCGCCGGAAGCATTGGCGTCGTTGAGGAACTGGCAATACTGGGCATTGGTCGTTTCGTATTTGCTCATATAGCCGCTAAAGCCCTCATGGCCGGATACACCCGGATCGTTGATATAGACCCATACCATATCTAAATCTAATGGTATGTGATTCAGCCAATTTTTAGCAATAACCCGTAAATCGGCAAAATCGACTGTCGTCGAGTAGTCCACATCACACTTTCCACACCAATAATTATTTGCACTACAGTCGGTCGCCAGCCAATTTCTAGCAAGCTGAGCAAAATCCTTAAAGTCAACTATTCCGTCACCATTAATATCAGGATTAAAGAATGCTGCTATCATCTGTAGAGAAAGAGTGTGTTTTAATGTATATATAAAACTGTCAGTTCTTGCAACCGGTGATTGTGTTTGACTGAAATTATATGCGATCAGTGGAGCAAATGACCGCATCATTACTTCAGCCATCAAATCGCCCTTTTGACCGGAAGCAGGGGCACCACTGCCTCTTGTTGCGTAAACACTATATAAATTGCTTAGGCCACTAAGGTCTCCATTATAGACAGTTGTGTTGAGTTCTCCTTCAAGGGCAGTGACCTCCGCTTGCAAATCAGAAATTGTAGTTGCTATTGCTGCACCATCAAGTGTATCAAAACCTTGTTTCCATAAAAGGGCCAGCGACATGCAACTTGTGGAGACTTGAACACATTTGTTATTAATATTCTGTTTACATGTTTCTTTATAATATCTACCAAAATAACCACCATCAAATAACACCCAATCTTCAGATATCTGAGCCATGCTGACTGCGCTAAACCATGGTATTTTACCAACTCCCCAGCTTACTAGTCCTCCTACTGTCGGGCTAAACGCGCTCATGGACATAGTCCCCAAGGCTTTTGTCCAACCAAGCCAGAACATTAGTTCGCTGGTTTGAAACGCATTTTGATCCCATCTCTGGTAAATCATTTCCGAACTATATTTAATATTCAAGTATGCGGTGTAAGCTTCCAAAAAGTGCGTAACTGTATCCTCAGAACATCCGGAATAACTGAATCCGACCGATATACTCTGTAATGTGTACGTTCTTGTTGTGTCAATCTGAATATCGAGATACTTGCCGGAAACACTGTCCAGAATATTTCCAAAAAGGTCGCTTGGATTGTTTATCGTAAATGTTAGCGTGTTTACAATTTCCGACGTAATGATTGAGCCTATGGAAAGATAATCTATATTTCCGGTACCTGTAACCGTAACCGTTAAATTACTAATCGCATGAGATCCGAATTCTGGCGGTAAATAAAACCTGTAAATTGCTTTCGAATGGCCGTTACTGCCCAGTGTAATTAAATTGCTATCGTTCGGAATTTCGTAATTTTCAAATCCTGAAACGAACTGGTAAACAGCAATACCTTTTTGAGTCTGAGTTATGTTCGCCCAGGAGTTGGTCGCAAATACGATACAAATGATTGCGGCAGGTAAACTTTTTAGACTTGAATTCATTTTTCACCCTCTCAAAAATTGCGCTTTATTTGTAAAATTTTGAAGGGGAAACCCCGAAACAAATAGGTTCTCCTCTCCATCCCGCCCTCAAGTTGAGGAACTCAAGGATTGCCAGTATTATACATTATCTCCTCATTTTTGACAACAGCAAAATACCACAAGTTTCACCCATAATATCGCGGTAGAACAATAAAATAAAGCGTGGTAAAATAGCTGTATGAACAAATTGGCACAAAACACGAACTGTTTTTTTCCTACGACTGCTGAGGAGATTCGTCAGCGCGGGTGGCATCAGGCGGACATCATCCTGATTACCGGCGATGCGTATGTTGACCATCCGTCGTTTGGCGTCGCCCTGATTGCTCGGCTTTTGGAAAGCAAAAATTATCGCGTGGCAATTCTGGCGCAACCGGATTGGAAGAGTGTTGAACCATTCAGGGCATTAGGCAAACCCCGGCTATTCTGGGGCATAACCAGCGGCTGCATCGATTCACGTCTGAATGCTTATGCCTCGCTGGGGCATAAGCGTAAAGAAGATGCTTACAGCCCCGCCGGACAATTGGGCTTGCGGCCCGACCGGCCCCTGCTCGTTTATTCGGCAAGGGCACGCGAAGCATATCCTGATGTGCCAATCGTTCTGGGCGGACTTGAGGCATCGCTTCGCCGGCTTGTGCATTACGATTACATCGAAGACAAACTAAAACGCTCGGTGCTTATCGACGCAAAAGCCGACCTGCTTGTTCACGGTATGGCGGAACAGCAGATTATCGAAATCGCAAAACGATTAAACAATGGCGAATCCATCGACCGTCTGACCGACATTCCGGGCACGGCCTACACGATTAAAACCGGCTCCCCACTGCCGGACAATGCCGTGCGCCTGCCCTCGCTCGCACAACAGCAGGCCGATAAATCGCTTGCTATGTCGGCTCAACTCCAATATCAAAAACACGCCCATCCCGCCGGCTCCGCTGTCATTCAGGAACAGGACCCCGGCAAAATCGTAGTATTGCCGCCCGCCGAGCCGATTAACAGCACTGCCCTCGATTCACTGTATGAACTTCCATTTACCCGCTGCTGGCATCCGAAATATGATTCCGCAGGAGGCGTCCCCGCGTTAAAGCCCGTGCAATTCTCAATAGCAACCCATCGCGGCTGTTTTGGCGGCTGCTCATTCTGCTCGATATATTTCCACCAGGGCAAAGACATATCCTCTCGCTCGATTGAATCCATTCTTGCCGAGGCCGACCGATTTCGCTCGCATCGCGATTTCCACGGCACGATATTCGACATAGGCGGGCCAACCGCAAATATGTTCGGAATGAAATGCGACAAGGCAGGCACTTGCAGCAGGCCAAGCTGTCTTTTCCCCGCCATTTGCAAGAATATGCGAGTCGATTATGGCGGCCAATTAAAAATGTTCGAGGCGTTTTTGAAATGGAAAACGACCGGGACGAAAAAAACAAATGTTTACGTCGCCTCAGGCATCCGCCACGATTTGGCCCTGCAAAACAGCGACTACATAGATACCCTGACCCGGCATTTTGTGGGTGGACATCTCAAGGTCGCCCCGGAACACTATTGCCCACATGTGCTTGACCTGATGGGCAAACCCAGCTTCGAGATTTTTGAGGAATTTGAGGCACGCTTCAACAAGGCGACCCGCAAAGCAGGCAAAGAGCAGTATTTAGTTCCCTACTTCATAAGCGCACATCCCGGCTGTCAAATCGACGACGCAATTAAGCTTACCGAATATCTTGTGCGACGGCATTGGCGGCCCAGGCAGGTTCAGGATTTCGTGCCAGTACCCCTGACGCTTTCTACAGCGATGTTTGTAAGCGAACGGGACACAAAAGAGCGTTCAATCCATATTCCCCGCGGCCGGGCGGAAAAACGCCTCCAGGCAGCACTGATGCAGTATTACCAAAGGCAAAACATTAAAATCATCTCCGACTACCTTCGCAACAGCCGACGCGGCGACCTCCTCCGCGAAATCCAGCGTTTGCACTTTACCAGTCGGGCCGAAAAACCACCCGCCAACTGGGACATATAACAAACCCAAACCCACACTTTTACATTATTTCTGGATTTCTCTGGCCTGTTGGCATTGCCCTTGGTGCCCGAAATTGCTAAAATAAGAGAGCACATCCAAAACGAAATCTAAATTGAGAGGTTGATGAAATTGACAACCAGCCGTAACAAATATTGTTTTGCGCTTCCAGTCCTAATCTGCATATTAATCGCCTCCACATTTGCCGGCCGGTGCCCTTCAGCCGACCTCAACAGTAACTGCTGGGTTAACATCTACGATTTGGAGATATTCGCCAACCAGTGGCTTGATGCGGAGTCATGCGAAGAAACATCCATCTGCGCGGACTTCGACGGTCTGAACGGCATTGATTTCGCCGATTTCGCGTTCCTGGCAAATCAGTGGCAAACACACGGCAGCATGCTTTTCATTAACGAGTTTATGGCCTCCAACAACAGCTCAAGCGGCATCCACGACCCACACGGTGACTACGACGACTGGATTGAAATCTATAATCTTGGCGACACATCAGTCGATATGGCAGGAATGTATCTGACAGACGACCTCACCAACACAACCAAATTTCATATTCCCACCGGCTATTCATCGCAAACCACCATCCCTGCCCGTGGATTTCTCGTATTCTGGGCCGATGATGAAACAACACAAGGCCCGCTTCACACCAACTTCAAACTCTCAGGCAGCGGTGAGGAAATAGGGCTTTACGATACCGATGGCATTACACAGATTGACGCCGTTGTTTTTGGTGCGCAGGCAACCAATATCTCTTATGGACGTTACCCGGACGCAGAAGAAAACTGGCGTTTCTTCTCTACCGCAACGCCCGGCGCCGCTAACAACAACGCTTATCTTGGCGAAATAGACAATGTTGACTTAAGCCGACAACGCGGCTTCTATGACACCAACTTTATGCTGACCCTGGCCTGCACCACGTCGGGCACAAATATCTACTACACCACCGACGGTCGTCCTCCCATCGCAGGCGAAGTAAATACTCCAACCAGTATCCGTTATACCTCGCCCATATCCATCAGCAGCACAAAATGTATCAGGGCGGCTGCCATCAAAACCGGCTACAAACCTTCACCCATAGAAACGCATACATATATTTTCGGCGCAAGCTCCGCCGTCAAAGCAATGCCGCTTATTTCCCTTGTCGGCGACCCCAACCAGACCTTCTATGAGCCAAACGGCATTATGGCAATCGTCGGCGGCTACTATGCCAGCGATGGAACATGGCAGTCAGGCGGCGCAGGCACTTACAATAATATGATTAAACGGGGAAGCGCCTATGAACGGCCTGTCTCACTCGAAATCATCGACCCCCAAACCAGCTCCGACCTCCAAATCGACTGCGGTATTCGCACCCACGGCAGCGACTATACGCGACCGCGTTATACCAGAGGCAACGACTGGAATACCTGCTGGATAAACTGGTGGCCAAACTGGAACAGCAATAAAATCAGCTTCAACGTGTTCTTCAGCAGCGACTACGGCAGCAGCCGGCTCGAATACCAATTCTTCCCGTTCATTGATGTCGCACGTTTCAAAAGTATCTGCCTGCGGGCGGGCCATAACGATTCCTGCACCCCGTTTGTCAAGGACGAATGGATGAGACGGCTATTCCAGGAAATGGGCGGAACCCAGGAAACAGGCACATACGCCAATCTCTATATCAACGGCGCCTTCAAGGCATACTACAACCCGACAGGGAGAGCCGATAACGCATTTTATCAGGAATGGTACGGCACTGATAACGACTTCGATATCATTACCCAAAGCGGGCTTAGAAACGGCGACTGGACTGCCTTTAACAACCTTATGAATTACGCTAACACCCACGATCTGTCCAATACAACCTATTATAATTATGTCGCCGGCCAGTTCGATATAACTCAGTTCGTAGATTATCTCATTCTCCAAATCTACTCTTCGAACTTCGACTGGCCCGGCAACAATTACACCATCCACCGCGAAAGGTCATCCACAGGCAAATTCAGGTTCTCCGTCTGGGACGCCGAAGGCATTGAAACCTGGGTAGCTGAAAACCACATGGACGTGAACGCCTTTGAGGACCTCCCCAACTGGACAAGCCCCACCGGATTGAACCATTTATCGTGGGATTACATCTCGCAATTATATCGCGCCCTAAAGGCGAATCCGGACTTCCAACAGCTTTTCGCCGACCGTATCCACAAATACTTCCGCAACAACGGCATATTGACAAAACCACATTTACTGGCAAAGTGGTGGGAGGTATTCGGCGAAGTATCACCCGTCCTGCCTGATATATCAGATTACCCAGTGCTGTTCATTCCCAATACCTTCATACCGAACCGCGAAGACCCGATACTGGCCGTATTTGAACAACAGGGCCTGTTCACCCGCGCCTTCGGCGCACCGGTCTTTAACGTCAACGGCTCGTATAAATTCGGCGGCTATGTATCATCCACTGACTCGTTCACCCTCACCGACCCCTGCAGTTCGGGCGGCACCATTTACTATTCCATCGACGGCAATGACCCGCGAACCCCATTTACCGGGACAATTTCATCAAGCGCAATCCAGTATACCGGCGCTTTTACGCTTAACAAAAGCACCGACCTCAAATCAAGAATATACAAAAGCAGCACAAAAAAATGGAGTCCGCTGAATGAGGCCATTTATGAAGTGGGAAATCTCAAAAATTATCTGCGGATTACCGAGATTATGTATCATCCGCTGGATACCAACAACCCCAATGACCCGAATAAGGAATACATCGAATTGAAGAATGTCGGTTCAGGCACAATCAATCTCAACTTAGCCAAATTTGATAAAGGCGTCAACTTCACGTTCGGGCCTAACACGCTCACGGCTGGTCAGCATATTCTCGTCGTCAAAGACCAGAACGCCTTCGCGGCTAAATACGGAACGGGACGCTATATCGCCGGCCAATATACCGGCTCATTAAATAACAGCGGCGAAAGATTACGCCTGCTCGACGCGGTCGGCGGAACTATTCTCGACTTCAACTATAACTACGGCTAGAGAAATATCACCGACGGCGACGGCTATTCGCTTACCATTGTCAACCCATCTGATTCCGATACAAACGACTGGGGTAAAAAAGACAGCTGGCGCGCAAGCGCATATATCAACGGCTCGCCCGGCTGGGACGACTCAAACGTCATCCCAAACCCCGGCGCAATCGTCATCAATGAGGTACTGGCGCATTCCCACGATACCGCCTCTGACTGGATTGAGCTGAAAAACACCACTGCAAGCGCAATCAACATCGGCGGCTGGTTCCTCAGCGACAACGACAGCAACCTGATGAAGTATCGCTTCGCCACAGGCACAAGCATACCGGCAAATGGCTATCTGGTCGTTTATGAAAGCAATAACTTCGGTTCAACCAGCAGCGACCCCGGACGGCTTATACCGTTTGCCCTGAGCGAAAACGGCGAATCCGTATGCCTAACCTCGGCGCTCGACGCCAACGGCAATTTCACCGGCTATCGTGAAAAAGAGGACTTTGGCGCTTCCGAGACAGATGTTTCTTTTGGCAGATACTACAAGGCCAGCACGAAAACTTACAACTTTGTCCCGATGAGCACGAACACCCCCGGCGCAGCAAATGCTTATCCTAAAATCGGCCCGATTATCATCTCCGAGATTATGTATCACCCCGACTGGCCGGCGAGCGGCTCATATTCCAGCAGCGAATACGAATACATCGAGCTTCTAAACATATCATCATCGGCCGTAACGCTCTATGATTCCAATGCAAGCACCCCCTGGAAATTCACCAATGGCATCGATTACACGTTCCCGGCCTCGCCAAACGCTGTCACTATCGCCGCCGGCTCCAAAATCCTGGTCGTCAAAAATGTCACGGCTTTCGAGGCAAGGTATCCGTCCGTATCTGCCGGCATTATTTACGGGCCTTACAGCGGGAAGCTCGCCAACGAAGGCGAAACGATTGAATTGTCGAAGCCGGGCGACGTTAACGACCTGGGCATAAGACAATATATTCGCGTTGAGCGGGTTGATTACAGCGACGGTTCGCATCCCGGCGATGAGCCGTGTGATGTTGACCTCTGGCCGACGGGAGCTGACGGTTTGGGTAAATCGTTGACGCGAACAAGCACAACGCAATATAGCAACGACCCGAACAACTGGACCGCCGCAACACCTACGCCCGGCTCATAGCCGTCGAGTTTGACACTTTTTGCCTTTCTTCGATACTGCAACTTCGCAAACGGCTGTCCGTCTGTCCAACCGCATCTCGGCTATAAACCAGCATATCACGGCCATCCATACCATGTTCAATTTGAGCAGGTTAAAACCAAGTATAAAAACGTTGTTATAATTGCCGAGCAACACGGCGGAAGCGACGATAGTATAAAACAAAGAGAATTTCGAAGGCCGAATCGCCGCTAATGCCACAGGCAGCACAAAATACTGTGTCGAAAAACCGGTTATAAAAGTCAAAAAGAAAATCGCACCCAGCAGGCACTGAGCGATTATATCTCTGCTCTTTAAATAAAACGGGAAGAAGAACATCGCCACTATAAAGAAATACTTCAATTGGGGCAGCGTAAACAGCGACGTCAATCCATAAATTGACGTCAATCCATAAAGTCCGGGATACGAACTATAGTTGAATACGTGCCCGATTATCCCTCTGCTACCTGTCTTCCAGTACGGAATAAACAGTAAAAGAAAAACAATGACCGAAACTATGAACAGGGACAATTTTATCCAATATCGCTTTATGGAAGAATTAAGACAAATAATAAGCTCGTAAAACACGTTGTGTTTGACAATCATCCCCGCCGTGGCAAACAGCCACAGCAACGCCGTCCTCAAAACCGGCCTGGCTGTGAACCTGAGATACATCAAAATACCAATCAGCACCATCAACATCGCAAAATTCTCAAACTGCCCCTGATAGCCGGTCACAAGAAATGAAACGGGGCTGAGATAGAAAAATATGGCTGTTCTGGTTACAGGCAGTTTTTTAACGCGGGCAATAAGAAGCAAAACACCAAGCGTCAGTAAATCGACTCCGCAGAGAAACGACCTTACGACAAAATGAAACGGCACATCCAACGCGAGTTGTATCTGCTTCAACGCCAAAAGGACCATAAACCACACGGGCGAATAATTATACCTGGCGGTCTTCGCGTAGACGTTGCCGCCTTCATTGAGGATGTCGGTCACCGTCTCGTATGACTGCATATCGAAGTTGCCGAATACCACTTTTGCCAGAATCAGTCGGATAATTGTGCCGGCAAAAATTACCATTACTATCGTAATTGCTGTCTTCGTTTTGGAAACGGACGGTTGAAGCCTGCCGCTGTTTATGAGAAATAACGCCACGCCGGCAATAAAGCCTGCAAGTGCAACCAAAGCGGCAAACAGTCGCCCAATCAGCAGGGGGTATACCCTCTCTTTATCTTCAAGCTTAAGCCCCTTGGTAGGTCCTACTTTATATATAACGTCCTCCATTATCCGGTTGAGGTAGTGGTTTAATATCTTGTCCCCGATATTGGTCCTGTCGATACTATTGAGCAGTGTCCCTATTTCCGGCACGTATTGGCCCTTAATCAGCGGCCGACCGATATAGCAAAGCCAGCACAAAACCACTATAAGAATAGCAAGTATTGCAATGGTAATGTTATTTCGCGTCACTTGTTCTTGTCCTTATTCGCAATGACCCAAATGTTCCGCAGTTACTTTAGCCGCATTACGACCCTGCCATACCGCGTAATTAACCCCGCGATCCTGTGGATATACCTGCGCCATAGTAGCAATGTAAAGCCTTTTTACGGGTGTTTCAGTCGGACAGATAATCTTGCTGTAGTTACGCTCTATAAGCGGTTGCGCATAAGGTGCTTTGAAAACGTGATATCCTAAAATATGCCCACGCTCAAACCCCCCGAATATCTGCCTGACGTGCGGCACGGAAAACTCCAGCAGTTGCTCCCTGCTCATATTGTATATATCACTGTTCTGCTCGATATACTTAGACAGATACACAATGTGCCTGCCTCCGCAGCCCTCTATGGGCAGCAAATTCGTATGCTCAACTATGCCGGTAAAAGGCACGTCAGGGTCGTTTATATTTAGCCAGTAAATATCCGAAAGGGGCTTGCTCAATTCAAGCACAAGACAAATGTTCGCCAGGTACTTAATACGCCTTAAACCATCGACATACGTCCGGTCCGCGCTCCCATCGAGCATATCCGCAATAATCGGCAGCGCAGGTGTGGCAATAACAGCTTCTGTGTCAATCGTTCCATCTTGCGTCCGCACGCCCTGCACACAGCCGTTATCAATGACCAGCGATTTGGCCGGCACGCCCACCTGTACTTCGCCGCCAAACGCCCTGATTTTGTCCGCCAGCGTCTCCGCCATTGCGCCGAAACTGCCGTTGATGTACCCAAGCACTTCATTCCCAACGCTGTTCCGGCTGCCGCCACGCAACACTAATTTGTTCCAGAACCATGCCGCCGACACCTCGCGAGCAAACGAACCAAACTTGGCACGCAAAAGCGGCTCCCATATCACCGAGTAAACTCGTCTCCCGCACCGACTAATCAGCCACTCCTCGGCGGTCTCCGACTCCAGCGGCCTCCAGTCAGCAAGACCTCTCGCTTTCAATACCAGCATTCCCAGCCGAACACGGTCGACCAAACCCAAAGGCCTGAATCGCAACACGTCCAGCGGAGACGATAATCTGAAAAAAGCCTTGCCTATATAAATGCTCGTCTTCGTCGGGGCATAATGCAGTTGATTGCCAAGACCAATCTCGCCGGCAAGACGTATCAGGTGCTCGTCACTGTTAAAAAAATGATGATAAAATTTGTCCACG
>Ga0187882_1004064_pt1 | contig 12086 bp, 14 predicted proteins | sample June2016WEW_19_1_3_FD_132991 | JGI IMG/M metagenome (GOLD analysis project Ga0187882, IMG submission 132991) | Peatland microbial communities from SPRUCE experiment site at the Marcell Experimental Forest, Minnesota, USA - June2016WEW_19_150 | ecosystem: Environmental > Terrestrial > Soil >...
CACCTGACGGTGATATACGCCATTAACCTTGTCCCCCGCCGTGTCCGTCTGTCTCCACTGCGGCGAGATGGCGAGCGAAGGGGCGCTGTTCTGCATCAAGTGCGGCTACACCCTGCCCCAGGTCGACGCTTCCGCGGGAAACAACACTGGCCCTCTAGCGCGCCCCCCGACGACGCCCGGGCCGCCCCTCGGGACCCTACCCACAGGGACCTCACCCACGAGCACCGCTCCCCAGCCACCTCCCTCCTCTTCGGGCAGCCTTCCCTGGGCTTACCCCCCGGGAGGCTACGTCACGCTCGCCCCGCCACCGGGAGCGTTGGGCGCTATCCCAGCGCCGCCGGCGGGGAAGTATTGCATTCGTTGCCGGACGGTCATCAGCCGCGTCGCCGTTTACTGCCCTGTATGCCAGCAACCACAGTCCTGAGGCGCACGGGACGCAAGGGCCGCCGGACCGGGGCGATGGTCCGGATCGCCCGGGAACGGGTCTCCCACCTGTTCGGGCTCGCTGAGCGGGAGGCACGAGGTCCCCACCCTGAGCTCGCGGACCGGTACGTAGCATTGGCCCGCCGGATCGGGATGCGGTACAATGTCCGGCTTCGGCAGGAGTACCGGGAGCTGTATTGCCGTTCGTGCTCGGCGTTCTGGGTGGAGGGTCGGACCGTCCGGACCCGGCTTCGGTCGGGAATCCGAGTTCGGACGTGCCTTAGGTGCGGTCGCCAGCGCAGGACCCCGACCTCGAAGCTGGCGGCGTCGAGCCCTCCGCCTTCCGATCCAGGCTCTCGGGAACTCCCGCGCGACGAGGGAGCGCTCTCTATCCCGATTCCCGACGAGGGCGACCTCGTGGACGAAGAAACGGAAGAAGAATAAGGGTCGCCGACTCCTCGCGTCGACAGCGCCGGGGTGGCCGAGCGGCCAAAGGCGGCAGACTCAAGATCTGCTCTCGCAGGAGTTCCCAGGTTCGAATCCTGGCCCCGGCATTGAAACTCTTTCGATATTCTAGCCGGGTCTCCCTAGAGTGGGGCCGAACAGCCTCGACCCGCGCCGCCCCCGGGAAGCCGGCAGCCTCGGCGAATTGACCGCAGGTGGTCATCTTGCCCCGCGGCGCCAGCGCGGCCACGCACCCACTCCCTGGGGTGCCTTCGCCAGCACCGGCGAGCCGAGCCTCCTCACCTGGCCCCAGCCTCAGATGGCCGGTGAGCTAGCCGAGCAAGCTCCCGATATCGATAGCAGTCGACCACATGGTCGTTCACCATCCCCACCGCCTGCATGTGGGCATAGATGATCGTGGAGCCGACAAAGCTGAACCCCCGGTGCTTTAGGTCCTGGCTGAACGCATCGGACTCCGTGGAGGTGGAGGGAATGTTCCGGAGGGCCTTCCAACGATTCTCGCGGGGTTTTCCCCCGACGAACCTCCAGGCATAGGTATCGAAGCTGTCGAATTCGTCCTGGACCGCGAGAAAGGCCTGGCGTTGCGGACGGCGGATTCGATCTTGAGGCGATTTCGAACGATCCCGTGATCCTGCGTTAGCCGGGTGATGTGTTTCGTATCAAAACGGGCGACCTTCTTCGGGTCGAACCGGCGGAACGCTTTGGCGTAGCCTGCACGCCGGTGAAGGATGGTGGACCAACTGAGGCCCGCCTGAGCCCCCTCGAGGAGCAGGAATTCGAAGTGTTTCTGGTCGTCGTGGACGGGGACCCCCCACTCATGATCGTGGTAGGCACGCATAACGGGGTCCGCATCGATCGAGCCCCATCCGCAACGGTTCTTGTCGTCCATCCGGGTCCCGGGCCCCCACATTCGGCTTGGGCCGAGTGCGGCGCGGCCATTGGGGGCTCAGACTTGAGTCCTTCGAGGCGGAGGTCGACGGTAGGTGCGATATTCGTTAACAAGGCCAACGGCCTCTACCAGGTCGGCCACTGCTCTCCCGAATGTGAAATGCCTGTTGCACCTACCGGTCAGCCCCGGACGCGTCGGCAGCAGACCCACGACAACATTGACCAATAGTATACAAAACGTATAATATCCATCGTGCCCTACATCCGGCATGGACCCGCTGTTTGGCAGTAGGACCCGGGCGCTGGTCCTCGATCAGTTGGCCATCACTCCGCGGCCCCAGTCCGCTTATCGAATTGCTAAAGTCGTCGGGGCCCAACCAATCCAAGTTCTCCGTATCTTGAAGGAGCTGAGTGACTACGCGGCGCACTCAGATCTCGGATGGGTGCTCAAGGATGAGTCACTGCGGCGCTTTCTCCGGGCGAGGTCAACGCACCGAGCAGAAGTTAGTCGAAGGGAGAAGGACGAGATTCTCGTTCGATTTGGCATGAAGCCAAGCACTTCCTATGGACGGCTCCGAATTCGATAAGGTCGTCACCTCGGCGCCCACGCCCGAAGAGTGCATTGCTTGGTTCGGCGCTCTTCTGGCCAGGGAGAGCAAGACCGACATCGAGATTGTCGGCGGGTCCGCCGTCGAAATATACCTCTCGTCCTCGAACTACGTTTCTCAAGACATCGACCTGGTCGGTCGCGGTGATCGCATACGGAGTGTCTTACGGAAGTGGGGCTTCCGGCAGGTGAAAGGCCGCAGCCATCGTGTCTACTGGTTCAAGCCCGCAGTTGGGCTGGTCGATGTTGTGGGTGCCGGCGATCGCTCCGGGCTTAAACCTCACCGGGTGGAGACTCCCCACGGTCCGGTCCTTGTGAGCGCAGTCGAACCTCTCATCATCGGGCGCTTGACGCGTGCTCATCGTGAAGATTCTCAAGAACTGTACCTTCAAGCCGTCGAGCTTGCTAAGCGGGGCAGCCTGGATTGGGAGTACTTGGAAACGATGGCAAGTTTCGAGGGAGTAGCCGCGCTCCTGTCGAAGCTTCGAAAAGCCGCTAAAGGCTGATCGAGACGTCCTCTCCCGAAGCTCGGGACCGCCGCAGCGTCGCTAATGCTTGAAGATTCGACGGGTTAGGCCCTACATGGGTGCAACAACTGTTGCACCTTCCAACCAGCGACTGCACCCGTCTCAAGCGCCGTGAACAGTTTCGTCGAATGTCATCGGACTGATGGCACCCCCATGTCAGGCGCGCCTTGGTGGATCCGTCCTTCGACGCGGCTTTATTCTTGGACGAATCAGTTGAGTTCGCAGGGGGACCTCTATGTCGCATTCGAACCCCACGGTAACCGCGTTGGCGGGAGTCCAGGTCGGGCACGCCCAAGACCTGAAGCATCGAACGGGAACCACGGTCGTCCTTCTCACACCGCCGGCCATGGCCTTCGCGGGCATTCGCGGTGGATGGCCGGGTAGCTACGACACGGCCGGATCGGATCTCGGCAGGACGTTCTTCAACTATCATGCCCTGTTCCTAACCGGCGGTGACATCTACGGGTATGACGCGTCAATCGGCATCCGACGATTCTTGCTGGACAAAGGGCTGGCAAAGCCCCGGGGAGCGGGACGAATGCCGGCAATCATGGGAACGAATATCTACGACGTGGACTTCGGCCCTCTTGAAGGCCGGGACTACGTGGCGCTCGGCGAGAGCGCGTGCCGAAACGCATCGTCTCGCGCGGTGACCCAAGGGACAGTGGGGGCCGGAACCGGGGCAACCGTTGGCCCGTTCTTCGCCGACCGGGAATTGAAAGGGACGAAGGGAGGCCTTGGCAGCAGCGCGGCGAAAGTGGGCCCCTGGACTGTTGGAACTGTTGTGGTCACAAATTCCGTAGGGAACGTTTGCGACCCGTTCGAAGGACGAACCATCGCCGGGACCCACCGGAGAGGTACCAAGGCTTTCCTGGAAATGGATGACCTCCTTGACGACTACCTGAAACGCTCGTCCACCCGCTTCGGAACAACCATTGGAGTCGTCGGTACGGACGCACCTCTGGATCACGAGCAGTTGGCCAGACTCGTGGAGCTTGCGCACGATGGACTAGCCCTCGCGGTGCGACCCGCCCACATGTCCACCGACGGTGACGCTCTCCTCGGGTTCTGCACCGGTAGACGCCCACCGAAGCGCCTCGACTACCGCGCGTTCGATGTCCTGCACAACGTGGCAGTCCGCGAGGTGGCGAGGGCCGCCCTCAATGCGGTCGGGAAAGCGACCGGGCTCGGTGGATACGAAGGACTCGCCGATGGACAATAGGTAGATGGTTCCGGATTTACCGACAGGCCAACCTCAATGGGGCGTTGTCGGCAGGGATGACCGATCCTACGCGCTCCAACCAGTGGGTGCAATCAACCTTACACCCAGCGGACGCAGAGTTGGGTGTAACACCGCTTGCACCTACTCTCCCCGGTGAATCCACAACCTTAGATCGGCGCCAGCAATGCCAGGCATGTGGACCTCGAGTTCAGCGCCATCCCCGAGGGGAAGTATACAAGCAGGTCACAGATTGCTCGGGTCGCGTCGCAGACCTGGGTCCATCGCGAGTTGGCTTGCTTGAGATGCTCGTACCGACCACTCAGTCCGACACGGGAGAATACCAAGTCTCGCGACTTCGAATGCTCTCACTGTGAGGAACCGTACGAGCTGAAGAGCAAGGCAGGCCGATTCACGCGGTGGGTGGCGAATGGAGAGTACGGCACTCTTCTCGAAACAATTCGATCGGGAAGAACTCCAAATCTTCTGCTCTTGGAGTATGACCCCATCGGCCTTTCTGTGAGAAGACTGCAGGCCATCCACCGAACCCTTCTCTCGTCGCTGGCGGTGATACCCCGCGAACGGCTCTCAGTTTCCGCACAGCGAGCGGGATGGCAGGGCTGCAACATCGATCTGAGCGTTGTCCCTGAAGTAGGACGCGTTCCGATAGTCTGGGACGGAGCTGAGTTGCCATGGTCGACGGTTGTCGGGGCCTGGTCCCGGTTCGATTTCATGATCCGTGTTCGTCCTGATAGCCAAGGCTGGCTCCGCGATGTGCTCGCGTGCGTGCAGAAGCTTCCCACTGATGTGTTCACTCTGGACGAGGCGTACCAGTTTGAGCCAATTCTCTCGGAACTTCATCCCTCGAATCTGAACGTGCGCCCCAAGATTCGTCAACAGTTGCAAGTCCTAGTCGCGCAAGGGATTCTTCGTCGCGATCGACCTGGCGTCTACTCTATTATGCGACGAGCTGGGATCATGCGCAAGAGTCGATAGAGGGTTCTTGTACTCGGTCGCCAATCCACTAGCAGAGGCTCGGCAAATCGCCAGGCCCTTGGTCGGGTATGCCTCCTTCAGCGGTGCGTACTCTTCAGGATCTTCTCTACTGGCAATACGCAAAGATCATCTCGGGATCCTCAGGAGCCGGTAAACGACAGTACGCATTCGTGATGGACCGTTTCTCGAAACTCCGCTCCGGTGAGATCGCGTGGGATACCACCAGGGAATACGTGAAGGAACGCGAAGACCCTAGCCACTGCATCTATTGTGGGGAGAGTCGAGCGCTCACTCGCGACCACCTCATCCCGCGTTCGATGGGGGGGCCCGAAGACGAGAAGAACTCAGTCTGGGTCTGTTCTTCCTGTAACTCTTCTAAGGGACCCCGGGCACTCTACGAGTATTGGACCCGGAAGGCGGGAATGAGGGGCGCGAAGTACGATGTCCCACGGATTGCCGAGGGGAAGTATCTCAAGCTGCTTCAGGAGATTCTCGCTCCCGGCGGATACCTCGAGTGGACGCAAAAGGACCTAAACGGTCGACTGTGTCCCTCGTGCCGGCTTCACCCGGTCTGCGTCTCGCAGAGTTCCGAAGGGAAGTTGTCCCCACTGTGCTTGGACGCGGTAGCTGGACTCGCCCTACTGTCCTGAAACTTCGCTGACTGAGTGCAAACCCCCTTGCACGCTATGAATCGAGTGGTGGTGGGCGCAACGCATCTTGTGCTCACAGTCTTCGGTGAAGCGCTCTCGTTCCCTACTTCCGGAGGGGTCGCGTCCGACAGCCTTGTTGATCATCCCGGACTACGAGCCTGACTTCTGGGTGGTCCCTCGTAACTGGACTAATCGCCCCCCAATAGTTCCGTAGAGATCGAGAAAGAGTTGGAGCTCCTCCTTCGAGGTGACGTGCCCGGCGTGCGCTGATCTACTTAGAAGACGGTGGAACCGCACCATGATTCCTCGTTCCTCGTCCGATGTAACGAGATTGTTGAGAGCGACATGCCAGTCAGGGGTCCCTGACAATTCTACCAGAAGTCCTTCGAGAGCAACGCGGAGAGAACCCGCTCCTTGGCGAAAGGCGTCTGGACCGCCCTCCTGGAGGCGGGCGAGTGCTCCGGCTAGAGCCTCAGCAATCTGAGGGGTCACTCCGAACGGACTAACCCGGCCCTGGTAGTATGCCGGATCTTGGGGGTTTTGAGCAGAAGAAACGAGATCGTGTAGCTCCGGTGCGAGTCTCGTCGCCTGGGACTTTACTCTCTCGAACTTCCTGGCCTCAAGAATCCGCGGGACTTCCTGGTTCGGGACGAGGTCGAGAGTAGATACTGAATCTAGAGCACCGATGAGCAGTCTTAGACGGGACACAGGGCTCCCATGATCAAGTGAAGTCCCGAAACGCCGGGTCAGTTTCTGTGAGTTGGCTCCAGATCTCAGTGATTGATCTCGCACAGAATAGCTCGCTGCCATTCCTCTCGCTTGACTGACTAGGCTGTCAACTCTGCGGCTTGCTTGCTCACGGGCAGCCACCTTAGCGGAGCGCTGGACGCCCGCGACAATCTTGCGGCTGGTCCCCTTCCAACCCCATGGGACCAGTCCAGCGATTCCCGCGTTGAGCAGTAACTGACCCCCCACAGTGTCACCAGGAGACTGCGTGGCACTAAGGCTCTCGAGCAGCCTGACAGCCTCTGAACGAATGATTGAGAACTGCACATTTCCAAGTCCGCTCAAGCTTGCATCCCCTTGTTCCGAGAACAGCTTCCAACGCAATAACCGTTGACGGTCGAAGAATGCCTCCGGCGGTCATCCAAAGGTTCGTGGAGAAGGGGAGTCTATTCTAGGTGGGTGCAACGCCTCTTACAACAATCAGGTTAAACTTGCGACTGCGGGCCACTAACCAACCTGCCCGCGGATGTTATGCTCTATATTGCTTGGCGAATCCTGACTCCTCAACTCAATGTGGAGTCGAGTTCAGTGGGATTTGCCTTCCCCGGGGGTTCGAATCTGGCCGAGGCCACGATGCTAGGGCGCCCTATGAGATAGGTCGAAAAGTGACACCAGCAGGCGACGGCGGCAGGCGTCACTTGTTCTCCCCACCACACAGGGCGAGTGGAGGGTCGTCAGCTTGCCAGGTCGTAGACGGAAGGTTCGACCGGCCCTTTCCGCTGCCGCCGAACCAGCAACAATCCCGCGATTAGAGGGGCGACCGCCACGAAACTGAGGTACCACCCTGTAGAAGGGCCCCAGGACCCACTATCCGTGGTTCCGGATGGAAAAACAAGGCCGCATCCAGTCCCCGAGCAAGACCCGAAGAAGGAGGTCCTCGGTGACGATGCACCTGCCACACTTCCCGGGCCGGTGTAAGGAGCTCCCTGAGAGCTGATGACAGTTGGTTGGGAAGCGAACAGGAGGGTTGGGGCCAAAGCGACAAGGATGATTGCGAGCACCGCAAGAGTCCCCGCCAATCCAGAACGACGACCACCGCTGAAAGCAAGCGCCGCGGCCGCGACACCGATGACGATACCCGCGATGACGAAGCCGGCGACTATGTCATAAAGTGCGCCAATGCCGTCGTCGCCGCCTTGGGAGTAAGAACTCGCGCTTGTAATGTTGAATTGAGCGCAACCACTCCATCCCACACATGTCATTGCTTCCGTGATTTGGTTGAGTGGATAGAGAGTTGTAGTGCCGGAAATCGTGACGGAAACGTCGGAGGCCGTTGCGGAGGCTGTTAACGAGTAAGCGTACCATCCCATGAATAGCGAAACAATCAACAAGACGACTCCGAGGAGGAGGAGCGTACCACCGATTACTGAGCGTCTCGAAGCAGGAGTTCGCCTTGCAGGTCGAGACGACGCCCGTCCAAGCTCCTCCCTAACAGAGGCGACGGGGGCGGTGAGCGACTCGGCCGCAGTCCCTGGCTGGTCTGCCGGCTCGGGATGCGCGGGGATGAAGGGCTCCCATCCTGTCAGCAGTGGAACGCCACATTTCCAGCAAAAGGAACCAGATGTGTCAACCGCGGCCCCACAGTTACCGCACACCGGATATGGCCCAGAAGGGGCGATGGGGGGACGATTGAGACCCGAGAGAGCAGGTACCGGGGCAGAGGTGGAACCAAGATTCAGGCGCGACCCGCAATGAGTGCAAAATGGCCAATCGGGGTGCACCTGAGCGAGGCACTCAGGGCAGAGGGGGACATCTTCGGGCATTCCACACCGATGTCTCAGTCTGTTTCTTCTGAACTATAAATGGCACTGCGGTGCGGCACGCGAACGGTCTCGAGGTGAATTGCGGGTTGGCGCTTCCACGCCCGTTCATCGCCCCTAATGGACGACAGAGATTCACGGGTGAGCAGGGAGAGGCTTTCCGCAGCTTTCACAGAAGGCGGACGCACGAGCGTTGCCACTACCGCATGACGGACAATACCGCTCGGCAGCTTGGGCAGGGACCGCTTGGGCAGGGACCGCTTGAGCAGGGACAGCCTGAGTCGGTGGCGGCGGGGGCGGTGACGGGGGAGTGGTGTCGGTGTGATAACCAAGGGCTTGCCAAAACTGCGCGTCCCGAGAACCCGTCGGCGCGGTAAGGGGAGGCAGAGGCGGAAGCTGCCGCGCCTCGGCGCTCGCTCCTTGAGGTCGCTGTGGAGTCGAGCTTCGCGCGTCAGCGCCAAGCTCGCCTCGAAGAACCGCGAGATTGAGCTTCGCGACCGAGTATCGTTCTTCGGCGAGGTTGTGCGCTTGCTCCGCCGCGCGGAGGTTCGCAGCATAAGGATTCGAGGAGACGTTCGAGTAGGTCCCGATAGCTTCGTTGAAGCGGTGCGCGAGGGCGTTCCGTGCGAGCCTTGTAGTTTCGCTCGCGCCCAGAGCGGCGTTAAGCTCCACGACCCAACCCTGTTCCGCGGCTTGCACGGCTTGGGCTTGCGCGAGGGCGTTCTTCGCTTGGTCGAGAGCGACCGCGGCTTGAGTGCGAGCTGCGAACACCGCAGCGTAAGCAGCGAACGGCTCGGCGTGGGTTTGTTGGACGGCCGCAAGGGCCGCGGTCCATTTGGCGAGATTCGCGTCCGCCTCTTGAAGAACCTTGAGCGAGACGCCCGCGGCCGCCTCAGCGGTCTCGCATAGGGAGCGGGTCTCGGTCTCGACCTTGGCTTTCCCCACCTTGGTCCTGAGGACCGACCAAGAGAGCGCGTGCTTGCGAGCGGTCTCGGCTTCCGCCCGAGCCGCGAGGTTCTTTTGGTGACGCTCGGCCATGTCGGTTCGATAGCGAGTCGCTCCCGCAAGCGAGCGCTCCGTTTCACCGTGAATCCTCAGCGGTTCGGCGTGGGTGGCCGCGCTCTCGGCGAGCAAACGGTCCGCCTCAGAGAGTCCGCGTTCGGCCTCGGCTATCGCGCTGAGATACGGCGCGGGGTCCATCTCGGCCGCGGCCTCAAGCTTGCGGGGTTGCTCTGATAGGCTCTCTATCGGCGCGTCGTCCTTCGGCGAGTTAAGGGACCTCTGATGCTCCGCCTCAGCCTCGCGGACCGACTCGGGGTCCTTGGACGCGAACCCCGCCGCGACAATCACCAGTCCGATAAACACGATAGCAAGTCCGAGATAGAACAGTTCCTCTACCGTGTTACAGCTTTGACCTGCGAAAATCGCTCCGACTAAGGATTGACATATCTCGAAGGGTTGATACACGTATCCCGCGAGCCCTCCGCCCACGAGGGTCGTGCCCGCTCCTATCCCAACCTCTACACCGTCCATCTCAGCCTCCCTCCTCGTCCTCGTCCGAGTCGCGTAGAACGCGAGCCCGCAAGTGGTCTATCCGCCGAGCCCACACCGCGCACTCAGGTCGGTGTCGTGCGCTCATAGCGCCCCCGATGTCACTCCTACTGTCGCGGCGCAGGACGGGCAGAACGTGAACCCCGGGAGATGGGCTGGCCGCAGGCCGAGCAATAGCGCGCGGACATGATTGAAACTCGATTGGCCTTGTATTTACGCGTTCAGGAGCATCGGTCGGCGCGTCCTCGAAGGCTCCTCGCGGTCGATGAACGACCCTGGGGAGCTCCCTTACCCATTCCGCGTTCCGAGCCGCTCCAACGCCTTCCTCTGGCCGGCGTGGGGCCGCCGCGTCGCGTTGGAACGCCAATCTACCGCCGGAGACGCGTCCGCGTCGCATTCCAGTGCCCCTGCGTCGATTTCTGGCGACCGCAGGCGACCGTTGGTGAACTGAAGATGCTGCGAGGAGGGTGCGGGCCCCCGCGGCGGGGTCGGTGGCTCCCTGCCCCCAGAATCGACGCAAACGGACCAAGAATTGACACGGACGGGTTTTCAGGGGGACGGACGAGTAAGGGGGGAGCCTGTCGGAGGCCGAACGGGCCTATCCGTGCAGGCAGGTCGCTGACGCGAGGCGGGCGGTCACTGACCCAAGTCGCTGAATCGCGTTGTTGGCCTCGGGGTCTCGGACGTTCCTCAGTCGCACGAACAAGATTGCCTCACGACAGACGGCGCAACTGACCTGCGCCTGACCAGCGTTCGGGCAATTCTTGACCGACGGGTCGAGCTTCGACACCGAAGCCCAGAGAGTCGCGTCGAAGCCATTCTTCGCACAGGCCAACGCCGAGTCGTGAAACGAACAGTTTGACGGAGCCATGTCGCGTCGATGTCGCGCTATTTGATAAGTCCGTTCTATCGGAGGTCAATCACGGACTTCGTAGCGCGGACTGGTCTGAACTCGTCGCTCACAAGTATTAACCAATTGATTCCCTGCCCGAACATATCGCGGACCGAAATTCAGGCATCGACGCGGATGCCGCCGAGACGGTACTTGAGTATGTAGTGAGGGAGCGGTTAAGCCGACCTCAGGTCCGCGCCTTGCTCGACGGACTTGGGTCCCAGACGTCAGGCAATAAGGAGGAGATGGCCGAGAGGCTGCTCACCCTCCGCGGGTTGAAAGACGAGGATGCCCTCAAGCTCCTCGACCTCGATGACCTGAAGCGCGTTCAGAAGCGGTTCGGAGTCCCGGCCCCTTCAGGTTCCACGAGCCTGATGGGAATGCTAATCGGCGACGAGAAGGGAGACCGGGTCAAGGCAATCGCAAAGGTCGCGGGGCAACAACGGGCTCCGCGACCGAAAAGCGCTATGCCGGCGCCACGCGAGACCAGCGCGCTGTCGGTGTCCGCAAGTCCCGCCCCGGCAGCCCCCGGACCTCGTGCCCAAGCAGTGCCGTCGCCCCCAGCATCGAGGGAGGCGCCCGCGGCTGTCGTTCGCCAGTCGACGGGAACGCAAACTCTCGGACCCAGCTTCGAGGATGTCTGCGCCTTTGTGGACAGCTACCGGTTCAGGTCGCAGTGGCCGAAAGAGAACTATTACGAGGCCGAACTCTATGGCGCGCTCACGGCCAAGTTCTCGCCCAGCGTCGTGGGCCGCCAGGAGCGCAAGAGCTACGGAATCCCGGACATCACCGTAAAGGCCTCGGTCCTCCCCTCGGGCAGCATCCCGACCTATATCGAGATGAAAGTCCCCGAGAACCCCGGCCAGGTCCGCCAAATCGAGGACCAAGTGAAGAAATACCTCGAGGGCGGAGCCACGAACCTCATCGTCGTCCTCGTGGGGGACAAGATGGGGTCGAAGGGTTACCTCGACGACATGGCTTCCAAGCTCGAGGCGATGAACGTCCGGGTCGCGAGGAAGTATTCGTAGACCGACGGGCGCGCCGAACCGGCTGTCCAGACTAAACCTCACGGGCGAGGATTGTCACGAGCGCTCCCGCGTTGGTTTTCGAATACTCGATTGCGGCGTCGTGAAGGCGCGCTGGGATGTCCATAGTCTCTCAATCTCGCCACAACTCTTCAAAGAGCGGGCCGGCCGCTCGAGTCGCGTCGAGGACTTACGGAAGTCGAAGCTGCTTTGTACGGCTTTTAGGAGACGCGGCTCCGCTCTCGAGGGGGTTATTCACCCGGGCGTGGCCGTGGCACCCGAACGCGTAGCACACGG
>Ga0187882_1004086_pt1 | contig 12044 bp, 10 predicted proteins | sample June2016WEW_19_1_3_FD_132991 | JGI IMG/M metagenome (GOLD analysis project Ga0187882, IMG submission 132991) | Peatland microbial communities from SPRUCE experiment site at the Marcell Experimental Forest, Minnesota, USA - June2016WEW_19_150 | ecosystem: Environmental > Terrestrial > Soil >...
CTTCATCAGCTATGGCGGGTCCTCTCTGACGCTGACCCTGTTGATGATCGGAATTCTGTTGAACATTTCACATTACGCGGAGGAATAGAGGCAACATCATGCGCGTCCTGATCACGGGTGGGGGAACGGGCGGACACCTCTACCCCGCCCTGGCGGTTGCAGGCCTGCTGAAGGAGCAGGACCCCGGCGGAAAGATCCTCTTCGTGGGGACCGGAGAGGGGCTGGAGGCAACGGTGGTCCCGGCCCGGGGCTTTGCCTTCCGGCCGGTGGCCGCAGTCAAGTGGCCACGCCGGTTGTCAGCGCAGGCCATAGCCTTTTTGCCCTCGATGCTGCGGGGATACCGCCAGAGCCTGTCAGTGATCCGGGACTGGCGCCCGGGAGCGGTCTTTGCCACCGGGGGTTATGTTTCAGTGCCGCTGGTGATGGCTGCGGCACGGCTCTCCGTGCCCATTTTTATTCACGAACAGAATGCGGTCCCGGGGCTGGCCAACCGCTTACTGTCACGCTGGGCGAACACTGTTTTCCTGACTTTTCCGGATGCGAGCGGCAAGCTGGCCGGACGGGCGAAGATCATTCATGCCGGCCTGCCGATCAGGCAGGAGATCCTGAGAGTCACCAGGCAGGACGCCCGGAATTACTTTAATCTGGCCCCGGAGGCGTTGACCGTGCTGGTCACGGGAGGCAGCAGGGGGGCGCGGCGCATCAACGAAGTGATGCTGGATGTCTACCGGATCTTGGCAGCGGGCGCCCGCTCTGGCGGGCGCGGGCGGCGGGCGCTGCAGTTCATACACCTGGCTGGCAGGGCGGAGTTTGACAGTGTCTGCCATCAACTGGCAGCCAAGGGAATAAATGAAGAGAAAATTGGAAAAATAGTGATCAGGCCATACCTCGAGGAGATGGAGTACGGGCTGGCGGCTGCCGATATCATGATCAGCCGGGCCGGAGCGGCGACCATAGCTGAACTGACGGCCCTGGGGATACCCGCCATCCTCATTCCCTACCCCTATGCGGCAGGCAACCATCAATATCATAACGCCCTCTATCTCGCCAGAGAGCAGGCGGCGGTGCTGATCCCGGAGCGGGACCTGACTCCGGAACATCTGTTTGAGCAGATGGAGCGGCTGCTTGGGGATGACAGCCTTCGAATGGCCGTCGGTCAGGCTGCGCGCCGCTTTGGCAGGCCGCAGGCAGGCGAGATCATCACCCGGACGATATTGGGGAGCGGGAAGCGATAGGAACCTCCGAAAAGGAGCAGACATAGAATGTTGATGCGAATGACTTTGAAAACGGATGAAAATGGGCAGATTGCGGGAGGAGATGGAAAATTGCAGGGAAATTGGTATCACTTCGTCGGGATCGGGGGCGCGGGAATGAGCGGCCTCGCCAAGATCATGCTGGAGAAGGGCAAACGCGTGAGTGGTTCCGACCTGGTGGCTTCTGCCAACGTCAAGCGCTTAGTCGAAAAAGGCGCCCAGATTTCTATCGGCCACGCTGCGGGGAACATCCAACCGGGTATGGACAGCGTGGTCGTCTCCTCGGCGATTCCTCCCTCCAACGAAGAGTTGTGCGCTGCCCTGAGACTCGGCCTGAACGTGATCAGCCGCGGCGAACTGCTGGCCAGGTTGATGAGCGAATACAGGGGAATAGCCGTTGTCGGGGCTCATGGCAAGACCACCACCAGTTCCATGATCACCCTCATGCTGGCTGCCAATGGCTTCGATCCCACCTTCATTATCGGTGGAGAGGTTAATGACATGGGCAGCAATGCCGGGTTGGGCTCCGGAGAATACCTGGTGGCGGAAGCAGACGAGAGCGACGGTTCCTTTTTGAAACTGGCGCCCTACGGCGCCGTCATCACCAACATCGACAACGACCATCTGGACTACTATAAAAACCTTGGCGTCATGAAGCAGGCCTACCAACGATACGTCAACCAGATCCAGGACGGGGGTTTCGTAGTGCTGTGCACCGATAACGAGCATGTGTGCAACCTCGACCCCGGGGGCGCCGAGGCCATCACTTACGGTCTGACCGGCGATCCGGTGTACAAAGCCACGGATGTGGCCAGGCATGAGTTCACCACCGGGGCGTCAGTGCTGCTGAACGGGCGACCCTTAGGGAGATTGGCCCTGTCGGTGCCTGGAACGCACAATGTCCAGAATGCACTGGCGGCGATCGCAGTGGGCATGCGCCTGAGAATGAGCTTTGAACAGTGTGCCGGCGCCCTGACGTCCTTCACGGGTGCCCAGCGGCGCTTTCAACTGGTGGCCCATCTCGACGGCATCAAGATAATTGACGATTATGCGCACCACCCCACTGAGATCAGAGCCCTGCTAAGGGCCAGCGAGGGTCTCAGACGCCGCCGGACGATCGCCGTGTTCCAACCCCACCGCTATACCAGGACGCAATTTTTACGGGAGGAGTTCGGCAATGCCTTCCAGGAGGCGGACCTGGTGATCGTCACGGACATTTACTCGGCCGGGGAACAGCCGATTGCAGGGGTCACTGCAGACCTGATCGTCCAGGCGCTGAAAAAGAACGGGAAGGAAGTCGTCTTCCTCAGGCGGCTCGATGAAGTGGTCGATTACCTAAAGAGAATGACCAGATCCGGGGACCTGGTCCTGACTATCGGGGCCGGCAATGTCTGGACAGTCGGACAGAATCTTGCCAGGGCGCTGGAGACCACGGTTCAATGAACCGGAAGGACCACGCCCCGGACCTGGCCGCGGAGTTGCAGGCAGTTGTTGCCGGCAGGGTGCTGGCCGGGGTCTCGATGGAACAGTTCACCACCTGGCGCATCGGCGGCCCTGCGGACCTGTTGCTGATCCCCCGGGCGGAGGATGACGTCACGGCCGCCCTGGAGTTTGCCGGACGGCACAGCCTCCCGCTGACGGTGATCGGAAACGGCTCCAACCTGCTGGTCGGCGGCGCCGGGATCAGGGGCCTGGTGCTGAAGATCGGGGGCGGCTTGCAGGACCTCCGTATCAACGGCAATGAGATTACAGCCGGGGCCGGGGTGATCCTGCCGGCACTGGCACGGGCGGCTGGGCGGGAGAGCTTGAGCGGCCTGGAATTTGCAGGCGGCATTCCCGCCTCCCTGGGGGGCGCCCTGATCATGAATGCGGGGGCGTTTGGGCAGTTTATCGGGAAAAGCGTCAGATCGGTCGATGCCATTGACTTTAACGGCGCCAGGCGGACCTGGAAGGCCTCCGAGCTGACATTCGGTTACCGTCGCTCGACACTGCAACCGGAGAGCCTGATCATCTTGAAGGCGAGCCTGGAGCTGCAGGCCGCTGAACAGCAGTCAGTCCTGAAGCGCCTTGAAGCTTTTTTAGAGTATCGCAGCAGTCATCACCCGCTGGATCTGCCTTCAGCGGGAAGCGTCTTCCGGAACCCGCCGGAGCAGCCGGCCGGGCTCCTGATCGAGATGGCAGGCCTGAAAGGGTTCAAAGTGGGAGACGCCCAGGTATCTACTAAGCACGCCAACTTCATAGTGAACCTGGGACACGCTACGGCAACCCAGGTAAGAGAACTGATGGAGATAGTTCGTGGCCGTGTGGCCGCCCGGTTCGGCATCGACCTCATAGCCGAGGTGCGTATGGTGGGGGAGGAAAGGTGAGTTTGATTGGAGCGGTTGATTATCTCTGGCGGAGCCAGGTTAAAAGGCGTCGTCACGATTAGCGGCGCAAAAAATGCCATTCTTCCTATTCTTGCAGCCTCACTGTTGAGCGAGAGCTCTCTTGTGCTTGAAGGCGTCCCCTGCCTGAATGACGTCAAGATCATGAAGGATGTGCTGCAGGAGCTTGGCGTCAAAGTCAACTTTGTGGGCGACATGATGGAGATCGACCCTTCGGGCATCAATTCCACAGAGGTCTCGCCATCCCTGATGAGGATGATGCGCGCCTCCAACCTGGTGATGGGGGCGCTGCTGGGGCGCTTCGGGAGGGTCAGGGTATCGCAGCCCGGTGGCTGCACCATCGGCTCCCGCCCGATGGACCTCCACCTGAAGAGTTTTATCGCCCTGGGAGCGGAAGTGGCTCAGAAGCACGGTTTCATCGAGGCGGAGTGCGCCAGGCTGGAGGGCACGGAGATCCACCTGGATTTCCCCAGCGTAGGGGCCACGGAGAATATCATGATGGCCGCAAGTTTAGCCCAGGGGACCACCATCATCCGCAATACCGCCCGGGAGCCGGAGATCATCGACCTGCAAAACTTTTTGAACAAGCTGGGGGCCAGGATCAAAGGCGCCGGGCTGGATATCATCCGCATCGACGGTGTGCCCAAAATCGGCCGGGAGATTGCCTACCGGGTCATTCCGGACCGGATCGAGACAGGCACCTTCATGGTGGCCGCTGCCGTGACCAGGGGGGACGTCCTGATCAGAAACACCATTCCGGAGCACGTGGAGTCGGTCACCGCCAAACTCCGGGAGGCGGGTATCGACGTCCGGGAAAAGGAGGACTGGATCCATGTGCGTGGAGTCGACCGGTGGAATGCCCTGGATGTCCGCACCATGCCTTTCCCCGGGTTTCCCACCGACATGCAGGCCCAGATGATGGTTTTTCTCAGCCTGGCCAAGGGTACCAGTATCATCACGGAGAACATCTTTGAAAACCGTTTTCAGCACGTAGGCGAACTACGGCGCATGGGGGCCCAGATCCGGGTGGAGGGGCGGAGCGTGGTGGTGGAAGGCGTGGGGCGCCTCACAGGCGCGGTGGTGGAGGCCACGGACCTGAGGGCCGGGGCGGCCCTCATCCTGGGCGGGCTGGCTTCCGACAATACCACCATCGTTGAAGGGCTGCATCACATCGACAGAGGCTACGAGAAACTGGAGTCGAAGCTTCGCATGTTGGGGGCCAAGGTAAGACGAAGTAATGAGTAATGAGTAATGAGTAATGAGAACTCAGCGCTCATCACTCAGCGCCACTACAGCGATAAGTTTCTTTTAGCCTGCTGAGAAACCTACAAGATAAAATGCATGGTATCCTTAACCTGCAGGCTTGAACCGGCTAAGCTGATACCGCTCGTTCACAGTTAAAATAGGTATCTCGCTGCCATCAGTTCAGCCTCGCTCAATTGAACAAATGTCTATATGAAAAACTACGCTGTAGTGGTAATGAGTGCTGAGTTGTTGTGTTTTTCACTCATCACTCATCACTCGTTACTCATCACTCGGGAGGGACAAGCATGGGGAAGGTTCAACCTGGGGCCAGAAGGCCTGGAAAGGCTGCTCTGAGGGGTTTATTTACCCTGTTCAAAGTGATCCTGATCGCCGCTTTTGTGGTCTATGCCCTCTACTACTTCAGCCAGTCCTCCTTTTTTGCCCTGCAGAAGATCGAGGTCAGGGGACAGAAGCACCTCACTCCCGGCGAGGTGACCGGTCAAAGTGGCCTCAGTGATGGCGTGAACATCTTCCAGGTCAACCTTGACCAGGCACAGAAGCGCCTCCTGACCGACCCCTGGATAGCAGGCGCCACGCTCAGGCGCCAACTCCCGAACGGGATCGAGATCGACATCGAGGAACGGCAGCCGAGCGCTCTTCTGTTGGCCGGCCAGCACTGGCTGGTGCTGGACCGGAATGGGGTCTGCATCGACAACCTCACCTCCCCGCGTCTGTATAGCCTGCCGATCATCACCGGGCTGACGCCGGATACCACCGAACCGGGCAAGCAGGTCAGCGCCAGCCCGATTCTGCCGGCAGTCCTGGCTGCCATGGACCTGAGCGTGGAAGATTTTTTTTCAGAGGTCGACGTTGCCAACTCCGCCAGTTTGGTAGCCTATACCAGGGATGGCATCCCGGTGCTGCTGGGGGACACTCATGACCTGCACTCCAAGCTGCTTATGGCCCAGTCTCTCGTGGCAAACCTGAACGACCCAGGAGCGGTGGAGTATATGGACCTGCGTTCCGCCCAGGCGGCCGCTGTAAAATATAAGACGCCGGCGCCGTCCCAGCGATTAAAAAATTAGCTCGAAAAATGTCAAAAAAAAATATCAATGAGAGATTAAGCAAAAAAGGAAAATATTGATTTGTGTTGAATTATCATGTAAATAGCCGGGTGGGGGTGCCAAATTGGCCCGGGTAGATACCATTGTAGGACTGGACGTGGGTAGTACTAAAGTCGCAGTCATTGTAGGAAGCATTGGACCTGACGGCCAACTGCAGATCGTCGGGTTTGGATCTGTTCCCTCGGCGGGAATTCGCCGCGGCAGCGTCATTGACATCGAGAACACTGTCCACTCTATCGAAAGGGCGATCGAGAGGGCCGAACAGATGAGCGGACGGGCAATCGATGGAGGATACGTCGGCATCACCGGCATCTCGATCGCTTCGATAAATAACCGGGGTGTGGTCGCAGTCGCCGACCCCGAGCAGGAGATCTCCCGCGAGGACGTGGAGAGAGTGCTCCAGGCGGCGCGGGTCATCGCTCTGCCCCATGACCGCCGCGTGGTTCACGTGATCCCGCGGCAGTTTATTGTCGATGGCAATGAGAATATCCTGGACCCGGCGGGAATGGTGGGGGCGAGGCTGGAAGTGGAAACCCAGATCGTGACCATCAACAACGCTGCGGTGCAAAACCTTGTGAAATGCTGTGAGCGTGCCGGTTTCCGAGTTCAGGAGCTGGTGCTCTCCTCCCTGGCCTCCGGGGAGGCAGTCCTGTTCCCGGCCGAGAAGGAGTTGGGGGTAGTGGTCGTGGATATCGGCGGCGGCGCCACCGATATCGCCGTTTACGACCAGGGTGCGCTCTGGTACAGCGCGGTATTGCCGATTGGAGGAGATTACATCACCAGCGACCTGGCGGTGGGTTTGCGGACTCCTTTAAACCTGGCGGAGGACTTGAAGAAGAAAGCGGGGTCCACCTTGCCCGCCCTGATGCCGGATAATGAGATGGTAGATGTTCACAGCGTGGGCGGCAAAGAGGTGCATCAAGCCTCCAGGAAAATGATCGCCAATATAATTCAGCCCCGAGTGCAGGAAATACTTGGATTGGTGAAGAATCAATTGGAAAAGTCGCGGTACCAGGGCATGCTCCCGGGAGGGATCGTGATCACCGGGGGGGCGGCACTGACGGAAGGCATGGTGGAACTGGCGACCGAGGTGATGGAGCGCCCGGTGCGGCTGGGTTTTCCGGAGGCGGTCGGCGGTCTGGCCGATGTGATCCACAGCCCGGTATTTGCCACCGGCATCGGCCTGCTGTCGTATGCTGCCAGGCATCATACGGCCGAGGTGGAGAGATCCGAAGGGTTGTTCATGAAGGATGCCTTTAGCAAAATTAAAAAATGGTTTAAAGATCTCTTTTGAAATGGGGATGATCGGGGAGATGTTGGAATTGGAGCTAGAAGTGAATCAGTTTGCCAATATCAAGGTGATCGGGGTGGGCGGCGGCGGCAACAACGCAGTCAACCGGATGATTCATGCTGGATTGAAAGGGGTCTTTTTCTACTCGGTGAATACCGATGTCCAGGCCCTGAACTTCTCCCTGACGGAGCACAAGATCCAGATCGGCGCCAAGCTGACCAAGGGACTGGGCGCCGGGGCCGACCCGGAGATCGGCTTCAAGGCTGCCCAGGAGAGTCGTGATGAGTTGAGCCAGGCGTTGCGCGGGGCGGACATGGTCTTCGTGACCGCAGGCATGGGCGGCGGCACCGGCACCGGCGGAGCCCCGGTGGTGGCCGAGGTTGCCAAGGAATTGGGCGCCCTGACCGTGGGAGTGGTGACGCGGCCTTTTACCTTCGAGGGCAGAAAAAGAGCGCTGCAGTCCGACAAGGGGATTCAGGATTTAAAAAGCAAGGTCGATACCCTGATTATCATCCCCAACGACCGCCTCCTGCAAGTGGTCGACAGGAAAACCTCGATCAACGAGGCCTTCCGGATTGCGGATGATGTTCTCAGGCAGGGCGTGCAGGGCATTTCGGACCTGATCTCGGTGCCCGGCCTGATCAACCTGGACTTTGCCGATGTCAAGACCATCATGACGGAGACCGGTACTGCCCTGATGGGGATCGGCAGCGCTCAAGGGGAGAACCGGGCCTCGGAGGCGGCGCGCATTGCCATCTCCAGCCCCCTGCTGGAGACCTCCATCGAAGGGGCGAAGGCGGTATTGCTGAACATCACCGGCGGGCCGGGCCTCGGCCTGTTCGAGGTGAACGAGGCCGCCGAGATCATCCAGCAGGCGGCAGACCCGGAGGCCAACATCATCTTCGGGGCTGTCATCGATGAGAGCCTCGATGACGAGGTCCGGGTGACGGTGATCGCCACCGGCTTTGACGCCAAGCCGATGACCAAGGAGAAAACCGTCATCGACTTCAAGTCCTTCGCTTCGGAGGACCTGGACATCCCGGCCTTTCTGCGCAAGCGCTAGAATCAGATGTCGGAAGCCGGAAGCGCGGGTCCAGTACTCAAAGCGCATAAGATGGTAGCCCTCTTAATACCTTTTGCCTAATCCAGCACTCAAAAAAGTGTGAAGCCAGGGCCGCCTTTATTTTAAAAGAGATAATCTATCGCATGATTACTGCTTTTTGGCTTGATAAGTCAGAATAGCAGTTTTTTTTATTTGACCGTCAGCAGATTATGACAGATATTACCTGTTAATTTATTTATAATTGACATGGGTATGGGTCGGCTGTTCTCAATTCCAGAGCGATGCCTTGCACTCATGTAAGGTGACATCTACAAAGGCTGCTGTCGTTCATTTAGTGCCGGGGAATGGAGTCAAGATGCAGCGCATATAATTGGTAAACGAGAGAGTGCCAGGAACTACCGGGATCTTTATAGAAAACTTGGCTTGCCGGGTACCCGCCGAAGGTGGGTGGGCTGAAAGCGCAGGCGGAAGCCTTAGTCGCACTTATTCTTGTATCCTTTAAATATTTTTCCAGGCAAGTATTGCGAGCACTTATCTGAGGTGAATGATATGCCCGGGCAACCGGTGATCTATGTCGATGTACTCTTCGTGATCAATTTTGTCATGGACTACGGGGTGCTGTGGGCTGCAGCCAGGATCTCACGGACGCGGTTTGTCGCCTGGCGGTTGGCATGTGCGGCCTGTCTCGGGGCGATTTACGGTATCCTGGTGCTGCTGCCGGACCTCTATTTCCTTTCCGCCATCTGGATGAAGTTCCTGGTCTCCCTGGCCATGCTCGGGGTTGCCTTCGTACCCCTGGCGTGGAAACAATTCGGGCGAGCGTTGCTGTACTTCTACCTGATCGCTTTTCTGATGGGCGGGGCTGTGCTGGGGTTCGTCTATTTCATGGACAACTTCACCATCCAGCCGGTTTCCAGCAGTGTGCCGCTCCCGTACATGTGGCTGGCCGTCGCTCTGGGCGCCGCGGTCCTGCTCGGCAAGTGGGGGGTGGCGTTCCTGAGGAAGACCTTTTTGCAGGACATGCTGAAGGTTCCGGTGCTGATCAAGCTGCAGGGCAACGAGATCAGGGTGGATGGGCTGGTGGATACCGGCAACCAGTTGGTAGACCCGCTCACCGGGGCACCGGTGGTGATAGTGGAGTACGACGTGCTGGCGCCCTACCTGCCGCCGCATACCAGTCACTTTTTTCAGGCGGGAGGGGAGGTCGATCTGGAAAAGGTGGCCCAGTGCTTTGCTGAGGCGGGCTACACCATCCCGATCAGGGTGATCCCCTTCACCACCATAGGGAAACGGCACGGCATGCTGGTGGGATTCAAGCCGGACGAGATCATCATCATGACGGGAGACCAGAAGGTGCGCAACTCCAACGTGGTGGTGGGAATCTACGGCAGGCGCCTGTCTCCCAGGGGAACCTACCACGCCCTGTTGCATCCGGACCTGCTCCAGACATCGGCATAGGTAAATCAAACATCGAACTTCGAACACCGAACATCGAGATGGGGGGATGGGTATGGGAATACCAAAGGCAAACTGGCTCCAACACTTTCGCGATTGTGTAGACCGGCTGCTGCAAAGGATCAAAGTCCCTTCGGAGATCTACTACATCGGTAATCATGAAGCGCTGCCTCCCCCGCTGACCAGCGATGAAGAGATCGGCCTGCTGGAACGCCTGGAGACAGGCGACTCCAATGTCCGCAACGTGCTGATCGAGCGCAATTTAAGGCTGGTGGTGTACATTGCCCGCAAGTTTGAAAACACCGGGATAGGCATCGAGGACCTGGTCTCCATCGGCACCATCGGACTGATCAAGGCTGTCAACACTTTCAAGCCGGCGCGGCGGATCAAACTGGCCACCTATGCTTCCAGGTGCATCGAAAATGAGATCCTGATGCACCTGCGCCGCAGCAACAAGATGAAGGTCGAGGTCTCTTTCGACGAACCGCTGAACGTCGATTGGGACGGGAACGAACTGCTGCTCTCGGACGTGCTGGCACCGAAAACGATATCATCTACCGGGAACTGGAGGAGGAGGTCGACCGGAACCTGCTGTACAACGCCGTCAACAAGCTCTCGTCCCGTGAGCGCAACATCATGGAACTGCGTTTCGGGCTGCGGGGTGACCACGAAAAAACCCAGAAAGAGGTGGCAGATTTCCTGGGCATCTCCCAGTCCTACATCTCCCGCCTGGAAAAGCGGATCATCAAACACCTGAGAAAGGAGATCTGTCGCTTCGATTAGCAATATCATTGGAGCCATCTGGCAAATACGCGGAAAAATAAACAATGGACGGTCTACAGGGGTTAAGACCCCTTTTTTTATTTGGGATGGATGCTTTACCGTGCTTGCGGTATAAATTGAGAACCCCAAGGAAATAATGAAATACGACCAGAGAGCCGGGCGCCGCGCCCAAAGGGCACCCGGCGGGCGCGGGAGGATTTAGACGGTATGGTTAACAAAGTTGAGATCTGCGGTGTTAATACGGCTAAACTCCCAGTTTTAACTAGCGCCCAGATGAGGGAGCTGTTCCAATACATTCAGGCCGGAGACAGGGAAGCCCGGGAGAAACTGATCAACGGCAACCTCCGCCTGGTTCTCAGCGTCATCCAGCGCTTTACGAACCGGGGGGAATACGTCGACGACCTGTTCCAGGTGGGCTGCATCGGCCTGATCAAGGCGATCGACAACTTTGACCTGAGCCAGAACGTCAAGTTCTCTACCTACGCGGTCCCGATGATCATCGGGGAGATCAGGCGCTACCTGCGCGACAACAACCCGATCCGGGTCAGCCGCTCGCTGCGGGACATTGCCTACAAGGCGATCCAGGTGCGGGAAACCTTGGTGAACCGCCACTCGCGCGAGCCTTCCCTGAGCGAGATTGCCGAGGAATTGCACATCCAGAGGGAAGAGGTCATCTTCGCCATGGACGCCATCCAGGAACCGGTCTCGCTGTTTGAACCGATCTACCACGACGGAGGCGATCCCATCTTCGTCATGGATCAGATCGGTGACGAGAAGAACCATGACACCAACTGGCTGGAGCGGATCGCCGTCCGGGACGCTCTTCGCAAACTGAACGACCGGGAGAAACTGATCCTCACGCTGCGCTTTTTTGAAGGCAAGACCCAGATGGAGGTTGCCGACGAGATCGGCATTTCACAGGCCCAGGTCTCCCGTTTGGAAAAGGCTGCCCTCAATCACATGCGGAAATATGTCTGATCCAAGAACTGTTCGGTCACTTGTAAGGGGAGTTCTTGAAAGAGATCATGGCTTTTTAGGTCTGAAAGGATGCTGGAAAAATACGAAATGAAGTATGACAAGGCCCCGGAGTTCCGGGGTCATTTATGTTGAGCAACTGGAACTTCAAGGAGATCGCCACATTCATCGAGTACAGGGCCGCCCCGGCTTCACTAACTTCTGGCGTCTCACTATGGGATGTTCCTCATCATGAAGGAAGGATGTCTCAGCATATAATAGCAGAGACCCATTTCCTGAAAAACTCAATGTTACCCCGTTACCGATGGCTACCCGCTCTAATGCCCCCGCTTCAGAAGCGGTGGGCGCCCGTATCCGGGCTAACGCCCGGCCTGAACGCCGGCTCAAGGCTCCGCCTTGGCTCCTGTGCTCCGCATTCTTCAGGCCGGGCGTAGCCCGGATGCGGAGGAAAGCCCGCCGGCACACCGGGAA
>Ga0187882_1004087_pt1 | contig 12040 bp, 13 predicted proteins | sample June2016WEW_19_1_3_FD_132991 | JGI IMG/M metagenome (GOLD analysis project Ga0187882, IMG submission 132991) | Peatland microbial communities from SPRUCE experiment site at the Marcell Experimental Forest, Minnesota, USA - June2016WEW_19_150 | ecosystem: Environmental > Terrestrial > Soil >...
GTATGAGTCTGGGAACTGCCCCTCTTCAAGCGCTAACCCTTTGAATATTACTGGGAGCGCCCTTGAATCAATTCCAATGAGTGTTCCTGAAACTGATTGACCTCCCACGCTCACGGTGGCTGGCCTACTGTAGTATGGGTAGACCTGTGTGACGTATGGAAGATTACCTAACCGTGGAATATCCTGAATGGAAAGCGCAAAAGACGAGGAACTTCCTGAAAGGAAATTTGAGCCTCCAGCACGAACTATCAGAACGTTTGCGCCAATCTTTTCCACTTGAGCTTTTATGCCAACGCTTAATCCGCTTGAACTTGCAATTAAAGCCATGATTACGGCTGAACCAATCATTATTCCAACAACGGTCATAGCGCTTCGGGCTTTTCGGTCAAGTAGAGCTTTAACCGCTAATTTGAGTAAATCATCTACTCGCACGGGGTTTCACATTTCATATATTCTAGCGTCTCATTGCCTTTTCAAACAACGGTATGGGCGACAGTTATGGTCAGGAACGTGTAGACTATGAGTATGAGCACGTCGCGCATGATCGCGGCCAAGGGGGCGTTGAGGATTACCAAGATCGATTCAGAGCTGAGCGAAGTCATTGTGTCCTCTTCCATATATCGATACGATACTATCCCATCGATATTGAGTTATATTAAAATAATCCGCTTGATATATCGATCCGATAGTGATGGTCAATGGCGAAGGGATTCCAGACGGGCCCTTACGAGGTAATGTTCTTTCTGGCGTTGAAGGATGGACCAGCCTACGGGTATGAATTAGCTACACGGTTTAAGAAGATGACTAGAGGTCACATTAGGTTTAGTTTTGGTACGATCTACCCTTTCCTACGTCGCATGGAGCGGAGAGGAATAATCAAATCGACTCGAAAGGAAAGGTCGAGCAGAGTATACTACGCACTAACTCCGAAAGGCCGAACAGCTCAAGAAAGGGTCTTCAAGCAAATGAAGAAGTCGCGGAAGGAATGGGAGGAGAAGTTGCTCGGCATACTAGCAATGCACGCGGAAGTGTTTGGACGAAGGTCGCTTCACGACCTGTTGGAACGTGGAAAGCTCTTGGCGAAACCGTCACCATAGGGTGTCTGGTGAAAACATGAAACGGCGCGCCTTCACAATAGTTGGAGCAATAATCGCCCTGTTTGGTTTGGTATGGTTCCTACAGGGAGCCGATATTCTTCCTGGCAGTGCCATGAGCGGCTCACAATTCTGGGAAATAGCCGGTGCAATAACTTTCATCGTAGGACTTGTAATTATCACTTATTCCCTGAGGACCTGATTGAATCCTGCATCATGTGCTCTCGAATCCTGTATCCGCGGAACCAAGCACAACAGCTCCCGTGGGTTCAAATCCCACCCCCGGCGCTTTACGACGAACACTAAATCGCCGAGCATGGACAGCACACAAAACCGACTATCGACTCTTGAATCAAGTGGACAAGTCTTATCAGACTTGATATCGTGTCTAAAATGGGCGGAGAGGTAGCGTGAGAAGACTATTGATGCTCATGTCGATAAGCCTCGATGGTTTCTTTGAGGGGCGGAATCACGACATATCCTGGCACAACGTAGATGAGGAGTTCAACAAGTTTGCCTTAGATCAATTGCGCGAAACCGATACAATCCTTTTCGGGCGACGAACCTACCAGCTCTTCGAAGACTCTTGGCCAAAAGCGGCCGATAACCCGACAACGTCGAAGGATAATCTCGAAATCGCACACCTAATCAATAATATGAACAAAATCGTCTTCTCGAAGACCTTCCAAAGGGTCGAGGAAAAGAAGAATTGGAAAAACGTAAAACTCATCCGCGAAGTCAATCCGGAGGAAATCAACCGCTGGAAACAACAACGAGGCAAGGATCTGGCTGTTGGGGGTAACAACTTGGCCGTCAGTCTTGCCCAGAATGGCTTGGTTGATGAATTTCAGATTATGGTTAACCCGGTCGTCCTTGGCAATGGGACGCCGTTGTTCAAAGGCATTGAAGAAAGACTCAATCTAAGACTGGTGAGAGTTAGAATGTTAAGTCAGGGAATGTTCTACTTTCCTACGAGCCCTTAAAGCAGTCATTTTAGTTCAAGCCTACCCCTTGAAGATTGAAACGTATTTTGGAGAAATCTTCACTTACTCGGTGATAGCTAGGCACTACGCTCCCCCATGATGGGATTTTATCCTGCCTAATGACTACGAATCAATACCCTTCGCAAGCCAACGTTGCACGAGATAATTGAGAGTTCGCGAGTTTCATTGCTGATGAAATTCCACGCTAGCGGCACGGGAACCACAAAAGAAAAAGAAAAAGGATTGTCTGGTAGAGATGTCTACGGATTACATAGATTTGTCTACTATCTCTGCAGAGGCGGCGTTTGTCTTGACGGATTGGATTCCGTTCTTGCATGCTTCTTTTGTTTCGTAAGCCTCGCTTGACGCAATTATTTCACCGTTTGCGGCTATCAGATTGAATCTGAACTTTCCCGCCTTGTCTTTCTTGATCTCAAACTTTCCTGCCATAACAGCTCACCTCCAATCACGATTATCCACTTATTTTGTTCTGGTTGTTGCGCTTTTGTTTCTGCTAACCCATTAGCGATTTCATGATACTCTGGGCAATAAGACCGCCTGAAGCTCCACCCGGCGTTGCTGCTTGGAGTGGATTGCCGCCCATCATAGCTCGCATCGCAGCTTGCATAGCAGCGGATTTCGTGTCTGAACCCGACGCTTTAGCGCGCATGAATTCCATCGCTGCTGGCGCGAGCTTGCTGACGAGATCGCTACCTCCCGAGGCAGTTTGCTGGGTTTGCCCAGAGAGCATACCAAGCATCCCTGGCATTCCGCCTGGCTGTGATGCCGCTTGGCTTCCTGTGGCTGCTCTCAGCATACTATGCAACAATAGTCCCATGTCATCGTTGCTCAGACTCTGTTGCCCTTGGAAGTGGGTAGCAGCCTGCTGAAGGCCCTGTGAATATTGCGGAGCGGTGCTGCCACGTCCTTGCTCGCTCAATCTTTGAGCTGCAAGGCGGAGTGCGTCGGACGGATTCTGGGATTGCTGAGATTCTAATGCGGATTTGATGATGCCTAGGTTGTGCGTCACATTGTCTCCATGGTTGGGATGATTTGCTTCATCCATGCTGTTGAGGTCTTCACGATTGCTACTCACAGCGTTGAGGGCAACGCCGAATAGTTTGGCAAGGTCAGGTGTTGACTGCGACATATGAATCGAACCTACGTAGATCATGCAACAGTCTTAATCATTGCGATAACATACGCCATAAAAACTATTAGAGTTTCAAGACGCTAGTGTACCTGTGTCTTTCGAAATAGTCGTGAAGAGAAATGAGCGCAGTCGATAAGAAAGTTGTTGCCGCAGCTAAGCAAGCGTTTCCCACTCAAACTCAAACAGTGACTCTCGGCGCAGTTGTTTATGGCCAAGCCTGCGACCCTGAACCAATAATCAATGTCCCACTCAGTATGATGAATAGGCACGGATTAATCGCCGGAGCCACAGGAACCGGCAAAACCAAGACACTTCAGTTGATGGCCGAGCAACTCTCCGCGGCTGGTGTTCCAGTATTCCTCGCCGACCTCAAAGGAGACCTATCCGGCTTAGCAGTGAATGGAGACCAGAACGATCGCGTCACTCAACGTGCCAAAGATACCGGCTATGCATGGACAGCGACGTCATGCCCCGTTGAATATCTTAGCCTGACTGGCACACGAGGCGCACAACTTCGCGCCACCGTATCATCCTTTGGCCCACTCCTCCTGTCCAAGGTCCTAGGATTGAACGACACCCAGGCGAGTGTACTCAGTCTGGTTTTCAAATACTGCGATGACAGACAGCTTCCGCTACTCGATTTTTCGGACCTCCGTGCGGTACTCCAGTACCTTACAGGCGAAGGCCAAGCTGATCTCAGGAACTACGGTGGCCTCTCAACGACCACGGTCGGGGTACTGCTTCGTGACATGGTTCAACTGGAACAGCAGGGCGCCCAGGCATTTTTTGGCGAGCCAGAATTCAATCTTGCAGATTTGATTCAACAGCGAAATGGGCGTGGGCTAGTAAGCATCCTCGAACTCCTAGACGTGCAAGACAGACCCGCTCTTTTCTCTACCTTCATGCTGTGGATGCTTGCTCGATTATACCACGACCTGCCCGAGGTAGGCGACCTCGACAAACCGAAGTTGGTCTTCTTCTTTGATGAAGCACACCTACTGTTCGAAAATGCAAGTAAAGCATTCCTAGATGAAATCGAGCAGGTGGCAAGGCTCATCAGGTCCAAGGGAGTTGGCATCTTCTTCGTTACCCAGAACCCCAAAGACGTGCCGCCCGAGATTCTTGGTCAGCTAGGTCACCGCGTAGAGCACGCCCTTCGAGCATTCACGCCTGACGACGAGAAGGCTCTAAGAGCTGCTGCAAACACATTCCCGAAGACACCTTTCTACGACATCCAGCAGACACTAACGACGCTGGGAATCGGAGAAGCACTTGTCACCGTTCTATCGCCAAACGGCGTCCCTACCCCACCTTTCGCTACCAGACTGATTCCCCCTGCCACACGCATGGGACCTCTTACCGACGCTGAATTCGTCCAGTTCATCTCATCCTCCGCGCAGGTCAAGGAGTATTCACAAACGGTTGACCGGGACAGTGCGCGTGAAATGTTGGCAGGTCGCATGGTCCAGGTTCCCACCGAACAGCAGTTCACAGCTCAATCTGCAATTCGCGGCGGCAGACCACCGCCAAGCACGATGGAACAGATACTTAGATCACCTGCAACGAAGGCGGTTGCGACAACAGTCGCCCGCGGTCTGTTCGGCGCTCTTATAGGCACTCCACCGCGCCGCCGAAGAAGTTACTTCTGAACTAATGGATAGAAGGTTCGATCATCTTCCTCTAACAAGAATAAGCAAGACTAAGGCTGAAACAACGGCGGCTGCGCCTGTCTTGAGCTGAAAGCTCCGTTTGCTGATCTTATGATGGAAAACGAAAATTCCCAGCAGAACCCCCGTAAAGCCTCCTAAAAGAGAGATCAAGACGAACCACAGCTCCGGAACACGCTCAGACTCTACCTTAGCACTTAGTTTGTCGAATCCCATAAGAACCAGCCCAACAGCACTGACTAGAAGCAAATACGTCCAGAGTGGGTCCAAGCGTCGAGTCAACCCACTTCTACTACGAGCGTCACGCAATAGTTAGTGTTACTGGCAGACAATCGCGATCGATTACTGGCGGATTTCCCGGGTTCATGAGCCTGAACCAGTCGACCTGCTCTCAATCAATCGAAATTCGCAATCCGGTCCGACGCGCATGCCTGAAGCGCGTTGACTTATGTGGTCCTGGTTGTTACTGAGCAGAGCACTGCACTGGACACGCTACAAGAAGTAGCCCAGTGTTCAGGGGAACAGTCGAATGCAGTTGACTTCTACGATTTGCTCAGGGCTTTACTTGCAGCTCTGCCTGTTTTCCTGAGGTTTGTTTTTGCCCGTCCCTTTGTTGTCCACGCACGGCCTGGGCGCTTTCGAGTTCTCGTTTTTCTCTCGGCCATAGTCATAACACATCCGTTCTGAACCTAAGAACTTCGGAATCTTTGTGAGAGGTTTCTAGGTCAAGAATGAATTGCGCGATCGTGGGCTGTTCCGATGCTCAGTTCAGTGTGCCATGCAGAGCCAGAGCCCGATTTTAGGGCCTCTCTGCGTTACGGTTGTACTCGCCCCGTTGGGGGAGTTATCGCAATACATTGCCCTGGTAATTACAGTAATTTCACAAGTCTATTCTGTGTACGCATCTCTGTTACCGTTCGACATATCGATCTTGGCTGAGGCTAACATGATAGTTCTTCAGGTTCCCCTTCCGCCGACTTGGCTTGACCCGATCGCATTCCTTATCAATCTTTTCTGGACGCTAGCGCGGAGTTTCGCGACGTTCGTCATATGCTTCGGAATCGGTCTCGTAGGGATCAAGGTGCTGGACTTGCTTACCCCAGGAATTCGCGAGTTGCGAAATATTAAAGGTAAACCATTACCGACTGCGCTGTTCGCGTTGGGCATGTTCATTTTTCTCTCGTTGACTTTTCTCGGCTCAGCTACGGCCCCACTTCCAATTGGGGTCTCCTCTGGTCTCGGGGCAAAGGTAAGCCCTTGGGTCGTGCTCAGTTACAGGATGATCGCGCTCCTTGCTGGCTTCGTCATCTCGCTGCTCTTTGCGTTCGTCTTTGACAGAGTCCTGAGTTCACTGAAGCCTTTCGGCATCGACCTAGATGACGTGAACAAGAGCCATGAGGCAACCGGCATCTATGTGATGGGTTACGTGATCTTTCTCGGCGTCATTCTTTACGCCTCGCTACTGCTACCCGTCTAACAAGTGCTGGTCGATATTGGGTTGAACCTCTCTTCTGCACGCCGATTTAGAGTCTTACTTATCTTTGCAGTCATGCTACTCGCATCAATAATCACAGCACAAACCACCACCCAAGCAAAAGGCTCATCCCCATCGCTCCGTCTCACATCAAGCTCGTCCAAGCCTTTGAGTCTGACACCGTGGAAACCACGACCCGTTCTAGGCCCTCAGAAAACTCTCATACTACTAGTCCAGTTTCAGGATGTCCGGTTCGGAAGCCCGACCCAGAAAATTCAGTCGCTGATGGACACGGTTGACGGATGGTTCAGGAAGTCTTCCTACGGAAAAATGTCCATCGACTATACGATCCATGAGGATTTGATAACGCTCCCTAACACGATGGCTGATTACGGCGCTCCGAAAGCCGGAGACCAACGCGGGGACGACGCTGAGCGCTCTAAGTCCTACTTTTACGACTCCCTAAGCGCTATCCCCGACGCAACGCTCAGCCAATACAGACACATCGTGCTTATCCACGCTGGCGGCGACGAGGCCGTAACAAGCGACGCATACGATATCTGGAGCAAGTGCGACTGCTCGGGTCCAATCGCAGACGAAGACCCGGCGAACGAAGCCACCTGGGTAATCACGGACCAAGCAGGGCAAATCACACATGCATTCTGGGGCGTCTCCACCTTCAGCGAAGACGAATCTTGGCCGATACTCGCCCATGAATACAGCCACAGCCTAGGGCTCGCAGACCTGTACGTGTACGGAACCGACGGCTACTCGGAAGGAGCGGGAATTGGGTTTTGGTCAAACATGGCCACAGGGGCTTTCCTCGACCCGCCCTCCGACATTGACGGCTGGAGCAAGTACATACTAGGCTGGGTTCAAGCAGTCCCAGTGAATTCCAATCAAGGCGAGTACACGATCTACAGCCTCGATTCCCCCAATGAACCAAAAGCACTCCTGATCCCCTTCGGAAACAGCGGCGAGTACTACTTCATACATGCCAGGCGAAAGGCGGGAACAGACGCCGCGTTGCCCAGCGAGGGCGTCGTAGTTTTCAAAATCAACCCTAACCGTGAGCAAAGTCTCGTTGGCGAAGAGCTTGCACTGATCTCCGATGCCAACCCCACAACGCCACCACAATGTACACAATACGATGACCCATTTCGTGATCTTTGCCAAGAAGTGGACGCGCCCTACAACGAGAAAAGACTGGAGTATCCGTTCACGTTCTCAACGTTCACCGCAACAATCGTCCTTAATGACGATGCATTCTGGGCTTCGGAAGCAGGTGAGGGTTTCAAAGTTGCCGCAGCCGGAGACGGGGCATTCAAACTTACCTTTGCTTCTTCACCTGAGGCATTGGGCATCACACCCTCAACCACTGGCACAGCAACCTCCCAATCTACAGCAACACGCTGCGTCATCGCGACAGCAGCCTACGGTTCGGAGATGGCGAGGGATGTCGTGCGGATGCGGTATGTTCGTGACAGCATGATCGGAAGTACGTTGGTGGGCAGGAGGTTGGTTGGCGCCTTCAACGAATTCTACTATTCATGGAGCCCACCTGTAGCTCGCTTAATCAGCTCAAGTCTGGCCCTTCGCTACATCTTTCGGGCCCTGCTGCTTCCAATCGTTTGGATAGTGGAAATGGCGGCGGGCGCATTCGAAGTGACCGTACTCATAACCGGAGATGCTTCTGCGGCCTCCGTGATAGCCTTCTCACTTGCAGCCTTCTTCTCGTTATTCGCCTATGTTGGAATCCCAGCACTGGTCCTGAGGTCGGGATTCAGAGCCATGTGGCGGCGAAGTGTGGGGAGATAATTACTCACCCAGAAGAAGACATCAGACTGATTTTCATGCCAGATTGCATTAAGGGGCGCATTTCCAGGGTGTAGGTCTTGGGTGCCCCCGAACCACGGCGTGGCATCATTGTCGTGCTGCTGGTAAAACGAGCTGAGGCGTAATGTCAACAAATTCACAGTGGACTGGGACATCGGCTGCTGGCGCTATCGGTCATACTATGGCCAAAGAACATGTCCAAAGTAAATCCTATGACCAGCTCACTTCGAGTAAGTCGTCGAAATAGAACAGTCTTGTTGGTACACGATATCTCCTTCTTATTAGCGCATTTCCCAGCTCAAGGGTCCTGAAATCCCTGAAGCCCGATCAGTACCAACAATTCGAGATTGCTTTCCGTAATCGTTGACCACGAATAGTCGAACGGGTTGAAGGACACAAATGTGCGATCAATGTACGATTAAAGGTCGGAATTTGAGTGGCGAACATGATTTTATCAGAAGTAATCGTATAGGATAAAACTGATGTAGGCGGATTGCCTTAGCAAATGAGTGTGGGAAACATGAAAGGATACGTAATCCAAATTGAGCGAGATACAAGGAAGAACGCAGATTTCCGGCGTGTGCTGTACACGGGGAAGCATAGTCAGCTCGTACTCATGAGCCTTGAGCCTGGAGAAGAGATAGGTGAAGAGACGCACAAGGATGTCGATCAATTCTTCCGATTTGAAGGTGGAGAAGGGAAGGTGTTTATCGACGGGGTAGAGCACCGCGTCAAGGACGGGGATGGGGTCATCGTTCCCGCGGGCGCAAAGCATAATGTCGTCAATACCTCTAAGCGCGCGAAGCTTAGACTATACACCATTTACTCTCCGCCTGAACACAAAGACGGCGTGGTCCGCCATACGAAAAGAGATGCGATGGCCAGTGAGGAGCACTTTGACGGACACACCACAGAATAGCAATGAACAGCCTACAGAGCAACGGACAGACACGCTTGAAGCAAGAAGCAAACCGCAAATCTCTGGCGTGACCAATGAGGCATCCCGTTTGGGGGAGTTCTATTCATCTGAAAGACGCCGGTGCGGAGTTCGCGATCCGCCCAGAAGAAAAAGAGGATGCTTCCCACCCAACGAGCCATATTAGGAGATCACGCCCAATCGGAACCCCTCTACCGATTCCAAGGGTTCTTTCGTTCGTCCTCCAATAGCAATGTGGGGGACACCCCTACCGATTAACGGTTAACAATTGATGGTTCTTATTCAGTGACATTATATTCGCGGGGGCCGACCCCAAAGGTGTAGAGGTGATTGCTGTGGGTTTCAAATTGAAGTGCCCTATGTCTGGATGCACTATGGAGCTAGAGGCAGAGAACAAAGACGATCTACTGAAGAAAGGAATGGACCATGCTAAGACTCATGGAATGGCTGCCTTATCGCCGGATATGATGGGGAAGCTTCAAGCTGCTATCAAGCAGACGTAGCGCGATTCGCTTTAGACCGTCGTACAGTATCTCTTCTTTCTTTTCCTTCTCCCAATTTGCCGGGGTTTTTCACGGCTTTGCTTTCTCCATGGCTTTTTCGGCATACTTGGCTATGAAGAAGACGACAACTGCGACTATCAGGAAATCAATTATCACGCCGACAAAGTCTCCTACTGCGAAATTCATGCCTTGGCCTATGGGCAAGCTGACAACCGCTTTCCTCCAATCGCCCCCAGGTATCAGGGCACCGGGAATGGGCATAATGAGGTCCTGAACGAGCGCTGAAACTACTTTCCCAATGTACGTGCCCATAATGAAGCCTATCGCTAGTCCGATAACTCCGGCCTTGCCAATGAAGTCCATGAACTCAGCGACAAATCCTTTTGGCGGTGGTGCAGCGGGTTTCGGCGTGACAGCCTCACGTATCTTCTTTAACTCTTCCAACACTTCATTTTCAATTGACATTCGGATCAATCCAACTGTGACCACTGCCGGGTTATCTGCTTTGCGAAAATTCCTATTCATTGGAAGAGACAGAATAGATGGCCCTGACAATCAATGAAAACTGACAAAACGAGTAAACGATTGGAAATTCACCACCCGCAGACACACAAGAGGGCGGTTCAAATCACGACGCACGCACCAGCAGTGCACACACACATTCGAAATTACCTGAACGACGACGATTCAATTTCTGATGCTCGCACCAACAATACTAACCACACTGACAGATGTTGGTATAGATTTTTGAGCAAAGAAAAGGGGAAGTAGAGAGGTTTCTATCCATCCCTCATCTTTTCTTCTCTGGAGGTGGCTTCATTTCACTCTTCGAGAAAGCGTTTGATGTATCGAGCAGGAAGCCCCAACTTGGCAAATGCTCTCGGAAGATCATCGCCATAGGCCATCCCTTCGCTTCGTCGCGACGCCAGTCTGCCTGAATTTCAGCCGCTACAGACCACCAGTTCCGCACCTTTACGCCAGCCTGCTGTAGGCGCGAGATTGTGACTTCTCGTTCAATATTGCTCACTGATCCGCATCAATAACGCCTGTGACGTCGAACTCTTCGAGTACCGAGTCGAGGGCTGGGAATTGTAGGCATGTGGAAGCAGAGATGCCAGCAATGATGAGTTTCTTTCGACCAGTCTTCTCGACGGCTTGACGGAACCCAGGCCAACGCCATGCATTGATGACCCCGGGCCTGCGTATAACCGGTACATCTGAGAATAGCTGTTCTAATAAGCGGCTCATGGGGGCCCTGTTTAGGTCCCGGTATGGCGGAGCTGACGTGGATGCAGCGGCGCATTCGTAATGGAAGAAAAGGGAGTTCTGTTACGTGACGAAGGTCACACGACTAGACGCCTAGAAGCCCAGCGAGGGCGCCGATGCCTAGGAACGCAAGTATAACCGCTATGATCGCTAGGACGACCACTGCCACTATGGCTACGAGCGCTGCTTTCCCCCAGCTTGTCGCGAAAAACTGCTTGATCAAGACCAACCAGAGCACCAGAGTTACCAGTAGTCCTAACAGGCCATGAACGAACGTGCCGAGGATCGCGTTAATGATCACGCCTAGTACTACTATCCATATCGCATGCATCAGGCTTGCAGTCTTACCGACAATTGCTCGACCGACAAGCCACAGAACTGGAGCGAGGATGATTGCGCCGACGATGATCTCTAATATTACAGCTGTTATGCTGGCCATTCTTACTCAAATCGGGAGAGTCACGGACCTTCCGATATAAATCTGGCTCTCTCAAGCAGGACGCTCGCGCAACTTGCAGCGGTCCAAGAGCCAGTGCGCATCAAAGGGGAATTCCAACAATAGTTCTCCACGAGAACTACTTTGCTTTGAGTTTCTCGGTGTACGCATCTGCGAGTTTGCTTGTTTTCCAAAGGAGCAGCACTAGGGCGACAACAATTATTGCGCCCAATACTGTTCGAATTATCAAACCAAGCAAGACCAAACCCATTGCAGCTGGCAATTCATCCACCTCTGGCGCGTGCGAACGATTGCGATAATAAAAGGAGTTGTGGATGAATTGTACACCCTACGCGATAATTCTAGTTCAGGGCCTGGTCAACATGAATACTGGAGTACCTTCTACTTCGATTTCGCAAAACGGTAGTGAGTTAGTGAATGATCGGTCGCTAGTTTCTTTCTTCGATTTGCCAGGCTCTGTCAATTTGCTTTGCCTGGTAGATTCGCCATTTGATGTGGCGCACAACATTTGCCAAGAAGATTTCTCCTTGATGGTAGGTTCTCTCCAGAATCGCGTCTCTAGACAGGAAGGCCTCCTTCAATTCGTGTTGCTCTTTCTTTGGCGCAAAGAACACGTACACGGGGACGCCAACAGCGAGCAGTAACACCGAGACCAAGATTTGTTGTGGAC
>Ga0187882_1004097_pt1 | contig 12027 bp, 11 predicted proteins | sample June2016WEW_19_1_3_FD_132991 | JGI IMG/M metagenome (GOLD analysis project Ga0187882, IMG submission 132991) | Peatland microbial communities from SPRUCE experiment site at the Marcell Experimental Forest, Minnesota, USA - June2016WEW_19_150 | ecosystem: Environmental > Terrestrial > Soil >...
GAATTTGGCCCGTGCCTGCGCTGCCGGGAAGAAACCCGAGGATGCTTACAGGTGGACGCTCGAGGCCCTGAAGTACGTGCAACTGACAGATAATTCCCCTTACAAGAAGGGTCTGGTTGAAACGATCGCCATGGTAATCCTTGCCGAGTTCGGGCCTCAAGGGGTAGATCTAAACCAGGACGGCACACCCGATCCGGGAGACCTGCCGCCGGCGCTCTGGGTCGCCAGAGAATTCAAAAAACACGGCGACGAACAGTATGCCCGTCAGATCATCGAGCGGGAATACGCGAAGGACCCCGGTGATCCGCGCCTGAAAACGGAAATTGAGCACCTCCAAGGAGAGGATACACTCAACCGCGCGCAAAAGGAAAAATGGAACTCGTTACAGAAATATGTGCGAAATCCTTTTTCAAAATTCAATTTCAACATGGCTGTGGCATTTTTAGTGCAAGAAAAACATTTGCCGAAGTTCTTCCAGGACTTTGGAGAAAGGCGCCTGGACGCAGCCCTGAATATTTCTCCCGATTCTCCCGACGCCTTGCTGCTCAGAGGATGGTACTATTATAACATGGACGATGCGGAAAACGCTGTGGCAGCGGCAAGAAAAGTCCTCGACGGCGACCCCGAAAGCTCTAACACGTGGCTTGCGCTTGGCTTCTTCCTGGCCAGGGCGGGAGACTCTCAGGGGGCTGTCTCGGCCTTCGAAAAGGTGATCGAGCTTTATCCGGGCTATTCGAAGAGAACTCTCGTCGAAGAGTTATGCAGGCATCTGAGGCTGGGAGAGTCAATCGAATCCGCCTCGAACCAGAATTAAAAAGAGGAAATCGTTTTCGAAATCATTTTATCTATCTGAAGAATCGAGTATTATGCTTCTTACCGTCAGGGGGGCAAGGATCTGGACAGCTTAAAATATGCCATCGAACATGCAATGCCGTTCCAACCTGTGTCGGAAGGTATGACCGTAATTTGTCAGGATATTGACGAGTTTTTTTTCTATCGGGTAAAATTGTGGGGGGGAACTATGAAAGCGCGTCCTGAAAAAAGAGCGTTTGCGCGCCGTTTTTCTCTGATTTTTGTCCTGCTGCTTTCGGCTGCAGCTATTTCCGTTTCCAATTCAGCCGCCCAGCAACAGGCCGAACAGGCCCAACCTGCCCAACCGAGTGCCGAACAGACCAACATTCAGCCATCCCAGCCCCCGCCAGTGGCTCAGTCCGGGCAGGATACAGCTGAGGCGCCACGGCCGGAGGTTAGCCCCGCACAACAACCTGTCGAATCCGTTCCCGCGCCCCCGGAGCAAACGTCGAAAGGGCAGGCCGAGCAACCTGCGCAGGCCCAGGCCCAGACGCCATCCACTTCACCCGAACAGGTCCCGGCGCCTTCCGCGGCCGCCCAGCCTTCAGGACCAATTGAGGTGCATATACCGGATGCGGCGGCCTCACAATCTGAAACGGCCTCTTCGGGTTATCCTCCGGAATATTTTCCATTGAAAGAAAAAACGAGCTCATCCCTGATGAGCGCCAACTTCACTTTCTACCCGATAAAAGCACTTGACCCCTTTATCCCTTTCCTTGTGCCTGAGACAGCCGCCAATTTGGGTGAAGATGAGCAGGATCAAAAAGCCGCGCCCCTTACGCCATTGCAAAAAATGACACTCAGTGAAATAGAAAAAGGGCTCAAGGCAATTACCTGGGGTGAACTCGGAAAGAAGGCCGTCATCGAGGACGCCACCGGCAGGGGATATATAGTCGGCATCGGGACACCGGCGGGAGAGCACAGCGGGGTAATCACGCAAATCTCCAGCGACCATCTTGTAATCCAGCAGGAAATCTGGGACAGGAAGGCAAAAAAGAGATTCCCGCAGGAATACACCGTAAAGCTTGTCAAGAAAATGGATAATCAAAAACGATAACTTGTTTTATGGATACCGTCCAGGCTTGACCTGCCGCATTCCAGGGTATACGGCAGGGATCATCTTTTCCTTAGCAGTGAGACCAGCAACATCACCGCGCCCGTCGAAAGGGCGGCGTCCGCCACATTGAAGGCCGGCCAGTGCCATTTCCCCGCGTAGACGTCGATAAAGTCCACCACTTCTCCTAACCGAATGCGGTCGATCAGGTTCCCGCAGGCCCCGCCGGCAATGCATATGTATGCTATTCTAGTCCAGTTGTCCTTTTTGCCGACTTTTCCGTAAGCATAAGCGATTGCAGCGATAACTATAATGGCAAGTCCGATGAAAATGTATTTCCGCCAGGGGGACCCCGACCCTGCGAAAACGCTGAAAGCCCCTCCTGTATTGTGAAGATGGACGAGGTTCAGGAAGCCGGGAATTATGGGAATCCCGGTATTCAGCGGGATCGCCTTGGCGAGCAGGTATTTTGTCAGCTGGTCGAAAGCGGCCAGAAGGCCGACGAGGCCAATAAATGGAGCTGTTCTCGCGATTTTCAAAGCGGGCATCTCAAATTCCTGTATCATGCTGAATTTGCAGGCTTTTTCCTCAGACAAATCGATCCGGCCTCAAAGATTCACAGTACAGGAGGTCAAATCTAAGTGAAAGCGATAAAATACAGAAAACTTCCTGCCAAAAAAAGACGATAAATAACCCGATAGTGGCGAAAAAGGTTTCGGAAATATTCCCTCATCGAACGCCTTTACTCGCTTTGTTTTCGCCACGGTTGATTCCCTCGGCCCGGTTCGGAAAACAGGCTGCGAATGTGCGAGAACATAGGTATCACTTTTTGATCGTATTTCATTCAAAAATCTTGATTCCCGCCAACGCACCGGGCCACACCCAACCGACCCCATTTCCCGATGCGATTGGCGTAAATTCCGCGAGGTCCAGCCCATTTACTCAACGCGGAATGATGATTTTATTTTTGCTTGAATCGTTGCCCAAAAATAAAGGATATTTTTTGATTTATTCATAATAATGAACATGAGGAGGAGAAGGTGAGAGGAATTATCAAAGGTACGCTGCTTTCAGCCCTGATTGCTGGAGTGGTCCTGGCTGGGTGTTCAAGGAAGATCGCCGAAGTCGAGGTAAAAGAGGCTCTGGCTGTCGTGAACCCGACCGAGGGCAGCAAAGTGAACGGCACCGTCAGCTTCGCCAAAGACGGCAAGGGTGTCCGGATTAGCGCAAACATCGAAGGCCTGTCGCCGGGTCTGCACGGGTTTCACATCCATGAATTCGGCAACTGCGGTTCCCCCGACGCCAATTCGGCAGGTGGCCACTTCAATCCCACCGACATGCCCCATGCGGGTCCGAAAGCTGAGAAACGCCACCTCGGCGATCTTGGCAATCTGGAAGTCGACAAGAACGGAATGGCAAAACTCGAAGTAACCGATGATCTTATAAGCCTGGATGGGCCGAAATCCATAGTCGGCCGTTCGGTAATCATTCACGCCCGAGCCGATGATTTTAAAACCCAACCTACAGGCGGGGCGGGCGCGCGGGTGGCTTGCGGCGTGATCGGAATTTCAAAATGAGCTGCGAAATAGCGCGAGAAGGCCGACGCTCAGGCCGGCCTTCTTTTGCCGCCAAACCCTTTTCTTGAAATTATCCCGGTTCCGGCCTTCTTCCATCCGCAAAGCCCGAATCATCCAGGGGTACATGCAAGCCCATTAAAAACGGGGACTTACCGTCCCCGTTTGAATGCTGGAAAATTGAGTCTCCAACCTGCACGCTAGCAACTGCATGAAGACGAACAACCACCGCCGCCGCCGACCGGGATTTCTGATGCCAGCCTGAAGCCGGAGCCCATCCCATAGGAGACATAATCGACGGTAATGTCCTTCGTTTTCTGGTGCAGGTCCTTATCGACCAACATGGTAAAGCTATTAACTTCGTATACATCGTCAGTTTCTTTTGGTTCATCCAGAACCATCGCCAGGGACGGACCAGATCAGCCGCCGGTCTGAAGAAAAATCCGGATCGGGGTGATCTGATTGTCCTTGAAATAATCCTTTAAAACGTCTTCGGCTTTTTCCGACAGGTGAATCATTAAATCAATCTCCTTTCAGCAATTACCGCAATGCGCGGGATACTCTTCCCTTCAGAGCGGCGCCATTATAAACCAAACCGCTGGTTTCCGGAAACATCTCAAAACCATTGGCGGCAGTTTCAGACTCGGGAAGGGGCGCTTTCCGAGTGAAACTGAACCAAGCCGTGCCTGGTCGGATCGAAACTAAAGTAATTCTTCCGGCCCGAAAATAAACCGCCGGCGCACAATATTTAACACCGGCGTTGGCTTAATGCCCCTGGGCCGAACGATTTCCCGGCATCGGCCCGGCCTGTCTTGCGCTCAGTTGAAATAAGTTTGACGGCTTTTCAATTCCAGGTACGCCTCAACTTGTTCTTCCGGGTTGACATATCAGGTTGTCCTCTCCATACTATTATATACTTTCATGCAAGCTAGCTGGCGGTTCAGATTCGTTTCCCCGTAGTCCCAGGCCCTTTCTCAAAGCGATTTAGAATCTGATATCCGGTAATTTACGCAATTCACTCTATCCACGGTTGGAGAAAGGAGGAACAATGGACAATTCGGAAAACAGGGTCCTGCTCGTGGTTGATGGCTCCTACCAGGCTATGGAAACCATTCATTATGTAAGTCAAGCCCTTCCTGCCCATAATACGGAAATTGTGATGCTCCATGTTATGAGCAAGGTCCCGGACGCTTTCTGGGACTTGGAAAAAGACCCGGCCTGGCAGCAAAAGGTCCAGACAGTGCGTTCCTGGGAGGCACAACAGGAAAACAGGATAAACGACTTCATGCAAATGTCCCGCCAGGTTTTCAGCGATGCCGGGTTTCCCGATTCGGCGGTGAAGGTCGACGTAAGACCTGTGCGGGAAGGAATAGCCAGGGACATCAGGGCTGAGTCACACCTCGGATACGCTTCAGTCATTCTTGGCAGGAGGGGGCTCAGCACCATACAGGACCTGTCGCTCGGCGGGATTGCCAGCAAGGTGGTCCTCAAAACATCAGACCTGGCGGTCTGGCTTGTCGGCGGCAAACCAGAGCCGAATAAAGCCATTGTCGGAATCGATTCATCAGATGGCTCCATTCTGGCGGTAAACCATCTGGCCAGGATTGCCAAAGGCCTTGGCAAGGAGGTCCTTCTCCTGCACGTGGTCAGGAAAGTTCCGGAAATGAATAGTCAGAGCGGCCCGGAAACCGAGCAGTTCGAAAAGGACCGCGAGCAAAAGGCGGCCGGAGATATCGAGCCGGTTTTTCAGAAAGCGGTAAAAATTCTTCAAGAGGCAGGCATTTCATCCGGAAAGATATTGACCAAAGTCATCGTAGGGGCAACCACACGGGCTGGGACCATTCTCGAAGAAGCCAGAACAGGCGCTTACGGCACCATCGTAGTGGGAAGGCGGGGTCTTTCTACGGTCGAGGAATTCGATATGGGCCGGGTAAGCAATAAACTCGTCCAGATCGCTAAAGACAGAGCGCTATGGGTGGTCGGCTGACCTCATGCAATGAACCGGTGTCGCCTTTAATGCACACGCATCCGGCCCTTTCATTTTTTACCGGCCCTCTCGTCGTTCAAAAACATGACGATAGCCAGCAAAACCCCACCTATGGCGGCAATGAGGAAACAAATTATGGCCAGCCCCGGATAGCCGAAAAGGGTGAACTGCGTTTGTACACGCATCATGATGGCCGCCCCGACGATGGTTGCTCCGAGTATTATTCCCAGCGCGACGCGATTCGCGATCTTTTGAAACCCCCTCATCAGGTAGGTTTCGTCGATGGCATTGACGCCGATTTTGAAATCATTGCCGGCAAGCATGGTGGTTATTTTTCCTATATTCCGGGGAAGGTTTTCGGCCAGCTCTTCCAAATCAATTGTCATTTTATAAAGATTTGCAGCGGACAACCCTTTGAGAAGTCTTTGCCTGAAAAGCTTTCCGGCATACCGTCGGATCGCTGCGTTCGGGTCGAACCCCGGGTCAAGAGTTCGGCCGATATTGTCGAGATTCAACATGCATTTGCCCAGCATGGCGAGCTCGCTTGGGAATCGAAACCCGGTTGTCCCCGCCACCTGGAGCATCTCCAGTATGGCACGGCCGACCTCCAGTTGACCGATCGTGGTCCTCTGCCAGTGCGTTACCAGCTCTCTTACGTGCCTGCCGAAGGTCTTCTCGTCGAATGTCGGGCTCTTTTCGCCGATCTCAATCGCATATTCTACCGCATCCTCCGCCTTGCCATCGCTTATGGACAAAGTCAGCCTGAGGAGTTTTTTCTGCATCCCCTCGGAGAGGCGGGCTACCATGCCAAGATCGATCAGCGCTATTCGCCCGTCTTCCGTCAGGAATACGTTTCCCGGGTGCGGATCGGCATGGTAATAGCCGTCAACAAGGATTTGTTTTAGATACGCGCTGAAAAGCTCATCGGCAAGTTCCCATCCATTGATTTCCTGCCTGCGCAGAGGGAGAATGCTCGTGACTTTTTGCCCGCGAATATACTCCATAGTGAGCACCTTCGCCGTTGTGAAAGCATCGATGGGCATGGGCACCACGATTTTGTCGTATTCTCGCAGGTTCTCTGCCAGCAGGACCAGGTTCCGGGCTTCCTGCCTGAAATCGAGTTCCCTCAAAACCGCTTTGCGAAACTCCTCCATGGTCGCCTGAAGCATATATCTTTTCGCCACATCAGTATGCCGGTCCAAAAAACCGGCCAGATCGATCAGAACATCCAGGTCCATGACGATCTGATCGTGAATGCCGGGCCTCTGGACCTTTACGGCCACGGCTCGGCCGTCAAGGAGCACTGCCCGATGGACCTGGGCGAGGGATGCAGCGGCAAGAGGCGTTTTGTCGAAAAAGGAAAAGAGATTGGATACAGGCATTCTCAACTCAGAAGTGAGGATCTCTTCGACTTTCTCGTATGGAAAGCCCTCAGCGCTGTCCTGAAGGCGTGCCAGCGCTTCAATGTACTGGGGGCGCCAGAAGGTCCGAACGGGTGGAAAGAAACTGCCCTAATTTGACGTAGGTGGGGCCCATCTTCTCAAGGTCTTTGCAAAGCTCCTCCGCCTTCGCGCCGATTTCCTCGATGGGATGTTCTTCATCCAATACCTTTTCGAGTCCTGCTCGAAATATTATGTCAGAGCGCCCATATTTGATCAGAAATCGGGCAAGCTCCTTATAATGTCTGAGATGTCCGGGATTTAGGAAGAGGCTCATTGTTTCACCGCCGGCGCGGGAAATCGCAAAATAGTCCTATTGGGAACAACGATAATGGCTGCGCCATCGAAAATAAATGGTCCCGGAAGAAACTCACGGCACAGGACCCGGTGCTAAAACCTGCCCGGGCGTGACGCAGGCTCGATCCGGACCGGCCGGCCGTCGCTGGATCCGGCCGGAGCATGGAAACTCCACCGAAGCAATTTAAAAGGATGCCCAAACCGGGGCATCCTCTTGACAACTTCATCAGGAAAACAGTTTTTCAATGCTGTGTAACTATGCAGTCCGCTGTTTAAATCCTGTGGCTTCGGTTATACAACGCTCTTCCTCAGGTGAGAATTCGACCCCCACGTGATGATTCTGCACCAGTGTCCACCCGAAATAGCCGGCGCAGACTGTCGAAATAACGCCAAGCAGCGCAAAAATGACGGCACCCCTTGAAACTGGGACCAGGGCGTTCCATTGAGCGGCATTCAAAGACAGGCAAATCAGAAACAAAATGAGCGAGAGCATGTTGAACGACAGATGCTTGACCCCGGTACTCTTCGCGAGCGTACCCGCTGGAATGCCGAAGTTCCAGTCGATGAACCCGAAAACGGCCGCAATCACCGCCATCACGATACCGGCGACATTTGCCGCAATCCCCACCTGGAACCAGAACGCGCTGCCGGAGATACCATGAATAATGAACGCTATCAGGGTCGAGACATAAAAGGCGATCGGAAAAGTTACCAGCATGGGGTGAACGGGGTGTCCCATGATTTTAACTTTACTATACATCGATATATTCTCCTTGGAGGAATGTTTACCCTCCGTTAATGGATTAGGTCCACCTCCTTATACCGTAAAATCCAGCCTCTTCTTTATAAGGTAATGATATGCCGGCAATTGTAAACAACCACCAAGTCCTGTCAAAATGCCTCCGGGCAGCAGCTTCCCAACCCAAAGGCACCTGACCGACCTCACTCCTCTATTCGTAGAGTTGAGTGAAATGATTCCATTTGTCCTGGCAAATGAGCTTGCCGATGAAGGAAGGGTCGAAGACCCCGCGATAGCGCAGCAGGCCGCCGCACTGTATCGCCAGGCGTGGAAAAGCGAGGTGACGACCAGAGTCTGATAGCCCAGGGAAAACCGTGGAGATGAAGCGGGGGGGATCGGGGCGCGTTGGCCCCCGCGCACCCTCCGCACAAATATATGATCCCGGGCACCTCCGATTACCAGATATTCCTGTCTCTCTTCTTCAGCTCAATGTAGCCGATTCTTCCCCTGTCATTGACAAAAGAACTGAGCAACCAACTCACTAAACTTATTATGAGCGAGCCGAAAACCGCCGACAGAAACCCCTGAACGTAGAAGCCGGGAACTACGCCGGAAACCATTTTCAAAAGCAGGGCGTTTATTACGAACGTGAAAAGGCCCAGGGTAAGGATATTGATTGGAAGAGTGATAACGATCAGCAGCGGCCGGAACAGGGCGTTCAGTATGCCGAGGACCGCGGCTGCAAAAAATGCGGAAAAAAAACTGGTCACATGTATACCGTCGACCAGATAGGATGTAACGATAATTGAAATCGTAAGAAGCAGCCATCTTACCAAAAGACCATTCACCTTTTATCCTCCTGTTTAAGATTTTTTGTTCACGCGGAGACGCGGAGGCGCTGAGGAAGAGGGGTTGATATTTGTTGACAACTCCGTGGAGACCCTCATCCATGGTTGCGGCGCCAAAGTTGATCGGTAATCCCATACCTCCGCGCCTCCGCCTGAGACACCCGCCGTTATTTAAGCACGATAGCCTTCTCCGGACAGATCTCCTGACAACAAAAACACGTGATGCACATATCCGGATTAACTTCGGGGACGTACTCCCCCATGGAGAGGGCCGAAGCCGGACACTGACCGACACAGGTACCGCAACCCGTACACAAATCCGGGTCAGCCTGGGGACGCAGGACCGTGCGGCTGTGAATCATTGTCTGTATGGCCTCATTATCAATATTGGCTTCACCTCCCAGCGGAGGCAGCTTGAAATCAGGTATGCGTTTAAGCTCCCCGACGATTTCGATGCCTTTTATGTCAAAGTCCCCCAGGCCAACTTCCCTGGCCCTCTGCAAAAATCGCAGCTTTCCCGGCTCACAACCCATCATCGTCGCGATCACGGCATCCAGGGCTACGGCGTTATCGGAAGCCAGAATCAGACCTATGTCCCTGAGCTCCGCTGAAGCCGGACCGTTTCCCTCCATGCCGACTACGGCATCCACCAGAGAAAGGTCCGGGATTCGAAGGCGAAAGACGTCCACGATCATTTCATGAAACCGTTCGGGACTGCCTGCCGCCTTGTGGAGCACCGCTTTTTGGGCGCCGGGCAAGTATCCGTAGCAGTTCTTTATTGCCCCGGTTATGACGGTAAGCCCGTGTGTCTTGAACTTCGGAAGATTTATGACGATGTCGGCTTCCAGCACAGCCCGGGAGACACTCACCATGGGCATGAAATCCGGATTGAAATTGACCTGGACCGGATCGGTCCCGATGTTCCGATAATAGCTCCCTGCCGCTTCCATGAGGCCGGTTTTTTTGAAACTCTCCTCGTTGGCGCCGTAGCTGACCACCCCCGGATTGTCCCCCACGATTATGGACGCGGGGCCAAGCGATTCAACTTTAGCGACCACCGCGCGAAGCACACTGGGATGGGTGACGATGCCTTCATTTGCCTCCGAGGTCCTGAGCACATTCGGTTTTATCAAAACCTTCCTGCCTTTGATTTCGAGTGGGAAAAGGTCGAACGCCAGGTCGACAGCTTCACGAACACTTTCGTAGCCGGCAGGATGTATCATCACTTTCGCCATATTCGCATCTCCTTTGCAGACGGCAGCAGGGAGCGAAAAACCATCTCCGCCCTCGCTTCTCCATCAAGTGTGCCAGTTTGGCCGTCTTTTGAGCCAATCGGAAACCGTGTCGTCAATCCAACCTTCAAGCCCCCCGGCAAGATAAAATTTCGGAAACAGGAGATCGTCATCAAATGCAATGACTCCCTCGGCTTTGGCCGCGGAGGCCAAAGCCGTATTCGGATAAATCCGGATTCCAACGGTAAGCTTCATGGCTTCCAGTTCCAGGGAATCCGCAAACTCCAGGCTCTCCTCAACGGTTTCCCTGGTCTCTCCCGGCCCACCGAGCAACAGGAAACCCATTCGCGAGATGCCGTGCCTGTGCAGCATCTCTGAAATCCCGCGGACTTCCTCAGGCTGAAATCTCTTGTTGAGTGAACGCAAGATTTTCCTGGACCCGCTCTCAAACCCGAAGCTAACCTGAATACACCCGGCCCCGGCCAGCCTTTCAACGAGATCTTCATCAACTTTCCAGGGATACAATATACATTGCCATTGGATTCCGGGATTTCTCTCGATCATCCTGTCGCAAAGCTCACGTGCATATGAAGAAGGGAAATTGAAAGTATTGTCGACGAAAAAGAGGTTCCTGAATCCAGCTTCAGCGAACCTGGAAATTGAATCCACAACGATGCCGGGGGACCTTTTGCGTAAAATCCGGCCCTCTATGGTTGCAGTCGAGCAGTAACTGCACCCCATTGGGCAGCCCCTCCGGGTCTGGAAAGGGAGCCAGACTTTCTGATTTTCGAATTCAGCGGGTAATGAAAAAAAGCCGTTGGGAGAAGGCAGCAAAAAGTCATCGAGTCTTTTCACAATATCTAATCTGCTTTCGCGGCCCGAGTCAGGTAGAATCAAATTTGATATGCCCACCAGGCTTTCTTTTCGGGAAAGTCTATCCAACAGCTCTACAAAAGCGGCCTCTCCTTCGCCTCTTATCCCCATGTCGGCTCCCAGGTAGACGAGCGCGCTTCGAGGGTAAATGCTGTATCCGGCCCCTCCCAGAACAATAGGGGCCGGTGTCAGGCCGCGGCAGGAACTCACGATATTTTTGACGGCCTCGAGAAGAAATTTGGGGGAATTCATGCACTGATCGTCAATGTTTCTGACCGAGACCCCGATAAGTTCGGGCTCGAAACTCAAAATAGCCTTCTCGAGTTTGAGTTCCACAAGGTCATCTTTTGTCATGAGGTTCAATAATTCGACCTCATGCCCGGCATGCCTGGCCGCCGCTGCAACGCAGGCCAGGCCCATCGGCAGGACGGGCATTTGGAGTTGTTCCGTGTTTGCCGAAATCAAAAGCGTGCGCATGATGCTTTCCTCTCGTTATGACCCACGCGTTCAATGGTAACATTTTCCCGAATTTTCGAACAAAGATAAATAGCCCGCAAAACCACTGGTTCCCCCCGCCGAACCGCCGATTGAAAGATATGACGGTTTCTTGGCAAGTTCAGGGTATCTTGGCTCGGTTATTGCTCATGATTAGTTTTGATCTCTATTTTTGCCCTCAGATGTTTTGCGGATTGAGGCTGTCCGGACCATGGTCGCACTTGCGGCATGTTTTTTTTGAAAACTGCCGGCGGTGTGGTATAAAGCCGGTTCGAACCCGCGAAGAAGAATAATATTTTACAGGAGCGAGACTCTACGGATGAAAATAGCATATTTCAGCATGGAAATCGGCCTCAACGAGAGCATCCCGACCTACAGCGGCGGCCTTGGCATTCTGGCGGGAGATCACATCAAATCCGCTGCCGACCTGAACATACCCCTGGTTGCCTTGACTCTCCTGTATAAGCGCGGCTATTTCATCCAGAATATAAACCCCTTTGGGCAGCAGGAGGAGCTGTACCCCTATTTCGATGCGCGTGCGTTCATGGAACCTCTGCCGCTCAAAGTAAATGTCAGGATCGAAGGCCGGGACGTGAAGGTGGGCGTCTGGAAGCACAACGTGGTCGGAACGCACAAC
>Ga0187882_1004104_pt1 | contig 12008 bp, 7 predicted proteins | sample June2016WEW_19_1_3_FD_132991 | JGI IMG/M metagenome (GOLD analysis project Ga0187882, IMG submission 132991) | Peatland microbial communities from SPRUCE experiment site at the Marcell Experimental Forest, Minnesota, USA - June2016WEW_19_150 | ecosystem: Environmental > Terrestrial > Soil >...
ATGTGGGCCAATCCCGCGGTGCAGGAAAACGTCAAATTCACCGAACGAGTCGGCGTGGAGCTTATAGGGCCGCGGCAGGGTCGGCTTGCCTGCGGCGCGGAAGGTATCGGCAGGATGGCCGAACCGCAGGAAATTTTAGAGGCGGTTGAGAAAATCGCTGCCGGACTTAAACACAAACGCAAATAGGCTTCTCCAGAATGTATTCTCGACGGCGAAAACTTCAGTTCTTGATTACGGCCGGGGGGACGCGAGAATATATCGACCCCGTGCGATTCATTTCCAACGCCAGCACCGGCACAATGGGCTACGAACTCGCGCGGTCGGCGCTTCTGGCTGGACACGGCGTAACGCTGATAACGGCGCCGACAAACCTGCGTGTCCCCAAAAGAGCCGGTGTAGTCAAAGTCGAATCGGCCCGTGATATGTTCGAGGCGGTAAAGGACGAATTTGGCGGGTGCGATTGCCTGATTATGACCGCGGCGGTCTCGGATTATACGCTGGTTAAACCCGCCCGGCATAAAATGAAAAAAAACCCCGGCGTGATTACGCTGAAACTGAAACCAACGCAGGATATTTTGAAATGGGCCGGAACTCACAAGAAGCAAAATCAGGTTGTCGTCGGTTTTGCACTTGAAGACAGGGACATCAAAACCGGCGCCGAGAGAAAACTGCGGGAGAAAAAGCTGGATATTATTATCGCCAACACGCCCGCGGCCATTGGCAGTGAGCGATGTGAGGTCTTTGTAAAAACGGCCGGGAAGAAGTGGCTGAGGATTGCACGTGCACCAAAAAGGATAGTCGCTCGCCGGCTACTATCGCTGATTCAATCTTTAATACCGAGGTCGTCTTTAGTCAATAGCGACTCGAATTTGTAGCCGGCGGACGTGATATTTTCGCCCGCGCCCTGTTTGCGGTCTATTACGGCGACGATTTTCTTGACCTTTGCTCCTGCCTCAGTGATTACCTTCGCGGCTTCAAGCACCTGGCCTCCTGTTGTCGCGATATCTTCAACAAGCAGCACAACGTCGCCTTTATTTAGTTTGCCTTCGACGAGTTTTCCCGTGCCATAATCCTTTTTACTATTTCGGATAATCACCCAGTTTTTGCCTGTTTCCATTGCCGTGGCGGCCGCCAGAGCAACCCCGCCGAGTTCCGCGCCGGCGATTAAAGTAACATCGTTGCTGACGTGCTTGGCGAATTCCTTGCCGAGCGCTTTGAGTATATCCGGGCAGGTCTCGAAGAGATATTTGTCGAGATAGTATTTGCTTCGTTTGCCGCTTCTAAGAATAAAATCGCCTTCGAGATATGCCGTTTCTTTTACACGCTTGATGAGTTCGCTTCTGGTCACTTTGCGATTCCTTTAGACGTGGAGGTCAACTTTTCGATTTAACTGCTGTCGGTATTTTCTTATTGCCGGCGCTACCACTTGTTTTACGAAATTATCGACCTGGTGGGGGGCGAGGCCGACGTAATCCTTCGGGTTCAGGACCTTGGCAAAATCGACTTTCGCAAATGCGGCATCGGCTTTGAGCCGGTTGATGAGGTCGTTGGGTTCGCCTAATTGTTTTACCTGAGCGGCTGCTTCGTGCGAGTGCTGCCTGATTTTTTCATGGATTTTCTGCCTGTGGCTGCCCGCCTTGACAGCCGCCATAAGGATATTTTCCGTTGCCATAAAGGGCAGCTCCGCTGCGACGTGGGAAGCGATAACTCTCGGATAAACGACAAGGCCATCGAGAACATTGGTCAGGATTTCGAGAATGCCGTCAACCGCCAAAAATGCTTCCGGAATAACAAGTCGTCGGTTTGCGGAATCGTCTAATGTGCGTTCGAACCATTGCTGCGAGGCGGTCATTGCAGGGCTTGTCGCTAATGACAGGACAAATCTCGAAAGCGCTGTAACTCTTTCGCATCGCATCGGGTTGCGTTTGTATGCCATAGCGGATGAACCCACCTGCGATTTTTCAAATGGCTCTTCGATTTCTTTTAGGTTTGCGAGCAATCGCAGGTCCGTACAGAGCTTCTGGGCGGATTGCGCGATTGAGGCAAGGGCGTTTATTGCCAGCGTATCGATTTTCCGCTGATACGTCTGGCCTGTTACGGCGCATATATTTTTGAACCCAAATGCCGCCGCGACCATTTTATCGAGCCGGTCAACTTTGCCCTGGTTGCCGTCGAATAAAGCGAGGAACGACGCCTGAGTGCCCGTTGTGCCTTTGATGCCCCTGAAGGGAAGGGTGTCTAATCGGTGTTCGACCTCATTGAGGTCCATCGCGAATTCATAGCACCAAAGCGTCGCGCGTTTTCCCACGGTGGTCAGTTGCGCGGGCTGATAATGTGTAAAGCCAAGTGTCGGCATCGCCTTGTATTTTTTTGCGAATCGCGCCAGCAGATTTATTACAGCGGCGACTTTGCCCGCGGTGATTTGCAGGCCCTCGCGAATAATAATCAAATCAGCGTTGTCGGCGATATCGCAGCTCGTCGCGCCAAGATGAATAATCGGCGCCGCTTTCGGTGCGGCTTCAGCAAACGTGTGAATATGCGCCATAACGTCGTGGCGAACCTTCTTTTCGTATTCCGCGGCCTTCTTGAAGTTGATGTCGTCAAGATGCCTCGCCATTTCAGCGATTTGCGCCTGACTGATTTTCAGACCAAGTTTTCTTTCGGCCTTTGCCAGTTCAAGCCAGATTCGCCGCCACGTGCCGAATTTCTTTTGCGGTCCGAATAATTCCGCCATCTCCTTTGACGCGTTTCTCTCCACCAGCGGACTTGCATAAATGCTTGTGTTCTCTGCCATTTTCAATCCCTTTTATTTGGCCTTGGCTAATTTATTTTCGCGTTCAGCGAGTAATTTTTCGATTTCAGCTATATCGTTTTTGGTCAGTATCCAGTCGCCGGCGGGCGAGGTTTCGGCGATTTGGGATGGTTTTCGGGCCCCGACGATTGCCGCGGTAACTTCAGGCCTGCGAATGACCCAGGCGATAGCTAACTGGGCCAGGGTTCTTTTGTTTCTCTCGGCGATTGGTCTTAGTTTATCGACAAGCGCAAGAGTCGCGGAAAATTCCGGCTCCTGGTAATCGCCGCTCTTGAGCCGATGGTCGTCCGGCGCGAGTTCGCTTAATCTTTTTTTGCTGAATTTACCCGTCAGGAGTCCCCGCTGCATCGGGCTGTATGTAACTACGCCTATATTATTTTTTGCGCAGTAGCCGAGCAGGTCTTTTTCGATATCGCGCCGAATCATACTATATGGCGGCTGCAAAGACGCGACTGGAGCTATTTTGCGAATCCGGTCGAGTTGTTTGGCATTGAAATTGGAAACGCCTATGTATCTGACCTTGCCCTGCTTTTGCAGCCGGGCCATTTCTCCCCAGCCCTCTTCGAGGTCAATCTCCGGGTCGGGCCAGTGCATTTGATAAAGGTCGATTGTTTCAATACCGAGGCGTTTCAAACTGTCCTCGCATTCTTTGCGGATGCTTTCGGCCTTGAGGCAGCCAATTTTTTCTTTTTTTTCATTCCAGAGCAAGCTGCATTTCGTCGCGATGATGGGTCTGATTTTTGTTTTCTTCAGTGCTATGCCGAGCAATTCTTCGGAATGCCCGCAGCCGTAAATTGCCGCCGTATCAATCCAGTTTATACCGAGGTCGATGGCCTTCAATATCGCAGCTATCGCCTCGTTTTCATCCTGCGGGCCCCAGCCGAATTGCCAAGGGCCGCCCATGGCCCAGGTACCTAAGCCAACGACGGTCAACTCCAAATCTGTATTACCCAGCCGCCTTGTGCGCATAGCAAATTCCGAAATCTAAGTATTCCGGTAATAGGATATTGCCGGAGGGCACGTTTAGCAACACTGTTGGTGAGTTTTTCAGAATGTTTCTGAGGGCTGTTCTTGACTGGAATTAGCGGGGAAATCGGTTATACTTGTGGCCTTTCCCGCCTCGCCGAAGACGGCGAGTCGAGGCGGGCAGGGTCATCGTTTGTGACGCGGTCATCCTGGCTGTGTCGCGATATCAGAAAAACGAGTTTTTAATGCCACAAGAGCCAAACTTACAGCAGAAACTGAAAAACCTGGTAATAGGCAAATCCCGCAGCCCGCGGGATACGCGGATTTTTCACAAACTTTCGCTTATAGCGTTTTTTGCCTGGGTTGGACTGGGGGCCGACGGCTTGTCATCTTCCTGTTACGGCCCGCAGGAGGCGTTTCTTGCGCTGGGTCATCATCCGTATCTGGCAATTTTTGTTGCTGCAGCGTCGGCACTGACGATTTTTGTCATCAGCACAAGTTACTCACAAATAGTTCAACTTTTCCCCACGGGCGGCGGCGGTTATCTCGTCGCCAGCAAATTATTGTCACCCGGTTTGGGTATGCTCTCCGGCTGCGCGCTGCTAATCGACTACGTCCTGACAATCGCCGTCTCAATCGCCAGCGGCGCCGACGCGATATGCAGCTTGCTTCCTTTGAAATGGCAGTCATACCGCCTCGGCTTCGCCGTTTGCATTGTTTTGCTGATGACGGTGCTGAATATGAGGGGAGTGAAAGAGTCGATATTGCCGTTAGTGCCGATATTCCTTGCGTTTTTGTTTACTCACGTTTTCGTAATTCTGTACGCGATATTTACGCACCTGCCGGCGCTGAAAGGGATTGCGGCTTCCACCGGCGCCGACGTGCACAGCAGCATTTCTGAGGTTGGCTTCTGGGGGATGATTTTTCTGATAGTGCGTGCGTATAGTATGGGCGCAGGCACATATACCGGAATTGAGGCCGTGAGTAACGGCATCCCGGTTCTAAGGGAGCCGAGAGCAGAAACCGCCCGGCACACGATGCGCTATATGGCCGCTTCGCTTGCCTTTATGGTTCTCGGATTGGCGCTGGCGTATCTGATTTACCAGGTCGGGTCCGAGCCAGGCAAGACCTTAAACGCAATTCTTTTTGAACGGGCAACACAGGGCTGGAAAGCAAATTACGCCGTCGCCCTCATCTTTGTTGCGCTTGTGTCAGAGGCGACGCTTCTGTTTGTTGCCGCCCAGACCGGATTTCTGGATGGCCCCAGGGTGCTGGCGAATATGTCTCTCGACAGGTGGTTCCCCACGAGGTTCTCGGCGCTTAGCGACCGGCTGGTAATCCAAAAGGGAATCCTGATTATGGGAGGATTGTCCCTTGTGATAATGATTCTCTCCAAGGGCTCAGTCAGGTTCCTCGTTGTTCTTTACAGTATCAATGTTTTCATCACTTTTGCCCTGTCCCAGCTTGGTATGGTTCGGCATTGGTGGAATGACCGTTTTACCGTCAGGGGCTGGCGCAGAAAGTTGTTTATTAACGGAATAGGGCTGGTTCTGACCGTCTCTATTCTCGCGATGATGATTATATTCAAGTTCTTTGAGGGCGGTTGGATAACGCTGCTGATAACAGGAACGCTGGTTATCTTGGCGATTCTCATAAAACGGCATTACAACAGCGTCTGGCTGCTTCTTCGCCGGCTCGATAATCTTGTTACCAAGCCGGAGTTTTCGGATGCCGGTCTCCTGTCAAACACGGCCGCGCCGGTTGTCGAGCCGAAGTTTGACCCCAACGCCAGAACGGCAGTATTGCTTGTCAGCGGGTTCAACGGGATGGGGTTGCACACGCTGTTTAACGTTATGCGACTGTTCGGCGGCGTCTTTAAGAATTTCATCTTCGTCCAGGTCGGTGTCATAGACGTCGGTAATTTCAAAGGCGCGCAGGAGGTTGGCAATCTCGAATCGCAGGCCAAAAACGAGGTGAACCGTTACGTGAATCTTATGAAGAAAAACGGGTTTTATTCGGAGGGCATTTCCGAGATAGGCGTCGATGTAATTGACGAGGTTATGAAAATCACCCCGAAGATTATTGAGCGATTCCCCTTGGCAATGTTCTTCGGCGGACAGCTTGTCTTTGAAAAAGATTCATTCGTCCACCGCCTGCTTCACAACCATATCGTATTTGCACTCCAGAGAAAGCTCTACCACCAGGGCGTGCCTTTTGTGATATTGCCCATAAGAGTTTACTAAGAGCGCGGCGGTCTTAATGAAAGGGCATACCGAATGACCGGCAGAATAATCTTATTATTCGTGATGGCAGCCGCTGGTTGCACCAGCACTCAAACCTTGCAGCACCCGCAAAATGTGGTGCCCGTTACCGACGGCTGGAAATTCGTAAGGGCCGATGTGAATGGCGCCGAGGCAGTTGCTTTTGACGATTCGAAATGGTCGCAGGTAGTGCTGCCGCATACCTGGAACGATAAAGACATTATCGGCGGCGGCAACTATTATCGCGGCCCCGGCTGGTATAGAATAAAACTGACCATACCAGAAGCGGCGAAGGGACAACGATTATTTATTCATTTCGAAGCGGCAAGTTTAGTCGCTGACGTGTATTTCAACGGCGTGCGTCTCGGTCAGCATCGCGGCGGATTCACCGCCTTTTGCTATGAGCTTACGCCTTACATTCAACGAGGTGGCACAAACATTCTTGCGGTGCGAGTCGATAATTCGTTTTTCGAGGACGTCCCGCCTCTGGGCGGCGACTTCAATATCTACGGTGGCATTTATCGGCCGGTCTGGCTGATTGTTAAAAACCAGGTTTGCGTCACGCCTCTCGATTACGCCTCGCCGGGCATATATCTAAAACAAACCAAAGTAACAAAAGAAGAAGCGATAGTTGATGTTCTTGCGAAGGTTTCCAACGGACTCGATAGGCCTGTTTCCGCACACTTATTAGCTTTATATGGTGATGCTAATGGTGTTTTTTCAGAGAGAATAAGAAAAAGAGTGAACGTAGTAGAGATTGGTGCCGGGAAAACGGTAAGTCTGTATGACCAGATACGAATTGCCAATCCGCATTTGTGGAACGGCAGGAAAGACCCGTATATGTATCAGGTGAAAGTCATATTATTTTGCGACTACAATGTGGTTGACGAAATAGGCGGCACACTGGGCGCTCTTGGTCTTCGTTACTTTAGCGTTGACGCGAACAAAGGTTTCTTCCTCAACGGCGAATCGTACCCTCTGCACGGTGTCTGCCGTCATCAGGATAGACCCGGCAAGGGATGGGCGATTAGTTACGCCGACCAGGATGAAGACGCGAACCTGATTCTGGAAATGGGCGCCAATTGCGTTCGGCTGGCGCACTACCCGCACGCAAATTATTTCTATTCACTTTGCGATAAATCCGGCCTTGTCGTCTGGACGGAAATACCTTTGGTTAATCAGGTATATGATACTCCCGCTTTTGCTGAAAACGCCAAGCAACAGTTGACGGAGCTTATCCGCCAGAAATATAACCACCCGTCGATTTTTGTTTGGGGCTTATACAATGAGCTTGGCAACTCGGGCAGATGTGATGACCCTCGGCCTTTGTTGAATGAGCTCCAATCGCTGGCAAAACAGGAGGATTCCACCCGCCTCACCACCGCCGCTTCTAATGACCCCAGCAACAAATGGCCGGGCCTGCGTGCGATTGCCGACCTAATTGCCTGGAATACATATCCCGGCTGGTATTACGGCAGCCCGTCTCAGATGAACCAGCTCATAGATAAATACAAACGCGACGCCAACGACAAACCCGTCGGCATCAGCGAATACGGGGCAGGTGCCAGCATCAAACAGCACGAGCAGAATATTAAAAAAGGGCCGACACCGGGCGGCAAATGGCATCCGGAAGAATGGCAGGCGATTGTCCACGAGGAAAATTACGCCGCGGTTGAGGCAAGGCCATATTTGTGGGGCAGTTTCGCCTGGGTGATGTTTGATTTTTCAAGCGCCTGGCGCACCGAAGGGGACACACTGGGCGTCAACGACAAAGGGCTTGTTACCGCAGACAGAAAAACAAGAAAAGACGCCTTTTATTTCTACAAGGCCAAATGGACCACCGAGCCGTTTGTGTATATCACCAGTCGTCGCCACACCGAGCGAACAGATCCGAATACGACGGTGAAGGTCTATTCAAACTGCGATTCGGTTGAGCTGAAAATCAACGGTCAAACAATAGGTAGTCAGACAGAAAAAAATCGTGTATTCAAGTGGTTCGATATCCGCCTCAAACCCGGCCTTAATACAATCGAGGCATCCGCAACCCGCGAGGGCAAGACCTATACCGACAAGTGCGAATGGCAGTTATCCGAAGCGCCGAAACAAGGGGTCGAATCAGCGTCTGAGCCAGACAAGTAATCAGCGAGGCCCATCTTGCCTTTGAATTGACCGCAGCGAGTTTAGAATAAACACGCCAAGCGCAAAGACCACCACGACCAGGGCCGACAGTAAAATCGTCTTTGTGCAGGTCATTTGGAATTTCCCGAAATTTCGTTTTATTTTTGCGGGGTCGAAAGCGTGTCAAAAAAGCCGCGATTTTTCAGGTATTGATACAGATACGATACAGCCACAAGCGTAATGCCTGTCGCGAGGAATGCCGCGATTCTGTAAACGCTCTTCACGGTGCTCATATCCATTATGAACACTTTTACCAGCAAAATTGCGAATAAGCCAAGCGCGGCAAACCGAAGCGTCTTGATATGTCTCCAGAAACCGACGATCATCAGCGCTATCCCATAAACGGCCCAGGCGATGGACATGTACATATTGGCGAGGAACTGCCAGTTTGGCGTCGCTGTGCCGTAGCGGTCCAGGCAATACCAGTAGAAATAAATCTCTTCGCTTATCAGGACCCATAGGGTGAATATCCCGGCGAGCGCAAAAATTACCGCGAACGTTATCGCGTTTTCATCTTCCTCAGTCCGCTGCTCAATCAAAATTGCCGAGGCGAGCAGTACTGCGACCAGAACCATAGCGGCAGCAAATTCGACGTTGGCGAAAATCAGGAAACGTTTATCGTAGGTTTCACTAAATGCAATCATCGTGAAAATCGCGGCCCCGATGGCGAATACCGCTGCCAGACTGCGCAAGGGCATCCCCTTCGGGCATACAGGCCGCAGAGTTAACAGGACTATAAACGTCGACAAAATGAGTATGACGCCTTTTGTGAAAAGCGACTCCTGTAAAATCGGCGCGGTTGTAAAGTTGAACATGCAGTGCCAGTACCACTCCATCATGACGGTAGCGAAAAACAACATACAGGCCGCGCCATAAAAGAACTGCGGAACATCCGAATATTTTTCGAGCTGCGAGCATCTCCTGTAAATAATATGACAAACGAGAATCGCCGCGGCTAAAAAACACCAGCTCCCGAAATGCGGATTGAATATCGCCTGGAACGCCGCCTTGTGTATAGGCAATTGCAAAATGAGTTGAATCAGACTCAGCAGTAAAGCAATTACGCCCGCCAGTTGCGTCCAGATACTTTTGTATCGCAGGCCGATGATTGTCAGGACCACGCCCTCGGCTGCCCAGGCGATTGCCACCGCGTACATCTTCAGATACAACGGCACCGCAATCGTCAGGAAGAATAATCCGATGACCAGCAGCGATAACCGTAGCGCGATATCATCTTTGCATCGCTTAGTCGCGATAGTCATCAGCACCAGATGCGCCACACACAACCCGACCGCGCAAAAAGCAAGCTCGACGCGGAATTTATCGAAGAGTATATTACAAAGATAATAGAACGTTGCCCCCGCGTTGGTCAGGACAAGAACCACGTCTTCCCTCTGGGCGTTTATTTTTTTAACTAATGCGTACAGGACCGGCATAATAAGATAAACCGCGAAAAATACCGCCAGCCAGCCCAGTGCGATACCTATCTGCGCTGGCGTGTCGGTTCCGTTCATAGTGTGCCTGTAAAATTTCTCGAACCAGCCGGCGTAAAGAATGTATGTCCCCGCGAATGACAACGCGATTATCGCACGCCACTTTCGGTAAAACGCGCACAGGATTGCGCCTACGCCCAGCACAAGCACATAGCCGAAAAGCGCCATCGGCCGGTTTTCCCCGGTTGAGACAAGCACCGGCGTCAGAAATCCGCCGAGCAGCGAGAAAAACGCGATAACAACCTCATCGAGCGCGACCGCGTAAAGCATCGCTGTTGCGGTGATAAATATCGCAAGGCCAAAAGCCGGCCCCGACCCGATAAGCTCGTAAAACCGATACGCGGAAAAAACCGCCGCATAAAGGATAGCGAAACCAAGCGCCGTCACGCCTTTTGCGACAATCCCGTAGCCGCGACGCCGAGTCCCCTCGCCGACAATTAGCGCAACAATTCCCGCAACCGCCGTAATAACGACCCTGCCCAAAGGCCCAATCAGGTCATTGTCGTAGGCGTACTTGAGAAAGAATCCCACACCGACAATCGAGGTGATAATACCTGCTATGAGTATCCAGCGTGTTCCGATTTTCTGCTCAAGCGAGCCGGCCTGCTGAGTAGTTGCTGCTGTATCAACGAAACGGATTGTTTCGGCGACAGGTGGCTTTTCGGCCACAGGGACACTCGCCGCCTTGAAGACCGGCTCAGGAACTGACTGCTCCTTAATAACTTCCGCCGGTTTTTCGGGCTTCGGTGGTGATATCGGTATTTGAATTTCCGGCTCCCGCCCAGACGAGGTATCTTTCCTGTCCAACAGGTCTCGTAACCTCTTTATTTTATTTAGAGCGACTATGCTGATTATCAAGGCGACAGGTCCGCTCACGGCGATAACGATGGCTAACAGAATTGCCAAACGAGTTATTTGTTCGTCCATACGTTTCTCTCCTTAACGGGTAAACGGGTTACCTTCCTTAATTCATCAATAGAATATAATAGTCATTGTGGTCTATCAATGTTTTTTACAACATACTAAATATCCACGTCAATCGCGAGAGTCCGTTTTCTTTTTTTATAGAACCACCCTATCAGGCCATGGGATTTGCTTTGAAGTTCCCCATAGTTTACTTACGTAATTTATTGAGAATAAATCTTCAAAAGCGTGTAACCAGTATGCTCCCCTATCCGTAAGGACCGCCTGTTCTCCATTATTGTGTGCGAATCCGGAGAAAGATAACAGTTTCATATAGTTGCCATACACGTTATTAAACTCTTTTTGAAATCTGCTCACGAAATCGCTTTTATTGAATCTTGTTTCATAAAGCCGCCAATAAAGCCAGCCTGCCATTTGCATTGTTTCGGTCAGCTCGAGAGAAAGAGAGATTGGCATCCTTCCTTTTTCGAGGGCGTTACAGTACTCAGCAACGTTGAAGGTATTGAGATAAAAAACATCTTTCAAATAAGAGCCGCCGCTCGCGCCAAGCCCGACATAAAGAGGCACTGTTACAGAACAATATCGGGGGACTCCTTTTTTAGTGAACGCCCATACGGAGGTTCGTTCATATCCGTTGGCATAAAATATATCTTCAAGAATGCCAAGCATTTTTCTTCTCCGGAAGAGATGAGAGGCGGTAAAGTTGTTAACTCTGCCGTCTCCGCCCATTTTGGTGTATGGAAACCTGAAAAGAGGATAAGCCGCAACCTGGTCAACGCCCATTTTAACCAGAGTTTCTCCCGCCTCCCCAATCTCGCTCAATGTCTGGCCCGGCAATGCGAACATTAAATCAACATTGACGCATTCAAAGCCCATATTCACGGCGCGTTCAACTGCTGCTTTTGCCTGTTCTACGGTATATGGTCTTTTAAGTGTCTTTAAATGCTTTTCCTGCAGGGCCTCAACGCCTGTGCTAAGATGTCTAACGCCCATAGCGGTAATCTCATTGAGATTTTCCGTTGTCAAATGATTCGGATGGCTTTCCATATGAATATCACATTGCATGTTGAAAATTGAAAAGATGTGCTCGAGCACATCTGCAAGGCCGGTATGAAGCATTGTTGTGGGAGTGCCCCCGCCAATATAAAAAGAAGTAATAGGTCTATCGCCAATCACTGCGGAATAGAGGTCCATTTCTCTTTTGACGGCGGTTGCGTATCTTTCTGCTGCCTCGGGGGCGTAAATTTCTTTGTTATAAGGACAGTATGGACATATCTGCTCACAAAAGGGAATATGGAGATAAAGCCCCAATTCTTCGATATCCTGGAACTTTAACGCCAGTTCTTCGACAGAAGGAATCCTGTCTTCAAGAAC
>Ga0187882_1004107_pt1 | contig 12003 bp, 9 predicted proteins | sample June2016WEW_19_1_3_FD_132991 | JGI IMG/M metagenome (GOLD analysis project Ga0187882, IMG submission 132991) | Peatland microbial communities from SPRUCE experiment site at the Marcell Experimental Forest, Minnesota, USA - June2016WEW_19_150 | ecosystem: Environmental > Terrestrial > Soil >...
CCGCCATTCGCTGGACCCGGCAACGGCTTGTTCCAGAACTTTTTGGCCGGGTTCGCCCTCGAAATAAAGATTCAGGGATGGGGGATCGAGGTCGGATTTTATCGACAACAAAATCGAGCCCCCGCTGTTCATGCAGCCCAGGAAGGCCTCGATGGCCCTGGTCAGGGCCATCCGGACCCGGAAAGCATTTGTAAAAAGCATGATCGGTTTATCGCACACAGAGGCTTTGAGTTCCACATCGCGGAGCCTGGTAAAGCGCGCCGCAAGCGAAACCGTCCCGGCTACGATTTCGTTCAAGTCGACGTGGATGTCGGGACAGTCGGCGCTGTGCGCAAATCGGTTGAAGCTGGTGGTGATCTCGACACCTCTGCGAACCTGCTCCTCAATTCTTCCTATCGAGCGCTGGAACTTGTCCCGATGCGCAAAAGGGGACTCCTTCAGCATTTCAAGAAAGTCCGCCATCAGGCCGTTTGATTCGTTTATGGTCGCCAGGACGTTTTTGATCTCATGAGTCACGCCGGCGGCTATTTTACCGAAAAAAGCAAGCTCGTTCGCTTTCACTCAAATTCCCCCTGCAGGACTGCGGTCAGGTCGTGGAACCCTTTTTTGATTCTTTAACTTTTCTACGGGCCTCCTGCATTGCCTTCGTGAGTTTGTCGATGTCCACGGGCTTTTCCAGGTAAGCGCACGCACCAAGCTCCAGGCAAAGCCTGGCTGCCTCCTCGGAACCATGACCGGTAAGCACGATCACCTCGACATTCGGGTGCTTTTCCTTCACACGGCGCAAAACTTCAAGCCCGTCTATGCCCGGCATCTTGAGGTCCAGGACCATGACATCAGGCTCATCTTCTTCGATAATCGAGAGGGCCTCCTCTCCACCGTAAACCGCGGCGGAAGAGTAATCCCGCATCTGGAGACGTTCCGAGAGGGCCTCGACAAAGTCTCTTTCGTCATCTACCAGCAGCACCTTGGAGGGCAAGGGAACTTCGAAGTCGAATTTGCGGTAGACATCGCTCTGATAGTAGCCGGGCCCCACCTTTGTCTCCGCCCCTTTTACGCCAGGAATTGCCGATGCGAGCCTTTTGAGTTCCTCTTCAAGCGAGGCGAGCATCATCACATGTTTATTGATCTCCATGGCGACGATGCCGTCTTTTGCCCAAACCGATACATTATGACCCTGGGCGACCAGCTTGACATTGACCTCGCAAGCGAGCGCAAAGTCAGCCACAGCCTTGACAGAATCCTCCGACACCATGAGAACGCTTGTCTTAAGATTGTCGCATATAAGCCTTACGGCATCCCCTTGAGCGGTTTTATCCATCGGGATGACGATATCGTAGAGTTCGGGCGCCCAGGGGTCTTTGCGGCCGAACAGATCTTCAACCCAGATAACCAGAGACTCATCATCCTTATGAATCTTTTTAACCGCATCTTTTTGCGAAATTTTCTCCACGCCGCGGGCAAGATTGGAACGATACCCGATGTCGGCTATCATGCAGACGTTGAGCACGTGGGATATCGTCCTCGGGACCATAAGACTGGAGAGCCCGAACAGCAGGAAATCGTCCTGTTTCAGATGATCGGCAAGGACCTGTCTGAAGTAGGCCAGGCTGCGCTCCCTTTCGTGAGTGAACTTATTGAAAATGGAGGTCTTCCCGCTCAGCGCCTTCCATATCCTGTTCTCGTCGATATTGAAGCGTTTGCCTGTCGCGGTCACCAGGGCGGCATCGTCAAGATAGCTGAAACCCGTCTTTTCTAAAACGCCGCGTACGACTTGCTCGGCCCCGCAATAAGAACCATAAAATACATTGATGACCGGCATGATTGCTTATTCCTTCTCAAAAGATGGCGCGTCATGGATAAAGCGCACGGAAAGGAGCGGACAGCTCTCCAGGCACTGGGCCTGCCTGCTGGAGTGTATTTTCTCAACGGCAAGGTGGATCGTCGAGTAAATATTTTTTTGGCCGATTCTTTCCAACAGGTGGGTGCGCTTCATAACTCCGAGCACCTTCTCGTTAAGTCCGGCAAAGGATATCTCATATCCGGCGCTCCGCACCCGATCGACAATGAGTGAGAGCATTTCCTCCCCCGAGGCGTCCATATCGTTTATGCCGTTGCAGACGATTAAAATGTGTTTCAGCTCCGGCATAGTTCGAATCCGCTCTGAGACCTTCTCCTCCAGATAGGTTGCATTGGCGTAAAAAAGGGCGCCGTCGAAGCGGATCATCGCAATATGCCTGCACTCATGCAGGCCGTGATCCCGCGCGCTCTGAAATGAGCGGTCCGCATACATGGAAAGCGTGGTCACCTTTGGGCGCATGCTCTTGTAGAGAAACATACCGAGCGAGAGCAAAACGCCGATCATGATCCCCCGGTCGAGATGCGGGGCCGTAATGAGGGTTGCCAGAAAAGTTACGATAGAGAACACTCCGTCGTACCATTGCGCCTTCCAGGCGTGAATGAAGCCCGAGACATTTATCAGGCCGACGACTGCCATCATAATGACGGCGGCCAGGACTGATTGAGGCAGGTAGTATAGCAGCGGAGTAAAAAAAAGAAGCACTATGCCAACGGTAATGCTGGTAAATACACTCGAGAATCCGGTTACCGCACCCGCCTGCATGTTAACGGCCGACCTGGAGAAAGAACCCGATACAGCGAAACTCTTTCCGAATGCCCCAATGATATTGGCAAGACCCTGACCGATGAGCTCCTGATTCGGATCGAGCCGCTGGCCGGTTTTGGCGGACATCGCCTTGGCAATCGATATTGCTTCCATGAATCCGAGAAGAGAAATAATAGCCGCTATGGGGAGCAGCTTGAGCAGAATACCCGGATCAAACCTGGGGACCTCGAAACCTGGTATCCCGCGGGGGACATTGCCTACGACGCTCCCTCCGGCCATGAGTACGACTGCTTTCTCATCGACTGAAGAGTTGCCGATTTTTAACCTCCAGATCGATCCTTCCCCTTTCGTCGTTTCGCCGAGTTTGTCAACAGGAAGATAGATCTTTTTGCCCTGCGTGTCCGTTGCGGCAGTGAAAAGATAGCATCTGATCTGCGAGCGTGCCTGCTCCATTGTATTCTTGAGCTCTGAGATCCTGAAGTCGATAACGTCCCATTCATGTTTTATCTCCAGGGCATCCTTCGACTGGCTGCCGTGTCTTTCCTCGGCGGCTGCCAACCTGGGGGTGAGCACAGCCCTGGTTTGCGCCAATTCCCTGGACTCCTTTTCGGCTGCGTTGAATTGGGCAATGAAGTCCCTGCATTGCTTTGAAGCGATCATATCTACCGGGACCCGAACGTTATTTTCATATCCTGTAGCCCAGGATATGATGGTGGTCATAGCCACGGCGACAAGCACGTAAGGAATGCGGCTGTTGATCCGCCTCAACACGTACATGATCACAAACGCGCCCGCCCCCAGCGCCAGGGTCTCCCAGTGCGTATAGACCAGCGCGGCCCTTATGACCCGGTATACGGTCTCATAATGATGCGGGGCCTCGTCCACATTAACGTTGAACATCTTGGAGAGCTGGGATGTTGCGATAATAATCGCACCGGCGTTGGTGAATCCGTTCACCACGGGATGGGAAAGAAAATTGACGACCAGTCCCAGTCGCAGGATCCCCAGCGCGAGCTGGAAAACTCCGACAATGAGCGCGAGCAGGACCGCGTAGGCAATGAAACCATCGCTTCCCGCCGTCGCATAGGGTGACAGGGCTGCCGAAGTCATGAGGGATACAATAGCCACCGGACCTGTTGCAAGCTGACGGCTGGAGCCGAACAAAGCGCCGATCATGGGCGGAAGAAACGCGGCGTAAAGTCCATAGTGTACGGGCATTCCGGCGAGCTGCGCATAAGCCATCGATTGCGGAATCAAAACGAGGGCGACAGTCACACCGGAAACGAGGTCCAGTTTGATAGAGGAAAGTGTTGAAACCTTCAGCCAGTCAATAAACGGAAACATCTTACGAAGCATAAACTGAGTTCCCATGCCACTCCCGAAAAATAGATATCCTGCAAATACGTAGAAAATTGGCGGTCAAATCAGACTTTTGCGCAAATCGATCTGATCTTTCGGATCAACTCGTCGATCTTGACCGGCTTGATGAGACAATCCCCGCATTCCGGACCGATCTCCGGCGCACCTTGTCCACTCAGGAAGATTACTGAGATATCCGGGTGCTTCAGCCTGATGCGGTCGAAAACTTCCTTTCCGCCCAGCCCGGGCATCATAATGTCCAACAGGACCACCTGCGGAGGCGAATCGGACTCCAGCATCCGCAAGGCTTCTTCTCCCCGGGAGGCCGTCAAAGTGTGGATTCCCCGCATATTGAGCCTTTCGGCAAGCGCCGATGCAAATTCCTCTTCGTCATCGACCAAAAGCACCCTGATCTGTTCCATCACGCACTACCCTTTTTGCGCAGCTCCAGCCTTTTTAGGCAAATGAACGGTCATAACGGTGCCCACTCCTTCCTTGCTCCTGGCCTCGATCCGCCCGCCAAGCCTCTTGATGATGCCGTAGGTAATGAACAAACCGAGCCCCGTGCCGTGTCCCTTCTTCCTGGTGGAAAAAAAAGGTTCGAAAACGCGATTGAGCGTCTCATCGGACATCCCGCAGCCGTTATCCTCAACTGAAACTGAAATGGCCCCGCCCAGATCACAGGTGCAAAGGGTAACGGCGCCACCGTCGCTCACGGCCGCAAAGGCGTTTGAGAGCAAATTTAGAAACACCTGCTGAAGCTGCCCCCGATCCGAGGCAATTTCAGGAAGATTGTCCCCCAGTTGCAGTTGAAGGTCGAGATTTCTGTATCGCGCCTCTTTTTCCACGAATCCCACGGTTTCCCGAATCACCTCATTTATGTCCAGATTTTCGATATGAGGCTCCATCCGGCGCGCGAACCCGAGCAGCCGGTGGGTGATCGAGCGGCAACGCTCCACGGAATCGATGATCGCCCCGGTCAGGGCAAGAAATTTATTCCTGTTCTCAAACTCACCCCCCAACTCGATCAGGTCTTTCATCAGGCCCGCCTTCTCGTTTATGATCGCCATCGGATTGTTTATTTCATGCGCCACCCCCGCGGCGAGCCTGCCGATAGACGATAGTTTGTGGCTATGCTCGATCTCCCGAAAGGCCGCTTCGCGCCTCTCGTCGCTTTCCTGGAGCCTCCTTACCAAAAAGTCAGTCAGCTTGAATACAACGAGCAGGATTATCAGCACGCCTGCGAAAAAAACGTAAAATATACTGTTCTTAAGCGTATACCAGGACCTGAACAGTTCGCCTCTTGGCTTTACCACCACGAGCACGAACGGTGAGGTCTGAAAATAGGAGTACACCATCAGAACCTCGCGGCCCAGTGAGTCCGTGGTCTCTATGAAGTTTGCCTCGCTCGAAAACGGAGGAAGCGCGAGCGGAAAATGATCCAGAACTCCCCCATAGCGCCTTGTCGCGGTCTGGAGCGTGCCGTCCCTGTTTATAAGGAACCCGTCGCTCTTTGCGTCCAGCCCCATCGATGCAATAAGCTCATCTATCCTCTGCGTGTCGATTGTGGCTCGCAGGGCCCAGGATTTTCCGCCTTCGATTCCCCGCTGCACCGCCATGACAATGTGCGGAAACCTGCGAAAACCCATGAAAACATCGCTTATATAGGTGCCCCGCACCCCAACCTCGTGGAACCAGGGCTGTCCCGTGTAGTTGCGGCCCTTGAGCTCGTAGGGCCCCACGTAGCTTACCTGCAGGCCGGAGTCATCTATCAGGCCAAGATCTACAAAGCCGCCGAACTCCTGTTTCATCACATGAAAGATACGTTTCAGGTTTCCCTCATCGGCAAGTTCGTCAAAAGAATGCTCCGAGGCGATAAAACTCACCGCGGAAAGCCGTTCGGCAAGGAACAGCTCCACGGAGTGCTTGCTCTTGTTCACCAGGACGAGTTGCGGCTTTACGATTTCCTCCCTGAGCGTTTTGCGGTACTGATGCAAGTTTATCATCGCCATGGAACAAAGTGGGACAAGCGTGACTACGATCATCAGGGCGATGATCCGTTTCGGAGAAGCCGGTAAATTTCAGGAGACCCGCCACTTTCCGGAAAATCGAGGAAACTCCAGCTTTTTAGCCAACTCCCAAAAGACATTTCAGACCTTCCGCTTTTCGAAAAGTATGTCTCCGGACTTGAGAGTACCCGTTTGAAATCGGCTGAGGGCAATTCCCGCGGGCCCCATTACCGAGTGGACTACCGACACGTCTTTCCAGGCAAGATACTGAATGTAATCCTTTTCGATTCCTCCGCAAATCACCGCATGCACATTTTCGGAGGCTACCAGCTCGCAGAGCGCCTCCGATGATGGGCGTGCAAGCACGATGTCCTTTTTTTCAGCAGGTTTTTCATCCCCGTCCAGGCAGACGACCGCGACCTCCATCGCGAGATCGAACCTCGGAGCGATATCGTTTCCATCGAGCACGAGCAGTACTTTTTTCATCCTCCGCACCCTACTCGAAACCAATTCGGTAATGTTTCATTTTGCGCCACAGAGTGCTCCGCCCCCAACCCAGCAGTCGGGCAGCCTTGCCGCGGCGCCCGTTTGCCTCAAGGAGCGCATCCATTATCATCTGGTGCTCAAGGGCGGACCAGTCACCCTGACGGCCGGCGCCCCCTTTCGGCGGCGGCTGCTCGGCCGATACCGGAGATTTTGCATCGAGGCCGGCAAAATCTTCGGTCAAGTAGGCCGGCAGGTCGCGAAGCTCTATCTGTTCGGTCCGGCACAGACTGACCGCATATTCGACTATGTGTTTCAACTCGAGGATATTTCCCGGATAACCGTATTCCAGGAGTTTTTCCAGGCACGCATCCGAAAACCCAGTGACCGGCTTGTTCAAAAGCGAGGCATGGGCACGCATAAAATGGTCCATAAGCAGTCTCCGGTCCTCACCCCGTTCTTTGAGCGGCGGCAGATGAAGACTGAGAGCGTTCAATCTGAAATAGAGTTCGCTTCGAAAAGTACCGTCTTGAACCATTTGGCCCAAGTCCCTGCTCGTGGCCGCAATTATTCTCACATCGACCGGAACGCTTTTCGCGCTGCCGATCGGATAAATAATTTTTTCATCCAGCGAATTCAAAAGTTTGGTTTGAAGCAAAGGGGCCAGGTCGCCGACTTCGGCGATATAGAGGGTCCCTTTGTGCGCGAGCCGGAATTTCCCCGGTTTTTTAACGACCCCTGTAAAGGTGTCTTTGGCTACGCCGAACAATTCAGATTCGGCAAGTGAATCGGGCAGAGCGCCGCAGTGGAAAGTGATGAACGGACTATTGGCTCGCAAAGAGGCGTGATGAAGCTCTTCGGCAAGAAGATCCTTTCCGGTGCCGATCTGGCCTGTAATAACAACAGGCGCCTCCGATTGCGCTATGACAGGCAGAAACTGCAGGATCTTTTCCATCTGAGGGCAACGGCCGACGATTCGGCCGGAACTGAAAGGATTTATCCGCGCCGGGTCGATAACGCGTGCCTGACGAAGGTCGTCGATGGTCTCAACGTAGGCTGAAATCTCTCCCGACTCGTCGATCAGGGAAGCAAAAGTTACCCGCACGGGTATCTTCTGATTCTCCTGATTTATTATATCGCCTTCGAGCACGCATCTTTCCCGCGACTCATCCCTGTCGACCGGGCAGTTCTCCAGGCATTTGTTGAACCGCAGGACGTGTGAGCATGGAAGCCCGGCGCATTGCTCTGTCGAAAAACCGGTGATGGCTTCAAGCGCTCTATTCATGAAGACAATTCCGCGGTCCCTGCCGATGATGCAGACCCCGATGGGAATTTGGTCAAGAACACAAATAAGGCTTACCGGTAAGTCTTTCATTTCAGCTATGGATCTCGAATGGGAGATGGTTTAATTATGCAATGAGCCGTCTGGATTTGCGCAGGAATGAGCGGCACTGTGTTTCATTTCGTATCATATCTACCCAGTGGAGCCTGAACATAAAGCCGGCAGGGCAATAAGTCAACAAATAACGTTTCATATCGATTCACTATGATGCACGCGCCCGCTTGCAATCAGCCCGAAAATCGGCACAAAATCAATCCCGGAAAGCCTTGGGCAAACTTCGCATACAGGTCTTCGGTCACAAAAAACCCAATCTCAATTAGACCTACGGCAAAGCAACTCTCAGGCTGGTTCGTTGACTCCGGCCGTATTCCGATGTACCTTTCTTTGGATCATGATGAGGGGTACGCCCGGTTGCCGCCCGACAAGAAGCTGATTGACTCTTATTAAGAGGATCATCGGTATGGAAGGCAAATGCCCGTTTTGCGGGAGTCCGCACAAAATATTGGAAAATCCCGTTGCTTTCGCTGTCTATGATACCTCTCCGGTAAGCAGCGGCCATCTTTTGGTAATTCCCAACAGACATTACCCAAGTCTTTTTGAATCAACACAAGAGGAGATCGACGCTATTTTCGATCTGCTCCAGAGGGGCAAGGAACTGCTGGACGCCCTGTACAATCCGGACGGCTATAACGTGGGCGTAAATGTCGGCACTGCGGCCGGTCAATCGGTAATGCACCTTCATGTACATCTGATCCAGCGCTTTTTTGGCGATGCCGAAGATCCTGTCTACGGCGTGCGCGGTGTTATCCCGGCCAGGCAGAAATATCCGTCGGCTCGATGAGCGGAATTTTCGGAGGGTGAACCCTTAGCGCGACAGAGTGTCAGGAGGGCCAATGAGAATATATCTATTTGGAGACATCCACGGCAACGAATACGCCCTGGATGCATGCATCAAAAACTCTCAAAGCATTAAAGCCGACCGGATTTACTGTCTAGGGGACCTTGTTGGCTGGCTCCCTTTTGGAGATCGCACACTGACCCGTATGAAGACTTACGGGTTTTCGACCGTTGCGGGAAACCACGATCTTCTGGTGGCAGGTCTTTTTACTGATTTCCCCCGGAACTTGGATCGCATACAGGCCTCAGCCTATAACGCGGGGCTGCTCTCAACTGTCCCGGGCTCTATCGATTACCTGTTGAAACTGCCGCTCGCAATCGAAAAAGACAACTTTACCATCGTCCACCACAGCCCCTTTCACCTCCCGTCAAAAGGAGATCCTCCCACGATCAGGTGCTTCGAATACCTCACTCAACCCGTTCTGGAGTCATGCCTCGAAGCATGGAGCGCTTACCCTAAACAGATCATCTTCAGCGGCCACGACCATATTCCCGCGGTTTATGAGCTGCCCGGCGGCGTTGCCTACCCCCTCCCGGAGCATGTCAAAATCCACAAACCTTCGGCCGGCCGCAAGCTCACCATCCGGCTAAATCCTCATTCCAGGTACTGGGTGAAGGCGGGAAGTGTGGGCGGCCCTTATCGCGACGGGGTACCCGCGGCAAACGCCGTATTGTATGACACCACTGAGGAGACGATCACTTTATTCAGGTTGCCGTTTCCAACGGAGCGCCTTTATCGCGAACTCAGCTCTCATTTTTTTGCCCCAACCCTGCCAGCCATGCGAGATTACCTGGCCCTTTTGGCAAAATATCTCCCCCCGGACCCAACCGCCGGCTGAGGCCGTGCGGAGAGGGCAAGACATGAGGACCAATCAGTTGACGACCCAGACAGTTCTGTCCTTGGCCATATGGATAACCCTGTTGCTCACTCGGCCCATTACGAATTCCTCGACTTTGGAAAGGCCCCTTCTTCCCAGGACAATCGTGTCGTATTCACCCTTTTCGGCCTCCTCAATTATGGCCTGCGCGGAATGGTTTGCACCCGATACGATTTTCTGATGAATTCGGGCCGGGTCCACCCCACTGGAAATCAAAGCGGCCCTGGCCTTGTCAAACGATGGTTCCAGAAGCTTCGAGGCCTGCGCCAGTTCACGTTCGATATTTTCAATTGCCGTTTTATCCCCCTCTGAAGAGAAGACTTCGCGCACGAATTTCTTGAAGCCGTGGAACTCTCGAACGGCATGGAAAAGCGTGATTTCGCAATTCTTCGAAGTGTCCAGAACATGGCAAAGATGCTTCAAGGCCATCATGGCCCCTTCCGAATCATCCAGGCACATAAGGACCTTACATTGCCGCGGCTTTCCTGCCGCTGCGACCCAGATGGGGATCGATACGAGCCCGATGATGTTGTTGGCGACCGAACCGAGCATGAAATCCTTGAGATCGCTCTGTCCTCTTCGGCCGACCACCAGCGCCTTGTAGTCGTTTCCTGCTTCGGCGGCGATATCGCGGGCGATCCCGATCCTTCTTTCGTTAATTCTTATCGTGATCGCCTCATCGGGGAACCCGGCGTCAAGCAAAATCCTTTTCGCTTTTTCCATGAATTCCCGGATGGCCACGTCCTGTTTCTTCTCCCAGGCCTCTACGCTTACGATCCTATAACGATATGCGGGAATTTTTTGTTCGATATCGATGAATGATTCCGGGACCCTTATAAAGACGTGATACAGGACAACTTCAAACCTCCTCGGATCCAGGACCAAAGAGGTGTACCTTATAATCTGCAGGGAGTGTTCGGACCCGTCGCATGCCACGAGTATTTTCTCACGCGCTGAACTGTTCATCTGATTTCCTTTGCGTTAGCCTGGCACTTGTGCCGAAAAGAGCGGGGTTAATCACCGTTCAGCAATGCGCCGTGTCGTGGGCGTTTCATTCGGAAGCAGCCGGTCCTCGATGACTACGGCAGGACGACCGAGAAGATATCCGCAAGCAGTTTGCTCCTGTGTTGCTGACATGAAGCGTCATTAAACATGACCATATCGAGCTGGCGAGTGTGGATGATCAGATATCCCAGCACCTTTAATTTTTCCTTCATCACCTCTTCGTCATAGCCCTCCAAGCGCGCCGTCACACCATCGTCCCTGATTTCGCTTCGAAATTCGAACTCTTCGAGAATGCTCCCGATAAAGCGTGCGCGGCGCACGCACCTTCCATGGTCGGCAGCTCCGCCTTTAAAGCCGAAACTGATGTAGTTCTCGTTTGCCCTTTCGCCGACCAGGGCCTCGATGCTCGAAAAATGAAAACCGAACCGGGAGCTGAGGCTGCAGAAATTCTTCGATATCATGAAATAGTTCCGGTCCGCATAGGGCGAAGGCATCGAAGGGTCGAGCGCCGGATTGGAACTGGCCTCGAGCAGGATTGACATGAAACCCTTGGAATCCACCGGCGGCGGCCCTTCCCAGGGCACGGCGACAATCCCTGCCCATAGTGCAAGCATGGGGATCGACACTATATTGTCCAGGTCTACGAATTTACCCGGCACATCCTCTCTGAACCCGTCATCGAGGTTGAGTATCCACCACTGCATGGGGATACGGCACACCAACTGCTTGCTTGCCCTCTCCGAGAAATGGTGATCTCTTCCGAAGCTGAACATCTCCATGACGGATTTCTCATGGCAGAATCTCGTTATATCGTGAAAACTCCGGCACTGGGAAACTTTGAAATTCGATGCCTCCGGATCTAACAGGTGAAGAGGAATTATGTTTTCGGATGCCCTCTTCAGGATATCCAGGACAGCGGAACCTTCCATAAGGCCCTTTGAAGCCGGCCGATTTCGGAAAAAGGCTTCGATTTTTCCAATGCACACCCTGCGGCCGTCCGCATCGACCGTAACGGGCTGAGCGTTATTGAGCAGGTCAGTGGCGCCCTCCACTCCCACGATTGCCGGCACGCCGAATTCCCTGGCCACATTGGCCAGATGTCCGGCAACCGACCCCTGCTCGGCGACAAGCGCGGAGGCCCGGCCCAGCAAAGCGGCCCACCTGGGCAGCGCCTGCCTGACGACCAGGACCGCCCCCTTTGGGAAAAGAAGGGTCTCGCTTTCTTTCCTGACCACGAAAACCGGGCCGAACCCGGCCCCGGGACTTGCCGTCAGACCTCCCGAAACAATTACCTCACAGTCCGGGATATCGTATCGGCCCCCCGGCTCCACAATCGTGTTCCCCTGCCTCAGAGGACGGCACTGAAGTATCGTTATTTGTCCCTTGTCATCGATGGCCCATTCG
>Ga0187882_1004108_pt1 | contig 12002 bp, 9 predicted proteins | sample June2016WEW_19_1_3_FD_132991 | JGI IMG/M metagenome (GOLD analysis project Ga0187882, IMG submission 132991) | Peatland microbial communities from SPRUCE experiment site at the Marcell Experimental Forest, Minnesota, USA - June2016WEW_19_150 | ecosystem: Environmental > Terrestrial > Soil >...
GTCGGTGACCCTCACCAAGGATGTCAGCCTGGACAAAGTAGTCAGAAAAGATTTCGACATCATAGGTATAGAGTTATCGAATGTCTGCCTCCTTGTTCTACCACTGTGCCATATCTATGGAATGATGTAGATGTTCTTGAAGTTTTACACGGCGGACAAGCTGATAGTCTTGAAGAGATTCGACCCGGTGGAAATATTCAAGTGCATGGACAAATTCAGGGTCACCAGCCTCGACGGCGTTCCTGCCATGTGGATCATGCTATACAACCATCCCGATATCGATAAGTACGATTTGAGCGCTACCAAATATTTGTCGTGCGGAGGCGCCCCTATGCCTTTGGAACTTCTGAAAGCCTGGAAACAGAAATTCGGCGTCCAGATATGCGAAGGCTGGGGTATGTCTGAGTTGGCCTCTTATGGTACTTCCATGTTTGCGCGCTCTTTTAAAGACGGATCAGTCGGCAAATTGATGCAGAAGGCAAGCCGGATAAAAATACTGGACGATAACGACCGTGAGGTCCCTACCGGCCAGTGGGGAGAGGTGGTCTTAAAAGGCTTCAATGTCATGAAGTGTTACTGGAACCTGCCGGAGGAGACTGCCAGAACGATCAAGAACGGTTGGCTTTACACGGGGGATCTCGGCTACCTGGATGAGGAGGGTTATCTTTTCCTGACAGGCCGCAAGAAAGACTTGATAATCAGGGGAGGAGAAAACGTCTTCCCGTCTGACGTCGAAAACATTCTTTACACCAGCACCAAGGTCATGGAGTGCGCGGTAATAGGGGTGCCTGATAAGGTCTACGCAGAAGAGATCAAGGCCTTCGTGGTCCTCAGGCCAGGCGAAAGCGCCACCGAACAGGAGCTCATCGATTTCTGCAAGCCGCAACTGCCTACCTTTAAACAGCCTAAATGGATTGTGTTCCAGGACTCTCTGCCCAAGAGCGCTGTCGGCAAGATACTTAAAAAAGAGCTGAGAAAACTGTAAGGTACGGACTGCTGACCCGCTGGTCTTAGTTGGTCGGGGTGAGTGGATTCGAACCACCGACTTCATGGTCCCAAACCATGCGCGCTAGCCGCTGCGCTACACCCCGCAAGGCAAAAGTATAGATTACACCTCATATGCAGTCAAGGGAACTATAACCAGATAAGCCGATCTAAAGATTACCGGCAATTGGGGCAGACGTCGAAGAACCCTTTGGGCAGGTTCCATTTCTTGCGGATATACTCAAGCTGCTTTTCGGGCGCCCACTCAATGCCGCAGATCGTACATTTTTGCAGCTTATATTTAATTCTCCAGTTATAAATATATCGGTAACCTTCTTTGTCTTCCATTTTGATAGCGCCGGTCGGGCATGCGTAAAAGCACGAGCCACAGCCAATGCACGCCTTGGCGCTTTCGAGATAGGGAGATGCTGGTCCTTTGGTTATACCACGGTTCACCAGACTGATAGCACTGACACCCACCACCTGCTCGCAAACCCTGGCGCAGAGGCCGCAGACGATACAGTTTTCCTTGGTCCAGTATTCCTTTTCGAAGGATGATTTTTCTATGCCGTATTCATCTGCCAGTTGCCTAATAACCTTATTTTCAGAGCACCTTGCAAGCAGCAGATCCAGCAGCATCTTGCGATTGCCGATTACCCTGGGGGAATCCGTTTCTACAATAAGGCCTTCCTCAACGGGGAAAAGGCATGAAGTCACAATGCGTTTCCTGTTTTCCCGGGTGATTTCGACTATGCACAACCGGCAGGCGCCATAGGGTTCTACCGCGTCCAGGTTGCATAAAGAAGGTATTTTGATACCGTGAGCCCTGGCCACCTGCAGTATATACTGACCCTTTTCGGCCGTATATTTATTACCGTTTATACTCAGAGTAACTAATTCACTCAATCTTAACAGCCCCCAGTTTACACACTTCATAACAGGTACGGCACTTAATGCATTTAGCCTGATCCAGCACGACCGGCTTCCTTTTACCCACAGCTGTTATAGCCTCAGCCGGACAGGCTTTCACGCACATACCGCAATCGGGACATTTTTCTTCAGTTATGGAGAAGGTTATCAGGTCTTTGCATACGCCGGCCCTGCATTTCTTGAGTTTGATGTGCTCTATATATTCTTCCCTGAAATACTGCATAGTGGTCAGCACCGGGTTCGGCGCTGAGCCGCCCAACTGGCAGAGCGCACTATCCCTTAAGCAGTGGCCGACCTCTTCCAGAAGAGGCAGGTCGCTTTCCTTGCCGGCACCGGATGTTATGTCATTTAATATCTGCCGCATCCTCTTTATCCCTTCACGGCAGGGGACGCATTTACCGCATGATTCTTCCTCAAGGAAAGAGAGGTAATACTTGGCTATGTCAACCATGCAGTTGTTCTCGTCCATCACTATCATGCCACCCGACCCCATCATTGACCCGACTTTGGTCAGCGCATCGAAATCAACAGGCATGTCAAGCATACTTTCCGGCAGGCAACCTCCGGAAGGACCGCCGGTTTGGACTGCCTTGAATTTCTTGCCCTCGCGAATCCCTCCGCCTATATTAAAGATGATATCCCGGAGCTGTATGCCCATTGGAACTTCCACCAGGCCTGTATTGTTAACCTTGCCCGTCAGAGAGAATATCTTGGTGCCTGTATTGGTCGGCGTTCCAATCTTTTTAAACCAATCGGCTCCATTGTTGATAATCAGGGGGATATTGGCCCAGGTCTCCACGTTATTCAGGTCGCTAGGCCTGTCCCACAACCCTTTTTCTACTGTATGCGTGTATTTGGCCCGCGGCTCGCCGACTTTGCCTTCGAGTGACGCCATCAGAGCAGTGGATTCGCCGCAGATAAAGGCGCCGCCTCCGCGATTGACCCTGACATCAAAATCGAATCCCGAACCCAGGATATTTTTACCCAGCAGGCCCAATTTCCTGGCCTGTTCCATGGCATTGGTAATATTCTTCAAGGCCAGAGGGTATTCGTTGCGCACGTAAATATAGCCCTGGTGAGAACCTATGGCAAAGGCGCCGATAATCAAGCCTTCCAGTACGCTATGGGGGTTACCGGTTAATAAACCCTCATTGGCGTAGGCTCCCGGGTCACCTTCGTCCGCATTGACGATAACGTACTTGATATCACCGTGCGCATTCCGGCAGCTTTCCCATTTGACTCCGGTGGTAAAACCGCCGCCGCCGCGGCCGCGCAGCCCGGATTGTTTAACGATATCGATGATTTGCGTGGGCTGATAATCGAAAAGGGCCTTTGCCAGGGCGGAATATCCGCCTATTGATATGTAGTCTTCTATATTGGTCGGATCTATTCTGACATTATTGCCGAGGATAATGCGCCTTTGGTTCTTGTAGAATGGCAAATCAGCCTGGGCCGTAATCTCAGCCTTGGTTATCGGTTCTTTGAATAAAAGCCGGCTGATAACCTGCTTATTAAGAACCGTTTTATCCAGAATTTCCGGTACATCTTCCGGCTTTATCTTCTGATAAAAAATATTCCCCGGCTCTACGATTGCTATGGGGCCTCTTTCGCAAAACCCGTGACAGCCGGTTACCTTAAATTCGACCTTGTCCGCCAGGCCTTTCTTATCTATCGCGGCTTTGAAGGCTTCGACAACCGGGTTGCTGCCATACGGCCGGCAAGCGGTGCCATTGCAGACCGAAACCCGAGCTTTGTCTGTCTCCAGCCCTTTGGCCAGTTTCTTATGCAGCGCTTCAAGTTCTTTGGGAGATTTCAGTTTACCCGGCATATCGATAATTCTTCTCTACTTATATTTATTCAGCATCGGCTCAACTTTTTCGTTGGTCATATGGCCGAAATATTCGTCGCCTATCTTGACCACGGGCCCCGTCGCACAGCAGCCCATGCAGTTAACGCTTTCCAGTGTGAAGTTGTGGTCTGCCGTGGTGCCGCCGGTCGTAACCCCAAGTTGTCGCTGCAAGGAGTCGAGGATAAGCTCCCCTCCCCTGACGTGGCAGGCGGTGCCCAGGCAGACGTTGACAATGTGCTTTCCTCTTTCTTTAAGGCTGAATGCACGGAAAAAGGTCGCCAGGGCAAATACCTGACTCTGAGGAATGTCCATTTTTTTACTTACTTTATCCAGGGCTGCTCTGGGCAAATAGTTAAATTCGGACTGTATGTCCTGCAATATAGATACGAGCTGACTTTTATCGTTACCGTACTTCTTGATTATGGCTGTAACAGCGTCTTTCATTTGATCTTTTTCCCGGCAAGCAGCCTTATCCTGTTAAATTCAGTGAGAACATGCTCTTGAATTTCAGCTGTATTCTCCTTGGTTAAATGGCGGAATCTGCCCTGGACCTTGAGGTAATCTTCGACAGGCCTGAGTTTAGGATAATCAAAGTTAAGAGTATACTTGCCATCCTCTATTTCGTACATTGGAAAAATACCGGTCTCGACGGCCAGGCGGCCCATTGTAATGGTAAGGTTAGAAGCGGTGCGCCAGCCTGTAGGGCAAACGGATAGTATATGAATATACGAGGGCCCTTTTATCTGTTTGGCCTTCTCGATTTTATTCATTATATCGAAGGGATAGCTGGAACAGGATGTAGCTACGTAGCGAATGTTATGTGCGGCAGCTATGGCAGGCATGTTCTTTTTCTGCGTATGCTGCCCCATGCTAAACTTGCCGGCAGGAGCAGTGGTAGTAGATGCACCGAAGGGAGTTTCGCTTGACCTTTGAATGCCCGTATTCATGTAAGCTTCATTGTCAAAACATACATAAATAAAATCATGGCCGCGCTCTAATGCACCCGATAATGATTGCAGGCCGATATCCGCTGTGCCGCCATCTCCACCCATGGCTACCACTTTCACCTCTTTTGTATATCCATGCTTGCGCTTCAGAGCTTTAATGCCGGACTCGATGCCCGATGCTACGGCTGAAGCATTCTCAAATAGAGTATGTATCCAAGGCACTTCCCAGGAGGTTTCGGGCAACGGAGAGGACACTATCTCCATGCAGCCGGTAGCGTTGGAGATTATGGTGTTTCTTCCCAGTGCTTTGCACACGTAACGGAGGGCAAGAGCTTCACCGCAACCAGAACATGCCCGGTGCCCTGAGGCAAAATAGTCACGTTCCGTTACCAGTCTGGATGCATATATGGCAAGTGTTTCCACTATTCTCTCACTCCAAACATGATTATTTCCTGTGTTTCCCCCGCCTTCAATTTACCCATAGCCACATCAATAAGCGTTTTGAAGTTATCAGGGGATATGTCCCTACCGCCGAGGCCGCCGACGACGCTGGCTACCTGTGGTTTTTTGTCCAGAGTATAAAGCGCAGCCCGGATCTCCGAGCATACCGGAGCCGGCCCACCCAGCGATATGGCTCTATCCAGAACAATGACGTTTTTAGCAGAGGACAGCGCTTCCTGTATCTCTTCATAGGGGAACGGCCGCCAGAGACGCAGTCTGACCAGGCCGATTTTCTTCCCCTGGTCCTGCAGGTCATCGATCGCAATCATGGCGTTTTCGCTGTAGCTTCCCATGGTGACAAGAATTGTCTCGGCGCCATCGGCTTTGTATTTTTCCACCGGATTGTAATAGCGGCCTGTGAGATCGCCGTATTTCTTCCACGTATCGAGAATTACCGTCTTCGAAGCCCGCACTGATGCATCCAAGGCCCTTCTTGCTTCTGTATATAGATTCGGCGCAGCGAAGCAACCCATAGTTATGGGATCATCCGGGTCCAGGGGCCGGGGATGTTTATACGGTGGAAGGAATTCGTCAACCGATTTTTGGTCCAATATGTAAACGGGTTCGATGACATGCGACACATGAAAACCATCGATATTTATTATAGTGGGAAGCAATACGTCAGGATGCTCTGCGATGCGAAAAGCGCATAGCACCTGGTCGAAAGCCTGTTGACCGTTTTCAATGAAGATCTGTATCCATCCTGCATCCCTGGTTATCATGGCATCCGAATGGTCTCCCCAAATGTTTAAGGGGCCTGAAAGAGCGCGATTGGCCACTGCCATTACGATCGGAAGACGCAGGGAAGCGGCAACCAGCAACACCTCGTGCATCAATATAAGTCCCTGGCTGGCCGTTGCAGTGAAAGTCCTTGCTCCAACTGCGCAGGACCCCAAACAGGCGCTCATGGCAGAATGCTCGGATTCAACCGGAATGTACTCCGCATCCAATTTTCCGTTGGCCACCATTTCTGCAAGGCTTTCAACTATGTGGGTCTGAGGGGTAATAGGATAAGCCGCTATTACATCGACGTTCGCCAGCTTCACAGCTTCCGACACTGCCAGCGATGATTCAATACCGATACGCTTCGACGTCATGATTATGTTCCTTCGACCATTTTTATCGCCTGCGTCCAGCATTCATGGGCGCACATTCCACAGCCCTTGCAATAAAACAGGTTAGCGCGGTAATAGCCTTCATTATTGGGTTTGATACATCCCTCGGGGCAAACCAGAGAGCATATTCCGCATTTGATACATTTCTTGTCATCCCAAACCGGGTGCTGAGATTTCCAATCCCCTGTGCCAAACCTTTTGGTATTTCCCGGTTCGGTAACCATGCAACCGACCAGTAATTCACGCCAGCCTGGCATTTTTTCCACTGCAAATGATTTGGGTTTTTTCGTTCCGGTGGTAGTTATTTGACTTATAGCCGTGCTGTTATAGGCACGCATGCAGGCCTCGAAGTTAGCGCCGGCCCGGGCGCCGAACCTCTCACCGAGAGGTGCCTTCAAGGAATCAAATTTGACTGCTTCGGAAGCTTTGAGCAGGGCTCCCACCATTGTGGTATTAACTATGTTGACACCCAGCAATTCACGCGCGATGGATGCGGCATCAACCACAGCCAGTTTCCAGTCTCCGCTGAATTCCTGCTGGAGGTCCTCTACCGTCCTGGTACTGTTAACCACCAGGCAGCCTCCCGGCTTTAAACCATCCGTTACATTGATGAGCGTGACCAGCCCGGGATCAAGGACAACTACAATATCGGGCTTGGTTACACCTGATCGAATTCTGATCGGATTCTCTGCATCTATGCGGTTGAATGCGAGCACAGGGGCTCCGCGTCTCTCGGGGCCGAAGCTGGGAAAAGCCTGGGCAAATTTCCCCTCATGGATGGCAGCCAGCGCGATCAACTCGGCAGACGTGACGGCACCCTGTCCGCCCCGTCCATGCCATCGAATTTCGATCGAAGTGTCTTTTATCATATAGTCCGCAATTCAGCAAACTTTAAGTAAATGTACGGGTTCGATGCGCCCCTGGAGGGACTTGAACCCTCGCATCCGGCTTCGGAGGCCGGCGCTCTATCCCCTGAGCTACAGGGGCAGACAGTTTACCTAGCATTAAGTTTAAATCGGAATCCCAACGCCAAGTTATTTAGTATAGCAATTTTATTTTTTATTTGGCAAATCTGTTTACCTATTAATTTAACAGGGTAAATAATACATACAGCGAGGCGCCAGCTTTTTACCTTATAAACGGGATGATATAATTATCTGACAGCGGAGAGGTGACCGAGTGGCTGATGGTGCCGCTCTCGAAAAGCGGTGGGCGAGAGCCTCGTGGGTTCGAATCCCACCCTCTCCGCCATATTTTATGCCCTATGGAGAGGTGCTGGAGTGGTCTAACAGGCGCGCCTGGAGAGCGCGTGTAGCTTCGTGCTACCGTGGGTTCGAATCCCACCCTCTCCGCCATATTGCATCGGTGTGGCGAGATGAAAGACATGAACATTCCTAATGTAAAAGTCGGGCTGGCGCTGGGAAGCGGCGGGGCACGCGGCATAGCTCATATCGGTGTCATAAAAGCGCTTTTAGAGGCCGGCATTCCTATTCATATGATTGCCGGTACCAGCATGGGAGCACTGGTGGGAGCATGTTACGCGGCGGACGCCAACATATCTTTGCTGGAAGAAATAGCCTTAAAGTCAAACCTGCGGAAAATGGCACATCTGTTGGACCCCAAACTCACTCTATTGAGCGCAGGTATTTTGCACGGGGGAAGGGTTGAGAATTTCTTAAAATCTATTATCGGTGACAAACGGATTGAAGATTGTGAAATACCATATTCCGCCATAGCCACAGATATAAGATCCGGCAAAGAAATGATTTTAAATAGAGGTCCCCTCATTAAGGCTGTCAGGGCCAGCATTTCCATCCCGTTTGTATTTGTTCCAGTTAAATATGAGTCGGCCTATCTGGTCGATGGCGGGACCGTTAACCCGGTACCTGCTAACGTGGTCCGATCAATGGGTGCGACGTTCATAATTGCCGTAAATGTATTGAACGACGTTAAGAAGCGCAGGCACTTCGGTCTGACGGGAGAAAAAAAGTTCGATAAACCGCCTAGCAGCTTCAATACCATGATCCAGTCCATTTATATCATGGAATATCAGATAATTAAGGCCAGTATACTTAAAGCTGATATCATAATTGAGCCCGATGTTGGCTTTATTGAAGCTTTCGAGTTTCACCGTGGGCTGGAAGCTATCGAAGCAGGCTATAGCGCCGCCGCCGAAGTTATTCCGGAAATCAAAAAACTTCTCAACGTTGCTGAAGAAGATTAGGGCTCCATTCACCCCAAAAGTCCCCTTAAGCAGCTAACCGAACATACCTGCACAGACACGCTGCGGTGTTGGCTTTTTACGTAGCTGTGTTAAAATAACTCGATTTTTATGCATGACAGCGAAATAAAATATTGGATAGGCTTTACCAGGACTCCCGGAATCGGAAAGGTGAGGCTTAATGCGCTGAAAGACCACTTCGGTTGCCTGGAAGACGCCTGGAAAGCCACCAAAACCGACCTTGTTCGCGCTGGCCTGGATGACAAGGTTGCCGATAGTTTAGTAGCAAGCCGCACCAAAATATCTCTTGAAAAAGAGTTGGAACTGGTCGGGAAGTATAACATCAAGGTCATACCCTTCAATTCTCCAGACTATCCGCCACTGTTAAAAGAGATTCACGATTACCCGGCGGTAATTTATGTACGCGGCATGCTCAAGGCATTAAACGGCACCAATATAGCTATTGTTGGCACCCGCCGGGCCACCGCTTACGGCAGGCAGGTCACAGAAGAATTAGCCCATGGCCTCGTTATGAATAATATTACTATTATAAGTGGACTGGCTAAGGGCATCGACACGGCGGCGCACAGGGCTGCTATCGACGCAGGCGGTCAAACGATGGCGGTATTTGCCAGCGGGCTCGACATAGTCTACCCACCGGAGAATTTGAATCTTGCCCGTGAAATAATGGAACATGGGGCACTGGTGAGCGAATACCCTGTTGGGATAAAGCCCAAAGCCGATAATTTCCCAAGGCGGAACAGGATCCTAAGCGGTTTATGCTGCGGAGTTTTGATAGTAGAATCCGGGGAAAATAGCGGCGCTCTCATCACCGCCAATTTTGCCCTGGAGCAAAACAGAGAGGTATTTGCAGTCCCGGGAAGCATAATGTCAGCTATGAGCAAAGGCCCCAACAAGCTGATTCAAGAGGGCGCAAAACTTGTAAGAAACCACATAGATATTATTGAAGAATTGAATCTGTCCGTGGTATCCCAGCAGCTTGAGATGGAAGTCATGGCTGCATCCAATGAAATAGAATCGCATATAATAAATTGTATGACAGGCGAACCGACCCATATTGACGAAATCTGTAGGAAGACCGGGCTTAATACTTCTACTGTTATGAGTAATCTGGCTATTATGGAGTTCAAGGGATTGGTGCGACAATTAGGTAATATGAGCTATATGCTTAACAATAATTTAAGGTAAAAAAGGTTAATAAATAAATTTTATGGCTACTAAACTTGTTATCGTTGAATCTCCGGCAAAAGCAAAAACACTAAGTAAAATCCTTGGTAAAAACTATGTTATCAAGGCTTCCATGGGACACGTGCGAGACCTGCCCGAAGATAAATTGGGAATACAGGTCGATAAGGACTTTGAACCCGAATACAGGAACATACGCGAGCGCAAACCGATTATCACCAGTATCAAGGAACTGGCCAATAGCGCTTCAGCCATTTATCTGGCTACTGACCCTGATCGGGAAGGTGAAGCGATTTCCTGGCACCTCATAAAAGCAGCCAACCTTGAAAAGGACAAGATTCCACTGCGACGGGTTACCTTTCACGAGATAACCAAAGAAGCTGTGGAACAGGCGTTTGACAATCCCCGCGCCATCGATATGAAAATGGTGGAAGCACAGCAGGCCAGAAGGGTGCTGGATCGTCTGGTGGGCTATAAGCTCAGCCCACTGTTGTGGAAAAAAGTGCTCAAAGGTCTTTCGGCCGGACGCGTTCAATCTGTCGCCGTCCGGTTGATTGTTGACCGCGAGAGAGAAATTCAGAATTTTGTTCCAGTTGAGTATTGGATCATTGAAGCCGACCTGGCCAAAAAGGGCCCTGGAGAGAAAAACTTCAAAGCATCGTTTGTTGGTTTGCTAGGTGAAAGGAAACTGGATATCCCCGGCAAGGATCGCTGTGATGAGATCCTCGCCGACCTGAGGGAAGCCGAATATTCCGTGGCGGCTATTCAGAAGAAAGACGTCTCTCGTAACCCGGCCCCGCCTTTTATAACCAGCACGTTACAGCAGGAAGCATACCGCAAGCTGCGTTTTACAGCGAAAAAGACCATGGTTATTGCGCAGCAACTATATGAAGGGCTGCATATCGGTGAGGAAGGAGATACCGGCTTAATCACGTACATGCGCACCGATTCCACGCATATGGCCGCCACCGCAGTAGAAGAAATAAGGGACTATATTCACAGCAACTTTTCGCGCGAATATTTACCCAAGACTGCCAGGGCATTTACTAAAAAAGTAAAAATGGCCCAGGAAGCGCACGAAGCCATCCGTCCCACTAAAGCTAGCAGAACCCCGGAGAAAATCAAAGGTTACTTAAATAAAGAACAAAACCTTCTATATGAGTTGATCTGGAAGAGGGCTATCGCCAGCCAGATGGCCGCCGCGGTCTATGACACTTTGACTGTCGATATACATGCACAACCAACAAAGAAGAAAAAAGCTTATTTACTTCAGACGAAGGCTTCGTCCCTTCGCTTTCCCGGATTTATGGCCCTTTACATCGAAGGCCTGGACGAAGAAAAGGATGAATATGATGAAGGGACTTCTGTTAAGGTCCCCAAATTAACGGAAAATGAACTATTGCGCCTAGTTGAGCTTTATCCCGAGCAGTTTTTTACACAGCCTCCTCCCCGCTACACGGAAGCAATGTTGATTAAATCACTCGAACAGAAGGGCATTGGCCGGCCCAGCACATATGCCCCAATAATATCTACTATCGTTGACAGAGGTTACGTATATAAAGACTCAGGAAAGCTAAAGCCGGAGGAGATAGGCATTATAGTCAACGATTTGCTGGTTAAGAGCTTTCCCAATATAGTAGACTTCAATTTCACAGCCAAAATGGAGGACGAACTGGATGAAATAGCCAAGGGCAAGATGAAATGGGTTTCCGTGATCAGGTCGTTTTACTCTCCGTTCGAAAAAGATTTATTAAACGCACAGGAGAAACTGGAGAAGATAGTTATAAAATCCGAAGAAACCTGCCCCGAGTGCGGCAAACCCATGGTAATGAAGTCCAGCAGATACGGCAAATTCCTGGCGTGCAGCAATTACCCTGAGTGCATGGGGAAGAAATCGATAAATTCATCCCGGGGGGCTTCCGCCGCCGCTCCCGAAATATCCAATGAGCCTTGTCCTATTTGCTCTAAAAATATGGTGGTCCGCAAAAGCCGGTTTGGGAAATTTTTAGCCTGTCCTGATTACCCTAAATGCAGTGGCAAAAAGACTATGCAGAGAAAACCATTCGGCGATGGTAAGGGAAAGGATAGCGATAGTAAACCCGAGACTGCGGATGAAAAATGCCCCAAATGTGGCGAACCCATGGTTATCAGAGCCGGACGCTTTGGCAAATTTTTGGCTTGCAGCGCCTACCCCAAGTGTAAGACCACGAAGAAAATCCTCCCCGATAAACAGGCCACTGATGAAAAAA
>Ga0187882_1004125_pt1 | contig 11969 bp, 17 predicted proteins | sample June2016WEW_19_1_3_FD_132991 | JGI IMG/M metagenome (GOLD analysis project Ga0187882, IMG submission 132991) | Peatland microbial communities from SPRUCE experiment site at the Marcell Experimental Forest, Minnesota, USA - June2016WEW_19_150 | ecosystem: Environmental > Terrestrial > Soil >...
CTCCAGCGCGTCAAGGACGCGGCCCTGGCCGAGGTCCGCGCCGCCGAGCAACGCGCCAACCGCGGCCAGCCCGCCCCGCCGCCCGATCGCAAGATCGTCGGCCTGTTCGACGGCCCCGCGCCCTCCGGAAAGGCCCGCGGCCGGCTCACCCGCATCGATTGCATCGGCAGGTTGATGCGCCTCGTGATCGAGGGCGACGACGGCAGCCTCACGCGCCTCCTCATCCGCGACCTCGCCAAGGTCATCGTGATGGGCGCCGGCGAGACGGCCTTGGCGTGCGGCCCGCAGAAAGCCATCCGCACCGTAACGGTCGAGTACTTCCCCAAGCCCGACCCCAAACTCGCCACCACCGGCGAAGTCGCCACCATCGAATACTGACCTAATCCAGACTCCCCCCGAAATACGCCAAGTGGCTCTCGCACCGGCAGCGCTTGTTCCACGGGTTTTGGCACCCGCCGATCAGTTTGACCTTCGCATCCCCATCCGCCTTCGATACCGGACCGGACACGTGAACGGTCTCAGGCGCGTCCAGCGGCTCCCGCCAGATCACCACCGTGTACACCTGGCAGCTTCCGCAGAAGCCATAGGTCTCCGTGTACTCGTCGCCCATGATACTCCCCGAGATCGACGTCAGCTTCTCGACGCCCTTTCCGCATTGGCAGCAATAGATCGCGTTCATAAAACCCGCGCTCCCTCGAACTGCATCTCCACCACGAGCATCGGGAATGGCGCCATTCTGCCTCCCTCGGTCCACTATACTCCCCCGCATGTCAAAATAAGGGAATAGCCCATGACCAAAGCCCTGCTGCTCCTCGTCCTCCTGGCGCTTATGCCCTCCGCCTTCGCCCAGTTGCCCGACCTCTACAAATCCGTCGACCGCATCCTCTGGGTCGTCAAGGATCTGGAAAACCGGGGACAGTCACCATGTTTCCCATTTAATGGACTCCGTCCCGGCACCCAAGAATCCCTGCCTCCGCTTGACATGCGTTACGTGACGCGTTCCGGTATAGAGTGATCCAGTCCATCCGCCGCCGATGAAGAATCCACCACACCCTGGCGGCTTTGTCTACCGCCACTGCATCGAGCCTTTGGGCTTGACCATCACCGCTGCAGCCGCCGCCCTCGGCGTCACGCGAACCACGCTTTCCGAACTCGTGAACGGAAAGCGCGGAATCTCTCCCGAAATGGCCGTGCGCCTCTCCAAAGTATTCGGCGGCAGCGCCGAAACCTGGCTCACCCAACAGGCACACTACGACCTCGCCCAAGTCCACGCGGACCGCATCAAACTAAAGCGCCTTCAGGTCGCCTGGCAGCCCGTGGTGAAAGTCCTGCACAGACTGAAGTCCCTGCCACAGTCTCCTGCAGCTCATTGATTCTGCGCCGTGGCACAGGCATTCAGCCTGTGCGCCAGACCTCTCTGGAGCTTTCACCGCGGGCTCCTAGCCCACACCGGAATCTGGCCGCCTCCCGGTCGGAACCATCCAGTGCGCCAGCGCCCCAGTCATACTCCAAAACAGACGCCGCTTCCTGCCGGCGAGCCGGCACCAGCCTCCGCCAGGTTCAGCCCCTCTCCTCCGGTTCCATCCTCGCCCTCCGCGAGGTTACCCACCTCATCCCCGAATCGCGGATCGACGCCGAAATCGACCGCCCCCTCTCCGCCCTCCCCCTGTGCCAGGAGCCACTCCTCAGCCGGTGACAGCACTCAAACCCGCCAAGTGCCGAGTGGGCGGCCGCTGCTGCCCGGAGTCGATCACACGGATGCCGGGCTCGGCAGACTTGTTGCGTCGGGAGCGCAGCCGTGGAGAATCAGGGCAGACATCAGTCCGTAGCGGACAAATACGCGCGGGAAGGTCATCGGTTCCGTTCCAACGAAGTGCGGCTGTGGTTAAGCGTGATAGCCTACAACCTGGGAAACCTGTGGCGGGGGGTGCCCTCTGGGCCCGGTTCTGCCGCGGAGGATCGGCCACTGGTCGCTGACGAGTTTGCAGCAACCGTTGGTGAAGACGGGTGGCCGATTGCTCAAGCACGCCCGGTATTACTGGCTGCTGTTGGCCGAGAGCCATCTGACCAGGCGGCTCTTCGGGGCGATGGTAGGAAGGATCGCCGCGTTGCCGGTCCCGACGGGGGAGACGTAGGCGATGGGCGCAGCGAAATCAGGCGGCCAGGAGGTGAGGGTCGGCGAGGTGTCTGTGGAATGCGCTGAAAAGACAAGGCTTCCCGGTTTTGGATTCTTCTGGCAGGGCGACAACCGCGCCTTGTTGGGGCGCAGAAGGCCCCCACAAGAAAAAATGCAACTCGCCAGATCGACAGATGGCGGCTGGGTGTATACTCGGCAGTAGCCGGCAGTCCAAGATGGAGATTCCGGCTGAAGGCAAACGCTGGAGGAAAAAGTATGTTTCACGTAATCTGGTATATTCTTATTGGGCTAATCGCGGGGGTCATCGCGAAATCGGTGATGCACGTGCACATGACGCTCTTCTGGACGATCGTGCTCGGCATCGTCGGATCGATCCTCGGCGGCGGCGTTACTCACATGTTTTCGCGCCCGACAAACGAACGATATCATCCCGCCGGCCTCATTTTTTCCACACTGGGCGCGATCCTGGTTCTCTACATTTGCTATAAGCTGAAGATTCATCTTCCCCAGGTCAACCCCTTCTAGTGAGCTGTCCCAGCGATTCGCTTAGCGGCAATGCGCCTCTGGGGATCGGTGTAGGTCCAGCGGAACGGTCGGGCGTTGTTTGAGTACGCCCGGATGTACTTGATGAGCTTCCGCGACAGGTCGGCTACGGAAGTGAAGACACCGCGGGCGATCACGTCGCGTTGGATCCTCCCGAACCAGATCTCCACCTGATTCAACCAAGAGGAGTAGGTCGGCGTGAAGTGGAACCGCACTTTCGGGCGCTCGGCGAGGAATTGCTCGACGGCTTTGGTCTTGTGCGCGGACAGATTGTCGAGCACGATGTGGATCTCCCGAGCCCACCGCGCCTTACTCACCAACTTCGTTAGGAAAGCGATGAACTCCTCGCTGGTCTGCCGCTCGGCGGTCTTCCCCTGGACCTTGCCCGTTTTCACGTCCAGCGCTGCATAAAGTGAAAGCGTGTTAAGCCCCCCCTCACAACCCCCTCCCCCACAACCAGCAAAACAACACCGGCGTAATCACCAGCGACAGCACCATCGAAACCGCCCCCCCCGCCTTCCCGCTCTGCCAGGAGCCACTCTTCAGCCGCTGACAGGCTTCAAACCCGCCGAGTACCGAGTTGGAGGCCGCTGCTGTCCGGAGTCGAGCACACGGGTGCCCAGCTTGGTGGACTTGTTGTGTTGGGAGCGCAGCCGTGAAGAATCAGGCTAGGCATCAGTCCGTAGCGGACAAATACGCGCGGGAAGGTCACCCCTCCATCGAGGAACTCGTCGCCGAACAGGGCACCGTCTTCCCGAGCGACCCGCGCGAACTTCTGGGCGACTTCTGGCCGGAAGACGAATCTATCGAGGACTTCCTCACCGCGCTCCACGAATGGCGAAGCCACCACCGGACCGATCGCGCTGCACGACCCCCTGTGTAGTCGCCACCGGCGTGGCTTCGTCTCGGCCCCGTCTCCTCGTACCCTAACCCTCGAATCGAACGCAGCCGCGATCGCTGCGACGGCCGGCGGTCTGCGGCGTGCCCGCGAGACACCAGCTCCTCAAATCATCCCTAACGCATCTCCCAGCATCCGCTCCGCTTCCTCCAAGAACTCCCGCGCCTGCCCGATCATCGCCTCCACGTCCTCTTGGGTCATCGCCACCGTGAACCCGTAGTCACCCTCCAGACGCCGGTCGAAAGCCCCCAGAAGCCAGCGATGATACTTGGAATCCATCAACCCGGCCTTCGCAAAATGCTGCCCAAACAGCGCGTGGATTCCGGAATGACTGCGCGCACGCATGCCCCGCTCATGGAGCAATGCTTCAGCCACGTAAAACATGGCGTAATAAGCCCGGCCCGCGCCGAATTCCCGCTCCCCTTCGCGAACCAATATCTCGGCGGCGCGAATCGCTCTGGCAGCCTTGTCGAGCAGGTTCCGGGTGCCCTCCTTCACGCTGCGATTGCCTCCTCCCGCACATTCTCCAGAAACGGGCTGTCCACGGACCTCCACTCAGCCTCCGCAACGAAGACCCGGCTGACGCTGACACCGTAATCCAGGGAGCGATCGGACACCAGGTAACCGGTGCGCTCGATCTCAGTCCCATAGGAATCGATGCGGTCAAGGACAATCAGAATGTCCACATCCGAATCCTCCCGCTCCTCGCCCCGCGCACGAGACCCGTACAGATACACCCCCCGCAACCGCGCCCCATAAATCTGCTCCAGGCCGCGCTTCAACTCACCCAACAGCGCCCGAATCCCATCCGTCATCGCTCCCCCAAGCTTACCGCAACCTCTCCCTCACAAGCCCCCGCCGCCCTACGTGGAAAACCCTCTCCCGCAGCTCATCCCACGAACCCGCCCGCCATTGCCCACGTCGCGTTCCCGAAGCCAACGAAATGTTGGCGTCGAGGGCGGCCATCACTGTTTGCGGTTGCTCCGGCGGGCTCTCTTGAACTCCTCCACAAGCTCGTCCCCGCTCACGCCCGCGGCCTCCAGCATTGCGTCCAGTCGAGCGGCGGCGGTCCTCAACGCCGTCAAATCCTCGTTCTTCGGCTTCTTGCGCGTCGGTATGTAGAATCCCACCGTCTCGCCATGCCGCGTAATCGCCACCGGAGCATCGGCCTCCAAGAACGACGCCAGCCTCTGCCGAAACTCCCGAACCCCAACTTTGACCGCCTCCATATGTACCTCTGTGTACACATGATATCACTTTTTCCGATCCAATCGATGACCTCGAAGACGCCCCCGGATCGAGAACCCCGGCCAGCCGTATCGCCAGCGAGCTCTCCACCGTCTTCCACGACTTCCCCGACGCGTCTTTCTACTCCGACATCGCCCACGCAAAACAGGTCGCCAGCACCATGACCGAGGCTTGCCTCGTGTGCAAGACCCTCGGCGCCGGCCTCCGCCAGGTCCACGTCAGCGACGCGAACACCCGAAGCAAGCACGACCCCCTCTCCTACGATTCCACCCTGGCTTTCCGCGAGGTGGCCCGCCTGATCCCCGAACACATCCCCCTCATCCTCGAGACCCCCATCTCCGAGCCGCAGATCGACGCCGAAATCGACCAGAGGCCCCAAGGCACCGTGGCACAGAGCGGAGAGCAGACGGCGCGCAGCACGGCAACGAAATAGCGCATGATGGTAGAGTCCCCTATGGGAATGTCATCCCCATTCCTCGACGATCTTGCCCAGCGACTCGAGGCCGGCTGGCCCCACATCTTCGCAGCCCGCAGCCGCGCGCAGGCGAAGAAGGCCGAACTGAGGCCCAAGCTGGTAGGAATGGACTCCGAGGATACCAGCATCGTTGTCTTCGGTTCTCTCGCCCGCGATGACTTCACCGAAGGAAGCGACATCGACTGGACGTTTCTGATCGACGGATTGGCCGACCCAAAACACTTCAATCTGCAACGTAGCGTCGAGGCCGTGATCAACGAGGGCGCCGCCAAGCCCGTCGGTCGCGAGGGCACCTTTGGCGGTATGGCTTTTAGCCACGAGATCGTCCACCAGATCGGCGGCCAGGAAGACACCAACCGCAACACCACTCGGCGTGTTCTCCTGTTGCTGGAGTCCGAGCCAATCGGCCGCACTGACGCCTACAAGCGGGTCGTTACGAATCTCCTGAAAAGGTACATCCTCGAAGACCGAGGCTTTGTCCAGCGCGCTGGCCCGTACCATGTCCCCCGCTTCCTTCTCAACGATCTTGCCCGCTACTGGTGGACGATGGCCGTCGACTTTGCGTACAAGCAGCGCACCCGCTCAGGCGAAGGAGCCGCCATTCGAAACATCAAGCTCCGGATGTCACGGAAGATGACGTACGTTTCCGGACTCCTCACCTGCTTCGGTTGTCACCTGAAGATCGGAGCCCTGACGGCGGGCCCGGACTGCCCGCGCAGCGGGGCCGAGGCTGAATGCATCGACTGTCTCCGCAGGCGCCTGACCCGGCCTCCACTCGAAATCCTTGCTGAGACGCTGCTTCAGTTCGACCACTTGGATCCCACGGCGCGCAAGCTGCTGGCCGCCTACGACGGCTTTCTCGGCATCCTCTCGGACTCCGAAAAACGAAAGCACCTCGAAGAACTTTCCCAAGATGAATACGAGAACGACGCCGTCTTCCAGGAAGCGCGCCGCCTGAGCCACGATTTCCGCGATGCTCTCCTGGATCTCTTCTTCGACCAGAAGTCGGGCCTGTTTGATCTGACCAAGAACTACGGAGTCTTCTAATGAGACCCATCGGCTTCTCTACCGGCGCCCTGGCCTACTCTGATTTCCGCCTCGGCCTGTCCATGCTGCACGGCCGCGGCATCCATGCCGTCGAGCTTTCGGCCCTGCGTCAGCACGAGCTCGCACCGCTCGTCGAAGCTCTCGACAGTCTCGACCTCTCGCAATTCACCTACATCGCATTCCACGCGCCGAGCGATCTCCGGCCGCCGGAGGAAGAACAAGTTCTCCATCTCCTGGAACGCGTTGCCCGCCGCCGCTGGCCGATCGTCGTTCACCCCGATTCCATCCACACGCCGCCCTTATGGACGCGATTGGGAGACTCCCTCTGTATCGAGAACACCGACAAGCGCAAGCCCATCGGCCGCACCGCCGAAGAGCTTTCCGTCGTCTTTCAAAACTTCCCCGACGCCTCCTTCTGCTTCGACATCGGCCACGCAAAACAGGTCGACACCACCATGACCGAGGCCTACCTCATGTTGAAAGCCTTCGGCGCCCGCCTCCGCGAGGTCCACGTCAGCGAAGTCAACACCCGAAGCAAACACGACCCCCTCTCCTACGGCACCATCCTAGCCTTCCGCGAGGTCGCCCACCTGATCCCCGAACACATCCCCCTCATCCTCGAGACCCCCATCTCCGAACCCCAAATCGACGCCGAAATCGACCGCGCCCTCTCCGCCCTCCCCCTCTGCCAAGAGGAATCCCTCGCGCGCTGACGCTCCTCTCCGCCTTCCCCGGAACCCCCGCGCCGCCCCATAAGCGCCAACCTAGCCAGTGGACGCTGGAGGTTGCCGTGGCGCACGCACTCGTGCGTGCCGCGTCGCCACTCCTAGCGACGCCGCGCGCGGTGGACCACGGATAGTCTTCAGCTCGTGCAACCAGACCGGCCTGGACCGGGTTGTTTTCGATGTAGGCCGCAATCCGATTCCACTCCGCCTCGTTCCGCTCTTCTCCGTCTTCTCCGCGACCCCGGGCAGCGCTCAGCCGGCCAGCGCAGCGCGGTGCAGTTCCCTGGGCGCCACTCTCGGAGCGCGCTCGCCCTGCGCCATCGTGGCAAGCCTCACCGCCCGCCAGGGCACCCTGCTACCACCGCCCCGGCGGTTCGTGAAGGTCGAAGGCTCCGCACCAACCCTTCGCCTCTTACCACCGCTGCTGCATTCCCTGAAATCCACCCGTCATGCGCGATCTATGAACGGCAACGCCCTGCCTTCCGTGGAGCGGACTTCACGAGGCCAATGTCGGGTCTGACGGCGAACCAGCGTGTTTTCAGATAGCTAGAACGTTTATCCTCAAGCCATCCCACCCACGAGGCGCGCCCATCAAAACGTTTTGGCGGTCAGCGTTTGTGTTGAACGGTAGCGGGCTTTGCGCCCAGGTGGATCTGAAGGGATCCCAATATCCTGTTTTCAGACCGACCCTCTGCCGTGCGGCTTGCCCTCTGGGCTTCGGATTGTGCTCTAATATCCAGGTGTGGGCCGGTCGTTATGTGGTACCGCGAGCTTGTGCCAGCGGTTTCGTGGCTAAGGGTGGCTGTTTTTCGTCAGTCCAAACAGAAGTAGTTGGACATCGAGGTCTCGAGCGGCAATGGCATTGACAAGTGCTTATGTTCAAGTATATGGGCAGCTTGCCGACGTGTTCAAGCGCATCGCGGAGGCGCAGGCCCCGGAGAAATTCACCGCCCAACATCTGAAAGACCTGGGCTTCACGTCGGCGAACTTCCGTGCTGTCATCCCTCTCTTCAAGGCACTCGGCTTTCTTTCTGACGACGGTGCGCCCACAAGTCGATACCACGAATACAGGAACACGGCTCAGTCAAAGCGAATCCTGGGTGAGGCGCTCCGGGATGCCTACGGCGACCTCTTCACGATAAAGGCACAGCCAACACCTGCCGACCGCGAGTTGATTGAGGGGAAGTTCAAGAGTGTGCACAACGCAACTCCGAACACAGCCAAACTCATGGCGAGTACCTTTTACTCGCTGTTAGATCTGGCCGACCTATCCCCTGCTGCCAGCCAACCCAAGAAAGAGGAGAAGCAACCGGAGCCCGCGACCCAAGCTAAGACCGAGCCTAAGGCACAGCCCAATCCGCTTCACGGTCCGACCCTGCACTACGACATCCAGATTCATCTACCGGCTACGAAGGACGTAGAAGTGTTTAACGCTATCTTCAAGGCCCTGAAGGCACACTTGTTTGAGTGACCACCGACACGAGCTGCGTGACTTTCTCTTCCGTGGCCTGATGTTCGAGGCGGAGGCTACCGGTTTTCAATCGGCTGGTATCCAGGTCGGCGCGGACACCAGTCAGGCTGAAGAACGTTTGCTTTCTCAAGCCCTCTCGCCCTTCAACGTCGCGGCCCGAAACAACGCCTTGGAAATGGGCCGCCTGTACGCTGTGCTGTACTGTTTCGAGAACGAGGTTCGCGCCTTGATCAGGGAGACACTTGAAGAAAAGGACGGCGCGGACTGGGTTGAGAAGCTTCCGAAGAAGGTCAAGGAGTACGCCGAGAACCGCCAGAAAACGGCTTTCCAGGATTCTTGGCTTGAAGGTGAGAAGTCGGATCTATTGGGTTTCGTGGACTTCGGCCACCTCGCTTCGGTCATTATCGAGAAATGGGAGTTCTTCGAAAACATCGTGCCTTCTCAACACTGGCTGAAGCAAAGAATGGACGAGTTGGAGAAGGTTCGAAACTTCATTGCACACAACCGTATGCTGTTGCCCAGCGAATTCCAAAGGGTCTACCTTTACATTGCCGACTGGAACAAAGCGATCGGCCTGTAAGGTCCTCTGGAGACGCGGTGCCCACCGCGCAAAGCTACAAAACCCCGTTCGCAAGGATCGCTTGGGATCGTCTCATTGGGTAGTTGTGGGGCTGCTCCGGATTCCAAACGTGGCTCGTGAGCCTTCCCTCGGCCTGATACGGAACTGACATTCCAACACGAGAACCCTCGGACTGCCTTCCACGGAGCCGAAGCGCCTTCAACTGAGGCTTCACACAATAGATCCTTAGCCGCCTTCCGGCCGCAACTCGGTCCGCAGGGCTTTCGGCCCGATCACTCTCGGTAGACGCCCTTCACGTCCGATGACTAGCCGGCGTCGGTAGGCTATGGCCGGCTTGGATCGTGAACTCGCCGGGCCGATCCCCGAGATCGCCGTTTCGGGCCAACTTCCGAGTGACCGACGATCCGCTCACTGCGCAGGAACCTAGACCCTTCGGCGTCAGGGGGGAGTAATGGCGTTGAGTGCGCTGGGCACAGGCTGGAGAGATAGCCGTACTGGGCACCACGAGCCATCGGCCTGCGCGGTACCGGCAGCGACTTCCACCCCCACCGCGAAACTAATAATCGTGGCTCTCCTCCGCGTGCGCGGGGTTTTCCAGCAGACCTTGATGAAACGTGCCCTGAAACGTGATAGGGTAATACGGATAACCAAGCTCTGGAGAAATTAGCGATGCTCGGCACTAACGCACTCTGCTACCAAGGCATGCAGCGAGTTTTTCGCAACGCCATCGTGCACTTCCTGCGCGAGCGACTTCCGCGGATCTTTCCAAAGGACCACCTCCAACGGATGAAAGGGCTCTTTGGCGAATCATGGGAGAAGGCGGCCCGCAATGCGGCACTTTCTCGTGATCAAGGCGGGACTGCCACGACGATCAAAGACGAATACGATCTTTTGGGCGTCAACCACTTCTACGAACTCTTTGACAAATTCTGGGATAAGCTATTCAGTGCAGAAGCGGGGCACCCCCAAGCCACACCGCGACCAGTCAAAAGCAAGGCACTTGGGAACCTCAAGGCAATCAAGGACGGTCGCGATCCACTCTCCCACCCGGTGGATGAAGAGATCTCCCATGAGGAGGCAATGGGACTCCTTATTGACGCCAAGCAAGTCGTCACAGCCCTCGGCCTGCACGCGCCAGCAGCTGACCTTTCGGAGCTGATAACCCAGCTTGAGCGCGTCGACCAAGTACCCGCCACCGTCGTCCGTCACCTCCCACCACAGGACGCCATCTACCTCGAATTCATCGGGCGCACCACAGTTCTGAACGACCTCACGGCGTGGTACGCACAACCCGATAACCGCCGCTGCCTCCTCGCCGGTGACGGCGGCAAAGGCAAATCCGCCATAGCCTACAGATTTGCACAACAACTGGCGTTCAACCCTGGCAGTTACCAGCTCATCATTTGGCTCAGCGCAAAACGACGGAAATTCCAGGAAGGAAGCGTCGTCCCGATCGCCACCCCCGACTTCACCACTGCGGACGATGCGATCAACCGCCTCCTCCTCGAATACGGCGCGACCACGGACGATCTCCAGGCACCAACCGCCAAGAAACAACAACTCCTCGTCGAGTTTCTCAACTCGTACCCTGCATTCCTCATCGCCGATGATATCGATACGGTCCTCGATGACTATGACGTCGTCAGCCTCTTCACCCACGTCATCCCACACACGAAGACAGCCGTCCTTCTCACTTCTCGACGCGACATCCCCGGCATCAAGAGTTTTGTCGTCAAAGGTTTCGAGGCTCCAGAAGCAGAAACCTTCATTCACTCTCGCATCTCCCTCTACGGCCTCGATCGCACACCATTCACGCCAACCGTCATCACCGAAATCCTCAAGGTCACGGACAGGTCCCCGCTCTACCTCGACGACCTCCTCCGCCTTATCAAAGTCGTCAATGTTCAGAAGGCGATTACCACTTGGTCCGAGCGCCGCGGCGACGAAGCGCGAAAGTACGCCCTCGAACGCGAGATGGAAAAACTCACCGAGGACGCCAAGAAGGTCCTCGTCGCCGCCGCGATCAGCGACACGCCCATCAGCCTCGACGAACTAGAGAACATCCTGGAATTCTCAGCAGACCGCCTCATCAACGCACTCACCGAACTCCAGACACTCTTCCTCATTCCAAAGCCCCGCGTCGTGGCAGGAGAACAACGGTTCGAGATCAACCTAAATACCCGAAAACTCGTACGCCTCGTCACAGGTAGCACCGACCTGTACGCGCGCGTGGAACGTGCCAGCAAAGCACTCAGTGGGCAACTCCCAGACGTCGGTTATGGCGTCATTGGTGCCCTTATCCGTCAAGCACAACTACGCCTGAACACGCAGCGCAATCAGGAAGCAGAAGCGCTCATGCTCCAGGCAATTGATAAGTACCCGAACGCTCCCGACCTCCATGGGTTTCTCGGGTACGCGTACCGCCGCATGGGCCGCGTGGTTGATGCACGAGCACAATTCGAAGCCGCACACAAACTCAAGACGAAGCGCACAGACACGTACCTCCAATGGATCAAAATGGAGCTCGCGGAGAAGGAATGGTCAAGAGCTATTACGGCAGCAGACAAGGCCCTTAAAGCACTCCCCGACGCGTACGAGGTCCTCCAGTTCAAGACTTATGCCAAGCGGCAAGCAGGATTCGACTTCCACCGAGGACTCCATCGGGAAAAGGCAGAGAGGATGTGGCGGGATGCAGTCGAGGACATCAAGAACGCCATTAAGCCGCCAGAGTCCCTGCAACCCGGCGAGCGAACGATCAACGCTGCCATGCTCGCCACGATTGTCATCTGTCTGGACATGCTCGGCGAGTTTGGCGAACGTGACCGATGGCTCAATCAGTGGGAGA
>Ga0187882_1004139_pt1 | contig 11955 bp, 11 predicted proteins | sample June2016WEW_19_1_3_FD_132991 | JGI IMG/M metagenome (GOLD analysis project Ga0187882, IMG submission 132991) | Peatland microbial communities from SPRUCE experiment site at the Marcell Experimental Forest, Minnesota, USA - June2016WEW_19_150 | ecosystem: Environmental > Terrestrial > Soil >...
GCGGCGAGGAGTATGCTGAGGATTCCATAATCTTTGATGCCTGCCTGCGAGGTCATTCGGTCTGCGACTTCTTTCTGGATGGTGACGAACATCGCGTCGGCGATAGTCGGGCCGGTTACGAGGTTGATAATCAGGGGTGTCGCGGCGATATAGGGCAAATTGGCGACGAGAAGCAATCGCCCATTGTGAGCAGCACGGGCGCGGTTCAAAGCGTCGATTACAACGGGATTTATTTCGAATTTATTTTTAAGAACATCGGCTGCGATTATTTCGACGTTTAATTTGTCGGCTAACTGTCCCTTGGCGATATTGGCGAGAGCGCCATCGATTTCGACCGAGACGCAGTAGCCGGCTTTTTCGGCGATTGCCTGGGTGAGCGAGCCGGTGCCGGTGCCTACTTCGAGGACGACGTCGTTATTCTGGATGTCGGCTGTTTCGATGAGCAGGCGCATCAGGTTGAGGTCGATGAGGAAGTTCTGGCCGAATCGTTTGTTGGGTCTTACTCCCGCGGAATCGAGCAGCTCACGGATTTGATGCTTACTTTGCATTGCGAATTTGGTTGTGTTGTTAATTCTTAATTCTCAATTCTACATTCTTCTTTGTTTTTGTTTGTGCCATCTGGATGGCAACCTTTATGGCTTCCATCATACTGGATGGGTCGGCGATGTTTTTACCAGCGATGTCGAATGCGGTGCCGTGAGCGGGAGAGGTGCGGATAATCGGCAGGCCTATGGTGACATTGACTGCCTTGTCGAAGGCGAGCAGTTTTACCGGTATCATACCCTGGTCGTGATACATAGCGACGACACCGTCGAATTCGCCCTGAACTGCCCGCAAAAACAGCGTGTCGGCTGGAATCGGCCCGAAGCAATCGATGCCTTGTCCCTGCGCCATCAGGATTGCCGGAGAAATGATGCGTTGTTCCTCGTCGCCGAACTGGCCGTTTTCGCCGGCGTGAGGATTGAGCGCCGCGACACCTATTTTGGGGTTCTCGATGTCGAAGTATTCCTTGAGGGCGATATTGAGCAAGTCAATCGGCTCAAATACCCGGCCGATTGTGAACTTGTGGCGCACCTCGAATAACGCTTCGTGAATCGTCGCCAGTGCCAGTTTCAACGGCCCCGCGACGAACATCATTGCTTTTCGGGGCGATTTGCAGAGTTTAGCGAACATCTCGGTATGGCCGGGCCAGTGTGAGCCGGCTAATTTCCAGCTTGTCTTGTTTATCGGAGCGGTTACCACCGCGTCGATAATGCCTCTTTGGGCGGCATCAATAGCATCGGTGCAGAACTTCAATGACGCAGCACCCGCCGCCTCGGTTGGTTTTCTTATCCAGGGCGGCACCGAAAACTCGTCATAGTCGGCAACCACAACCTTATGCGGGTAGTCCCTGCTGATTTTTTCGTGCTGATGCCTGCCCCAGAACGGCTCAATCTCCGCCTTATCCGCGGCGTATCGCAACTGCTCATCCATTCCGAAGACGATGAACTTGGCCGCTCGGCGCAGGGCCGGGTCCGCCAGCGCCTTTACGACGACTTCCGGCCCGATACCTGCCGGGTCGCCCATCGTTACGCCTATGACCGGCTCGTCATTTATCGAATTGTGATTTGTAAGTTGACTCATCTATTTATTATACGAGTTACTAAAAGCCCTGTTGCTGAAGGTCTTTGATAGTCAAGTTACCTTTGGGCGGGATGTTCTTTTCGAGGTATCTTCTGACCGTCTTGGTTATTATATCAATTTCTATGTTGGTTTTTTGATTTATTTTGGCTTGTCCGAGGGTAGTTTCTTTAAGCGTCTGCGGGATGATGGCGACCGTGAAGCCATCGGCGTTAAGCTCGGCTATGGTAAGCGAGATGCCATCGACGGCGACAGAACCTTTGGGAACCATCTGGTCAAGCAGGTCTTTGGGGACTGCGAAGGTGAAGGTTGAGAATTCACCTTTATTCTCAATTTTTCGGATTGCTGCTGTGCCATCGATGTGGCCGAGGACAAAGTGCCCTCCGAATCGGTCGTCGGCACGCATGGCAAGCTCGACGTTGACCTTTGTGCCGGGGGCGAGTTTGCCGAGGGTGGTTTTGGCAAGCGTTTCGCCGCTGACGTCAAAGGTTGCTGATGAGCCGGCCAGTTTCGAGACGGTCAGGCATGAGCCGTTTATAGCGATGCTATCGCCGGTTTTGGCCTGATTAGCCAATTGGCCGAGGTTAATGGTCAGCGCAGCGGAACCGCCGCTTCTGGAAAGCGCCTTTACCGTGCAGACCTGCTGTATTAATCCTGTAAACATAGCAATTGACTATTCCGTATTTTCAATTTACGATTCAGGGCAGAATAAATGGCATAGTAAGTTAATTGTAGGCAATCCGGCGGGAATAATCAATCGCCGGGAAGATTTGGAGGTGTGTTTGTTATGAATACTATTTGGCTGAAAATAGTGGCGGTGGTAGTGGTGGTTGTGGTCGCAATCGTGCTGTTCAGCAAGATTGCCAATCATAAACCAGCACCGGAGCAGCCGCAGAAGACGCTTGGGGATACCTTCCGTGAGGATGAGAAGCGTTTGCGTGCCGAGCCGAACGTGCCTGCTCAGCCGGCAGCGGGGCAACAGGCGGCAAACGCCGAGCAGCCGAGGTTCAGGAAACTGACCGAGGAAGAAGAGGCCGGGGCCAGCCAATTATTTGAGCTGGCTATCACCCAGCGGAAGATAGGTCGGATGCCGGGGATGCACTACGGGGCGATGGTACAATACTGTCGGCAGATAATTGAAAAATACCCCGGCAGTGAATACGCCTACAAAGCCAAACGCATTCTGGCGGATATCCCAGAGAGTGAACGCGAACGATATCACATTACCGATGACGAAATAAATCTCAACAAATAGATTTCTTTTTTGCGCTTATGGAGGAGCCATAGATGGGTAACGCGAATCTTCCGGTGATTTCAGTAACAGCGAGGTGTTTGCCGGAGGCGTGGGAGAAGGCGGTGCTGGCGGTATGGGACAATGGGCTTGATATGAAGACGCAGTATGACAAGCCCGACGACCCGCCAAGCAAGGACGCGACGGTGATGGTGACAGTCGCGGAGCCATTTGGCGAGCCGAGGATACACAAGAATTTTCCTGGCGGGCCTGAAGAACTTGAGGCGTACAGGCAGGAGGTGGTTGACGGTATTCACGACCACTGGATAGACCCGGCGGCGGGCAAATGGACATATACTTATCACGAGCGCATATTCGCGTATTCGCCGGTTGAGGACATAAGAAACCCCAGGGCCAAAAAGCCATTCAAAAAAGTAAACCAGATTCAGTATATTATCGATTCGCTGTCGAAGGTCGCGCACACGCGAAGGGCGCAGGCGATAACGTGGATGCCTACAGCGGACCCGGCGACCGATGACCCGCCTTGTTTGCAGCGGATATGGTGTCGGCTGGTCGCGGATAATGCGGGCGGCTGTGTGCTGAATATGAACACGCACTGGCGAAGCAGGGACCTGTATAAGGCGTGGTTTATGAACGTTTACGCGCTGACGGACCTGCAAAGGACAATCGCCGGCAAGATTTCAGAGAAGATAAACAAGCCCGTCGCTGTCGGCAGGTATGTTGATATAAGCGACTCACTGCACATTTACGGCAGTTATTTTAAGGACGTTGTTCGGGAAATAGAAAAGATGCGGCAAAGCCCGTTTACCGGACGTGCCTGGGAGAGCACGCATCCGGCCTTTATGATGATGACGGACGATGCCCGCGAGAAGCTCACAAAAGACCCGGACTGGTTCGCAAAAGCGAGGGAGTAATAATAGAAGACAGAAGACCGAGGACTGAGGACAGATACCTTGTTTTTCCGTTATCTGTTATCTGGCGGTTTGGCATTGGCGGCTTTTCTTCCTATTGTTTAATAGGGAGAGCGAATGAAGCGGACAGAGCCACCACTTAAATGTGGCACAATGGCCGTCCAGATAAAACAAGATAGCTCGCTCATCCATTTTTGTCCTGCGGGCGCAATCTTTGCTGACTGTCAGGACCGCAAATATGGCAACCTTTGCTCCACCGGGGAAGCCCGCGGGCCAAAGGTTGTGGGGGGAGCCATATAAGTTTCTTTCCGAGTTGGGGCCTCTGTGTGCCATGCATAGGGGCCTTCTTTATTTGTGGGGGCAGGCAGTTGAACAGGCGAGGGCATTTAACTCCGCAATTTTGCGTTTTGCCTTTTTATTTTTGCTTTCTTACGGCAACCGCCGCACCGAGGCCGAGAAGCAATAGCGTGCATGGCTCGGGAATTGGCTCCCAAAGAATAGCATGCATATTACCATAAATATCCACGGCAGAGCCGACAATGTTGCCATAACTGTCGATACCTTGAGCGTAAGAAGTACTTCCAAATCCGGTTGGTAAAAACTGACTCAGGTCGGTATAGCTATTTGCGGTTCCACTCCAAAGCAAGGCATGAGTGCTATTGCCTGTAGCCGAACCCCTGCCATAACCGACCTGCTGTGTGCCATTGGTCCCCATAGCGTAAGATACACTGAATCCGCTGGGGGTCAGATCCACATAGCTTGCGGCACTGCCGGTCCAAAGCAAAGCATGGTCAACAGAATAGGCAGGGGATATGCCTGTCTTTCCATACCCCACCTGTTGCGTACCACCGACTCCCCATGCATAAGATGAAAAGTAACCACCGGGATTCAAATCGATGCAGCTTGCAGCACTGCTGTTCCAAAGCAAGGCATTATTGCTATAACCAGTAGCTGAACCGCTGCCATAACCAACCTGCTGTGTGCCATTAGTTCCCAAAGCACACGAACTAACCCCAGTTCCTAAGTTGGTAGGACTCAAATCGATATATCCTGTGGCGCTGCCGTTCCAAATTAAAGCATGTTCATAGTTACCTGTGGCCGAACCCCAACCAGCACCAACCTGTTGTGTACCCGCGATCCCCCAGGCATAAGATGTGGTAAACCCGCTGGGATTCAAATCTACACAGCTTGCGGCACTACTATTCCAAAGCAAAGCGTGTTCGTTACCTCCCGTGGCCGAACCATGACCGTATCCCGCCTGATGTGTGCCGTTGGTCTTGTTAGCATAAGATACACTGAATCCGCTGGGATTCAAATCGACATAACTTGTTGAACTTCCATTCCAAATTAAAGCATGATCGGCCCCGCCTGTGGCTGAACCATTAGAATAGCCGGCCTGTTGTGTGCCATTAACTCCATAAGCATAAGACAAACTGCTTCCGCTGGGATTCAAATCGATTGCTGTGTAACTTGTGCCCCAGGCCATACTTGTTAAAGTAACAGTAAAAACGGCGATAACAAAAAGTACCCTGAAATGTTGATGATGTGTTTGCACTTTCATACTCTTCTCCTTCTTTGCCTTTTGCCCCCAGCGGCTCGACTTAGCTCACCGGAGCCCAAAGGCGATTTTGATTATACTCTTTTACAGGTAGTAGTCAAGAGGGAAAAAGTGGAAACAGTGAAAGAACGACAATCCTCCTTCATTATCCTGCTTCGCTAAAGCTTCGCAGAAACCGGCTACGGCGGACAAGTGCTTTAGAACTCCCATTCCGCGCTGCGCGAGAAATTTGAGCAGTCGATAGTTGACGAAATACGTATGCGAAATACGCACGACGAAGGGAAACTTCACCACGATTTGCTGAAATAGCAGTCGTAGTGTCTGTAAAAAAGTCCTATCGACCGCATAGCGATAATCGCGACGACCTGTACCGCTAAGTTCATCGCCAGATTGCCCGCCGTGTTCAGTATCGGCAGCGATTCGTATTGTCTGGTATGTGTTTCGATGAAACAGACAGCGGCGAGGAGTCCGACAACGACCAGATAGGGGACAAACGCCCGAATGGCGGGGACAAACAAGCGGTCAAAACGGAACAGCTCGGGAAGGTCCTCGAGGACAGCCGCGACCAGTATGGTCATCGGGAACAGGAAAAGCCCCGCAGCAAACAATAACCGCAGAAACAGGTTCAAAGCTGTTCTCGTTTCCCAGATACTTTCCCAGGTTACGCCTTCGCCTTTGAAAAACGAAAGGGCGGCGATGAACGGGAGCTGGACGATGAAGACGGTGAATGCGAAGGTGAGAATAGGTTTGAATATGTGTCCCAAAAACGTGATGCTTGTTCCTAATTCGATTTCGGGCAGCTTGTCGCCGGTTGTCGCGGTTTCATTGATGATTTGCAGATAGAATCCGAAGAGATATCCCCACGCCGCGAAATACACAAAAAATCCCGTGCAGCAGGCGCCTGCCATGAAAAACTTGAAGCATACCACCGCGATAACGAACGCAAGCGCCGCAATGTTGTCCTTGTCGAAAAAAATCTTCCAGCTATCGACAAATACGGCGTGGAAAAAACCCGGCAGGGGAAATTCCGGCTTGACTTTCGGCTCGATTTTTTTTGGTATTTGGCCTGATTTTTCGGGTATTATCTGCTGCTGGCCGCAGGTCAGGCACTTCGCGGTTTGGCCGGCGTGCTTGTCGGTGAAGGCGATAAGAGAACCGCATTTGGGACAGTGAAACTGTATCGTCATCTTTTTTTTATCCGCCTGGTGCGGATTACACCATTTTCATCGCGTCAATGAATGATTTTTGGTCGTTGGCCCATTTTTTCGCTTCGAGCAGGTCAATCTTGTCCTGCTTTACCAGCTGGGCGAGGTGTCTTTCCATCGTCGTCATTTTTTCGTCAGGATTGAGGCGCGTCTTTGTCTGAAGCTGGGAGTATATCTGCTCGACTTTGCCCGTCCTTATGAGGTTGGCGCAGGCGTAGTTGTTGTTATTGAGTATCTCCATCGCGGCGATGCGGCCGGTGGCGTCTTTTTTAGGGATAAGTTTCTGACAGATGATATACGCCAGGCCGAGCGACATCTGGTTGCGGACTTCGCTTTGCCTGCCGGTCGGGAAGTAATCCAGGACGCGGGTTATTGTCCCTACTGCGTCCCTTGTGTGCAGGGTCGAGAATACCAGGTGTCCTGTTTCGGCGGCCATAAGCGTCATCGATATTGTCTCGGCGTCGCGCATCTCGCCCACGAATATGACATCGGGGTCTTCCCGCAGCATCGCTCGCAGGCCGTGGCCGAATGACTTTACGTCCCTGCCAACCTCCCGTTGCGATACCATACTGTGCTTGTTGGGAAGAAGGTACTCGATTGGGTCTTCGAGCGTTATCATCCGGCAGGCCTTCTTCTCGCTTATCCGGTCTATTATGGATGATATTGTTGTTGATTTTCCGGCCCCCGTAATGCCTGTTATGAGGACCAGTCCCTGCTTGCACTCGACAATGTCCTCCCAGACGTTGTTTGGAAATCCGATTGTTTCGACTTTTGGAATATCCAGCGACAAGGCCCGTATCGCCGCGCTTACCCCGTCGTTTTCGCGGAAGATGTTTATGCGGAACTGCAGCGACCCGACGCGGTACGAGCAATCGACGTCATAATCCTGGTGAAACTTGTGAAGGTTATCTTCGCTTAGCAGCGGATATATGAGCTTTTTGGCGATTTCAGGAGTGACGGGCTGGCCCTTGAGATATGTTATGTCTCCGTCGATTCGGTACGCCGGAGGGGCGCCGACCTTGATGTGAAGGTCGGAGACGCGCATTGCACCTCTTTTCTCAAAATAGGCAAGCATGTCCTGTATGCTGAGCAGTCCCATATTTTCGGTTGGGTACACCTTGGTGGTTACTGAATATTCTTCAGCCATATTCGCCTCCTGTGATTAAATCACCTTATCATTGCCAATAGTATATCACTTAATTTATCCTGGGGCAAACCACAATTGATTATTGATTATTGATAATCGATGATTGATAATTGATGCGTGGGTGTAGATATGACTGATATGACGGCAAAAACCGAAACTCGTATTCCTATGAGCAGGATACAAAAGCTCATCGGCCAGAGGATGCTTGAGAGCAAGCAGACCAAGCCCTGCTACTACATCGGGATAAAGGCCGATACGACCGAGCTTATGGACAGCCGCCACGAGCTTAAAAAGCGGCTCGGCGTCAAAATCACCTCGAATGCCTTTTATATCAAGGCCCTTGGCCTTGCGGTCAGGGAATTTCCTCTTATGGTCGGCTCATTGTCCGCCTGCGGCGAGACCTCGCCTTTTGGCGGACAGGGTGATTCGATAAAAATAGCCGACTCAGTCAATGTGGGCTTCGCGGTAAGCGCACCGCACGGATTAGTTGTGCCCGTGGTCAAAAATGCCGACATAAAGACCCTTGCCGAGATTGCCGCGCTGGAAAAGGAACTGACCGACAAGGCGAGAAGCAACAAACTTTCTCTCGATGAGATTACCGGCGAGACGATTGGGCTGAGCAACCTTGGTGTTTACGACATTGATTCGTTTATCGGCATTGTCCCGCCTCCCGCGACGACGATTTTAGCCGTTGGCAACACTTTGCGAACCGCCGTTCCTCAAGACGGTCAGACGGTTCGACTATGCTCACCGCAGGTTGTTATCCGTAAAATCACTGATTTGACGATAGCCGTGGATTCGAGAATTGTCCCCGACCTCTACGCCGCTAAATTCCTGGCCCGTATCGCGGAATTGCTCCAGGGGCCAAAACGACTCATATCGTAGGATTTTGTGGCGGGTCTTCTATCTGTGGCAAAGGATTGGAGGATACCGTTTCTGTTACAGCGGTTTGCGAATTTGCCGGCGCTATCTCGACAATCTTGATTGGTGGTTTCTCTCCTCGACCCTGCTCGGGGCTGGCTGTGACCTCTGCGTGCTCTGTGGCTTTTACCTGCATTTGATTATGGATGAGTTCTGCAACTTTGCGGTAGTCCTCTGAGCCGTGGCAGGAGGGGTCGTATTCGAAAATCGTCTGGCCATAGCTCGGCGCCTCGGCCAATGTGATATTCCTGCGGACATAAACGGGCAGAATCTGCGCTTCCGACCAGGCGCAATTTGTGTTGTGCGCGGTAGTAAGAAATTTTTCGATGTCTGCCTTGACCTCGTTGGGCAGCGACGCGCGGGCTTCAAACATACAAAGCAAAACCCATTTGACCTTCAAAGCGGGATTGATTCGCTTATTGACAAGCGTGACGGTCTGCAGCAATTTGCCAAGTCCCTGCAGTGCGAGGAAATGCGGCTGAAGCGGTATCATTATCTCATCAACCGCCGCCAGGGCGTTCAGTGCCAACAGGCCCAGCGACGGCGCACAGTCAATAATTATATAATCGAATTTGTCGTCGAGCCCCGCGAGCGCTTCACCGAGGATGGTTTCCCTGCCGACGACGCTGACGAGTTCGGATTCGGCGCCGACGAGGTCAATATTTGCGGGGAGAAGCCAGAGATTTGGCCTGACGAGCATCATTTCCGCTTCGACGTTTGCTGATTGAGTGAGGACACGGTATGAGCCGGTCTGAATTTCGTCGGGATTGACGCCAAGATGCGTGGTGAGGTGCGCCTGCGGGTCGAGGTCGATGACGAGCGTGCGATGACCCATATTGGCCAAAGCGGCAGCGGTATTGACCACGGTGGTGGTTTTGCCGACGCCTCCTTTTTGATTTAATACCGCGATTTTTCTCATTTCGGGGCCTCCTGTTTTGCTTCCTGCATTTTTCTCAGGACGCCGTCGAGTACGCCGTTGACGAAGGAGGGCGATTTGTCCGTGCCGAATATTTTCGCAAGCTCGATTGCTTCGTTAATAGTTACCTTGGGCGGTATGTCGGGGCAAAACTTCAACTGGTAAACCGACAGCCGAAGGATGCTTTTATCGACCTGTGAAAGACGGGACAGTTTCCATTTAATCGCTGCGGCGGTTATCAACTCATCGCAGGCGGGGAGGTTGGCCCAGGCGCCTCTTGTCCAGTCCGAGGCGAGTGTGCGAACAGGCAACTCAGGGGCATTCTCCCTGAAAAAGTCATCCAAATCAGGAAGCAATGACGGTCCCTGCACGTCGAGTTGAAACAAGGCCTGCATCGCGAGCTGACGGGCTTTTGTCCTCGGGTCCACTTATCGACCTCAGTAAGGTTATTGTTAAAACTATTCTTTAATTGTCAACGGTCGGATTAAATCTGTTCCATAACGCTGGCCATTTCCATTGCCGTCATAGCGGCATCAGCGCCGGCGTTACCTTTCTTTGCTCCCGCTCTGTCCACGGCCTCTTCGAGCGTTTCGCAGGTCAGCACTCCGAATACGGCCGGTGTTTTTGAGTCGTAGTTAATCTGGCCGATGCCTCGAATCACCTGTTGGCATACGGCCTCGTAATGCTGTGTTTGTCCCTGTATCACCGCACCGAGGCAAAGCACCGCGGTGAACTTGCCGGCCATCGCCAGTTTCTTGGCGGGGACGACAATCTCGCAGGCGCCGGGTACCCACACGACGGTTATCTGCTCTTCCTTTGCGCCGTGACGCTTGAGGCAATCTATCGCGCCTGATAGCAGTCGGGCCGTGATGAATTCATTAAACCTGCTGACGACAATGGCGTAACTTCCCTTGCCGGCCGTGAGTTGACCTTTAATCTCTTTCATACTGTTGATTCTCCAAACTCGATATTCGTTTCTCGATGCTCGATACTCGAACTATCGGGTATCGAGTCGCCACGCATATTATAAGACCATTGCCGGTCTGTTTCCATAAAAACAACCACACCAGCCGGCCCCGGCGGGCATGTATCCTGGCGTCAATTTAGCTAACCTGTTCAATTATAAGGTGTTATGGGCGATATTACCAGTAAAATTTTGGCCTTTTGGGCAAAGGCCAATGTGAGAAAAAACGCGTTAACTTGGTCTGTTTGACTGGCGATAGGTTCAGTGGGCAATGTGTATTGGCCCGTGGTTCGCAAATTGATACCTGTTTATTGCGAGGCAAGGTGGCTCTATGATTTTTGATGAGCAGCCATATAGCTCATATGACAGCAGTGAGGAAAAGGCACAAAGGGCGTTCGAGCTTTATGAGGACGGCAAGATGACGCAAGCCATCTCGGAGCTGGACGAGGCCATTGAGGTAAATCCCGCAAACTGTTCGCTGCATTTCAACAAGGCGCTTTCACTTGATTCGCTGAGCAAATTTGAGGATGCGATAGCGGAATACGAGGCGGCCTTGGCGCTTAATCCGTGCGACCTTGAAATACTCAATTCGCTGGCAGTTGATTACACGCGTATAGGTCAGTATGACCTCGCCGTCCAGACCTTCGAGCACCTTGAGGAATTGGACGCTAATTTCGAGCCGGGCTACTGCAACAGGATAATCGCCTATACGGAGATGGGATTGCACGAGCAGGCAGAGCAGATGTTTTACCTGGCGCAGCAGATAAATCCTGATTGCGCGCTTTGCTATTACAATATCGGCAACAGCTTGTTTGCGCGGGGGCAATACAAAAAGGCGATTCACTGCTGGATGAAGACCGCTGAGCTGGAACCGTCGCATCCGCAGATTAACTATCACATCGCGCAGGCGCTGTGGGCCGAAGGCGAAATTGAACGCTGCAGGCAGCATTTCCTTAAAGAGCTGCGAATAAATCCCGGTGACGTGGATGCAATCATCGATTTCGGATTTTTCCTCCTGGAAAGAGGCGAGATGGAGTCGGCGAAGGAGAAATTTCATCGTGCCCTTGAACTGAGGCCTGATACGGCTATGGCATTGTTTTACTTGGGCGAAATCGCGCTGGATAGCGGGGACAAGGCCAACGCGATGAAGTTTTACGCTCAGGCGTTGGAAAGAGAGGCGATGCTTGCAGGCCCGCGGTATCGATTAGGGCAGTATGCGCTGGAGCGGGGTGAGTTTGAGAAGGCCAAGATCATGCTGGCTTCGGAGATAAAACTGGCGGGCGATAATGCGGACGTGCTTGTGTCGATGGCGTCGATGTTTTTGATTATGGCCGAGGAGGCCGATGGCGAAGAGAGGGATGATATCCTCGATTATGCTGCGAATTGTCTGCTGCATGCTCTTGATATCGATTCCGACGATGCCGATGCGCATTATTATCTTGGTTTGGCCAACGTGATTAA
>Ga0187882_1004148_pt1 | contig 11922 bp, 14 predicted proteins | sample June2016WEW_19_1_3_FD_132991 | JGI IMG/M metagenome (GOLD analysis project Ga0187882, IMG submission 132991) | Peatland microbial communities from SPRUCE experiment site at the Marcell Experimental Forest, Minnesota, USA - June2016WEW_19_150 | ecosystem: Environmental > Terrestrial > Soil >...
CTAAGAGCTGGCACCACAAAAATGTCAGCCCCAATAGCTGATCCGACCACGAGGCTTGTTGTATCAAAGGTGTTCAGCTGTCTTCTGAGAGTAACTTTCCGACTCAAACTAGTCAGCCCGACGAGAAGCGCCTGAACCATATTGTTTGCGTCTTCAATAATTCCCTTGCTTATCACACTAAGAAGCTCTCACATGCGTAATCAGATGTGTGTACATGATTCTATTACTTGAGTAAATGCAACCCACACATTGGCTATGTGTATCGCTTGCTTTGGTAAATTGCTCTCGGTGACGCCTACGGCGGGATACATCTTTTAGCTATGAATGAAGGTAAACGTTCAGCGGGTAACTTCTTGGAAAAACGTTTGAGTATTGAGGATTTGAGACGTTTCTCACTGGCCTTCAATAAGGACCCGAAGAATACACTCGCCCTGAATGCCGTCACAGAGAATGGCATAGCCGCAGTTGCCTTGAGTAGAAAGGAAGTGGACAGACAGAACTTCACCTTCAGTCATCTTATAGACTCTCCAGATGCCACCAACCAAGAAAGATCGGGAAGATGCTGGTTATTCTCTGGACTGAGCCTATTGGCTCTTGAAGCCATGAAAAAACTGAACCTGAAGACGTTCGAGCTCTCTGAGATATATCAGATGTTTTGGGATAAACTAGAGAAAGCCAACTACTTCCTGGAAAACGTGATTGAAACAAGGGAAGAGCCACTAGATGGCAGACTAGTCAGTTCGCTTCTTTCAGACCCAATATCCGACGGTGGTCAATGGAACATGTTCGTGAACATTGTTGAGAAATACGGGGTAATGCCCAAAACGTTCATGCCGGAAACAGCCAACAGTAGTAATTCCGACCCGATGAACACTCTACTCGCATCGAAATTGAGAGAATATGCCAAGTTACTTCGAGACACGAATAGAAAAGGGGCCTCCATGACTGAACTGAGAGAGAAGAAAGGGGAATTCATGGAAGAATTCTACAGGTTGCTTTGCATCAACCTCGGTCTTCCCCCGGCAACTTTCTACTGGGAGTGGCGCGATAAGGACGGTGTTTTCCACAGAAAGGGTAACATGAACCCGGTTCAGTTCTGCAAGGAATACGTCGGTACGCAACTGAATGATTTCGTGAGCCTCATCAACGCTCCAAACAAGGCGTTCAACAAATTATACACTGTGAAATATCTCAGCAACATGGTAGGGGGCCAGGAGGTTCGCTTCCTAAACGTCGATTTGCAAGCGATGAAGACGGCAACCATCGAAATGATCAAACACAATCACGCAGTATGGTTCGGCTGCGACGTAGGCAAGATGCTTCAAACGGACATGGGTGCGATGGACCTGAACATCTACGATTACGAGTCAGTCTATGGCTCGAAATTCCAACTTGACAAAGCGGCTAGGTTGGATTATGAGGATAGCGATATGACCCACGCGATGGTGATTACAGGTGTAGATCTTGATGAACACGCGAAGCCGAAGAAATGGCGAGTTGAAAATAGTTGGGGAGCGGCCATAGGGGACCAGGGGTACATGTTCATGCTGGATGAATGGTTCGATGAATACCTCTACGAGGTCGTTGTCAGGAAGGAGTACCTGTCTCGAGAACTTCTGGAAATCCTTGACACCGAGCCCGTGGTTTTACCTCTCTGGGATCCCATGTGCTCATTAGGATCTTGCTAACTCATCGGAGCGATCCCTCATGCTAAACTCAACCCGAAGTTATCGATAAGAAAATATTCGATGGCAATGTGCCCGCTCTGCAATCTCAGACTGATAGCACAAGTCTAAGTGTGAGGTTTGCTGGTGAACTTTGGTTCGCAAGATGAGCAGAAGGAAATTCCTGGGTGTCGCTGGAGGATCCGCTGCTGCCGCCAGCGTAGGACAAGGCTACCGCTTCGACAGAAACGGGTGGATCTACGTTCACATCGAGGGCGACCTACATGAAAGAGGCTACCAACATGGCAACTTGGTTGCCCTCGAACTCAAGGAGATACTTAGGAGCCTCAAGTACCTGATTTATTGGAACACAGGAATGCACTGGGAATTCTTCGTCCAACAAGCAGAGAAACTGTGGACGGACAAGATAGACCAAGAGTTCCTAGATGAGATGGAAGGCATCGCCGACGGCGCTAAGGCTGCTGGCGTGGACGTGACATAGCAGGAGATCCTTGCCTGGAACGGCCGCGAGGAACTCACAGATTATTGGTGGCCCACCGCACAGGAAAGTACGTACGGTACCTTCAGCGGGGAGGTTATCGGGCATTGTAGCGCATTCGCTGCCACTGGGTCAGCTACGAAAGGAGGGAAGATCGTGATGGCCCATAACACTTGGGACCAGTTCGAGACAGGCCAGTTCGCCAACATGATACTAGACATCAAACCAGCAACAGCCCACCGTATCTTCATGCAAGCCGACCCAGGCTACATCGACAGCTTCTCAGATTTCTTCGTGACAGATGCAGGATTGATGGGCACTGAGACAACCATCGGCGGGTTCGGCCAGTACGACCCGAACGAGGCACATGAGTTCTTCCGCGTCCGGAAAGCAATGCAGTACGCGAATAGCCTAGACGACGCTGTCGAGCTTATGAAGAAAAGGAACAACGGCGGCTATGCCAACAGTTGGCTCTTCGGTGACGCCAACACTGGAGAGATTATGCGTTTCGAGTTGGACCTGAAGTTCTACAACGTTGAGCGAACCAAGGATGGTTACTACATCGGCTTCAACGCGCCGCTTGATCCGCGGATTCGCAACCTTGAATGCTCGAACACTGGCTACGCGGACCTGAGGCGGCATCAAGGCGCCCGTCAGGTCAGATTGACTCAGCTCATGAACCAGCACCATGGAGCCATTGATGTCGAGATAGGGCAAAAGATCTTGGCTGACCACTATGACGTGTACCTGAAGAGGGAGAATAATCCTTGCTCACGAACCGTTGACGAACACTATGAATTAGACTCACGGGAATACATGAGCCAGCCCGGGAGACCGATACCATTCCAGCCGCACGGCACTGTCGACGGCAAGGTGATGGACAGCGACATAGCGAAAACGCTCAGTTTCTGGGCCAAGTGGGGGAACTCGTCCGGCATGCCATTCGACGCAAAGAAATTCCTTGAGGAACAGATCCAATGGAGCCACCTGGAAGGCTACCTTAAAGACAGACCGAGCCAACCATGGACTCTCTTCAAGGCAGGAGAGAAAGCGTAGCGATCTACACCGCGTTGGCAGAAGGGACATTCGCCAATTGCTCCTCCGATTCCGACGAACAAGAGGTTAATCCCAGCCACGGCCTTGTAGATCTTGAATTTGCCATCGTGTCTTGCGAAGGTAGTGAAGCGTACTCTTGCCAACACCAAGCCCCCTAGCCTCGGACTGAGTCAGAGTCAGAATCCTAGCGCTTATCTCACGGTCATCATGGGGGAGAATCCTTGAAGCTCGACTTTGCGGAACCTACCCCAAGACTAGAGAGGTCCGACGAAAGAACAGTCGTTCTTCGTTCGCGTGTGCTTGGTCTAATGTTGCGCGCACACACCATATTATGTGGGCTTGTTTGAAACCTACTTGTCTTGGCGGATTTTCAATAATGAAAACTCCTCAGGACTTTCAATTACCTAGGGTATTTTATGTGACCTCCAGAAATACGTACTCAGCTTGGAGGTGGGGCTACGAAGGTCGTTGTCACATCCGATCATCACTTAGGTTACGCAAATGCTGACAAGACAGCGTTCAACGCATTCCTCGACAACCTTGGTCAAGAAAGCGATGTTACGCACATGGTTCTTCTTGGAGATGTGGTGGATATGTGGAGGAGGGATGCTGCAGGGGTATTCCTGGAAAGCCACGACACAGTTGCTAAGCTTCTCAATCTCAAATCCAAAGGGGTCCAGGTATTTTACGTGGCGGGAAATCATGATTATCATATCCTGGATCTTGACAACCCAGCATATCCCTTTCCGTTCATGAAGGAATTGAATCTGACTGATGGACAGTTCAATTATCGTTTCGTTCACGGATACCAGTTCGATCCCGAACAGAAAATACCTTTGATGGCATTCTTGTGTCGAGTAATGTCTGACAGAGGCGGTGCCCTAGAGAGTAACTTATGGACAGATTTCCATAGCCTGAACAGTATTTTCTCGAAATTTGAGCCCTCTTTCATAAAGGCAGATCTAGCAGCGATAACTGAGCGGCTTCAACGGCGCCCTGAGGATAGACTAAAGGAGTCTCTCGATAAAATCAATTTGAGTGCATGTAATGAAGTCAAGCCTGGGGAAGTTCTCATATTTGGTCATACCCACGTTCCATTCGTCAACAAAGCGGAAAACGTAGCGAACACCGGTTCTTGGGTTAAAGACGCTGCCATCCACAACACCTACGTGGAGCTTAGCGATGGAAAGCCCAGACTCTTCGTATTCGGTGGACATGAAATAACCGACCGCACAGAACCTTGACAAAGACGCGGCCACAACCGTACACGGCGTATGCCTGCTCTTCTGCGGTGCGAGCACGGCAGATTGCCTACGAATTATGTCGATCTGTCAACCATTTCTGCGGAGGCGGCGTTGGTTTCCGCGGATTGAATTTCGTTTTCACATGCTTCCATTGATTCGTAAGCCTCGCAATTGCTTCATTCCTGCGCTTTCACTTCTAATAAGCGGCTCATGGGGGCTCCTGTTTAGGTTGGTTGCGTCAAACGGAGAAATAATCGCAGCATGTGGCGAAGGCTTCGAGTCAAGAAAGACATGCGAGAACACGATTGAACTAGTCAGGAACTGTGTATCTGAAGCAAAGATCCTCGACTTCACGGCACGTGCATGCCCCGCATGTAATGTCGTGATACGTGCAGACAGCAACTTCTGCGACCAATGCGGTACTCGCCTTGAGTGGCAACCTAAGTAACGATCTGTCGTTCACGTTCTGCCTTTCCGCGGGATTAACAGTTACATCTTAGATTGTTCCGCTTCCTCGACAGCGGTCGCATTCCTCGAAGTATCCTCGTGTATCAACAATATGCCAACGGCCACCTGAGCCATTGCATTTCGGACAGGGCGTATTCTTTAAGCTCATTGCAAACAACCCAGCACCTTCACCGGTCAAATTCTGGAAAAGGACGAAAGAACCGAAAACACGCGACTGAGGTAAGAGAAAATGAAAAATCACTTACCTCCGGATTAGAGAGAACGAACGAACCAAATACCGGCCTACGGTTGCTTCCTTAGTCATGTTGACCCTCGCCGTCTTCCTCTGATCCCCCCTCATCAACATCAACGCACACAACCGCAACCACAACAAAAAGCAAGCACGCACACACCCACGCTACAGGATCCAGCCAGGAATGAAGTCGCCTTCGTGGAGACGGCGATTGCCACTGTTTCATGGCTTTGATTTCATTGATTCATCACTTTAATTATGTCGGCTTAGACCTATCTTTGAGGTAGCCGGTCCGAAAGGCTGGGAAAACGTGATTCAGAGAGCAATGAGCGGAGAAGTCCTCATCACGGTCACAGGCATTCGCACCTGCAGGTATTGCGGGAGAGGAATAAGTACTAACGACAAGTTCTGTTCAAGCTGCGGCAAGTCTACCTAACTGCAGAACGTAATCCAGTGGTCCTAATCTCTCTTGGACCAGTATTTTCTCTCTGTGCGTGTGATACCAATGGTGCGAGCATCGCAATTTGGACCGTCAGTCTGGTGGTGGTGGGCCTCATACGTGATCCTGTTTCGCATGCAAGCTGTCTTCCGAATCCTATCACTAGGGCAGACGACAATAAGACTTGCGAGTAGACACCTGTATCACACTGAACTTGGTTGTTGAACTTGGTTATGCTTCAGAGATGGGGCAGGGGATTCTAACTCCAATATGCCGGCACATATAAGCAGCCAGTGCCATGGCACTTGAATCCGTTGTAGATGGAGATCTGTTTCATTGAAAATCAGCACAGTAGATTCTCGCCACATGGCCGTGGGGCCGGTGGGATTTGAAGCCACGTTTGCAGTTAGCGAAAACGTACCATAAGGTATCCATGTTCGCCAAAACCGATTTCTATGTCGTATCAGCACTTGGGGATAGGAGTCCTTATCAGGTTGCCATTGATGCCATCTAGCCCTATTGAACGTGAGATTTTCGATGTTTGGTGCCAAGTGAACCCGGCGGGCGCATTCATTGGCGGACGTTCTGAGTTTGCTGGGAAAGCATTCATTCCTAGTCAAGAGAATGTGGACGCCGCGCGGAAGCGCATCGCAGACACCCTGAGCCGATGTGATACTGAATCTCAACAGAAGCTACTACTATCTCTCGATACGATGCTTTCGATTCTGGAGCCTTGCAATGTTGCAGACTATCTATTGAGCGCCTTCTTCGGCCACATGATAAGGGAAGGCATCAAGCCTCCGCATCTCATCAGCCTGGCAGACTACTCGAAAAGGGCTCTGAACGCATTTCTTGAAGCCCACCCCTCGACAGACTGGACGATCGGACAGAACCTGCTTGCCGAGATTCGATGCGCCGGCCTCGTTGAAATCCTCAACGTCGTCAAAACAACCACGAAGAGCAGAGCACTCAAGGGTCGAGTTGATGATCTCGTCGGAACGGTCGCCGCCTTCGAGAAACGAGTTCATGTTGACGGCTATTCAACCGGCACTTTCGATGAAACTTGGAAGATTATCCGCGAACGCGGTTGCCCGATGGGACGCGAGCAGATCTATGCTCAGGCATTGAGGGGGCTGTATGATTATCCGGAAAGCCCGGCTGAAGTTGAAGAGAAGGGTATGCGGTTCCTGCAGAGTGAAGTGGGAGACTTCACCAGGCTCACTGAGGAATTGGCTGGGGAGCTTGGTTGTGATGCGAATTCGGAGGCCGTGACAAAGGCGATTCGCGAGAAGAAATCATTGAAAATGAACAAGGTCATAGCCTACATCAATCAAGTCCGAAGAACAGTGGTCAAGGTTGTTAACAAGCGGGTTGTTGGCATAAACCCGAAGTATGCCACCAAAGTTATCGAAACCCCATCTTACTTGACTGGAGTCTTTCCGAGCGGCGGCGCCTTCTTCTTCGATTACCTAACCCCAACACCCAAGCAGATCTTCATTACAACCGTCGATCCCAAGAGGGATCCGCACACGGTTCCATCAGAACTCGTGAACCTTCTAATTCATGAGGAATACGGGCATTGTGTTCATAGCTCAAATTCCGCACGCGGCTACGCTGCCAAACCGGCATTCGTGGAAATGCTTGACTCAACTCTAGGCGGGGCAATCTCAGAAGGCATGTCATTCCAACGTGAACTCGAATTCCTCGACTATTTGAACCAAGTCGATACGGGAATGAAACTCATCCCCATAGAGAAAGCCTTCGTGAAATCATGGAGCAAGCTGGGCGGGTTTGAAACGTTCCGCAGGGAGTATGAGTTCTTCACTAAAGCTTGGCGTATGACACGTTTCCTACGTGTTGTTGGTGACGCCCGAATCAACTCAGGCAAGCAGGATTTAGCGAACTTCATAGAATGGGGGAACAAGGAAACCGGATTAAGCAAGAGCATGGTCTACTTCCAAGTCTTTCCGGCACACCAAGGCATCGGCCCCGGTTACGCATCAACCTACGCAATCATCGGCGAATCCATACGCGAAATACAAAGGAGTGCTGTGGCTGCTGGAAAAGATTTAGTGAAACTCAACACTTACGCAAGTTCTCTCGGATTCGCACCGAGAACGGTCTTCGAGTCGAGACTCAGAGATTTCCCTTAGAACTGCATAAGTTCATTTCAACACGGGAAAACTGGGAGTGCCGTCTGACGTTTGATTCGGTGCCTTGCTTGAGTAGGTCAGATGACAAGTTCTGCCCACAATGCGCAACTCGACTGAAACATGGACGTTGATTGATTTTCCTGGTCTAATCCGCGTTTTTCGTGATGCTTTAGCGGGGTGGTGACCTAGCGGGTGATAGGTTCCGGTTCAAATTCTGTTGCCTGCACCATTAGACCCACACACACCAAAACGACGGTTCAAATTCCGCCGCCTGCACTATCGGACCAGCACACGGTAGCGGGATGATTGATGAATCAGAGAATTAGGACTGGAGTCACACTTGTTCTCTTCGTGGCATTCTGTGAAATGGCCGGCGTGGTTGGCGCGTTCTTCACGACCTCCTCAATCCCAACATGGTACGCTGGTATCCGGAAACCAGACATAGCGCCTCCAAACTGGGTCTTCGCACCAGTATGGACAACACTATACGTCCTAATGGGAGCCTCACTGTTCCATATCTGGAGTAAGACACTGGGGAAAGGTTTAGGACGCTTAGCCATCGCAGCCTTCATCATGCAACTAGTACTGAATGTTTTGTGGTCTTACCTGTTTTTCGGGTTGCAATCTCCATTCCTGGCCCTCGTCGAAATCACGATCCTCTGGTTCGCCATAGCCGCGACAGTTGCCTTCTTCTCTAGAATCTCAAGAACCGCAGGGCTGATACTTGTTCCCTACCTCGGCTGGGTCAGCCTAGCAGCCTATCTAAACTACATGATCTTCATACTCAACAAGTAACGAATCGTCAACGGGCATCCGAATTTGAACCATCAGTTCAGGCGTTATTGTGTGTGCGCGCACCACTAGTACCACGCACCAAAATCTTAAGTGGATTATCAAAAGAATAACGAAGAGAGAGGTGATTGTGTTGGTTAAGGTGAAGAAGCGTTCGGAGGAGTTTGACAAGGCTAAGCTAGAAACTTCTTTGAAGAAGGCTGGAGCCAAAGAGGAACATGCAACAAAAGTTGCCGATAAGATTGCAGACAAAGTAAAAGAGGGAACCACAACTGTAGAGATTTGGGAGTGGTCTATAGCAGAACTCAAGCCAATAGATACGAAGGCTGCAGAAGCATACCGAACTTACAAGAAACCGAAGCGGTCAACTAGCTAGATACTGCCAAGGTGGATCAGCATAAATAATGTTGAAGTCTCCCGGTGGAAGTGGGGCTACATGGTCTTGCGCTTGCTCCGCTTCCTTCTCCCTCATGCAGCTAAGCACCTCTGTTCGTGTCGGTAGATCGTCTTCTTCCTTGGCGTCTGCCTTGACTTGTTCCACTATGTCGGGGTGGTCGGCGAGCTGCTGGAAATAGTGAGACTGCTTCTGGAGAATCAATCAATCGCTGGATGCGCCTGGGAGGAGACTCAGACTCACCGGAATTCAAGAACCTCGGGATTCTGGGACAGATTCTGCGTATCTCTTCTGGCGCAAGAAAGCGAGTGAGGCATCTTCAGAAGCAAGGTTGTTCAAGGTCTGCCGTAGGCGGCGACCAATTGATCGATGTAGGCACCGTATTGGTCGGCAATCTGGGCGTTATGAATGACGAGAATGTTCTCGGCGTTCTGGGTAGCGCTGTGTGAAAGGTTGTAGCTACCCGTAAAGACGATGTCGTCAATGACAACTACTTTATTGTGCACGAAATTGTGCTTACCTTCTGGGCTGTAAGTGATCGATGCTTTGCTGACCAAGCGAGTCGACACCCCTTGGAACGTTGGAATCAACTCGGCGTTGTGCGGCACTTTTCTCCAATTCTCGATCGTTTGCTGCATCTGCGTTGAATCGTAGATGCCTTTCAGTTCCAGGACCTGATTACTGCACAGCGCATTCTGGAGGGCGGTGAGCACCCCACGTGACGCGATAAGCATAGATGCAAGCTTGACCCGGCGTTTAGCCGACGCGATGAGATTGGCTGTGACCATGTCGATCGTAACTCCTTCGCCTGGCGAGAAGGCCACGTCAATCATGGTCTGCCCGACCGACACGCTGCCGAAATCGTCCTGGCCCGTCGAGTTGATGTCGGCGCTTGCCCAAAGCTCCTCAAAATCGGTTTCGAAATAACTCGAAAGCTCCGAGGAATCCACTTGGACAAGGTTGTTCTCCTGGAATGTCCAGGCATCCTCAGTCAGGTTGACCGACCCAGTCCAGAGGGTCATCCCGTCGCGCACGATGTATTTGCTATGCATCAGCTTGGGATCAGCGTGAGTGGGGTTGAGGTCAGTGATGGCCCTTGATTGAACCTTGCTGTCTTTGAACGCCTGCTGAAGGAACGCTTCTGCCGACTAAAAAGTTCGTTCCAGTTTTTTCTTTATCGTTGATTTCCTTTTCCGTGACGGGTTGAATTTTGGTCTATAGGCCTTTGAATGCGCCTTTTAGCTCCGCTAAAGGCGATTTCAGGTTCAGCGCATCCTTGATGCTTTCTATCGAAGTGGTTGGAACCCTTCCTTTTGCATGACGGAGTACGATCATCTTGCCGAGAATCTCTTTTGCCGCCTCTTTCTGGAACTCGACTATAATGTTGGTAACCTTCATTTCGGAAGGGTCAAATTCCAAGTCCTTGACTTTTCCAAGATTAACCATGTCTCTGCTGTACACCGCGATGTCTTTGATGTTGCTAGCAAGCAAGAACGACACCTAAGAATCGTATCGAGATCATAGGCCTAAAAGAGTATGGCTTAAGCTCCTCATATGCGAATCTTGCCCAAAAGAATCGAACTAAGCGGCTCGTACCATTTCCCCGGGTGAATCTTGCTGACTGGAAGGCCCAGCTTGTGACAGTAGAATGCGAGCATCCTCGGAAAATCATGGACGAAAAGCAACAGGACTCCAATGCTTCCCTTCAACTCATGTTTCACCTGACTCAGGTCAGCTCGATTTTGGGTATCTCCTTCAACTCCATTACTTCCCCTGCGATTACCCACAACACAGCTAGGCCAGCTATGGCTCCGCCAATCAAGATGGTAGGGACAATGCCTAGGTACGTGCCGAGTAATCCTCCTATGATTGAGCCGGCCGGCAGGGTGCCCCAATTTACTGTTCGAAATGTCGCGTTCATTCTACCCTGCAACCTATCCGGAACTATTGTCTGACGTAGGCTTACCTGGTTAATGTTGTAAACTGGCAACGCCAAGCCAGTCACGAAGCCTATTCCCGCGATTATTGGAAACGCGGCGCCGTAGAGCGCAAGCGGTGAAAGCACATTGACGACTGAAACGACGATTGAAAGGGCGATTGATGGGCCCAGCCCAATGCGCTTTGTTATGTTAGGGCTGAAGATTGTTCCCAAGAAGAAGCCAACTGCCCCTACGGTTCCGACAATGCCGATTAGGGCAGGCGAGAACTTCAGCATATTCAGCAAGAAGATTACGAAAACGGCCCCGCCTATTGCGCCCCCGAAGTTTGCGGTGGCAGTACAACTCATCAACCTCCAGAGGAGTGAGTGGCGGAATACAATCCCTACTCCCTCTTTCATCTCAACAAAGAAGCCGGATTTGCGATTCGACTCTGCTTCCACGATAGGCTTCTGCTCGTTCTTCCTAATCGAAAACAATGCCAAAGCTGAAGCGAGATAGCCTGCGGCGTCCACTGCAATTGTGAGAGCACCGCCTATGAACTGGTACACGAACCCAGCTATGCCTGGACCAACAACCTGCGCTCCAGAAGCACTGGCTTGCAGCTTGGCGTTACCTTCCACCAGATCAACACGATCTATCAGAACGGGGAGGTATGATTGGTAGGATATTTCGAAGAAGACTGTGAAGATACCGTTCACAGGCGCAACGACAAACAGCTGGTAGAGTGTCAACGCGTTCAAGAAGTAAGCTATTGGGATTGATGCTAAAGTTGCCATGCGGCCAAGGTTACAAATGACCATAATCGGACGCTTTCTCAGTCGGTCGGCCCAAACGCCTACAAACAAACCGAGAGTTGGAAAGGGGATGGTCTGGAGTGCCATGAGTAATCCTAGGTCGAAGGCGGCGGCATGAAGGGAAAGCACAGCAAGGATTGGAAGGGCGAGGCCTGTAAACTGGTTGCCAAACTGGCTGACCGTATCACTGAACCAGAGCCGCTTGAAGTCACGGTGCGACCAGAGTCGCCCGCTGAACCATGCTTTC
>Ga0187882_1004151_pt1 | contig 11910 bp, 9 predicted proteins | sample June2016WEW_19_1_3_FD_132991 | JGI IMG/M metagenome (GOLD analysis project Ga0187882, IMG submission 132991) | Peatland microbial communities from SPRUCE experiment site at the Marcell Experimental Forest, Minnesota, USA - June2016WEW_19_150 | ecosystem: Environmental > Terrestrial > Soil >...
CCTTGGACTGCACCTTACGGCTTAAGAAAAACTGAAGCTCAACTTTTAAAAGAAGGCTTTAAAGTTGAGACAGTAAGTCCAAACCATTTACGTAGCTATCTTAATGACGCAAAAGTTCTTGGCATTCACACTATGGATCCGTTTGGGTTAGGTCCAGCTTCTTCAACTCTTGCGTCTATTTTCAAGAAGGAACCCTACCTCGCAAAGCACTTTCAAGCTTTGCTAAAAAGCCAAACCGTTAAAAAAGCGAAACAAAATGGGTTAAAGGTTATTGTTGGTGGACCTGGGGCATGGCAGTTTCGTTACCGAGAAAAAGCCGTTAAGGATTTAGGCATTGACTGCGTCATTGAAGGAGAAGCAGAAAATGTGATTGGAAAATTTTTCAGGGCAGCAATCGGAGGAGAAGAAATCCCAAGCCATTATGAAGTTGGAATTGATGAAGCACCCGGTTTAGAAGAAATCCCTGACATTGTTCAGCCTTCAATTAACGGTTTGATTGAGATTGGCAGAGGCTGTTGCAGAGGTTGCCAATTTTGCAATGTTACTTTAAGACCTCTGCGATGGTATCCGATTGAAAAAATTGATCGTGAATTAAGCGTTAATCTTTATTCAGGTAAAGTCACCGGTGCATGTATTCACGCTGAAGATGTCATGCTTTACGGCTCGAAAAATACAACGCCTAACGACGAGAAACTGGTGCAACTGCATGAATTAGTAACGAAAAGGTGCAAAGGTATAAGTTGGAGCCACTGTTCCTTAGCTGCGGTAGCATCAAAACCCAAACTTATCTCGAAATTGTCTGAGCTTATCCTTCAGAATCAAACGTGGTGGGGAGCCGAAGTAGGAATAGAAACTGGTTCTCCAGAAATAGCAAAGAAGATTATGCCTGCGAAAGCTCACCCGTTTAAAGCTGAAGATTGGCATGATGTTGTCTGCAGTGGCATGGGTTTAATGCATGACAACAAGCTCGTTCCCGCCTGCACGTTGATTCTTGGGTTACCTGAAGAGCAGGAATCAGACGTTATCAAAACAATGGAGTTAGTCGATGACCTAAAGGAAATGCGAAGCCTCATTGTGCCATTATTCTTTGTTCCATTGGGCAAACTGAAAAGTGAAGACTGGTTTACAGAAACAAAGCTAAGCGAAGTGCATAAACAACTTTTGATTCAATGCGCTGAACATGACTTTCGCTGGGTTGATAATCTGCTTGACTGGTCATTCTCAGGCAAATGGTACCAGCGCATAATGAAAGAGTTCTACAAAGGCTTCTCGGCAATAGCAAAGTCCAAAGTGCGGCAGATAGAATAACTGGTTTTCGGGAAGACTAAACTTAAATACTTTTGTGAAACTCCACAGTGGCATATGCATTGTGCTTTGCCGCCGTGGCTCAGCCCGGTAGAGCGGCTGGCTGTTAACCAGTCGGTCAAAGGTTCGAATCCTTTCGGCGGCGCCATATTTTCCCCAAATAAGGTTAAAACAGCCTTATCCTTTACCAATAACTCTTTACCACCCTTTACGCATAATTTAGCTTAAAAGTGGCAAATGATTGAAAAAAAGCTGTTGCATTTTGCATTATGCATTTTCTTGTGGTTCTTCAAAAACTATGGGCATAATGGTTACGTAGTCTTTTTTGGGTGGTTTATGCTGTATCTTGTCGCTTCTTTTTTGGTCGCCCATCCAGTACATGAACCATCCAATAATGAATATGACGATGAGCATTGGAAGGAGCATAATTATCATGGCTTTATTGCGTTTGCGTTTGCCTTTTGAAGTTGCCAACTTTGCACCTGATTACTACTGTGTAACTGGCAAAATAAACTTTGATTATTCAGAATAAAGATTCAAACTCAGTAACTAATAACAACGCTGAGTCAACCAAAAAAGGAAGAAACCGCGCTCATAGCGCTAATAGTATAGGTGTCTCAGTTCACGTTTTGGTGAAAGAAACCCAATTAATAAGAGCACTGCTCCAACTACTCCAACCATAGCGCCTATAAATAGTATTAAAGACGCATCTGAGAGAGTGTTGAATAATCTGAATTAAAAGAATTCTGCTGAACCATGCCCACTGATGAATAAGCTACAATGATACCTATGACTAAAAGAACAAAGCCAAATAACGAGAGATATCCGCCAAACGCCCCGTTGCCCATATGTTATTCCTCAACTATTAGTTATTCTGATTATCGTCCTTGGTTAAGCTGACGCAGATAGAAATTTGGAAGGTCAGTTTTTATTACTTATGAATTTCAGCTAAAGTTTTCTTCAAGTTTCCCGTTAAAAAAATCCTTATTTTTATTTTACAGTCCAGCCAACAACACTGCGATTATGCCGCTTAAGAATACGCCGTCGAAGGTGCCTGCTCCGCCTATGCTAGCAACTGGCGCGCCGAGCTTGGGAATCTTCCGAAGGTTCAATAGGTCAGCGCCTAAGAGCGTTCCAAGTACGCCTGCCACGTAGGCGATTGTTCGTGGTTGCGCTGGTGAAAGAACGAGTGCGGCTACTGCTGCGGCTATTGGCGGGATGAACGCTGGTGTAGCTATGCCTACGCCTTTTACGGGTCTGGCTACGGCGTGGGTTACCAGTGCAACTGCTAAGACGCCTATGAAGCTTAGGATAATCGTTGATGGCGCGGATTTGCTTAGCAGGTAAATGCTGACGGCAGTTGGTATTAATGCGCCTCCAACGTTAACGGCGACTACCGTGATGGCTTCCCCGTACTCCACATGGGGAATTCGATAGGTCATGCCGAACCAGCTGACATATTCATCTCGGATAACGGGTATGGTGGCTCTCAGTTTCAGCAATGGAATGTTGATGAAGCTTCCAATCAAGGTTCCGACCAAAATCAGCAAGATAATAACAGGAGTGAAGCCGACATCTTCGAAGGCAATGCCTATGGCCCCAACAAAAATTAGGGCAGCCACAGCAAACAATAAGACCAGTAGGAATGCGAAGAATAGAAAGCTATGCTGGAAGTAAATCGTTTTCCTGCTCATACATTCACAGCTTATTAGGCTATTTTCCAAAGTTAACTCTAAAAAAATGCCCTTATTTAGATTACCTTTCTAGAAAATCTTGCCCTCGCTCAAAGGGTATCTGTCTCTCATAAATTGAAAAGCTAACAATAAAGATTGCATGTGCTACTCGTCTCTTCAAACTATTGGCCTATGCGTCTGCTCAACTTTTGTTTGATTTCGTTAGACCGGGCTGTTGTAGCTTAGTTTTTCTGCGTGTGGCAACGACGACTGCGGTTATTGCGATGATTATTGCCAGAACAACAACCACTAGAATTATGGATTGAAATGGAAAGTTTGCAAGGCCGTTTGAAGCATTGGGTATTGTTTGTGTCTGTGTCCACCACTGGTTTACTGAAGCAGAGTTGAAGGAAGATACGTCAGACTGTAGGTCTTGTTCGCTGAACCCGCTTTGTCCTCCCGATGGAAGTGTTAGCATTTGATTCGTATCTATAGTATTCACGAGTTATGGGCGTGTTTTTCTAAACTTTAAAACTAAGACAGCAAACACCGCAACAGCAACCATAATGCTTGCTGCAATCGCATAAAGGTAAATCGTCGTGGCGTAAAATAGCAAGGAAGTGACTTGTTGAGGGTGAGGTGATGGGGTGACAGGGGTTGGGGATTGAATGATCGGTATATTGGGTATAAGCCTTGTGTCGTTCCAATAGATAATGTTGTTATATCCGACAGATTCGATCGTTCGCGATCCATCTGGGTAAACTACGTCTAGGTTGTTGCCGTACATTTGGAAGAGTGTGGCCATACTCATGCTGATGTCAAGGGTAAGTGAATCATTTGGCCATAATCCCCAGATTTTGTCTTGTGGTCCGCGAAAACCGTAACCATAATATGCAGGGAGAACGTACGCTGTTCTTTCACTTACTGGACTGATGGTTCTAGGGTTGGCTTGAACATACTGCCAGAATTGCTTCATTGCGTCGAGTTGTCCTTGCTGTAGAACGTTTTGAGTCCAATTTTTGTTGCTGTCAAATACGATGATGTATTTTGCACCATTTTCATATGCCAGCATCATGTCGCTGTAAAGTTCTGACCCTGACTCCATGTAGGGAGACGTGGTGTACTTCCAAGTTATAATGGCGCCCCAATCCTTGTTCTGAACTGTGGCTGCGCCTCTGCAGAATTCAATGTTCAGCGTTCGGTTGTAATTAAAGGCAAACTCTGCAAAAACCGTGTCGTACCCTGCTTCATAGTCATACCAGTACAGGTCATAGTCTGAGGTGAACAATTGATATTCTGTTGGGTAAGCAAAATTTTTGGTAATCGCGTATGGTCCGCTGCGTAGCCACCAATTCAGGGTATTAACGTAGCTCTCCGTAGCGTCACTATAGTTATATGCCGCTGTGACAATCGGGTAACTGGCCTGGTCAATTTGCTTTCCACCTTCTTCATCATCATAATAAATTCCCAGAAAACTGTTGCCCCAATTGTTCTTGGCGTCTTCAAGCCAATGTCTTGAGGGATATTTTGGGTCCTCGCTGTAAACTATGAAGGTCATGCCCTTGTCATAGACGTACTGGCTGATGATTGTAAGTCTTGTCTCATTATAGCCTCCAGTGCATCCGATTATAAAGAAATTTGTGTAAGAACTAATGTTATCGATTAATTGTTCAGTTGCAGTTATGCTTTCGAAGGCGACATCGACGCCAAAGTATAGGCTTGGTGAAGTCTGCGTGGTTTCCGCTTTGGCTGTCAAAGTACAGTTTAAGAAAAGTGATAAAATCAGCAGAAGAATCAGCAGAACTGTCAGTTGCTTCAATTTCATTTAGTCTAGAATGAAAATTCTGTGACCTAATAAGACTTTTCCAAAATCAATACATAATAAATAAAACTGAATTAGAGCAAAATTCTATTGGTGCTTTTAGTGCCGACCATATCTGGGCATTTGTCTTTAAGCGGGCATTCTGAGCTTCGGCGTTTCTTGCAGTACTCAAGGTTTAATCGAACGAGTTGGGATTCGTAGCGTTTCGCGTCTTCTGGGTTTAGTCCGATTTTTTGTGCCGTTGCAACTGCTATTGGCGAAGGCTTGGGTTTTGCTTTTTCCCAGATTCCGCGCAGTTCTCTTAGGAATATGTTTACACCTACAGGGCCAACACCTTTGAACTCTTGCAGGCGTCTTTCCAAGTCTGTGGGGCTGCTAGATTCTGCATGAAGTCGTTCGAGGTCGCCGTACTTTTCTTTCAGCATTTTTGCGATTCCCAGAAGGTTTGTGGCTGTGGAGAAGTCGTATCTAGTGTAACCCCCAGAGTCAAGAACTTCCACCAAGCGGTCCCATCCAGCTTCCAATATAGCGTCCGGGCTTGTCAGATCCTCCTGTTCAAAATTAAGGTAAGTCTCTTTGGCAGTTTCAGCTGAGATTCTTTTGGCAAAAAGTACCGAAGCCAAGAACCATTTGAACCTATCCTCGGCTTTAGATAAGTCGAGGCCAAGCTCCTTCGAGTAACTTTGTAGCTTAGATAAGGCTTCCTTCACGTTCATGAAGAGCCACCACTGTATAATATGATTAGATTAGCATAAAAGTGTTGGAAGAGAGCAAATTTTTCGAATACATTTGCTCATCTTCTAAGCCTCCACAGAATTTCGGACATGCGTTATGTGGGATAAGACGAAGCCTTGTTCTGCGAGTGCTTTGTGGATTAGGTCTTGGATGGCAGCGTTCAAGTTGCCGTTGAAGTACGGTCTAACGATTTTTTCCGCAAAGTCGCTAATGAGCAAAGCTGGAACACCATGAAAAGTCAAATCTACTAAGAGATCTTCCTCTGTGGCTAAAACAGCTAATTTCTTTTTCATACGCGTTCACTTGGGGCTCGTGCATATGGCTCAGATTGCTTAAAAGGAAAGTGAACAAACGACTCAGCTAAGCAGTAGAGAGGTAAGTGAAAGTGAAAATCTATTTACATAATTGACTTTTTAGTGAGGTTTGCTGAGGCTCTGGAACACTCTTTAGGAGAAAAGAATGCAAATGCTAATCACGATTGTATGGTAAATTTTACCAGAGCCTTCTCAGCCCTTATCTCTTCTCCATTGCTTTCTAGAGACTAAAAAAGGGGAAAGTGGATTTTTTGGTTGTGTGGTTTTTATGGGTGTTTCCTGAGTATGAGGATTCCGACTATGGCTATTGCAATGATTATAGCGATTGCTACAGCGACCATGTACGTCATTAGGTCTGCTGTGGTTGCTAGGTTTGATTGAGGTGTAGCGGTTGGTGCTGCTGTTGGTGCTGCTGCGTTGGCATAGAAGTATGTTGTAGCAAAAGATCCATAGTATGATTGTGTGCCCGCGAAAGTTGCAGTAACTGTAAAGTTGCCTGGGATAATAGGTGTCCATGTTAGGCCGAAGGTGCCGGTTGGGCTGGTTGTGACAGTGCCTATGTCGTAACAGTTGCCGTTAGAGTCCGTAACAGCTACTGTCACTGGGATTCCCGTATCGTTGGTCGGCATTGGTTGCTGCTCGTAAACGGCTTCCATAAACGGAGTCATGCTAGCGTCAGATACGCAAGGCAACCCGTTGGGGAAGTTCGCTGCAACTGCTTCTTGCGATGCGCCAGCAGAGATATCCGTTACTGTGCCCGTTATCGTCACTGGTGTTGCGGTTGTTACGCCAACGTCAGGTGCGGTGACAGTAGTTTTGGTTGGTCCAGTGCCGAAGGCGTATATTTGACCGTCATAACCGTTCCATCCAAGCATTTCGCTGTCCGCAACAGGAGATGGAGATCTCTGGAAAGCGCCGCTTATTTCCCAGACAAGCGAGCCATCAGTGCAGTTTATCGCAAGTTTCTCTCCGCCTGGAAACAGCGGTGGATCATAGCAACGACCTTCAGAAAGGAATAGCATGCCGTCAGCAAGGGTTCCCACACCGAAGACCCAGTTAGGATATATACCGTATGGTGTGTTATATCCGGCGGATCCGCGAGTGTAGGTCCAGTCAAGTTTTCCTGTTGTAAGATCGACTGCGTTCGCGTAACCACCCATGTCCCAGATGTAGCATCGACCGTAAGCGATAGCAGCATCACTATAGATAGTACTCAAAGCGTTTCCTACAAGTTGAGTTGGTCCCCAGAGTTGCTGGCCAGTTGTCATTGAATAACCATATACTTGATTTGTGTCTTTGTCATGTCTCACGTATACGCCGTCGCCTGCAGCTACTATTCCTATGTCATCAAAATTCGTCAACGTCTGGTTTCTTGGTCCCCATAATAATGCTCCCGTAATAGGATTGTACGCTACATCTGTAGCGTAAGAAGCGCCAAACTGGTTGGCAAACGTCGAAAGGACAGCTGGGTGTGAACTCAAGAGTATTGCTTGGTTAGTTTCTTTAGCGATGCCAAATGCTGGATTTGCAGTCGGAAGCGGTACTGACCATTCTATGCCCTGTGTAAAGTTGTAGGAGCCTGTTGGCTTGAAGTCGCCTGTGAAAATTTCAGCTAATGGGCCGGATGCACCTGGACCTGTAAGACATAGGGATGAGTTCCACATTACGAGATTATTGCTGTAGTCGACATAGTAGATTAGTATTGATCCTGCGCAGTTGCTTTCATTCGAATCTATAAGTGCATTTGTTGATGTTCCGAAGAGACTGGCTATATTGCTGGGAATATCGGTTACGGTGGCCATCTGGTTTCCAGTCACTGGATCCAGTATGTTATATTCGTAGATGGCATTGGGGCCAAACATCCCCATGCCGGCATAGCCGGCTAAATGCGATGTCCATAGAAATGCTTGAGAGCCGAATTCCTCAACTGTGTGGTATGTTATCACTTGACCGTAAATTAATATGTCAGTAGTATTCTGAACCCACAGTGTTTGTCCTGTGCGGAGATTCACTGCAGCAATGCCAGCCACATCGGTTTGAGCTGCGTACCAATTGTAGTATAGTATTCCGTTGAGAATTATCGGTTCAAAGAAGTGGTATAGTGGGGAAGATGCCGTGTAAGCGCTCATTTCGTTAGCGGGAGTTTCCCCGCCAGGTTGACCCCCAGTTGTTGTCAGTTTAGTCCAAAGTACGTGAGCAGTAGTTGGTGCAGTGCTGTATGGTTGGAAGTTGTTTCCAGAACCATCATATCCGCCAGTATTGTCGAATCCGGGTCTTCCTAAGCCATACCAGTTCCCACCAATCGTTTGCGGCCATCCATAGTTTGATGCGTATAATGGGCGTGTCCAGTATGAACTTGGAAGCGGAGCACTAGAATATCCCGATACCGGCGATTGTTGCACGACAAGTTTAACTGGAGGGCTTACAGCAGGATCCATATTATAGGTCGTACCAGTAGGGTCTGTCCCTAATGATTGTCCAGGAAATATTCCTTGGAAGGTATAGTTCCCGACTGTAGCGGGCACGAATTCTACTGCACCTACACCGCCTGTTGTATCAGATGTATATGGTCCGAGAGTCTCATTACTTCCGTCTGGCTTGACAATGTTAATTTTCAAACCTATATATTGGGTTGCCGCCAAGAAGAAACTGGTACTATTGACTATGGGTATAGGCTTAGAGAAGAAGAGGCTAACGTATACCGTTTGGCCGACGCCTACGGGATTAGGTGATGCATTGACATATAGATAGTCTGGGACATTCACCGTCGATTGAGCAAATACTTGGCCTAATTGCATCATCATTGGAGTTGTTAGAATTACCACTAAAATCAAAGCAATCAGAGTTTTCTTATTTTGCATTTTTCTTTTCCTTCTAATTTTATTTTGCATTGAGCAAGAAGCATAAATGCCCTCGCCCAACAGAACCCCATGTGTTACGAACTTACTTAAAAGATTTTATAACAAAAATAATAGGAAAAGAAAATTGTAACTACAAATATAAATCTTGTGGAAAGATTTGGGCCTTTCTCTTCTCCATTGCTTTATAGAGACTAAAAAAGGGGAAAGTGAATTTTTTGGTTTATGTGCTTTTATGGGTGTTTCCTGAGTATGAGGATTCCGACTATGGCTATTGCAATGATTATAGCGATTGCCGCAGCGACTATGTACGTCATTAGGTCTGCTGTGGTTGCTAGGTTTGATTGAGGTGTAGCGGTTGGTGTTACTGTTGGTGCTTGTTGTACGGTCATGGCGGTTTGTGCGTTTGACGGCCAGTAACTGTTGGTGCCAGCGAATGTTGCGGTGATGAGGTAGTCGCCTGGGATGTTTGGAGTCGTCCAAGTGTAGTAGAATAAGCCGTTTGCATTGCTTGTGGCGTCGCCGATGTGGATGAGATTACTGTTTGGATCAATAGCGTCTATTGATACTGTAACGCCTGTGAAATTGGTTGGGCATGGTTGTTGCTGGTAAACGTAGCTCATCCAATCGCTCATGCTTGCGTCAGATGCAACTGGAACACCATTTGGAAAGTCTGCTGCCTGCTGAGTTTGCTGTGTGCCCGCGGAAATATCAGTCACTGTGCCCTGTATAACTACTTTGTTGCCTGCTGTAATTTGAGTCAGTGGTGCCTGTACTGTGGTATCGCTGGGTCCTCTGCCTACAACGTAGATTTGGTTATCGTATCCATTGTCAAAAATAGTGCATCCGTCTGCCAATGCAAATGCTGTTGAGGAGCCTGTGGCTGCTGAAAGCGTCCAGATTTCTGTTCCGTCAGTGGCGTTAATGGCGCGTACTAATGCACCCTTGTAGATTGGCGTTTCGAAAGTGTGCTCACTAGTTACCGTGTATACGATTCTGTTAGCAATAGCGCTTATGACCGTCGGGTAATTGCGAGCAAATTCAACACCACTACTAGTGGTGTTGCCCGTGCCGCCGTTACCGTATGTCCACAGCAAGTGTCCATTAGTCAAATCAAAACAGTATACAAGTCCGCTGTAACCGCCTGCATACAGTTTGCCGTAGGCCAATGTGGGTCCTTGACCGCCGTATCCCATTGAGAAGAAGTCAAGGGCTGCTTCTGGTGTTGTTGGACCCCAAATTTGCCTTCCTGTACTCATGCTGTAGCCGACGTACTGCATTGTTTCTGCATAGTATTCGGTGAAGACACCTTGCCCGCCGTTAGCTGTTGGGTCTGCTCCAGTATATGAGACAGTGATGTTGCCAGCTGGTGCGTTAACTGTGGTGGTCCATGCGACAGGGATGGTTGTACCACTAGTACCGTTGAGGTTTATGCCGAAGTAGGTGTAGGGAGTCCATGATTGTGAACTGAAAATGTTGTTTCCAGCATTTGGAAATGTGCCAGCTTCGCCAATCAGCATACCGTTATAGAAGGCGCTCTCTATTGAGGGTGTTGCGGTCAGCGTGTTGAGCGATGGTACCGAAATGTTCCAGTCATACAAGCTTGGCTCATAAACGGGTCCGAACGCGGTCATCATATTGCCTCCTGTCCAGCTTCCGTCAAGTATCGGCGGAACTACTGGTGGTGTTGTTGACGGACCAGAGTAGTTTGGTCCCCATAGTCTTGATGAGTTCCACTCTTGCAGATACCAGTTCGCGGGTCCTGTCGGGTTACCGAACATATCTGTGGGTCCCAAGTTTACCAGGGATATTATTAGTTGTTCGCCTTCTGGACCCATGACTGTTGTGCCTGCGGGAACGTTAGTAACGTTGAACAGTGGTGTTCCTGTGTCTGCATCATAAGCTTGCCATGTTAGAGGTACTGGTGGGCCAAGGAAGGATCCTCCAATAGCCGCAACTAGTATTGGCGGGTAGACTCCGTGCTCGTTAGGGTCTTGGACATCGTAGATATAGCCGAATGATAGCGCAGGTATCGTTGTGCTTCTCCATATTTGTTGTCCTGTTTGTAGGTTAACGCAGACTGTTGCTCCCGAGTCGGATCCGGCAAATGATAGTGGCTCAGTGTAGTAGAGTTTTCCGTCCATTATTATCGGGTTGGTGAATCTAGTCGCATATGCAGTTCCTTCGAAGTATGTGTCGCCCGCAGTTTGGAAGTCGTTTCCTCCCGTTACTCCTCCGCTTTGAAGCGGTTTTGTCCACATAACATGGCTAGTTTGAGATCCTACTGCATATGGTTGGAAAGTTGCGCCAAGCATTCCACTGGAGTAGCCTGGTGCACTTGTGCCTAGCCAGTTTGACGAAATTGTCCACCAGTTAGAGTTCAGGCCGTATATTGGGCGAGTCCAGTAACTTGTCGGAAGCGGAGTGGTCGGGTATGTGGCTATTAGTGTCTGCTGAACAGTGAGTGTTGTAAAGGCAGAGCTAGGCAGGTAAGTATCGTTTGTGTATGCACTCGGCGCAAGACCGAAAAAGCCTGGTGCCATGGTCCACGTGTATACTTGTCCTGGGAAATTGAAGGTGAGATTGTACGTGCCGGTTTGGGTAGGAGTGAAGGAATAGATCTGATTTGATGTTGGGTCTGTGATGACAGCAAAGGTCTGGGTTGTTTTTGTCCCATCAGGTGCAGTAATGGTGAGTTGGAAATCATGCCAGCGAATATCATTGCCGGGCTCTGCGCCGGGGGCCACAGCACTAAGCCACATGCCGATGGTTGCCTTTTGACCAACGCCAACAGGGTTAGGTGCCGCAGTAACGTAGGCGTACGTTGGAATTTGCCATGCAGGTGTATGTGCACTAGTATTTGGTACTAGCATCATTGAAGCTGACATTGAAAGCATTAAGAATATAGCAATTGCAATAGCTGTAGTTTTATTTTTTTGCATTTTTCTTTTCTCCTAAATTTTATTTGAACGAAAGCGTAAGGTTTGCTCTCGCTCAATAGCTATCTCTTTCATTGAATTTTGTTTATAAAACTTATGTAAAAATGTTTGCGGACGACAAATTTGGGTCCACTTCCGCGAATGCTTCCTGTGTTGATGTCGCAGTTGGCTCGGCCTATCACCTTGCCGATTGTTTCGCCTCATAAAACAAACTTAAGGTTTTTTCCAAAACAAGTAAACCTTTGTTTGCAGTAGCATTCCAAC
>Ga0187882_1004152_pt1 | contig 11908 bp, 9 predicted proteins | sample June2016WEW_19_1_3_FD_132991 | JGI IMG/M metagenome (GOLD analysis project Ga0187882, IMG submission 132991) | Peatland microbial communities from SPRUCE experiment site at the Marcell Experimental Forest, Minnesota, USA - June2016WEW_19_150 | ecosystem: Environmental > Terrestrial > Soil >...
GCACGTTCGTTCTTTGCCAAGCTCAATGTGGATGAAAAACTGCGGCTGGTGATGAGCGGTGGCGGCGAGGGCCCCCCTGGTTCAGAAGTGGCACTGAGCACGCTCTTGCGATCGCTCGGCGCAAATGGAAAACTACACCCCGCCTTAACCCAGCCTGAAGATCTCCGCCGTAACTACGATCCATCTGTACGGCTGCACCGTCAATTAGACCAGTTGGTTGAACATACGCAGAAACTGATCCGGCGATCGCCAGCACGGCGTTCAGAATTCTGGTCCAAGGCGGACGCCTCTTCCCCTGAACGGTGGAGACGGACTACGAGGTTTCACCGAGACTATATTTGGGAGGAAGTAATCGGCCGCCTCCCGTCACCTACGATGCCGCTCAACCCTCGCACCCGGGTCATCTATGATGAGCCAAGGTTCACCGGTTATGAGGTGATGCTGGATGTCTGGCCAGACGTGTTCGCTTATGGAATCCTGCTCGTCCCGAAAGGCATAAAGCCCGACGAGCGACGCCCGGTCGTAGTCTGTCAGCACGGCCTGGAGGGGCGTCCCCAAGATGTGGCCGACCCGAAAAAAGACCACCCTGCTTACCACCGCTTCGCCGCCCGCTTGGCTGAGGAAGGGTTCGTCACCTACGCTCCTCAGAACCCGTATATCGGGGGAGACCGCTTCCGTATCATCCAACGGAAAGGCCACCCACTCAAACTCGCGCTCTTCTCTTTCATTCTGGGCCAGCAAGAACGCTTGATCGAGTGGCTGGCCAGCCTGCCATTTGTAGACGCGTATAGGATCGGCTTCTATGGCCTTTCCTACGGAGGCAAGACGGCCGTTCGAGTACCGCCCCTCCTCGGTCGTTATGCTCTGTCCATCTGCTCAGCCGATTTCAACGAGTGGGTTTGGAAGAACACCAGCGTGGAAGCGCGCAACAGCTACCTACTGACTTCTCAGTACGACATGATTGAGTTCGACTTCGCCAACGTGGTCAACTATTCGGACCTCGCTAACCTCATGGCTCCGCGGCCTTTCATGGTCGAACGTGGACACGACGACGGAGTCGCACCGGACGAGTGGGTTGCTTACGAGTACGCGAAGGTACGCCGTTTCTACGTGACCACTATGGGCATGCCGGACAAGACCGAAATCGAGTTCTTCAACGGGCCTCACACCATCAACGGCCAGGGGACCTTCGCATTCCTGCGTCGCCACCTGAAGTGGCCACAGTGAGGTCGTCATGCCTTCCGGATGGCCACGGGCGACCGGCTCGACGAACACATTAAAGCCATGAAGAAGCTATCCCGAAGACAATGGCTCGGAACGACCTCCGCGGGGGCGCTCTGGACCAGCGTCGCCCAGGAACCCGCGGCCGCACAGCAGGCCGGACCCAGCCTGCACCGCACCCAGTTCGATGACAATCTGCTGGCGGAAATCCCCGCCCCGCCGGTCCCCGGGAACCAGGGCCGGCAGATGCTCGCGACCGCCGATGGCGCGGTCCTCACCGCCCTGGCCTGGGTCGGCGGAGTACTGCGCATTTGGCGCGATCGCGCCGCGGTTGCGCAACACAACATTCCCAGCGGGGCTTCGAGCCCGATTCTGCTGGAGGGACAGCAAGGCAACCCGACTCTCTGGATTTCCGCAGCGGGCCGCGTGGCTCGCGCGCGGGAGTGGGCCTCGCCGCCCGAGGATGTCGAGAGAGTACGGGGCGAGCTCCTGGATGCCGCCGCCATGCCGGATGGCCGCACCGTGCTTGCGCTCTCGCGATCGGGCCTGCTGTCGCTGACGGCAATCGGCAAAGGAAGCATCGAGGAGACGGTGGTGGACCAGGGTGCCGGCCGCGCGTCGCTCGACTTCGATCCCGCAGGCTACCTGCACCTTGTCTTTGAAAAACGCCAGGGAATCGAATACCGGCGCTACGACGCCAACCACGGGCTGCGAAATGCCTCGCTGGTGCACGCCGAGCGCGCCGCCGAAGCGTATGGTTTTCATCCCGTGGTGATGGCGCACGGCGGGCGCGTCCTGCTGTCCTACCGCGGCGAGTCGGTGCGCATCGACACGCCGCACAGCGGCGGCGCGGCCTGGGACCGCCTGGGCCGCGGCGGCTACATCGCGGTCCTCGTGTCCGGCGATAACGGGTGGCGCCGGGTGCGGGTTGCCGATTCGCGCCAGATCGTGAAGACGCTATACCCGATTAACGGCGCCTATGGGGGTGGGGCCGACCGCGACCTGCTGGTCCGCTACGAAGAGTTCAGCCCGCCCGCACTGGCGCTGGGACCGGACGGTGTCGTCGTGGTTCTCTGGTGCGATCTGGAACGCCGCTGGATTTACGGGTCGCGCCTGCTCGGAGATGATTTCGCGCCGGCCATGGAAGTGCGCGGGCCCGTTGAGCAGTTGGCCGCCGACATCGCACCGAGGCGCGTTCCCGAGCCATTCGCCGGCGTGCCCCTCGCCATGGTGGGCGCCACGCGCGTCTACCTGGAGCGAGTGGCGCTGCCCGGACCGGTGGTGTCGCGCGGCCGGCGCATCGATTTCGTCACACCCGATGACCTCGCCGTCAGCCGGGGGCTGGAAACGCGGGTGAACCAGATGCGGCGTCACCCGCGCAATCCCGTCATCCCGGTGGACCCGCCGGGGGGCCCGGCGGATGGCGCGGTCGTGGCCCATATCCGGCGGGAGCCCTCGGGCTGGCGCGCGGAGATCAAGTACATCACGGTCGTGAATGCTGATCCCAATACGCCGAACCGCGGCTGGCGCTGCGATGGAGTGGCGGTGAGCGCCGACGGCGTGGAATGGAAGAAAATGCCGCCGCAACCGCTTGCGCAGCGGTACACGGTCAACGGCAGCGGCGAACACAAGGAAACCATCCGCTACGTCGAAGACCCGCAGGAGAGAAACCCAGCGTGGCGCTACAAGGGGTTCTGGCGTTCGGTGAAGCACGAACCTTGGGGCTATCTGCCCGTAGTGTCGCCGGACGCCGTCCGCTGGACGACCGTTGAGACGGGCGCGATCGTGCGTGCCGACGACGACCTGCGCGTCTGGATCGATCGCGACGACGTGCCCCAGCGCCGATTTAAGGCCGATGCGATCAGCCGCAGTTTTTGCGGGCGGGTGTGCGCCCAGTGGATCAGCGCCGACGGCGTGCACTGGAATGACATTCGCGAAACGCTGGATTTCCGCAATCCGTTCGGCGCGCCGCCCGACCGCGGCAGCACGGGCCGCATCCTGCTCGACTCCTGGTCCGGATCGGACGACGAGGACGAGATCCACGGCGGTGTCGTTTTCCGCGACGGCGACCGCTGGCTGCTGCACTACATGAAGTGGAGCGCCGATGGTCATATCCAGTGCGCCTTGGCCGCGAGCCGCGACGGCCTCAACTTCGCCCGCGTGGGAGGCGGAAAACCGACGCTTCCGCTCGGCGAGGCGGGCACCTGGGACGCCGGGCGGGTTGCGCTGCGCGAGGCACCCTTCCTTGTGGGTGACGTGTGGCGGCAATATTACACCGGCTGCGGCTGGAAACACGGGATGGGCGGCATCGGCGCCAGAACCAGCCACTTCGGCCTGAATGCGCCCAACCAGCAGGGACTGGCGGAAATTCCGGCAGGCCGCTGGGCACACCTGGAATTGGCGCGCGATGCCGATGCCGGCGAGCTCGCCTCCGTTCCGCTGCAACTCGTCCGCCCCCACCGGCTGACCGTGGACGTGGAAGGACTGGGCGGGTCCAACACGCTTTCCTGCGCGGTGCTGGATGCACACACGGGCGCCGCCCTCGCAGGCTTCGCGCACGAGGAGTGCGATGCCGTCGGCAACGGACGCGCGGTGCCGGTGACCTGGGGCGGCCGCGGCCTGGAGACAGCGGGCACGCGCCGCGTGTGCCTGGCGGTGCGCATGGCCGGGATGCGCGTCAAGCTGTTCGGGATGAACCTGGCCTGAGAAGGCAAGCCGGCAACCGGCACGCGCCTCACGCCATCCCGCTGCAACGGAGCGGCGCGTCCTGCACCAGAAAACCTTCATCCGGGGTGATCCGGAGTTTCGTCTCGCCGCGAACGGCGGCGGCCAGCTCGATCAGGTGAGTAGCGCGGGGGAATCTCACAATCTCACCGCCCGCGCTCTCTCAGAACCGGGCTTGAACCTCTCAGCTCATCCGGCTCCCGCCGTGGAACCCCGCCGCACGCCCATCTGCCAGTGTGCGAACCGTCCCGGATCCCGCCGTAAAATGCGCGCCATCCAGTGCGTCGCCCTGCGCAAGTGACCGCGCAGCTTCTTGTATTTCCGATAGGCCCAGCAGGCCAGGGATCGTTCCAGTTGCCGCATCATCGGGTAAAGCGCCAAGCGATAATATCGCCCGTAATACTGAAGCAAGCCTCGAACGATCGGGTTGAACATCCGCGACAGATCCTCGATTGCCTTGTCGCTGCGTAAATGCAGGTTCCAGGTACGAATCTCCGCCCGGATCGCCTTGCTCGCTTTGTCGGAAACCGCCGGACTGAGGTTGATGAAGAACTTCCCTTTCCGATTCTTCGACCTCCGCGGCCGAAACGTATAGCCCTTCTCGTTCTGGTAGGTCCCTCGGCGGTCATCATCCTGGCAATAGACGATCTTCGTCTTTTCGGGATGAAGCTCCAGCCGACGGCAGTGTTGCAACTTTGGCGTCGCCAATGCTGGTAGGGTGGCGAGGTGACAAAACCATGGCCGGGGGATTTCAAATGGCGGCAGTTTGAGCCGCGGTTGATCCTCATGGACGTGGGTTGGTACCTACGCTACTCACTTTCGTATCGCGACGTCGAAGAACTCTTGCAGGAGAGGGGCTTGTACGCCGACCACGTGACCGTCTGGCAATGGGTTCAGCGGATGTGTTGCAGCTACGACTCCTGAGACAGAATCGGTGATCTGGACGGACAATCTGCAATTGTGGATTCTGTTGGGCGGGGGGCTCGCCATCCCGATTTACGTCGGTGCTGGCCATCGGATCGGGTCCCCTCGGCGGTGCAGCACGCCGTCGGTGCGCGATGCCCGGCGATCGGCCTGGGTTCATGCATTGTTCAAAATGGTTTTCACTTTATGTCTGGTGCTGTGCGCACTTGCGCTGTTCGCATGCTATGCCCATCAGTCGAGCCAGCCCATTCAGGCGTTCCAGCAGGAGATTGCAGAACCCGCCGACCGCGTGATGCCGAAGTTCATCGCGGAAGTGCTGCCGCAGGGAGTTTCAGGATTGCTGCTCGCGGCTTTGCTGGCCGCCGCCACGTCCAGCCTGAGCTCGGCCATTGACTCCATCTCGAGCGTGGTGAGCATCGACTTTCTCGCGCGGTTTTCGCTGCGCGCGTCGCCCGACCATTTACGTGTGGACAAGAGCGTCTCGGTAATCGCAGGAGCGATCAGCATCCTCACGGGCCTCAGCATTGCGGCCGCGTTGAAACGCGCGGACTGGAACCTAGTGGAGATCACCAACGGGGTGAATACGGTTCTCGTCGGCCCTATGGGGGCCCTCTTTTTCGCGGGCATGCTGTTTCGCCGGGTCGGCAGCGGCGCTGCGATGGCCGGTTTCCTCGTTGGCGCGTTCATGAGCGTCTTCACGTCGTTCGGCAAAGAGTGGTTCGGATTGGCGCGGAGCATCTCGTTCGTGTGGGTGGTTCCATCTAGACTGGTGTTTGGACTCGCCGCGGCCTGTCTCGCCGGCCGCCGGCAACACTGAGAGCCTTACGATGGGCCGTTCCGTGCAAAGCCACCCGCCCGAGGGTGGGTTCTGACGCGAAGGCGCGCCAGCGTCACTGTTGCCGGTACTCGCCAATCGTGTGGATCCTGTCGTGCTGGATGCACAAGCGTTGGCCCTGCAGTACTACAGAGGCGTCCCTGAAGGCCGAGATGGATGCGTGGGGATGAGATGTAGATGTTCCGCCTGGAGGAACCGGGCGAGTGTATGCTTGACATTCTGCCGCACGACAACGCATTCTGAATCCGGCCATGTTTTGTGTAGGTGCGATCAATGCCGCCAGTCCGACCCCGCTCAACAGCAACGGTTGTTTCGATGCTGGGTCGGCGAGGCGTCTAGCGAAGCGCTGGATCGACATCGAGCTCGACGGCGTGCTCATTCTCGGCAGCATGGGAGAAGGGCTGCGGCTGCCGGACGATGTTCGCAACGCGTTCGTCGAGACAGCGCTGACCGAAGCCGGCGACCGTATTATGATCTTCGCGAGCGCTGCGGACTTGTCCCGGGAACGGATGCGCGAACGGGCCCTGCGTTATGCCGGCATGGGAGCGCATTGTATCGTGCTGTGCCTTCCACCAGCCACCGCTGTGCCCGAGGCGATCGCGGCCGTCAAGACCGTCGCGGACGCCTGCCCGGTGCCGTGCTGCTATTACGAAGTGCCCGCGAACACGGGTACGGCCCTGATGTTCGATGAAATCGCCGATGTGCTCTCACACGAGAACATCAAAGCAATGAAGGACTCGAGCAACAATGCTCTCCTTTCTCAGGCTCTCTCGGCGGGCGGACCTCGGCTTTACGGCGTTCCGATCCTGGACGGGGTTGAATACCGAACCGCGTATTCGCGACTGCTGGGCTACGACGGGGTGATGCACGGAGGGGGCGTTCTCACAGCGCGCCGTGTGCGCGCCATATGGGACGCCGCCGGAGAGGGCCGCTACGATGAAGCCCTGGCGCTGGACCGCGAGAATTCACTTTTCTTGGGCACGGTCTATAACCGCGTTTCGCGCCCCCTCCAAAACGTCATCGGCCAGAAGTACGCGTTGCGGCTGCTGGGAGTCCTGGACTGTGAAGCCGTCACGCTTGATCAGGTCTTGGACGATCCTTCGCGCGACCGTATCGCCAAAGCGGTTGAAGAAAGCCGCCGCTGGCTAAAGTCTCAAGACGAGTCTGCCGGCAGAAGGACGCCCCTGGATCTCTGCGACCGGCATTATCGATAATATCTGTTCCTGCCATGAGCGTGGCTCACGCAACTCGAAGGCAGTTTCTCAGTACGCTCGCTGGGGCGGCGCCGGCATTTGCCCGGAAGCGCGACCGGCGCCCGAACGTCATCGTGCTTTTCGCGGACGACATGGGCTACTCCGACATTGGCTGCTACGGCTCGGAGATCGCCACGCCGAACATCGACCGCATTGGCGCAGGCGGCATCCGCTTTACACAGTTCTACAACAACGCAGTTTGTTGCCCATCGCGCGCTTCGATTCTCACGGGGCTTTACCCGCACCAGGCCGGGGTTGGCGAGAACCGCCGGTTCCCTCAACACCCAGCTTATCGGGGGGTGCTGAACGATCGGTGCGTCACCATTGCTGAAGTGCTTCGGCCCGCGGGTTACAGGACCTGGATGAGCGGCAAGTGGCATCTGGGTAGCACGCGGCCGCACTGGCCGATAGACCATGGATTTGACCACTATTTCGGTCTGTTGAGCGGAGCCAGCAATTATTTCCGTCTTGATCCACCGCGCAAGATGGCGCTCGACAGCGAACCATTCGTCCCCAGCGGACGGTTCTACATGACCGATGCGTTTACCGATCACGCGATGAAATGTCTGGAAGAGTCCCACCAGAACGGTAAGCCGTTCTTTCTTTACCTGGCCTACACGGCGCCGCATGACCCACTGCACGCCTGGCCGGAGGACATCGCTCGGTATCGAGGCAAGTATATGGTGGGGTGGGACGAACTTCGGCGCCGCCGGTACAGGCGGCAGCTTCAATTGGGCATCATCCGGCATCGCTGGGCCCTCTCACCAAGAGACCCCGATTCGCCTGCCTGGGATACGGTTCGCGAGAAAGACCGGCAGGATCTGTCGATGGCCGTCTACGCCGCGATGGTGAGCCGGCTGGATTGGAACATCGGACGGCTGTTATCCCGCTTGCAACGGTTGGGTATGGAACAAAACACAATGGTTTTGTTCCTTTCCGACAACGGAGCCTGCGCCGAATTCGTCAATGAAGGGAAGCCGGGCGCGCCACCGGGAGACATCGATTCCAACTTGAGCTACGGTCTGCCGTGGGCGAATCTCAGCAACACGCCCTTCCGGTTATTCAAGGAATGCGTTCACGAGGGCGGCATCGCGACCCCGCTGATCGTACGCTGGCCCGATCGGCTGCGCTCCTCGGGCGGCCTGATCCATGAGCCAGGACACCTCATCGATATCATGCCGACTTGTCTGGATGCCGCGGGCGTTCCCTATCCGGCTGATTTCGCTGGGAGAAATCTTATTGCGCCGGAAGGTAGGAGCCTATTGCCGCTGATTCAGAGCGGTAGTCGTCCGAAGCAAATCGATTTCTTCTTCGAACACCAGGGCAATCGTGCTGTGCGGCGAGACAAATGGAAGCTCGTGTCAAAGTATCCTGGCGCGTGGGAACTGTACGATCTGGAAGCTGACCGCACGGAGTTGCACAGTCTGGTCGGGCAGATGCCGCAACAGGTGCGCGATCTGGAATTTGCACACGAGGCCTGGCGACGCCGCTGTGGCGTCGTACCATGGCAAACTCTGACAGCCAAATGATCAGTTACCACCTGATCCATGCGAAGCACGGTTACCCTGGTACAAATAGTGATCCTGGACTGAGGGCCGGCAAGCATTATGGCGAAGCGATCTCCTGGGAAATGGAGCCGCATGTAGCCGAACGCCTGTCCGTTTCGGTCGGACGAGCAGCGCGGAGGGATTACAACGAGTCTCTGGCCGGAAAGCTGGAGTGCTTTTAGATCGGCTAATGCAAGGGAAGCAGGCGCTTGAGCTTCCCCATGACAGAAGGAAAGGAGAACTGATGTTGATCTCAAGAAGACGTTTGTTGACCATTCCCGGAAGTGCTGCCTTGGTGACCGCACGAAAGGTAGCAGCCCTGCCGGCGGACAAGATCGAGGGTATCGAACATAAGGGAGTTCTGATCCACGAATGCGGAATCGAGGGAGAAAGGCGGCGGGATGACACTGTGCCAGCGCATCCCAACGGAATCCAGGCCAGCAAGGACCGATGGCTGGTCATCTACGCCACGAGAAGCTTTCGGGGTTTTGACGACGACCGTAGCATCGTCTATCAGCTTCGCGCTGGAGCGCTCGACGGCAAGATTGTCAAAGAAGGCCTCTTGGCCCGTATTCAAGCCGATCCGATTGATGGTGGGAGGCTCTACGAACTGCACCAACTCGGGCACCCCGTCCTTTTCGGTGTGCCCCGCGGTGCCCGAATCCTGGGCAGGCCGGCTCCGTCGGCCAACGTTTTTGTCGCCAAGTGGCGCCGCACAACCCTGACGCTCGACAAGGACAAGGACCAACTGGTACACGGGGCAGGAAACAGGGCACCCTCGCTTCAACGGCAGGCCGTGCAATGGATCCAGTTTCGCCTAAGCCCATCCGAAGACGATATTGAGATCATTCAGCCGGTGTCCCTCCTGCGCCAGAAGGGGTACGAGACAGGAGAGGCTTTCTGCAGTGCACCAGTCAAGACCATTAATCAGAGCTTTGTGCAGGCTGTTCCCTATAAGCGCGACGGAACAGAGTGGGTTGACTGCAATCATTTCGACGGAGCTCCGGTGTGGCCGTTCCTGGGAACAGGGCGTCTTGCCTGTCTCCGGTACGCCTACAACGCAGAACTCGGCCGCTACGAGTGGATTCAGACAGGAACGCTGTTTGGCGGCCGTGACCTTCCGCTCATCGAAGCGAGCCTTGCTCAGATGGGTAACCAGTGGATCATAGCCGCTCGCCCGTCCGCTGCCGGACTCGTCTGGGTCCGTACGGAAGATCCTTTCGCGGAAATGCCTCCGCTGACTCATCGCAAGGACCCGGCTACTACGTCTCCCAGGACCGCTTACGTGTGCGCCGACGGGGTGCTGCGCTTGTTCACCGGTGACAGGGCCGTCTCCCCCTACCGACAGGCGCGCAACCCTCTCTACTGCTGGGACATCGACCCCAACAACGGGTTCACCCCCTCCGTCCGTCGCGTGATTTTCGACAGCGTAAAAGCGGGCCTGCCGATTCGCCAGGAGACGCCGCCCATGATCGACATGTGCAAACTGCTACCGCATGCTGGAGGTCGCTTCCAGTGGATCCTTCATCGGGTACAGGTGGACGCGGACAACCACCCGCGCCCGCAGCGGTCGACTCCTCCGATCAACGAAAAGGAAAAGGGAGTCTGCGGCGTCTATTACGCCCAGGTCGCCTACTCGGAAAGCTTTCCATCTCGTTGGGAGTTCTGATTCCCCGGTTCTATGATGAGGATCTTCCTAAAAACTAAACCGATAACTGATGAAAAGCAATTCTGAAGTGCATACTGAGCGCCAGCTCAGGACAGACGACCTCATCGTGATTACCGGCGCGGGTGGTTTCATCGCCGGCGCCTTGACCCGCTACTTCCACGATCTCGGGTACACGCGGATCCGTGCGATCGATCGCAAGCCTCTGCCGGAATGGTATCAGCGGGTTCCGGGCGTGGAAGCCCTTTCCCTGGACCTCAGTGAAAAGGCGAACGCCATCCGCGCCGTGGAAGGCGCGGCGGAGGTATACAACCTGGCTGCCGACATGGGCGGCATGGGCTTCATCGAGCACTTCCGGGTCGAGTGCCTGCGCAGCGTGCTGGTGAACACCCATCTCATCGAAGCGGCGTGGCGGGCGGGCGTGCAGCGCTATTTCTTCTCCTCCTCGGAATGCGCTTACAACACCAACCTCCAGAAGGACCCGCACGTGCGCGCGCTGAAAGAGTCGGACGCGTATCCGGCGATGGCCGAGCGCGGCTATGGATGGGAGAAGCTGATTTCCGAGATGTTCTGCCAGGAGTACTGGGCCGAGCGCGGCCTGGAGACCCACCTCGCACGCTTCCACAATATCTACGGGCCTCACGGCACCTGGTTCGGCGGGCGCGAGAAAGCGCCGGCCGCCATCTGCCGCAAGGCAATCGAAGCGCTGGACTCCGGCAATCACAGCATCGAGATCTGGGGCGACGGCACCCAGACGCGGAGCTTCTGCTTCATCGAAGATTGCGTGTTGGGGATCGACCAGATCATGCACTCGAAGGATCTGATCGCCACTCCGATCAACCTGGGTTCGAGCGAACTGATTTCCATCAACGATCTGGTCTCGATGGTGGAATCGATCGCGGGCGTCACGCTGAAACGCGCGTACGACTTGAACGCGCCGAAGGGCGTGGCCGGACGGAACAGCGACAACACCTTCATCCGGCAGGTTCTCGATTGGGAACCCCAGACTCCTCTGCGCACGGGCATGGAGAAAACCTATGCCTGGATCGGCCAGCAGTTCGCCGATCGCAAAGCCGGCAAACGGGTGGTCCAGGACTAGGCGAGGAGCAGGCCGGCATGCCATCCACATCCATCGTTGCCGCATCCGAGCCGACAGGCATCGCTTCTTTGATCGGCAAGATACCTCACCGCCTGGCCCTGGCGGGCGGTTGGATCGATCAACCCTTCGTCTCCAGGTCGAACCCGGCGCCACCCGGATCGATGGTGGTGGTCAGTCTCGAACCCGACCGCTGGTTCATGAGCCGGGCCGGCATCGCGAGCGGAACGCGTGACGTAGCGCTGCGGTTGTGGGGCGGCGCCCTGCCTGACGGGCCTCGAGAGCAGCTTGTTCGGGAGTTGTACCGGACGGAAAACGGGGACAGGTCCGAGCCGTCGGGCTCGCAGGACATGATCGGCCTGATCTATCCCGGCGTCAACCGGCTGGATTACGATTTCGCCGCCAACGGGGGCGTGTTTCCGTCGCATATCGAGCCGCTGCGGAGCGCGGCGGCCGCGCGCTGGCTGGAATCGGTGCTGCACGTCTTGCCGGTCGAGCCGCGTCCGCCCGGCTACAGTCCTCTTATCAAGAAGAACTTCGATCCCAAATGGATCCAGCGCCTGGGTCAGGCGGGCCGGGATTGCTTTGAGGCCATCCGCGCCCGGGATGTCGCCGCCCTCGGCGCCTCCTTCAATCTCTGCA
>Ga0187882_1004154_pt1 | contig 11900 bp, 10 predicted proteins | sample June2016WEW_19_1_3_FD_132991 | JGI IMG/M metagenome (GOLD analysis project Ga0187882, IMG submission 132991) | Peatland microbial communities from SPRUCE experiment site at the Marcell Experimental Forest, Minnesota, USA - June2016WEW_19_150 | ecosystem: Environmental > Terrestrial > Soil >...
TCTCGGGGGTAAACTTCGATGCCTTTCTCTGTGATGCGGTAGAGTCTTGGCTGTTGTTCAATCTGTGTCTCTCGCATCTTTTCCACTCTTATTACTCGCTCCATGAGCCTTCCTGAGGCGACCGCCTGCATGATGATTACGCCATGGACTAGGTATTCCTCGGTCTGTACGGTTCTACTCTTCATACCTACCTGCCGGAGCTCCGACGCGAGAACGCAGGTCGCCCCGGTTTCTGACAAGGCTTCAACCAAGTCCAGGATTGCCTTTCGGCGCTGTGTTTCGTCAGCAAACTGAAAAATTAGAAGAGAGACAGGGTCCACGACAATTCTTAAGGCACCAATAGCTTTCGCTCTCGTATTGATCAGTTCGAGCAAGCTGATTAGAGAGAAATCTTGTTTGCCAATCGTAACCTTGCCAAGCTTAACTTCTTCGGGGACACTTCGAATTGGCGAAGCGTCGACAAAGGCGAACTTTCCTGCTTTCTCCAGCGAGGCGAAGTCTAGACCAATTGCGCTCATCTCTCGAATGAAATGACCTCTGCTTTCCTCCAAGCTAACGAAAAGACCATTCTCACCGAACTTGTTAATGCCGTTATACAGGAACTGTGAAGATAAGATTGTTTTACCTGCACCAGGTTCTCCCAACAATAATACGATACGCCCCTGGGGAAGACCGCCGCCAAGCACCTCGTCAAGGCCAGCAATCCCAGTGCGAGTTCTGGGCACAAGTTTGCTCAAGACCAATCATTGCGATTGGCAACCTGAGTCGAATAAATGATTTCTGTGCGCGACCTACAGGTATCTGTTAACTTGACCTAACGCCGAGTTGACTCATTTAGCCCAATCTGCCCAGCGCAGGATGAAATTTGGCAAACGTTCTCAAATCCGTTCTGGCCCTTCGATATCGGTTTTTTGCTGCGCAAGTACGAATTCGCCCTCGTCAGAAGTCTCATACTGTATCCACTTCGAGAGGTGTCTGACGGGCATTTTGAAAATTCTGAGTGAACGCGCAAGTTGTTGCTGACCTTCGTCAACCCTGAGTTGGATAACCCCATCCACAATGTCCATGGCATTTGCGGCGACGGAAAACGGAAAAGCCTTCCCGTTCAGTTTTACTAGACACAGATATCTAGATTGACGCGCGCGGGCGACCAAGCTATGAAGAAACTCAATAGCAGCACGAATACCCCTCTTGCGTATAACCGTGTCAAGGGAGTCAATTACGACGAGTGAAACGCCTCCTCTACTAGTCATCTCCGACAATGCGATATTAACTGCCGGCAGGTCTTCTGGATTCAACACGTGGTCTTCAGAACCTTCAAGACCGACGTTCTTAGAATAGCAATCGATGAAAGTTAGATTCGACCGTTGGGCGCTTTTCCCGTGTCGAATTGCGTCTACAAGTTGCCTGATGTTATCGGGGAAGTTATCAAAGGTTACGTACACGACCGGATTCGTTTCCGTATGCTTTGCAACAAAGTGAGCCAGAAGGTTATCGTCGCCGCAACCTGGTTCACTCAGAATCAGGACTGCCAGTGAAGCGGGTAAGCCATCGGGCAGTAGGTGATCGAGAACATCTATGCCGGTAGGGATTCGTTCCTTTTCAGGCAAGGTCTCCTGAGGAACGGCCCCCTCCCCCAAGTCGAGTTGTTTTGAAATTGCGTCCTGAAGCTCTTTGTCCCGGCTTGGGCTGAAGGTGTAATATTCTGCCTTTTTCAGCAGCCGTAGCTCTAGTAGGTCCTCGGTGCACCTTCTCACCTCGTTCAAGTCTGCCCCGACCCTGATCGCTAGCCCTTCCGCTGTCTCGGACAGCTCTGGGTCGTTATGAAAGAGTGTCAGTAACTTCGCTTTTACGTCAGAATCTAGGAGCCTTTCAAAGAGCTTCGCTGAACGCTTCATGCGCTGGCGCCTCATTATTCGGTTTCCCTAACATTATTGTTCCTCTCCCCTTTGTCTCTATCTCCGACCGGGCTGGGTTCTGTTAACTTGTCGGCGGATGCCGATCGGTTAACTCGTCTGCATCGAAACGTCCATAAAGTTTGCACATTGATTTGTGGTTCAGTGTCTGCGTTGCTGGGCAAGTTAAGGGCAAAGTACGAGGTAGCAATGCGTCCTATCGGCCTCAGGCTAGGCAAGGCCGGGGTACGGCCAAACGCCATAACAACCGTTAGCCTTCTGGTTTCCTTTCTAGCTGCTGCTGCCTACTTCCTAAAATCACCCGTCGTTGGGGCTGTTGGACTTGCAGCGGCGGGATTAGTGGACATGCTCGATGGAGCCGTAGCACGAGCAACAGGTTCTGCGAGCAGATTTGGGGCCGTTTACGATCATGTGTTGGACAGGTATGCGGAGTTCGCCGTCCTGTTAGGCATGGGCCTTGGGGGCCTAGTTAACTGGCCGTGGATTGTCTTCGGACTGTTTGGAATGGTAATGGCTAGCTACGCAAGGGCGAAAGCGGAATCAGTTGGCGGCCTCTCAAGCTGCACAGTTGGCGTCGCCGAACGTCAGGAAAAAATAGCGTTGTTACTAGTGGGTTCTTTACTTCAACCCTTTATCGGCATTGCACTTACAGCCGCCGTCGCCATCGCAGGTTTATTGTCTCATGTAACCGTCGTTCAGAGGCTCTGGTATACTTACAAAAATGCGCGAGGCTCGAACATTGCCCTTTGATCTAGTAGGCATCGGCAATCCGGTATACGATGTTATCGTCACCCCATGGTCGAGAACAGCCGGCCGTGTCCTATCCGGTTGTAGTACCAATGCTTGTTTGGCGGCGAAAAAGCTTGGAGTGAGAAAAGTCGGATTGGTGGGATGTATCGGTAAAGACTTCTCACAACAATTCTCGCGTGATATGAAGGAATATAATATCGAAGCAAGCATCGATGTCAGCGGGTTCACGACTGGGGGTTTTCATCTCATCTACGACAGGAACGGCAACAGAACCCTCGATGTTCTAGGAGTTGCCGGTAAAATCAAGCAAAACAATTTTCCCAAAGAGTTCTTGGATAGCACGTTCATCCTAATTGGGCCAATTCTAGGTGAGGTTGACCTGGAATTAATCCGATTTCTACGATCCACATCGTCGGCGAAAATCTTCTTGGACCCCCAGGGGTTGGTGAGAAAGATTGGAGACGATGGACGCATCGTTCACTGGTGCGACCGGGAGGAAATCAGGAAGATAATAGAGATCGTGGACTTCGTTAAGCCGAATGAACAAGAGATTGAAACAATAACTGGTGAAAAGGACCCGCTAATTGGCCTTCAGCGATTACGGTCTATGGGCTCTGCTGTGCCAATTGTGACACTGGCAGAACGGGGGTCTCTGTTGCTTGATGGGAACAGGCTATTTCGAGTTCCACCTTTCGCGACGACACACGCCATCGATCCTACGGGGGCGGGAGACGTTTATGCTGGTTCTTTCATCACAGAATACACGCGGACAGGGAACCTCTCGGAGGCGGCCCTATTTGCGTCAGCGGCAGCCTCCCTGATGGTAGAGCAAGTTGGCCCCGACTTCCGCTTAGCTCCAAAAGACGTGCAAGAAAGAAAGGAGGCTATCCGCAGCGGGCTGACCGTGGAAACCTTAGGCTAGTAAGAACGTCTAACAACTGTGGATTTTGAAGCATTTCATGTTTTGCGTGAAGTGGCATCGATAGCGCCTCGTGGGCAAGATGGTGCTGTAATGCACCCTGCAGGAAAAACCTCTGTTAACTGAAAAAAGCAATGAGCCGACAAGTTAACAGAGGTATTCTTTGCAATATTGCTGTGTAGGCCTGGATCCTAATTTAGCGATTTTTGAGCCTAAAACGATGTAAAGGAACATATTGGCACCTGAAGCGTATTCCCTAACGCTGGGGGTTCAGACAATAACACTAGCTGAGAAACTGCAACTACGAAAGCCAACGGCTCAGAAACTTGAGCAGCAACAACGAAGGTTCTTCTGCGAAAACTGTAAACAGGAAGTTTTTCTCCAGTTCATATACTGCGACAAATGCGGCGGCCAAATTGAGTGGCCCAAAGAAATCAAAAAAGTCATCTCGTCATGGAAAGCAGCCACCGAAAAGCAGAAGCGAAAGTAGGCTAGAACCCTCACTTAATCCATCATTAGTTTTTTTGAACGGCAACGTTCTCACGATGGACGCAGCCCGACCACAAGCTGAAGCAATTGCAGTCACAGCAGATAGAATCGTAGCCGTGGGAAACAACCTACAGATTAAATCGCTCACAGGACCGGATACCAGGGTTCTCGACCTAGACGGCGCAACGGTCCTACCCGGGTTTACGGACTGCCACATTCACCTAATCGAATACGGGCTTTCCTTAAGAAACATAGACCTTCGAAATGCGCAAAGCATTGAAGAATTGAAGAAGATAGTTTCAGAACGAACTCATGGGTCAACTACATGGGTTCTGGGGCGCGGTTGGGATCAAGAGAAGTTTGCTGAAAAACGGTATCCGACTCGAAAAGACCTTGATGAGGCCTCGCCCGAAAAGCCAGTCCTTCTCAAGCGAATTTGCGGCCACATCTGCGTCGCAAACTCCGCGGCTCTCACATTAGCCGGCGTCTGCGCCAACACACCGAACCCCGCGGGCGGAATCATTGACCATGACTCGGCAGGTGAACCTACGGGTATACTTCGCGAGAATGCGGTTGACCTCCTAAGTCAGGCAGTTCCCCCGCTTGAACTGAAGGACTACACAGAGGCTGCCCTCACCGCATGCGAGCACGCGTTGAAGGCGGGATTGACAACGGTGCATTGCATTACTGGTTCAGAGTTGGAACTGAAAGCGCTGCTCAACCTGAAAGCGGAGGGTCGGCTTCCACTTCGCTTTTACGTGCTCATTCCTCTCGACCAGCTGAAGGCAGCAATCGCCCTAGGCATTCATTCAGGGTTTGGGGATGAATGGGTTCGCATCGGGGCTGTGAAGATTTTCACGGACGGTTCGCTCGGGGCGCGAACAGCAGCGCTTGAGGCCCCGTACGACGACGACTCTGAAAATCAAGGCGTCGCCATATACAGCCAGCAACAACTTGACGACATAGTACTAGAACCCCATCGATCCGGCTTTCAAATTGCAGCACACGCGATCGGCGATAAGGCAACCGCAATGGCCCTTCATGCAATTACGAAAGCAGATGAATCGGTTCCGAGAAAGAACCTTCGGCATCGAATCGAGCACGCATCAGTCCTCAACACCGAGCTCATCAGGCAGATGAAGGAGACGGGGGTTGTAGCTTCAGTTCAACCTCACTTCATTATCTCCGACGTCTGGCTCGAGGAGAGGCTGGGTGCACGACGAGCTTCCCTCGCCTACCCATTTCACAGTCTACTTCAAGCTGGAGTAATATTAGTCGGGGGTTCCGACTGTCCAGTCGAACCATTAACGCCACTATCAGGTATCGAGGCAGCAGTCAACAGAGTGGGAAGTGAAGCGGTAACCGTCGAAGAAGCAATCTCATTCTACACTCGCAATGCCGCCTGCGCGTCATTCGAAGAAAACGTGAATGGAACGATCGCACCCGGAAAACTCGCAGACCTGGTTATTCTCGATAAGGACCCACGAAGAGTGCCCGCATCAAGAATCTCTAGAATCCAAGTTCTCTTGACGATGGTTGGAGGCAAATTCGCCTATGAGGCCAAATCCCAAGGCCTCCTGTGGGTGACCAAGGCATTGTGCACGTAGGAAAGTCGTGTCCTCAGCGACCTCTTCGCGTATCCCGTGCCATAAGTAATTGGTGACAGCACGGCTAACTTACCGTACTACTTCTAGGGAGTCAGTAAGATGTGCTCTGATGGAACCCTTAGGAACCTCAAAAATGACTCGTAAGTTTCAAGCGACAGTTCCGAAAGCTGTTAGAAAGCATCTCAGTTTGGGGAACGGCGACCTACTGGTGTTCCTCATAGACGATAATGAGATCGTCCTGAAGAGGGGATCAGTGGTCATAGACAAATGAAGACTTTAACACTAGAGAAAACTGCAAGCGATGTTCGTAGCCACTCAGTAGACAAGGGCTTCGTTGTTCTCCTGGCTTCGGCAGCCTTGGTTGGCATGCTGTATGTGCTGGCCCAAAATAACCCAGGGTTCCAGTATCTACTATCGAATGGGCTTCCGCCAATACTGGCCTTTGCTGCTTTCGCTATGGGAACGGCCGGCTTGATCCGCAATGGTGTGAATATGGAAAATCGCATTTCGACTATTTGGTTAGGTTACACGCTTGGTGTCTTGCTATGGCTTCTTGGTGAATCAACATGGGCCGTGTACGCGCTCGGATATTCTAACCCTAATCCGTTTCCTTCGCTTGCCGACGTGTTCTGGTTGGCAGGGTACGTTCCCTTACTGTGGGCAATGACGATGCAGAGTTGGCCATTTCGCGAATTCTTTTCCTCAAGAAAGATGCTGACGGTTATGTCAACGACTATTGTTTTGGCAGGCATACTACTTGCAGCCCTGATCCCTCCGACTTACGCATCTGGTGTCGGCCAGGACTTGGTCTCCACTGTTCTGAGTCTCGCATATCCACTGCTTGACGTAGCCCTATTGGTTGTTGCATTACCGGTCATGTTTCTATTCGGAAGAGGCACGTTCTGGCGACCCTTCCTATTCGTCACGGTCGGATTGATCCTAAGTTTCGTCGCAGATATTCTGTTCAGTTGGGCGACGTTAAATGGGGTCTACTGGAATGGCGGTTATTTTGAGTTGGCCTTTCACTGGTCGTACCTGGCCCTAGCTTACGGGTTTTATCTCAGGTTCAGAAGTGGCACTGGGGCAGCTATGCTGGGGTAAACTTGACAACCCGCAATGACGAATTTGGGGCCGCAGTTCTCGAATCGATGGACGAAGCCATTAGGTCGCTTCTCAGCCAAGAAGTCTTGGATGCCTTTCGCTCAAATCTGAGGGATAAGCGTTCGATTAATTCTGAAGAGATACCTGCTCAGCTACCAACTGTTTCCATCGTGTTAAGGAAGTACTTTGGCCCAAGTGCTCAAACTATTGAGATCACGATTGCACAAAGACTTTACTCGAAGTACGGCCTTGAATTTCAAAGGAACGGAGATTACCACCTCACAGATTATGTCGAGAACGCCAGAAGCAGATTAGAATCGAGAGGTCCCAAGCTTGAGCCCAGAAACGCATACCTCCCTCTCAAGGACGACTTCGACGGAATTTTGGTCGAATCTGTGAAAGAAGCGATTGAAGAGATTCTTGGTAAGGAGTCCGCAAAAGCAGCATTTCGGTTCCTGGAACGTGATGTCAAGTTCAACGAGTTGCCGCGACATCTCCCAACTTTCTACTCAGCTTTAAACAAAACCTTTGGTAAAGATTGCGGCACGGTAGAGTTAGCCATCGCGAAAAAATTCTATCTGAAACTTTCGCTCGAATTCACCGAACCCCCAAACACCGAACTATCGAGATACGTTGAAACGGCATTCATTAAAGTAAGCCAGAGGGACCAACTAGGCATCAACATTTCATTGGAAGGTCGTAGTTAGAAGGAACTTCTGTATCGGGAGAATCAATTCTCTTCCCGATATCTGTCCTAGAGCGCTGCAATTGAGAGGTGTATTGACCGAAAACCTTACGATCGTTCCACCATTTCGAGAGCAAGTTCTCTTTTTCCATAGCTCTCAGATCCACATTCTTGCATTCAAGCGATTTTCATACACTAGCTTCAGTCTATTGTAAAGTCTAGATTTCTACTTTGTCGAAAACGCATGTTCAGGGTGGAATGGTTCCACATGAGATTAAGAGACCCCGTCTGACCCAAATTGGTGGGGAACGATGCTCTTGAGGGCACGTCATAGCGGAATTTTCCTGTTGGCTTTCTTGTTAGCCGCAAACCTTGCTTTTGCTGGGCAAAGCGCTTTAGTGTTTGCCCAATCGTGCAATGCTTCCTTAGGTTCGTCCAGCCTCACGTCGACTCGGTACTATTACAACTCGTATATTGGGATTAATACGCCCGTGTCAGCGTACTGCTCTTCCTACGGCGGCCAATTATACGCAGTGGGGGACGTATTCGACACGTCAGCGAATGTTGACTTGGGTTCAGTGAGCACAATGTTGACACCTACCTACGGAGGCAATACCTACACGGGCCAACTTTTGTTCAGCTTGCCGCCCTCAATCATGGGCCATCAACTACGAATCATCGTGTCAGTCTACGGCGGACAATATGGCTACAGCAACGGAAATGGGCAACTACTAGCGACGTCAGGTAAAATGGTGAAAGTGAACGTTAACTACCAGAGTGGCTACCCGAACAGTAACGGGAATTGTTACATGAATTACAACTGTTACGGTAACTACCAGAACGGCAACTGCTACCAGAACTACAACTGCTATCAATACGGGTACTACTGCAACCAAGCCTCATACTGCTCCCCGAATTACTACCCCACTTGCTACAACCAAAACTACTACCAAACCTACTGCAACGACCATCATCGCCACCACCACTAAAGAGCTGCGAACCGGAATGTCGCGAAATAGCAACTAAACAACGTGAGACAACAGTAGTTATCGTCGATTTTGACGGTCCCGGTTGAAATTGGGAATGTGGCGCGGGATTTCGACAGAGAGTTCCACGAGACCACGGTACTTTCCTGCTTTGTACCATGGGGCTTGGTAGATTAGCTTTCGTTTGCCCCGCTTCTCGACGGTGTACACGTTGGTCAGTCTTCTTTGCAGAAGTTTTCGGAATTTCGTTCGAGCCGGCTCTGGGTGGCAGTCGAACAATTTCTTGCCAATCAATCTCTCGCCACCTTCCTCCCTGAAGTTCGCCGCAGATTTGACGTTCATTTCCAAGAGAACCCCCTTAGTATCGCAAACCGTGATGGCTGCAGGGAATTCCTTAACCCACAGATGCTTCGCTGTTCTAACCAACCTTTACATCACCAAAGGTTCTCGCACGAACTTTGGTGGGATGCCTAGAAAGCTTCCTCCCAATATCCGAAAACGAGAAATCATTCATGTTGGCCTGCACACTTGTTCTTGACTCTAACATAGGCGGCGTGTTTTTACCCAATTGGCAAACTTACGGCCCACACAACCTTGCCAAGAAATATAATGAGGCAGTGGCGGCAGACGGCCGCAGTAACGAGGCTTAAGAGATGGCGTTGAATATGGTGGCGGGGAAGGACTCGTATTTTGTCTATGTTCTTCTCTGCAATGATGGCAGCTATTACACGGGATATTCAAACAATCCTGCAAGCAGGCTCGTCAGGCATATGAAAGGGCAGGGTGCTCGGTACACGAGAATGCACAAACCAAGAGGCATCGTCTACCTCCAAGAGCTTGAGACACGCAGTGCAGCAATGAAACGAGAACGACAGATCAAAGCGTTAACTCACGCCGAGAAATCTCACCTCGTAGAAGAAAGACGTTCCAACCGGCCCTAGAGGTCACAGGCCGGCGAGCTCTCATCCGAGCTTCTACATAGGAAAAGTTCATCAGCAATCCATGGTTCTCAGTCATGAGAAAAGATGAGTTCTGAACGGATCCCGACCCTACGGGATGTTTATGCCGCGAGGAAAGTGATCAATACCTATTTGAAACCAACGCCGCTGTTCTATTCGCGTCATCTTTCGAAACTTCTAGCCTGTCAATTGTACTTGAAACTCGAAAATCTTCAGCCAACACGAGCGTTCAAAGTCCGTGGCGGAATAAATTACATGGAGAGGATGAGACAACAAGCCGCGGGCAAGGTGGTCATCACAGCTTCAACGGGTAATCATGCTCAATCCATAGCTTACGCAGGTTCTCTCTTCGGCATCGAAGTCAAGATCGTCATGCCCGCCGGAGTTCCCGAGATGAAAGCCCAAGCTATCAAAGAACTAGGCGCCGAAGTAATCACGTACGGCAATTATTACGATGAGGCCAGAGAGTACGCTGAGAAACTGGCAACTCAGAAGGGGTATATCTATGTTCACGCGAGCAACGAACCGTTGCTTCATGAAGGCGTAGCCACAATGCACCTCGAGATCTTCGAGGAACAGCCTGGGGTTGACGTAGTCATCAATCCAATCGGCGGCGGGTCCGGAGCATCCGGCGCATGCATAGTCTACAAGACACTTGACCCCCGAATCACAGTAATCGGGGTACAAGCGGAAGGAGCACCAGCATTCTACAACTCATGGAAAAGCGGCGTTATCAAGCAGATAGACCGGGTGAATACGGCTGCTGAAGGAATGGCAACAGCAAAAGCATACGAGCTCCCGTTCAAGATCCTTCGGAAAACCCTCGATGACGTCATCCTAGTTTCTGACGCCGAAATGAAAGGAGCCGTGCGAAGCATTTTCTCTTCGACAGGCCAAGTCGCTGAACTCTCCGGCGCAGCCTCAACCGCTGCAGCTTTCAAAATAAGAAACCGGCTGACAGGAAAGAAGGTAGCTTTGCTTCTTAGCGGCGGAAACATAGAACCCAACCAACTTGCAAGAATACTCACCAATGGGACACTCCGCTAGGTCAATGTTCAAGCGGAAGAGCAACCTAAACGGCAAAACTTCAGGCAAAACCCAAACTGGCCTGTTAGGACTGACAAAGCTTTATTCAACTCGCGGTCGTTTACCGACCCCCAAAGCTCAAGCGTCACTTTGACTGGCATGGGAGATAGTTCGTTTGGAAGCATATGTAGTCGAAACGCCCGCGGGCCTTTTCATATTAGATGAAAAAGCAACCGTACTCGAGAAAGTCTACTCCTCACCTAAACCGGAAACTGCAGCCGTCGAACTCAAGGAGTTACAGGAGGGCAAGCCATCAAAGGAAGTTGTTGAGGCCCTCAAACGGGCCGCAAAGAAGCACAGCCCCTTGGTATTCGAGAATGAACAACTCGCAAGAAGCGCTGCGAAAGGAGAAAAACTGAGGACAGTGGTCAGGTCTTCCGCGGTTGCTGAGCAATTTCGCTCTCAACTAGGCTCCGAGTGGGAAGGGCGTGAGGATTGGTTGAAGAAACAATCCCTCGAATCATCTATTCTCAAAACCCCCCAAGCCTACAACGATTTCACTCGACAGGTCACCTTGCAGCTCGCACGAGCTGGAATTGCGGTTGCGGCAGCTAGGCGTGACCTGAGCGCGGTACAAGCTGTCCGCGCAATGGACGACCTGGATAAGGTCTTGAACCTGCTTGCAGGGCGCGTACGCGAATGGTTTGGGCTCCACTTTCCAGAAATGGACAGGATGGTAGACAAACATGACGCATACGCACGGCTAGTTGCAAAACTTGGAAATCGCAGGAATTTCACCTACGAAAAGCTAGTAGGCGAGGGCATCCCGAAAGAGAGAGCAGAGGAGCTCACCGACGCCGCAAGGAGATCCATGGGCGCCGAAATCAGCGAGCCTGACCTAGCAGTGCTTCAGTCCTTCTGCGAACTCATGCTAGACCTCTACAAATTCAGAGCCAAAAGCGAAGCGTACGTTGAGGAGGTTCTCAGACAGGTAGCCCCCAACATGACCGCCATTGTGGGAGCACCCCTTACCGCCAGGCTGATCTCGATAGCAGGAAGCCTCGACAACCTAGCGAAAATGCCGTCGAGCACTCTACAAGTCCTCGGTGCAGAAAAAGCCCTCTTCCGCTCATTGAAGACCGGCGCGAGGCCACCCAAACACGGCGTGATCTTCCAGCACACCGCCATACATCAAGGCCCCCGGTGGCAACGAGGAAAAATCGCTAGAACTCTATCCGGGAAACTTAGCATTGCTGCCAGGATCGATGCCTTCGGCGGAGACTTCCTCGGGCAAAAGTTGAGGGAAGACGTCGACAGAAAAATCGGCGAGATACAAGAACGTTACAAGACGCCCCCTCCACTGAAGAAGAGAGACGTTGGCCGGAAACGTTAGGCCGCACGACCCTTTCGAGGGCGTCTACTGGGTAACCCTCGAAGAAGGAAGCAAGCGCCTCGCAACGAA
>Ga0187882_1004161_pt1 | contig 11884 bp, 7 predicted proteins | sample June2016WEW_19_1_3_FD_132991 | JGI IMG/M metagenome (GOLD analysis project Ga0187882, IMG submission 132991) | Peatland microbial communities from SPRUCE experiment site at the Marcell Experimental Forest, Minnesota, USA - June2016WEW_19_150 | ecosystem: Environmental > Terrestrial > Soil >...
CAGGATCAAGTCGCTAAAAGCCAAAGCGAAAGAACTGGGATATGAATTAGTCGCTGGTACCTAATCCTTTGCTCTTCTAGGAAGTAGTCACAGGCTAGCGCAGCGCCGCCCGGGGTATAATGAAAGAAGGCCAATAGCCCTGGAAGGGCGATAGATAAATCTTGCCTTATCTAATGCCATTCGGGACAGGCACGCGACAACCGATCCCGCATGGAACCCAGGGTTCTCTGCATCGACTCGCGCGCCGTGCTGTCGATCAGGGGGCGAATCAACAGTTCCAGAATGTAAGGGATCGATCGGCTGAGTGATATCGATTCACACTCGACCATGACCCCGCCGGCCACCTGCTCATAGCGCCAGTATGAGTTCAATCGCCAAAGGAATCCGTGGTCCTGTCCCTCCGGCTTCTCCCGCTCACCATCCGAATTCGGCTTGTCGAGTTCGACAATCCTGGTCGCGACGCTTGTGCTCACAGCCCGTCCAGGTCCGTACCGGGATACCCGCACCGTGTGTTCAGTGTTGTACACCACCGTCACGAACTTCGAGCGCTGCAGCTTCAGATAGATCCTTAGAAAGTCAGGACCGCGTTCAAGTACACTGGAGCACAGAACGTCCTCCTGCCGCGTGTCCTCGACGGCCGGATTCGTCACGCGCATCAGAATCTGCTCCAGCCCAACACCGGGAATGAATATGCTCCCACGCCAGTGATGAATCATGCCTGCGGGGACAGGTATCTTTCCACCCTCCTCTTCAGCAGTTTCCATCTTTGTTACCCTGATCTCGCCCTCGAGCACGGCGTGCCGTTCAACAGCGGCTGCGGAGGGAAACTGGAAATCGAGAGCCAGAAATCCCTTAGCTGATTTCACCTCGCCGGCAATCCTCTTCTCGGTCGCTGCTACGTAAGCGTTCCATGCCTTAAGGGTTTCCGGTTGCAGCTCAGCAGCAGGGAGGCAAACAGCGAACACTGTCATTAGCACCACGGCACGAACGAGGATCCGGGAACCGGCACACAGTTTATTTCGGCTCATAACTCCTCCTTTCCATTATGGCAGGCCGGCGAGCCGCCGGTTTGAGCGGAGATGATGCTTGACCTCATGGATGCACTCCGAAAGACAAACCGATCGCTCACCACGTAATTCAGGATGGAACAAACTGCGATCGCCAGTACATTGGCAGCAACATAGTTGACCGGCAGGGTATCAAGAAAGAGAACCGTAAAAACGAGATTACCGGCAATGGCCAGTAACCCGTTGGATAGATTGAAGCGCAGAAATCTTCGAAACCCACCCTTCCATCCGTGCACCCCACGATCGGACCATGTCCAGTGTTCATGCCAGAAAAAGTTGTGTATCACCGCAGTTTCCACGGCCAACGCGGTGGCGGGCACGATATTCCAGCGCAGCCATGCGGTCAAAAGCGCAAGCATGGCCAGCTGCACGAGGAACCCCATCGCACCAACCGAATTGAAGATGAGCCAGCGATGCAGCGATGTCGGCATTTCCCACCCCGCAATTGCTGTTTGCATGAACGGATGCAGTTCTCGGGTCATCGCGGTAATGTCTCCGCTATGTAAAGATCGCGGGTGTTTCTGATTGCAGAAACAACCAGCGTCATGGCCATGCCGGCGATAGAGACAACGCCCCCGACATCGAACAGGAGGAAACGACCGACCCCGGGGAGCATTACCCAAGGTTTGTACAAGAGATAAAGCGTGCCAATGGCCAGGATTATGCGCAATTCCGTCGGCCCGACCTTAAGAAAAGCGAGGCGAAACACGCCCCTCACATTCGTCGCAAGATACACTTCCGCTTCCACCATGAGAAACGCAACGAGCAATCCGAGAGCCAGGAGCGGAGACATGTAGCCGGAAAGGGCGAGACCGCCCAGCAGGAAAAACGTGCCGACGAGGTCGATGACGTGGTCAACATAAAAGCCGTATCGCGGCCTTTGCCGATTGCGCACGCGCGCCAGAGTGCCATCCAGGCTGTCTCCGAACCAGTTGAGGGCGAGCGCAAGGACCACTCCGACCAAAGCAATCCGGTTCCGGCTAGCAGCCCAATAAGACAGGCCCGCCATGCACATGGCACCCAGTCCGAGCAAAGTCAGGTGATCCGAATTGATCCAGCGCGGCATATGCTGAGCGATGCGTACGAGCAGGCGCCGTTCTGCATCTGCAAGAATGCTCGTGTGTTCCCGCACATGCATTTGATTCGCTTGCACAGGCAGAACCTCTCCTTTCGCCAAAATCGATTCCCCGGCAACGAACTTGTCTCGTGCAGCCCGGGTGAATCTGTCTCTGCCACGTAATGCGAAATCGAAGCTCGTAACAGCTCACAAAAGGCGCACAGAGGGGAATTCTATTTTGAAGGCCGTGACAAAAAACCGCAGACAGCTAATGGGGCAACTCCACGGGTGTCTGAGTCGAGCTGCCGTCTAAAAGGAAGTGATGGAATGCAGATGAGCCAGAATCCTCTTGAGCACACCCAGCGCCAGGCACATTTTGGTAATGGTGTCGATCACTCCGGGAATTGAGTGTGGTTTTCAGGCCGTGGTCCTTGCACCAGCGGTGAAATTGCCGCTTGCTCAACTCAGTTCCCATTCGTCATGTGCAGTGTCACGGTGTGATGTACATACACCTGGGACCCGGAAGGAAAGTCGATGATCAGTTTGCCGCCGTGCTCGCTGGCTTCCCATTGAGCCCCTTCGACTCTTACAGGCTTCCGTGGTGTGAGCAACTCCAGCGTATACTTGTTTCCGCTGCGGCCTTCCAGATCAATTACGAATCGATCGGCCGCTCGATCCCAAGAAACGCGGAGAATCTTCAGCTGACGTGAAGAATCGCCGGGAAGAGGAACATCCACAGGTTCGAGAATCTGCAGCCCGGGCGTAAGCTCATAACGAACTACGTCGTTGGCAGAGAGTGTGAACTCAACCATGCTGTGAACGTCCTCGCCGGCTATAACCCTGGATGTCACCGGCTTGCCGTTGACCGTAACCCTGCGCACCTCGGTTCCAGGTTCAAACCCGGGGGATAGCTCGATATTAAAACCTGCGAGGTTTGACGATTGGATGTGGAACCCAGCTTCTTCGCGTGTGCGCGTCATTTCAACGTTAAGAGATCCGTCACCGACCTTCAAATTCCGTACCGAGACCGCATTCCATCGGGCGGGCAGGTGCGGTTCCAATCGGATGATCTTGTCATAGGCTGCAGGATAAAACCCAAGCATCCCTTTGACCAATGGTGTCAAAACCCCAGCGGAGGAAAACAGTTGGTGCGGCACGGCAGTGTCCATCGGAGCGTAGAAATCTCCGGAGAGAAGTTCAGGGGCAAAGCCCAGGGCATTCACGTAAGTCAATCGTGCATTCTGAATCCAGTGGCTGAAGCCCGACGCGGTGCGGTGATTGCCAAATTCTGCCCAACTCAGCAGCCCAGTCAAAAAGGGCCAGACGGCGCCGTTGTTGTAGCTGATCGGATCATAGAGCTTGCTTTCATTCGTCAGCATACGGGCGCCCCAGTCCGAGCTGAGTTCCGCACCGGCAAGTTGATCGAGCATCTGCCCGGCATGCTCTGGATCGATCAGTTTGAATAGAATAGGCACCGCCGGCCAAACCGTTAGCTCATCACTTCTGCCGCCTCCCTCCGTCAAGGCAAACGACAGAAGCTTTTTCCCGGGATTCCAAAACTGCCGGTTGAGATGGTTAAGCGCAAGGTCAAATGCCGCCTTCGCCTTCGCCGCGACATCATCCGCCTGAAGAACACCGGCCATGTGCTGCATCGCTCTATGAGCTTCTACGCTGACTCCCGCGAGAAAAATGTCCGTGGCAAGCCTGTTCAGCAAGGTGCCGGTTTCCACTGCTGCCAGGCCTGCCTTCGAGTTGTTCATAAGCCCGTCATTGTCGGTATCGGTAGAAACGCAATAAGCGTACGCCTTCTGCAACGACTCCCAGGATTCCTTCAAGAAAGTCTTGTCCCCGGTGTGCTGAAAGAAGTTGTCGACCGCGATGACGTAAAGAGGCGTGGTGTCGGCGTGGTAGTACGCATAAGGATACTGCTCGAACCAGGGAATCATCGCTCCGGCCTGCGATAGTTCGTGCATCATCTTGCCATCCGCACGCTGGTAGCCGCGGAGAAAGGTCAACTCCTGGCGAAGCGTGGCGAAATCTCCCATCGAAGCGATAGCAAAGGAATTGATAAAAGTATCGCCCCCGAAGTACCATCCGAAACCCGGGCGCGTGCTGGTCCCTGAAATGCCCAATCCTGCGATCAGTCCGCACCCCAGTTGCGGATTGCAGACGAAGCCGGTGTCAAGAGCGACCTTTGCCCACTCCACCGCTCGGTCAACCTCCGGGTCGGGTGATATGAGCTGTACAAATTCGCTGTGGATGCCTGCGAAATGCCGCACGTTTCGCTCATACAGATTCTGCGCCTGCGCCAACAGACGGAGATAAATCTCCTGGACGTTTGCCGGCGCGTCGAGGCCGCCGGCGATCGCAATCGGTATGAAGTTCAGGCGTGCATACTCCGGGTCGACATCGATGTGAAACTGAGTCGGCGAATCGGGAAGGTTGTGGGCAGGCTGCTCGGAATAGCGCGTGGCCGCTGGCGAACCAACAATCGCCGAGTGCTTGCGCAAGCTCTCGCTGAGAACGAATGCCTTCAGGTTCGCATCCCAATAGCTGTACTGGCCACCCAGGCCCGCGGGCCACATCGGGAGCAGATCTATCAGGAAGTTGACCGTGATCGAGACCTTGCGGTTGGAACTGACATCAAGCAATATCAGGCTCCCGGGTTCATCAATCGGTGTGAGCAGATGGGCGCGCACAACAAACGCTGGATGTGAGTAAGTAATCGTGGTGCATTCTGGCCGGACCGTAATCCATTCCGCGAGATCCGCTGCATTCAACGGATAGGAATAGCCATCCACACTGAAGACCAGTCGCAGATTATGGACAATCTTCATCGGATACACCCATGACTCGAACAGCCCTTCCTCCCGCCCCATGAGAGCCGCGCGCCTGCCGGCAGATTCAATATATTTGCCGTGGCGCACCGGCTGTGAAATCTGTATCGTGTTGTCTGTGATGGTGAACTTTTTAACCAGCGGCAAGGACGCTGTTGGCTTGGCTGTTTGGGCTTGCACTGGGCAAAAAAACATTAATACGAAGGCTGCCACCAGAAGGCTGTGCGCACAACAACTGCGGGCTGAGGTCATCGTCGGGGATCCTCCGCAAAGCAAGTTGTGTTCTGATTGTATCTCATTCCAGCTTCAACTTTGCAGTGAATGCATGTTTGAGTTCCGCTTCAGCCTCGCTGGTAATACGACCAAACCATCGCCTCCCGCCTTTTTGGCGCCTGCGCGTTTTTTGGTGGATGATTAACTTGAGAGATAACAAACTACTTATTGGCCAATGATCGGAAGACCAGGGAACGGAGGCGGCATGCGCATTCATACACTCTCAGTAATTGTTGCATGGCAGTTTTCTTTGGTTCTGATGGCTCAGGAAACGACACCAGTTCGACCCGTCTCCGAGCCCACAGCACAGAACGCTGCCGTGAAAGCGGCAGAACCGGTAACTGCTTTGCGGCCGATCACGCCGGCATCGGCCCGCCCTGAGGACATAAAAGCCGCCACGGACGCCTGGTTGGCGACGGTGCCCCGCGCGGAGCGTGTAAAGTCGGATGCTTATTTTGAAGGCGGTTACTGGCTGCAACTCTGGGATTTCCTGATCGGCGTTGTCCTGGCGTGGCTCTTTCTGGGGACGTGCCTGTCCTCCGGGATGCGCAATCTGGCCGAGCGCCTTACGCGCTACCGGCCGATACAATCCTTCGTCTATTTCATCGCGTATACGGTGCTGATGACAGTGATCACCTTCCCGATCGCGGCATACGAAACCTACTTTCGAGAGGCGAAGTACGGCCTGATGAACCTGACCTTTGGCGGCTGGTTTAAGGAATTCATGATCGAAAATGTCCTGGGCCTCGTGTTTGGAGGGATTGCGGTGATTGTTCTATTCGGGATCGTGCGCAAGCTGCAACGCACCTGGTGGATATGGGGCGCGATCTTCGCGATCGCATTCACGATGTGCATTGCGCTGATTGCACCGGTGTACTTCGCGCCACTTTTCAACAACTATCAAAAGCTGGAAGATCCGAAACTCCGTGATCCAATTCTGAGCCTGGCGAGGGCGAACGGCGTTCCGGTCAAAGACGTTTATTGGTTCGACGCATCCAAACAATCGAAGCGTGTGAGCGGTAATGTGAGCGGATTCCTTGGAACAGAGCGGATTTCGCTGAATGACAACCTGCTGAACCGCTGCACACTGGATGAAGTGCTTACGGTCATGGGACACGAGATCGGCCATTACGCAATGAATCACGTGTATAAAGGCCTTATGTTTTCCGGCATCGTCATTGTGCTCTTTTTTGCCTACTTACACCGGGCCCTGGACAGGTCGCTGTCCCGGTGGGGGCCGAAGTGGGGCATACGCGGTGTCGGCGATGTCGCGGTAATACCTTTAGTGGTGCTCTTGGCATCCGTTTTTTTCTTCGTGCTCACTCCCATCACTAACAGTTACACGCGTGTGCAGGAGAGCGAGGCAGATATGTACGGCCTCAATGCCGCGCGCAAGCCGGATGCGGAAGCACACGTGGACCTGATGCTCGGCGAGTACCGCAAGCTCGATCCGACACCGCTGGAGGAATTCCTGTTCTTTGATCATCCGAGCGGACGCAACCGCATCTACATGGCTATGCGCTGGAAGGCGGAACACCTGAACGACTGCGACTTCAATCAGCACGCTCAGTCCGGCTTGAACATGCCTCCGGGAAAGTAGCACGCTTTTGGGAACAGCACGTGTGAATGCAAAGACAGGAGGATGAGTCCATGAAATCTGTCGATTCTACTGACGGAGTAAAAATCGCATACACGACCAAGGGACAGGGCGAGCCAGCGCTTGTCTTCATCCATGGTGGGCTGGCGGATCGCACGTTTTGGTCAAATCAGATGGAGGCATTTTCAGACCGTTACAGGGCCATCGCCCTTGATCTGGCTGGACACGGAGAGTCGGGCGTCGATCGCCGCGCGTGGAGCATGCAGGCGTTCGGCCACGACGTGCGAGCCGTCATTGAAGCTGAGAATGTGCAGCGGGCCGTGTTGATCGGCAATTCTCTGGGCGGCCCTGTGGCGGCAGAAACAGCTCTGCTGTTGCCCCGCCGCATCATCGGGATTGTCGCGGTTGATACATTTCATGAGCTCAACATGAGGGCAGATCCGGATCAGGTCAAAGCGCGCGCCGACGCGTTCCGCAGTGATTTCGACGGCTCCGTGAAAAACATGGTGCGCATGCTCTTTCACCCGGACGCGGACCCCGCCCTGATGAAAGATGCCGAGCAGCGCATGCTCAAGAGCCCGAGATCGACTGCCTCCGGCATGTTTGAGTCCTTCGCAAACTACGACATGGCCGCGACCGTGCGCCGCCTGACAGTGCCCATCCGCTGCATCAACGGCGACCTGTTCCCGATCAACTTCGAAGCCAACCGAGCTATTCATCCGGATTTCGACGCGATGGTTCTGCCCCATATAGGCCATTACCCCATGCTCGAGTGCCCCGAAGAATTTAACCGCTGCCTCGCCGGCATCGTCTCGGCATGGGAGTTCAATTCTCAATAATCTCGCAATTGGGGACAGCTACCTTTTTTCGCCCTCCCTCCTCGAATTTCACCGGCAAAGATTGTAAAGTTGAGTCCCTCTGGGAGAAACAAGATGAGTCCCATACATCGCTTCTACCGCAGAGCGGGTGAAGATCATGAAAACTGCTTCTACCTCGAAGTAACCGAGCCGCTAGACGCCGGCGAGTTGGTGATTCTGAAATGGCTCCTCGCCGAAACGTTTGAGCCGGAAAACCTGGCGAGCCGATCTCTCCTCAGATCGACGAACGCGGCGCCCGTCGAGGTCGGTCCCCGGCTGAACTTCGAAACGGCCTTCTCGACCAATGCCGTCGCGATCTGCCGATACTGTGGCCTGGGCAAGGTCTCGCGCATCGAAAAATCGCGCCGCTGGATCCTGGGCCCGGGCGAGAACAGAAAAGTGTTTGTTGCAGCCCGCCACGACCGCATGACCGAATGTCCCTACCCTGCCCCACTCGAAAGCTTCGAAACAGGCATCGTCCCCGAGCCGGTCGCGACTGTTCCTCTCCTGGAAGACGGCATTGGCGTGTTGCGCGACATCAATCTGAATCTTGGCCTGGGCATGGACCTTTGGGATCTCGGCTTCTACCACGACCTGTTCGTGAACAAATTCCGGCGCAATCCCACCAACGTCGAATGCTTTCAACTCGCCCAGGCCAATAGTGAGCACTCGCGCCACTGGTTCTTTAAGGGAAAGCTGATCATCGACGGCAGGGACGCGCCTGCGACGCTGATGGAGATCATCAAGTCAACGTTGGGCGCGCGTCCGTCCAACAGCGTGATCGCGTTCCACGACAATTCGAGCGCGATCCACGGCTATGACATCACGACGATTCTTCCGGAGGTGCCCGGCAAATCTTCCCGGTTTGCAATGTGGCGCGGCAAGTACGACATCCTTTTCACCGCGGAGACGCACAATTTCCCGAGCGGTGTGGCGCCCTTTCCCGGCGCGGAGACCGGGACCGGCGGCAGAATTCGCGACGTGCATGCGACCGGCAGGGGAGCGCTGGTGATTGCCGCCACCGCGGGCTATTGCACAGGCAACTTGAACATCCCGGGCTTTCCGATTCCCGGAGAAGATGCCTCGCTCGCGTACCCCTCCAACCTGGCCACTCCACTCCAGATTTTGATAGGCGAGAGCAATGGAGCCTCGGACTACGGCAACAAGTTCGGTGAGCCCGTGATTGAGGGCTTTACGAGAACCTTTGGCCTGCGACTCCCAGACGGCGGCCGCAGGGAATGGATCAAGCCGATCATGTTTACGGGTGGCGTCGGACAGCTCGACGCACGGCACCTCAAGAAGGGCGAACCTCAAACGGGAATGCTGGTCATTCAGATCGGCGGCCCGGCTTATCGGATCGGCATCGGAGGCGGCGCGGCGTCGAGCATGATCCAGGGCGAGAATAAGGAGGAACTTGATTTCAGCGCCGTGCAGCGCGGCGACGCCGAGATGGAACAGAAGATGAACCGCGTCGTCCGCGCCTGTGTCGAGATGGGAGAGGGCAATCCGATCGTGAGCATCCATGACCAGGGCGCTGGCGGCCCGTGCAACGTGCTCACCGAGCTGGTGGACCCTGCCGGCGGGCGCATCGAGATCCGCAATATCACTCTCGGCGACAAAACCATGTCCGTGCTCGAGGTCTGGGGCGCTGAGTACCAGGAACGGACGGCGCTGCTCCTCACGCCGGACCGGCTCGAAGAATTCCGCTCTGTCTGCATACGCGAAAAGGTCTTCTGCGAAGTCCTGGGCGAGGTGACCGGAGACGGGCGCATCGTCGTGCATGATGCGCAGGACAATTCCACACCGGTCAATATGGAGCTCGCTCCCATTTTGACCGATATCCCCCAGAAGACATTCGAGCTGCAGCGAATCAGCGTGAAGCGCGAGCCAATCATGCTGCCGGCAGATCTTACAGCCGCTGACGCAATCCAAAAAGTATTCCGGCTGCCTTCTGTCGGGTCGAAGGGATTCCTGGTGCGCAAAGTCGATCGCTGCGTCACAGGACTCGTTGCGCGCCAACAGTGTTGCGGCCCGCTGCATCTGCCGGTCTGCGACGTCGCCATCGCCGCGCAGAGTCACTTTGGCATCACGGGCGCTGCGATCGCCATCGGCGAGCAGCCGATCAAGAGCCTGGTGAATGTGCGCGCCGGCGTGCGCATGGCCGTGGCGGAAGCGCTCACGAACATGGTCTGGGCGCGCATCTCCGACCTCTCCCACATCAAATGTTCCGTAAACTGGATGTGGGCTGCCAAAACAGCCGGCGAGGGCGCGGCCCTCTATGACGGAGCGACGGCGCTTAGAGACCTTATGGTCACGATTGGGATCGCGGCCGACGGCGGCAAGGACAGCTTGTCGATGGCCGCGCGCGTCAACGACGAGGTAGTGAAGGCTCCGGGCCAGGTGGTCATTTCCGCCTACGCGTCCATGCCCGACATCACCCGCGTCGTCACCCCCGACATCAAGCGCCCCGGCAAGAGCCGGCTCATGCTGTTGAATCTCGCACCGGGGAAACACCGTCTTGGCGGGTCCGCATTAGCTCAGGTTTTCGGACAGGTCGGGGTAGACACGCCGGACCTCGACGATCCGCAACTTTTCAAGCGTGCCTTCGGGGCTGTTCAAAGCCTCGTCGACGAGAGCCTGATCCTTGCGGGCCACGACCGCAGCGACGGCGGACTGGCAGCGACGCTCACTGAGATGGCAATCTCCGGCAATTGTGGTGCCAGGATCACGCTGGAGGAAAATGAAGAGACCATTCCACAACTCTTCTCTGAGGAACTGGGATTGGTGATCGAGTTTCTGCCCCGGGACGAAGCCCGCATTGTCTCGATCCTGCAAGCCTCCGAAATTCCATTCCACAACCTTGGCGAGACACAGGCAAAGCGGAGAGTCGTGATGACGAACGGCAAACAAACCGTGCTGGACATTGCCACTCCCGTATTGCTTTCCTGGTGGGAAGAGATCAGCGACCAGATCGAGCTGCTTCAGATGAATCCAGTCTGCGCGCGTGAACAGGCCGGCCGCCACGGCCATTCGGGTCCGAAGTATCATCTTTCATTCAAGCCCAAACCAACACCCGACCGTATTCTGAAGCGGACGGCTAAACCGAAGGTGGCGATCCTGCGCGAAGAAGGCAGCAACGGTGATCGCGAAATGACCTCGGCTTTCTTCATGGCAGGATTCGAGCCGTGGGACGTGACGATGATGGACCTGCTGTCGGGTAACGCGACGCTGGATGATTTCCGCGGCGTGGCGTTCGTGGGGGGCTTCTCCTACGCCGACGTCCTGGATAGCGCCAAGGGCTGGGCCGGCATCATCCGCTTTAATGCGAAGCTGCGCGACATGTTCGATAAGTATTATCAACGCCCTGACAGTTTCTCGCTTGGCGTCTGCAACGGCTGCCAGCTCATGGCCCTGCTCGGTTGGGTCCCATGGAAAGGAATCCCTGACGTCAAGCAGCCCAGGTTTATCCGTAATAAATCCGGAAGATTCGAGTGCCGCTGGTCAACGATCAAGATAGTCGAGAGTCCCGCGATCATGCTCCAAGGCATGGCGGCATCAGTTTTGGGTGTTTGGGTGGCGCACGGCGAAGGCCGTCTTTATTTCCCGGATGCCGATATTTTGCGGGAGGCAAAAGCAAATAATCTCACCCCCTGCTACTTCATGGACAACGAGGGCCAGCCAACCGAAAGATATCCATTCAATCCGAACGGTTCTACGGAAGGCATCACGGCCTTTTGCTCACGCGACGGCCGCCATCTGGCGATCATGCCCCACCCCGAGCGCGCTTTCCTGAAATGGCAGTGGCCCTGGATGCCAGAGCCATGGAAATCTTCACTGCAAGCTTCCCCCTGGCTCCGGTTATTCCAAAATGCCCGCCGCTGGTGCGACTGATTTCGGGGACAGGCACCTGTCCCCGAAATTATTGCGCTGCCGATGTGTGGTCGTGTACTATCTTCCAACCTGCGGGAAACTTACGAAAAATCAGCGTGAAAATTCCATGCGGCGTTTGGCCATTGGACATCGTGAGCGTATAGGCGCCGCGCACGAACGCCGCATCCGGGCCGGTCAGTTCGATCCGCAGGTCGGAGAACACCAGCTTGCCCATCTCTCTGCCCTCGCCCTGATAGCGCCGCCGATAGCGTTCCAGCGTTGCCTGCCATCCACTTGAGATCTCGGTGCCGGAGAAAAATGTCAGC
>Ga0187882_1004169_pt1 | contig 11871 bp, 7 predicted proteins | sample June2016WEW_19_1_3_FD_132991 | JGI IMG/M metagenome (GOLD analysis project Ga0187882, IMG submission 132991) | Peatland microbial communities from SPRUCE experiment site at the Marcell Experimental Forest, Minnesota, USA - June2016WEW_19_150 | ecosystem: Environmental > Terrestrial > Soil >...
AGTCAGCCTGCCAACTGGCAAACTGTAGCCAGACGCATTCAGTCGCAGTTCGTCAGATAACCGAATTCAAATCAGGAAGATACCAGGAGAAAAACGCACCCAGCCAAGAGGAAGATCCGTCAGTAGTTCCGTGAAGAACTCCCTTCCCTGTGCATCACATCGGGACAGAAAGTCCTGTTCCTCATCCGACGACCGCGCCGTCCCCCTGAATGTCCAACCAGACGGGCCTCCGATGCCAACAGAATCAGCCGTATCCCGTTTGCTTGTTGCTGGGACGATCGCGTGCGGAGGAGCACTCGGCGTCGTTGCCTCGGAGGCGAACGCGTAATCGAACTGCGCCGCAACATCGCGAAACCTCTTCTCACTGATCGCGCGGCATTCTATGTCGCGGCTTTCACAGACGAGCTGCCGTTCCGGCGGTATGCTATTCGCGACGACCATCAGTTCCACCGGCCTAGTGGGAAATTTCTGTTTCATCATGCCAAAGTAGTCCAGCAACTGATCGATCGCACCGCGCGGCAGCTTTCCGCGCTTCACCTCAATTACCAGCAGCCTACCATGGCGGTCTTCAAACACAAGGTCGGCCCGCCCTACGCCGGATGACATTTCCCATTCAAATTGCTTCAGACGCTCACCCAATAGCTCATCGGGATCGCGCCAAAGTAATTCCTGCATTTCGCGCTCAAGCATGACGGAAAGTCCTGGTGGGATGGTAGTTGACCTCGGCCTCGGCGATCCATTGCCGGACCAACAACACCAGGGCTTCATCAGGCAGCTTCATAAATGACACGCCCGTACTTGTTGGCCGGATAGGCGATTCCGCCGAAGATGTTCTTGGTTTCCTCGAAGCGCTCGGCGCCGATGATGAAGACATCGAACGGGAAGCCGAGGCCGCGGAGCGCGTTGTAGAGTCTCACCCGCTCATCCAGAGTGTTGGAAGGCGCCGGGGCGACGACGAGCAAGTCGATATCGCTGTCGCGGGTCATCGGCCCGGTGGCCGCGGAGCCGAACAGAATGATCCGGTCTGGCCGGGCGACACACAGCAGGCGTCGGACGATCTCCCGGACCAAGGTGTCGTCAATGCCCATCAATCACATGATATGGGACGCGCGGCCGAACTTCCACCTCGTGTTCACAGGCGTTGTTTCCTGGCCCCGCATAGTACAATAGGACCAACTGGAGCTGTGGATCCCATGAACATACGGAATGCCGCGATCGTGTTTACCTTTGCGGCCGCTACGCTGCCCGGGTACGCGGGGGATGCGCCTTTGCCGCGGCCTGTGGCCGGTAAGGTCGAAATCATGCGGCTGGGCGAAATCAAGCCCGGCATGACGGGGACCGCCTGGACCGTCTTTCAAGGTACGGAGGCCGAGCCGGTTCCCGTGGAGATCGTCGGGCTGTTGAAGAACGCGTGGGGACCGGGGCAGGATGTCATCCTGGCCAAACTGGGGGGCAAGGCCATCCGCACCAACGTGGCGGGCGGCATGAGCGGGAGCCCGGTATATGTGGGCGGGAAACTCGTCGGCGCGGTGGCGCTGCGGCTCAGCGTGTTCTCTCCGGACGCCATCTGCGGGATCACGCCCATCGAGCTGATGCTCGAGATCAACGATTTCGACCACTCCCGGCCGGAGGATGCGCGCACGCCCGATAGAGTTCAGGCGGCGGTGCCCGGCGAGTTGCTGGGACAGGCTGTGGGGGCGGGAGGCTCGCCCATGATGGTTCCCATCGAGGCGCCGCTGGTGTTCTCGGGTTTCACCGAGAGCACCTTGCGTGAATTCGGGCCCATGTTCCAGCAGTTGGGCATCACGGTGGCGCAGGGCGGAGGCGCGGGCACGGCGCTCCATACCAACCAGCCGGCGGCCGGATGGGAACATTCGCTGAACCCCGGAGAAACGGTGGCGGGCGTGTTGGTGGATGGCGACATGGGCGTCACTGGCCTGGGAACCGTGACCTACAACGACGGCAAGCGGGTGCTGGCTTTCGGGCACTCGTTCTTCAACCTCGGCCCGGTCGATATGCCTATGAGCAAGGGCGAAGTGCTGATGACCCTCTCCTCGTCGTACCAGCCCAACAAGTTCGCCAACGCCACCGGCATCGTGGGATCGCTCCGCCAGGACCGCCATAGCGGCATCATGGGCGTGCTGGGAGCGCGGTCGGACATGATCCCGGTCACCATGAAGGTGCGGTCGCTGGATGCCAAGGAGGCCGTCCGCGGCGAGAAGGATTTCCACTTCAACATTTTCGTGCAGCAGAAGTGGACGCCCTACCTGATGATGCTGACGCTCTACAATTCCATCTCCGGCCTCAACGAATTCGTGGATGAAGCCACCTATCGCCTGACCGGGAAGGTGGAGCTGACGGGCCAGCGGAATGTGTCGCTCTCCACCATGCAGGCTTCCGGCGACATGCCCATGCCCGCGCCGATGATGCTGGCCGGCTGGTTCGGCGAGAAGCTCAACCGCCTCTACCTGAACAACGTGAACCCTCCCGACGTGACGCGGGTGACGGTGACGGTGGACCTGCTGCCGGAGCGCCGCGTGGCGGCCATCGAGAACGCCTGGGTGGCGACGCCCGAGGTGCAGGCGGGCGACGAGGTCCCGGTGAAGGTCTTCCTGCGGCCGTATCGCGGCGAGCCGCTGCAGCGCGAATTCAAAGTGAAGATTCCGCCCGGCCTGGCCAAGGGCGATCACCGCATTTTGCTCAGCGACGCCGATACGGTGAACCGCATGCAGAACATGGCTGGCATGATGAACCGGTTTATCGACCTGCCGGGGACGGTATCGCTGCTCAACCAGGAGCGCACCAACAACAAGTTGTACGTCTCGCTGGTGGAATCGAGCCCCACGGCATATTACGACGACAAGACGCTGCCGAGCCTGCCGGCCTCCGTGCTGAACGTGCTGCAGGCGGGGCGGGCGTCGAACCGCTCGCTGTTCACGTCGCCGGAGACGGCGACGGAGCAGATGGCCCTGCCGTTCGATTACGTGGTGAGCGGCAGCTACTCGCTGCGCATCCACGTGAAGTAACCGACGACTAAATTCAAATGACTAAGGACATGTCAACAAATAACTGTGCCATCTCGCCTGGACCGCTCCCTGACGGTCGCGGCTCGGAATCGGGGACAGCGCGTCCCGATGAGTCGGGACGCGGCAGACTGAGAGTCTGCGCCACGGTGCTGTGCCTGCTTGCGCCCGCGCTTTTCGCCGGGCAAACCCGCACCTGGTCGCAGGGCGAGTTCGCGGATTTCGAGAAGGACATCGTCAAGAACCTCTCGCTGCGCAGCGATGGCCAGCTTACCCTGGCGCCGCGCTCGGGGGAACTGTTCGATACCTCTTCAGCCTATCTCTGGGCGCTGGCGCAGGATTCCAGGGGCAACCTCTACGCGGGCGGCGGCAATGGCGCCAAGCTCTACCGCATTCCGCCGGATGGCAAGGGCAAGCTGCTGGCGGACCTGGACGCGCTGGAGATTCACGCTATTGCCGTCGATTCCAAGGACCGGGTCTACGCGGCTACTGCGCCGGACGGCAAGGTCTATCGCATCGCCGGCGGCGGCAAGCCGGAAGTGTTCTACGATCCCAAGTCGAAGTACATCTGGGCGCTGGCCTTCGATAGCCAGGGAGACCTGTTGGTGGCCACGGGCGATCCGGGCGAGATCCACCGCGTCACGCCCGACGGCAAAGGCAGAGTGTTCTTCAAGAGCGATGAGACGCACGTGCGCTCGATGACCATCGACGCGAGCGACAACGCGATCGTGGGGACCGAACCCGGCGGCCTGGTGGTGCGGGTATCGCCGGCCGGCGAGGGTTTCGTGCTCTACCAGACGCCCAAGCGGGAAGTGACGGCGGTGGCGGTGGCGCGCGACGGCGCGATCTATGCGGCGGCGGTCGGCGCCAAACAGGCGGCTGCGCCAGCGCCTGTGCCCGCGCCGGCGCCGGTTACGCCCGCGCCCGCTGTGGCAACCGTGGTGGTGAATCCGCCGGGAACTCCGGGGACCAACGTGGCCCGGCCTCCGGCCCAACCGCCGGTTTCGCTCGGCTTGCCCGCGGGCGTGAGCGGAGGCAGCGAAGTGTACCGCATCGAGCCCAACGGCAATCCGCGGCGGATCTGGAGCCACGCGCAGGACGTAGTGTACGCCATCGCGTTCGATGGCGCGGGCCGCGCGGTGCTGGGCACGGGGAACAAGGGCAACGCGTACCGGATCGAATCCCCCACGCTCTGGACGGCGCTGGTGACGGTGCCGGCCACTCAGGTGACGGCGTTTCAGGCGGGCCGGGAAGGCCGCGTGTACGCGGCCACCGGCAACGCCGGCAAGGTGTATGAGATCGGCCCGGGCGTGGAGCGCGAGGGCACCATCGAGAGCGATGTTTTCGACGCCGGCATGTATTCCTTGTGGGGCCGGCTGAGCTTCGAGGCCAATTTGAACGGCGGGGCGGTAGCCATCGCCACGCGCAGCGGCAACCTCGATCAGCCGCAGAAGAACTGGAGTGCTTTCTCACCGCCCATCACGGAGCCGAAGGGCGGGCGGGTGGGTTCGCCGGCGGCGCGGTTCGTCCAGTGGAAAGCCACGCTCACGGCCGATAGCGCGGGGCATTCACCGGAGTTGGAATCGGTGGACCTGGCGTACCTGCCGAAAAATGTCGAGCCACGCATCGAAGAGATCGAGATGACGCCGCCCAATTACAAATTCCCGGCGCCCGTGACGCCGCTGGTTTCCACGCAGCAGACGCTCAATCTGCCGCCGCTGGGGAAACGCCCGGCGGGCGGCGCACCGGTGGTTTCGCTCGACACCACCACCACCACGCCGGCCATGCAATTCGCCAAGGGGTATATGGGCGCGCGCTGGCTGGCGTCGGACCCCAACGGCGATTCGCTGATCTACACCGTGGAAATCCGCGGCGCCAGCGAAACGGAGTGGAAGCTGCTGAAGGATCGGGTGGCGGAGAAATACATCTCGTGGGATTCCACGGCCTTTCCGGACGGCGAATACCGTCTGCGCATTACGGCGTCGGACGCGCCCGGCAATCCGCCTTCGGAGGCGCTGACCGCTCGCATGGAGAGCGACGCGTTCTGGATCGACAACACGCCGCCGAAGATCACGGGGCTGGCAGCCACGCGGGCCGGCGGCAAGCTGGAAGTCCGCTGGCACGCCGCGGACGCGCTGAATAACATCGCCAAGGCCGAGTATTCGCTGGATGGCGGCGAATGGACGGTGGTGGCGCCGGTGACTAGGCTCTCGGATTCACTCGACCTGGACTACGATCTGACCATCGAGGCCGGGCCGGGCGAGCACACCATCGCGGTGCGGGTCGCAGACGAGTACGACAATCTGGCGAGCGACAAAGTGGTGGTGCGGCCTTAGACACATTGGGGCCGGTAGACGTTACAAACGTGTGTAGCCACGAGACGCCGAGTTTTCCCACCAAAACCGGACCGGGCGACAGGGCGGACCAGTTCCGGCAGCTAGCTGCGCCCGGCGCGAACCGGGAGACCGTACTACCAATAGTATAAGTCTTGTGTTTTCTTAATGTTAAAAAACAAGGAAAACTAGGTATTGCGGAACCAGGCGAAAGGGCGTATACCTTAGAAAGGGAATTCTGGAGGTTAACCTCTTCCCCATGGCGAGCGGCGACAGTGCGTATCTTAACGAGGCTGAACCGCCCAATACAAACGTGTGCTGAAGTTTTGCACCAGTAGCCCGGGAGTTCCGGTGAGAATCCCGGATGGAGGTGCTTCGTGGTATTACGCAGCCGCTTGGCGATTTTTCTTGCCCTGTTTACTGGCCTGGTTTACGGCCAAATCGACCGGGCCAACCTCAATGGAACTGTGACGGACGCGAGCGGACTGCTCGTTCCGCAGGCGCGAGTCGAACTGGTCTCGCATGACACCGGCCTCAAGAGAGACGCCGAGACTGGGCCGTCGGGGGTTTTCAGCATTACCGGTCTGCCCATTGGGTCATACGATCTGAAGGTTTCTCGCGATGGATTCCGCTCCTTCGAGGTGAAAGGAATTCAGCTTTCCGTGGGCCAGACCCGCAACGTGGACGCCAGGCTCGAGGTGGGCGCAACCGCCTCGCAGATCGAGGTGCAGGCCGAGGCCACGGCGCTTGAAACCAGCGACGCCCAGGTGGGCGGCGTGCTCGAACATTCGCAACTGAGCGACATCCCCATCAACGGGCGCAACTGGGCCACACTCGAGACGCTGGTTCCGGGAGCCATCAACACTGGCGGCGGCGGCCAGAGGGACATTCGGTTCAACGGCCGGGGGCTGGACGACAACAACTTCACCTTCGATGGCATCGATGCCACGGGCGTCCAGGAGCAGAGCCAGAAGTCGGATGCGCGCTTGAACATTTCCCTGGAATCCATCGCGGAGTTCCGCGTGAACTCCTCGAACTATACGGCCGACAGCGGCTCGTCGGGCGGCGCCCAGATCAACGCGGTTTCGAAGACCGGGACCAACAACTTTCACGGCGGAGTCTTCGAGTTCTTGCGCAATGACGCGTTCGACTCGCGCTCGCCGTTCGATCCCTCGCGGATCCCGCCCTTCCGTATGAATCAGTTCGGCGCCAGCGGGGGCGGGCCGATACGTAAGAACCGCACCTTCTTCTTTTTGGATTATGAAGGCATCCGGCAGCGCCTGACACAAACCACCATTGGGTTTGTGCCCAACGCTTCGTTCCGGGCCCAGGTTCTGGCGGCGTCGCCGGCTCTTCAACCAATCCTCAATGGCTACCCGCTTGGCTCGGTGCCTGTCGATAAGAACACCGACGAGTGGATCGCTCCGGGTGTGAACTCGGTTCGGGAGGACAGCGGAACCGTTCGTGTGGACCACCGGTTCACCGACAACACCACCGTTTTCGTCCGCTACAACATTGACGACGCCTTCGTCGACAAGCCATACAGCACGGATGGGATCGGATTTGTGGGCGCACGCAACACCATTGAAGTTCGCCCTCAAAACTTGGTGCTTCAATTAACGCACGTCTTCTCGCCGAGGGTTGTGAACGAGGTGAAAACCGGCATGAACCGTTCCGCGTACCATCACCCGACGATAGGAACGGCTCCCGTCACCGTCCAGAGCGTGCCCGGTTTCACCGACCTGGGCACCAACCAACTGGACCTGGAAGTGGGCACGACGTTCACCTGGATCGACAACCTGAGCGTCGTCAGGGGACGACACACCTTCAAGATGGGAGTGGACATCGAGCGCATTCGCCTCAACAATTCCAGCGTCGGCACCCCTTACTCGGTTATTGCTTTCGCCAGCGCCGCCGATTTCATCAAGGATAACGTCGATTCGATCAGCGCCTACGCAGCGCTGCCGGTCGGCGGCATGCGGCGCACCTTCTGGATGGGCTATGGGCAGGACGAGTTCAAGGTCCGCCCCAATCTGACCCTCAATCTGGGGCTGCGATACGAGTTCTACTCGGTGATGAGCGAGGTATTGGGCCGCATCGCCGTGGTGGACTTCGCGTGTGGTGGCTTTTGCCCGGCGGGCACGCCGATGTATGCGCCCAACTACAAGAACTTCGCGCCGCGGGTGGGTTTGGCGTGGACTCCCGCGGGGGCCGGCGGAAAAACCGTCATTCGCAGCGGCTTCGGAATGTACTACGGCGCCAACCAGAACGACGACTTCAGCGATCCGCACGAGAGCACGGCCGCCCGCTATGCCCTTTCGTCGGCGGACGTGAAGAACCTTTCGTTCCCGCTCACGCCTTTTCTCAGCCTGTTGCAGGCCCAGGGCGCCAGCCCCAAGGGAATCGATCGCTACCGCAAAGACCTGTACTTCGAGAACTGGGATTTGATGATCCAGCGGCAGTTACCGCATAGCTTTATCGGCCAGGTTGGCTACGTCGGCAGCGAGGGGCACCGCCTGTTCGCCATCCGCGCGTCGAATCTCATCAACCCGCTCACCGGGAAGCGGCCCTTGACGCAGTTCGGCCAGTTCAATATTAAACATAACGATGGCAACAGCGCCTTCAACGCGCTCCAGGCTTCGGTGCTGCGCTCCTTTACCGCGGGCTGGCTGTGGCAGACGCAGTACATGTGGTCCCACGGCCTGGCTGGCAACGCCATCGGATCGGGCGATAAAGTGTACGTTCAAAACGCTGCGTGCGTGGCTTGCGACAGGAGTAACGCGCCGTTTGATATTCGCCATACCATCACCATGAATTCGGTCTACCAGCTTCCCCTCGCCCGGCACACGCACGGTGTGGTGAAAACACTATTCGGCGGCTGGGACCTGAGCGGACTGGCGACGGCCAGCACCGGGCGGCCGGTGAACATCCTGGTAACCCGGAAGGCATCGGCCATGCTGGACGGCAATACCAAGTACCAGCGGCCGAACCTGCTTCCCGGTGTATCCATCTACGCGGCCAACCAGACCATCTCCAACTGGTTCAACATCGCGGCGTTCGCAGTGCCGGCCAACAATACGTGGGGGAACTTAGGGCGTAACATTGCACGCGGTCCCGGATATTGGGAAATGGACTCGGCCCTCGAGAAGAAGACGCCCCTCAATGAGAAGGTGAGCCTGAAGTTCCGGGCCGAGGCGTTCAACCTGTTCAATCACCCGATCTTCGCCGATCCGGCGGCCAATATTTCCTCGGCTTCCAGCTTCGGGGTGATCACCAGCACACTGAACACGGGCGCGGTGGGGACCGGCACGCCGAGGCGCATCCAGTTCATGCTCCGGCTGGACTTCTGAAGGGCGCGAGCTGGAAGAACGAGGGGTGCGCCGCGCGGGCGCGGCACGGCAAGGTACGCGGCCTTCGGGCCGTGTCGCGCCGGCCCGCGCTGGCTGCACGAAGGGCCGGGCCGCGGCCACATCTTTCTGGGACAATCGGATTATCGAAGCGGGCGTCGAAACATGTCATGAAGAATCCATTAACCGCGGCCGGGGAAGGTTAACTCGTGGTTGACGAGCAGAGGACCGATCATTTGCGCAAACCGAGCCGGATGCCGATTCTGCCGGCCATCCTGCGGTACTTCGCGTCCGGCGAAGACAGACCTCCCCTGCGCGATCCGAAACAGATCGAGCGCTTGTACAAGCGCTACCGGATCACGGTCATGACGGCGATTACGGTGGGCTACGGCATCGCTTATATGTGCCGGCTGGGCCTATCGGTGGTCAAGAAACCGCTGATCGACGACGGCATCTTCACGGCGGATCAACTGGGAACCATCGGCTCCGCCATCTTCTACGCGTACGCCTTCGGCAAACTGGTCAACGGTTTTTTGGCGGACCACGCCAACATGAAAAAGTTCCTGGCGTTCGGCGTACTGGTTTCGGCGCTGATCAACATTTTCATGGGCTGGTCCACGGTGTTGTGGGTGTGGGTGGCCCTGTGGGCGTTGAATGGGTGGTTTCAGGGGTTCGGCGCTCCCGCGGGCGTGGTGGCAATGTCGCAGTGGTTCAGCAACCGGGAACGCGGAACGTACTACGGCATCTGGAGCACCGCCCATCCGATGGGCGAAGGACTGACCTTTGCGGTGCTGTCCGCGCTGGTGACCTGGTTTGGGTGGCGGGCCGGTTTCGTAGGCCCCGGCCTCATCTGTGTGGCGCTGGCCATCGCGCTGTATGTGTTCATGGAGGACCGCCCGCGGACCCTGGGTTTGCCCGCCGTGGCGGACTGGAAGAACGATCACCTGGCCAAACCGGAGGACGGCGCGGCGAAGCCAAGATCCACGTGGCAGATGCAGCTTTCGATTCTCAAGTACCCTTCGATTTGGGTTCTGGCCTTCTCGAGCGCGCTCATGACCATGACCCGGTACGCCATGAACGACTGGGGCATGCTGTATTTGCAGGAAGCCAAGGGTTACTCGGGTATCGCGGCGGGCAGCCTGCTGGCTCTTAAGTCGATTGCGGGGCTGGCGGGCTCGGCCTCTTACGGCTTCATTTCGGACAAAGTGTTCCGCGCCAAGCGGCCGCCCATGAACCTGGTATGCGGCGTTCTGGAGATCCTGGCGCTGGTGGTCATGTTCGCCATTCCGCCGGGGCACCCGCTGGTTCTGACCGTGATGCTTCTGGTTTATGGTTACGCCATCACCGGGCTGATTACTTCGCTGGGCGGATTGTTCGCCATCGACATCGCGCCCAAGAAGGCGGCGGGCGCGGCCATGGGGTTCATCGGCGTTTTCAGCTATGTCGGGGCGGCGATCCAGGAGCGGATCAGCGGTCTGTTAATCCGGCAGGGAACCGCTATCGTCAACGGAGTGCGGCAATACGATTTTCACAATACAATCGTTTTCTGGCTGGGAACTTCTGTTGTTTCCTTGATTCTTGCGACCTCTTTGTGGCGGGTCCGAGCAAATGACTAAGACCCCTGGGGTGAGGTAATGCGCAGCGATTCGACTTATGACGTCGTCGTCATAGGCAATTACACGAAAGACACGATCATTTCACCGTCCGGCACCAGGCAGGTAGACGGGGGCGGCTTCAATTACGGCGCCCACGTGGCCTCCATGATGGGTCTGAAGGCCGCCGCCGTGACCCGCTTGTCGCGGGAAGATATGCGCGTGGTGGATACCCTCACCCGACTGGGTGTCACGGTCTATCCGACCTATACTTCCCATTCCACCGACATGCGCCTGTATTACCCGACTACCAACATGGATGAGCGTGTCTTATCGGTGACTCATACTGCCGGAGCGTTCACGTCCGATCAAATCAAAGACCTCGAATCCAAAGCGTTTCTCATCAACTCCTCGATTCGGGGAGAGGTGGACCTGTCAGTCATCCGGGAGCTGCGGACCAAGAACGCTCTGCTCGCCGCCGACGTGCAGGGATTCATTCGGATCATAGGCCCGGAGGGCGCCCTGATGTACGATGGCTGGCCGGAAAAGCTCGAGGTGCTATCGCAGATCGATATTTTGAAGACCGACGCGGTGGAAGCCGAAAAGCTGACCGGGAAGACGGATATAAAAGCCGCGGCGCGGATGCTCGCGGGTTCTGGACCCAAAGAGATTGTGGTGACGCAGAGCCAGGGCGTTCTGGTGTTTGCAGGCGGCCAGTTCCACGAGGCGCCGTTCTGTCCGCAAAAGCTGGTGGGGCGCTCCGGCCGGGGCGATACCTGCATCGGCTCGTACGTATGCAAGCGCTTGAGCGCTTCTCCGCAGGAAGCTACTATCTGGGCGGCGGCTGTCACCAGTCTGAAAATGGAAGCCGATGGTCCCATCACGAGAAAAGCGAGTGAAGTGGAGGAACTGATCGCAAGGATGTATGCCGCATCGGCGGCGAATCATTCGTGAAGCGGGTTGACAGACGAAAGCGTCTGTCCCACGTTGTGGGGCAGGCGCTTCCGCCTGCCAACCGATGTCTATACAGAGAGATAAGTACTCGTAATGAACTTAGCAAGACTTGTTTCGTTAACACTGGTGGTTGTGTCGATTCCCTGGAGCGCAGGGCTTGTCCTGGCTCAAGGAACTCCCGCGCGTGGCGAGGAACTGAAGTTTGTGGCGATTGTGACCCGGCATGGCGTTCGTCCTCCGACGGTGAGCAACGACCAGATCAATCCGTATTCGGCCAAGCCATGGCCCAAGTGGGACGTTCCTCCCGGATATCTGACGGCGCACGGCAGGGCCTTGATGAAACTGTTCGGCGCCTATGACCGGGCGCAATTCGCGCGCGCCGGGCTGTTCAGTCCGTCGGGCTGCGCGGATGCGGAGCACGTTTATTTCTGGGCGGACACGGATGAGCGCACCATCGAAACCGGCCGCGCCTTGGTGGAAGGCATGCTGCCGGGTTGCGCGGTCGAGGTGCACTCGGCGCCGTCGGGGACGCGCGACCCACTGTTCAGCCCCGTAGCGGCCGGTGTCGGACATGCGGACCCCGATTTGGCGGTGGCGGCCGTGTCCGGGCGGATCGGGGGTC